>Ga0315904_10006766_pt1 | contig 15573 bp, 7 predicted proteins | sample LakEriMetagenome_6_FD_203529 | JGI IMG/M metagenome (GOLD analysis project Ga0315904, IMG submission 203529) | Freshwater fungal communities from buoy surface, Lake Erie, Ohio, United States - Buoy 12 MA120 | ecosystem: Environmental > Aquatic > Freshwater > Lake | place: USA: Lake Erie, Ohio... | reverse complement strand
ACATACTGTAAGATATAATCCTAGTAAAAGAAAATCAGATATGATAGTAGCTAATTCTGCTGTAAAAGTAGGATTACCTATTTCAGATTTAACAGAAAATGCTGATGATATAACTGGAGAAGAAGAAGAATTAAATATTTTCTCACAGTATGCTAATAGTAATAAAACAAATTCTACTATATCTATACCATTTAGATTTTGGAAGAAACAAAATGAAACTCCTAAAGGACACTTTAGTAAAGAAAGTATTTATGGTACTCAGTTAATGAAACTAATAATGGCTGATATTCCTGATGGTGCTACATTTAATATAAATGGTGAAACATTAACCAAAGAACAAATTGAAGATAGATATAATAAAATATTAATTGAAGATGTAAAAATGTCTATTAGTGAATTAAAGAAAAAATATGGTGATGGTAAAAAATTTGACCCAGAAAAGTTTGTTAGAGTTCTTCAAGAAGAAATGCAGGATGATACTATTAATATGCAAAAAGCATTAGAGTTTACTTTTGATGAAAATGGTAATGTACTTACAAACTTACCATTAGCACATCCATTTGTAACTAATAGAGTACAACCTAAGACTAATGCTATATTTAAAAATAATGTTACAGTAAGAAAGTTTCTTAAAGGATTTAAAGCTGCTAACGCATCATCTTTTGGTTTTAAAAATAAACCTAAAATAGTATGGAATAAAGATGTATTTGGTGTTCCAACTCCTGAATTAGGTATAGACCATTTTGAAGTTATTGCTCCAATACATGATAAAAAGATATATCAATTTGTAGATAAATCTTCTGGTGTTGTAAACATGGATGCTTTAAGAAATACATATCCTGAACTATTAGAAGGATTACTATATCGTATTCCTACTGAAGATAAGTATTCTATGTTTAAAGTTAAGATTATAGGATTCTTACCTAATGAAGATGGTGCTATTATTATGCCACCAATGGTTACTACATTATCAGGTATGGATTTTGATATTGATAAAATGTTTGGATTCTTTAAATCAAAAGGATTAAATGAATTAGAATATTTTAATCAAGTATATCTTAAAGAAAAGACTATAGCTAAAAATGTATTAATAGATAATATTAGAAAAGAAAATGGTAAAGACTATAATACATATTCTGATGAAGTAAAAGAAAAGTATAATAAAATAATTAAAGAATATAATGATATAGAAATTAATGCACTTAAAGAAGGTACTAAAGCTAATAATAAACTTAAAGAATCTTTAGAGCAATACAATAAAGAATTAACATCTGATAATGAAAAGTTAGATATAATGAGAGCTGTATTATCTCACATAACAACATTAAAATCACAAATTATTCCAGGTGGATTTAAAGTTATAGAAGATGAAGTATTGAATATGAGATACTATGATATGCTTGATGAGGATTTAAAATTTCCTGATGAGAATATTACGGATAAAATCTTTGCAGATAAAACTTCTTCAGATAAAAAATCATTATTAAATACTAATGCTAGAACATTTATAGACCCTACATTATGGATTGATACTGTAAATGCTATGAATGTTGGTAAAGATATGACTGGTATTGCAGCTAATCATAATGCTGCTAGAGCTATTATGCAGAAGTCTGGAATTAAATTACTAGACGATTTAATTGTTAAACATGGTAATGGTATTCCTAATACTAAGACTGTTAACTTTAGTGATATATATGATTTTGATGGAGATACTACTATAGTAAGGTCTTTTAGTACTGTACTATCAGCAGTTGTAGATAATGGTAAAAATCCATTGATTAGTTATTTTAACTTAAATCCTAGTAATGCTAATATAGCAATGGCTGCATTACATTTAGGTTATCCATTAAAGTCTGTAATATATTTTAATAAAGCATATACTAACATGCTTGATGAATCAATATTAAATGATGCTGAAAGAAAAGCTATTAGTAATGAAGTAGATAAAGGTGATAATCGTGTTATTGATATTAACTTAGAAGATATTATAACATATATTAAACATCGTAAACATATTGAAGTTAATAAAAATGATAAATCTAAATTAAATAAAGAACTTATTGAGATAGAAAAGAAAATCTATCGTAACTATTATATTCTTGAACAATTAGGTAAAGAGTTTAATGATGTTGTAACATACATACAAAGAGGTAATCGTGGTGGTAAACCTACATTCTTTGAGAATTATATTGATATTAGAAACTATGAGAATTATATTGATAATCCAGAAGTAAAATACTTTGATGCAGAATCAATTAAAAAACATTTTGATGATGATTCAAAATTTACTACAAGATTTAATAAATTTATTGGTGAACAAAATGATGAAGTAAATAATTTATTAAGTCTTCCAGGTTTCTTTAATAATAATGAAACTTCATTAACATCATTTAGAACTCTTATTGAAACTAAAGAATTTATTAAAAAACTAGATGATAAAATTCTTGGTAAGTTATACAATGCTTTATACTATAAAGCTACTGTAGAAAGTCAAAGTAAATTCTTTAATGAAAAAGATAATCAATTAAATGTATTTGATAAAGATAAATTTTTAGAATTAAAAAGAAAATATTCAGATAATAGATTTATTAATGCTTTACAAATAGATGAAAAATATGAAGGAGAAGGTTTAAAACTACAATTACTTGTTGTTGATTTTAAAGATAAAGACCAACAAGATTTAATTACTCAAGACTGGAGAAGATTAATACAAAGTAAAGACCCTAATACAAGACTTATTGGTGAATTATTAGCTGCATATTCATTACGTACTACAGGATATGATACTACTAGAGATAGTTTTAATCATTTAATACCTGTAGAGTTTTATACTGAATCATTGAAAGATTATTCTAAGAAATTAAATGCTAAAATAATTGAGTTAGTTAATAATCCTGCTACAGGAGTTAACTTGTTATCAATGATATTAGGTAAATACAATTATCCTTCTAAAACTTTTAGTGATAATGTTAATGTTGCAAGAAAAGACAATACAAAATCTATAACAATTCTTAATAATAATATTGATACAGTAGAGGCTACTCCATTATATTATACGGTATATGATTATACTAAAGATGAATTTAATGATACAGTAATAGTAAATACTGAAGAAGAAGATGTAACTGAATTAGGTAGTGAATTAAATAAACCTATTATATCTCAAACATCAGACGAAATCTATTCTAAATTAGGAGATAAAACACAATCTGAAAATGTAATTATTGATGATGTAGCTGGTAGAAAACCTGTTACTGGAAGTTCAATAGTAGCATATAGAACAAGAGATAATGATTTTCTTAAAGCATTAATAGAAGATAATGCTATTGGTAATCCTTGGAGTCATGCTGGATATAGTTTATATAAAAGTAATACAGTAAAAGATGCTGTAAAAGATTTTACATCTTGGTTAACAGGTGAAAAACATACTGATAAATTACAAGATTATAGACAAGCTATTATTAATAAAATACCTGAATTTAAAAATAGTTCTATATATTATTATAAAGAAGTAGGACAACCTACTCACTCTACAGCTTTAGATTATCTTATTAATAAATATGATTGGAACAAACAATCTAAATCTCAAACTACTGTATCAAACTTTCAAGGTTATAAAAGAGGATTTGAAGATAAAGGCAAAGGTACACCCGATGGTGATGGTAAAGATAAAGCAATGAGAATTGTTGCTGATGGATTTATTGGAGAAATTTCTGATAAAGGAATAGATAATAGTTCTTCTTATACTTCTTTTCAAGAAATAGGAACAAATCATACTTGGGCGGAAGAAGATGATAGTGTAGCTATAAGCGGAACGCCTGATATGAAAATTGTAATGTTAGCAAGAAATTCTGAATTTAATAATAAACCACTTAAATCTGCCACTAAAGATGCTATTAAAATAGTTCATAATGAAGGAGCTGAATTTGTAGTAGGAGATATGCCAAATGTAGATAGTCAGTTTATAGATTACCTACAAGAAATAGGTGCTAAATTTACTATATACCATACTGGAGATACACCTAGAATAAAAGTTAAAGAAACTCAACAACAAGATAAAAAAGATACAACTAAAACAGAAGAACCATTTGAAGGTTTAAAAGGAGCACAAAGAACTGCTGCTGAAAGAATATATAAAGAATTTAATAAGAAAAAAGATAGACAACCTTTATTAATATTAGGTAGAGCTGGAACTGGTAAAACATATATGTTAGCTGCTGCACTTAAAGAGATTGTAAAAAATTTACAACCAGGACAAAAGTTAAATATAGTTGGTTCAGCTTTAGCTAATGCTGCAAAGAATCAATTAGCAGATTCATTAAGTAAAGCAAAACTAGGTACTTTTCCAGGTGTTAAATTAAAATATCATTCAGTAGCTTCATTACTTAATTCTGTAGAAAATAAATTAGGTGGAAAACAAGCTGCAAGACCATCAAAAATAATAGATTATAGAAAACAACCTACAATACTTATTGTAGATGAAATGTCTATGTTATCTAAAAATGATTACACAAAAATTACAGAAGATAGTAATAATAATGTATTAGTAATATACGCTGGAGACCATGGACAATTACCTCCAATAAGTAAACCTTTTAGTCTTATAGATGAAATTGGAAAAGATAATATACTACATTTAACTGCACCTCAAAGACAAAAGAAAGATTCTCCTATACTAGATTATCTTAACCCTATTTGGGAGAATGCTACTGAACAACCTAAGCCTAAAGAATACATACCTGTACCAAATATATTAACTTCTGGTGGAGGTATAGCTAGTATAAATCAAGAAGAATCATTAGATAATATTGCAAAGTTATATGAAAAAGCTATTAAAGATAAAAATGTAAATTATGTTCAATATTTATCTTATGAAAATAAAAACATTTATAATTTTAATGAAGAAATTCGTAAAAAAATATTTGGTGATAATGCAGCAGATTATGTTGTAGGTGATTTTGTTATATTTAATGATAGTTATGATATTATTGTAAAAGATGAACCAGAAGTAATTGATAATGGAACAAGAGGTATTGTTGAAAAAGTTAATGGTGATTATAAATTAGAAATTGAAGATTTATCAGGAAAGAAATTAATTCTAAAAGGAAAAGAATATCTTGTATCACATAAACTTAATAATGAAACAGTAGTAAGTAAAGTTAATTTATTAAATGTATCTGACCAGATTAAATTTACTAAATTAATGAAATCTATAAAATTATTAAATTCTACTTTTAATATTACAGAAAGAAATGAAAAAGATTTTGGTGATTATTTAAGTTATAATTTTGGACAAGCTCGTATTAAAATAGGAAACAAATATGTAGATGTGTATAATAATGCTGAAGATAGTACTAAAAGATATAGAGAAGGTGAATTAAAAAAATTTGGTTCAGCTATATCACCAATCGCTGATGCAAATCATGGTTATGCTACTACTGTACATAAGTCTCAAGGTATGACTACTGATGTTGCTATTTATGATTATGCTGAAACTAATAAAACATTAGAAGGACTTGTTGAGTGGGCAAAACCTGAAGATAAAAAAGAAAAACAATTATTAATACATAAAGCAAACTACACAGCATCTAGTAGAGCTAAACATCTTATGTTAATAATTGATGGTAATAATTCTAGTATAAATAATGAAGGTAGTTTTGTTGAGATTGTTGATAGAATTAAAAATGAAACTCAAGAAAGAGTAGAACTTACTGTATCTGATAAAAAATCTTCTACTACTTCAACAAAAGAATCTGAAGTAGAAGTTAAAAGAACTATACAAAAAACAGTATTTAGTCCTTTATATATAACTAAAACAGGTTCTAAAAAAGAAAATGGTAAATATAAATTAAAAGATAGTAAAGGTACTATTGTTGAATTATCTAGTTTTTTTAGTGGTATTAGTTATGATAGATTTAAAAAACAATATACAGTAGGTAGTATAAAATATACAGAAGAAGGTTTAGCTAAAGCATTAGGTTATAAAAAACTTTCTAATGAACTAAAGCAAAAAATATATAAGAAAGATAAATCTTTAAATGTATATTTATTAAAAAAATATACTCCACCAAAAAAGAGTACTACAACTACACCGCCACCATCTACAAGTAAACCACCAAAGGATGAAAAACCTAAAGAGGTTAAAATAGATATGACTAAACAATTTGAAATAGCTGGTAATAATTATATACCTGTATATGAAAAAGAAGGATACATATATACTATAGCTATAAATGATAATAATAAATTTGTACCTATTTCTTTAGAAGATTTGAGTAGGGGTAGTAATGTAAAAACTACTAATATATCTATAGAAAAAAATGAAAAAGATACAAGAGTACCTCGTATTAAATCAGGAAACTTTATATACATTGTAGAAGTACTTGATAATAAAGTTACAGTTTATAGTAACGATGTAAGACAGAGAGTAACATATAACAAACTAAATGAAGACTATTTCAAATGTCAATAATAAAACGTATTTTTGTAACTAATAAAATAAAGAACTATGGCTATTCCGACTAAAAAAATGTATGATAGAAATGGTAAATTAACATTTGACCCAAATAATCCAGAAGATGTAAGAAATTATAAGGAAAAAGAACCTTTAATAGAAGCATTAAAACTTGTACAAGGATTAACAGACCCTAGAACTGGTGGTGGATTAACTGGTGCAACTAGAATAATTAGTAGAGTTACTGGTGCTAAAATGGCTAAAGCAAAGTTTACACAAAATAGAGCTAATCAGATTCTTGAGTTATTTGGAAAAAAACCAATGACTAGAGGTAAAAAAGCTGTACCTAAAGCTGCAAAAAAAGCTACACCTACTATTAAAGAAGTTGTAGAAACAAAACCTACTATACCTACAACTATACCTACTTCAGGAAGTACTGCATCTGATAAAATTAAATCTTTATATGACCAATTATCTTCTGGTAAACCTAAACAATCAAATATTCTTGAAAGTGTAAAGAATGTTAGAGAACTTGCTGAAAAACAAGTTAAAAATGCACCTATTACACCAAGTACTGCACCTGTTAAAAAAGGTCTTACACGAGAAGAAATGAAAGCTTATAATCAAAAAACAGGAAATGCTTTACAAACTGCAAAAGATATTGTATCTAAAAATTTAGAACGAGTAAAAGAACTTAAAAAAGAATCTGAGACTTTTTATCAAAAAAGTATTCCAGAATCAATAGCTGCAAGTAATAAAAAAATAACTGATAGAGCTATAGGAGCTGGAGTTATAGCAGGTGTAATAGGAGGTGGTGCTGGAACTACTTATTATGGTATGCAATTATCAAATAAAGATAATAAACAAACTACAACTCCACAAAAAACTGGTCCAGTAGATTTAAAAAGAATTAATCCAAGTAAATTAAAACCAAGTTCTATACCAGGAGTTAGTATAACAAAAGCAATGGTAAATGGTAAAGAAAAAGAATTTGGTATAGTATGGGATAATAAAACTCAAAGTTGGGATTATTATAGAAGTGATAAAACTATTGAACCTCCTAAACCAGACGTAGTAAAAAAAGAAGATTTAGGAGGAGGTAGTGGAACTAATACTGGAAGTAGAACTGGAAGTGGTGGAAAAACTACTACTGGTGGTGGTGGAACTACAACTCCAGTTAAACCTACTGTAACACCTGCAACTACAACTTATGTAGGAAATGAATATGCTAAAGCTAATCCTGATATAGAAAAAGCTATGCAAGAAGATAGTATTAAACAACAAAGAATAATGTACACTGAAAAAATGTCTAAACCATTAAGTAGTATTGTATTTAAAACTACATCTAAAGCTGTTGATGTAAGAAATACAATGGATGAACAAGATGCTTTAAGAAGTATTAGAGAAGATAACAAACTACCACTCAAGAAAAAAAGATATGGTGGTAATTTAGCTATGTTAAAATATATGAAATGAATAAATTAATTCCAACTATAAGTAAACTACCTATGATGAAATCTGGAGGTGGTATTAAAATAGACCTTGCAAAAAGAGGTACATTTAAAACTCAAGCTACTAAAATGGGTATGGGTGTACAACAAGCTGCTAGTAAAATATTGTCAGCTAAAGAAGGAACATATACTCCAGCTATGAGAAAGAAAGCTAACTTTGCTAAGAACTTTGCTAAATAAATAATATGGCTTGTAATATAATAAAAAGTTCAGATGGTACTAATACTATAGTAGATGCTAGTGGTAATCCTAGTGCTTTGTATGATGATTTACTACAACTATTAAGTAACTATCCATACACTACATCTGAATTAATTCCTACAGATGATGTAAATAACTTAGCACTACAATATTATGAGTTAAGTAATACTCCTGAATTTAGGAATAAATATAATTTAACATCTAAGTTAGATGTAGAAGTTTCTATTGATGATATTATAAATCACATTAATACTGAATACAGTTTTAATGAAACTCAAGAAGTTAAAGAAGGAATTTATCCTTATGATAGAATTATTTGGGGACATCCTGCAATAGGAAAAACAACAGCTAAAAAAGAAAGAGATTTTTTAGATTTTGATACTGATTTTAAACCTCTAGTAGCTAAAATATTAGGATTACCTGAATCACAACAAAATAGTATAGGATTAAATGAATGGAGAAAAACTGGAAGTGAAGAAGATTTTAATAAAGCTATGAGAGAAGTTTGGGAAATAGCTAAATCTGACGCATTTATTCAAAATAAAAGACTACTAGTATCTGATATGATTTTTCTTAGAGAAAATCAATCAGACTTTGATAAAGTAATAAATATTCCTACTTCTACATTTATAAATCGAGCTATTCAAAGAGGTGATAGTGTAGAAAATTTACAGAATTGGAAAAATAATATTGATAAAGTTTTAACAACTATTGATAGTAATAAAATAATTACTACTGATAAATATCTTTCTGATTTGTTTATAACTCAAGAACAAGGTATTAAAGAAGGAGTAGAAGATTTATTTGAATCTAATCCTAAATTATCTTCTATTGGTACACAAGAACAATACTCTCAATACTTAGATACTATATTTCCTAATAGTAAAGTAAAAGATATTGTTTATCATGGTAGTAGTATTAAAAAATTAGAAGAAATAGATAAAAGATTTTATGTTACATATTATACCAATAATATTGAATACGTTAAATCTTTTAACTTAAAAAATAAATATATTAGTGCCGCTATAGTTAATATTAATAATCCATTATATACAAATAAACCTATAGCAGATGCTTTACCTGAAGATTCAACTTATACTTCACCTAGATATACAGAAGATATATATGATTCAGTAATAGGAAAAGATGCAGGTTATGATATGATTACACAACAAACTGAAGGTTATACTATAGCTGTTAAAAATAATGTAGTAGATACTCATATACTTGGTAGTCAGCAAGATATAGAAGGATTTAAAGAGTTTGTTAGTAGTAATGTAATTCCTGAAGTAAAAACTGTTAGTGATTTTGGTGTTAATACTAAAATAGATATACCAGTTGTTGATAAACTATCTGATAATGATAAAAGAAATGAATTAGATATATTACTAAATGCTATAAATAAACTTAAAAGAGATAAAGTATATTCAGAGAAAACTATTAATACTATAACACAAATGATGCGTGATATAGGTTTTAATATGGGTAGCTTTGAAGAAATAATTGCTAAGTCTAAGAAACCATATCTTAAAAAAGAAAATGCTATAGTAGATATAACTGCTAAAATGATTCATATTAGTGAAGGTGGTTCTGTATCTGATTTACTAGAAGAAATTGGTCACGTTATATCTGCACAATTAGATGGTGCAGATTTTGAACAAGCGTTAGAGTTAATTAAAAAAGACCCAAAGTATACTAATGAAATGCAGAAGTATATTTCTATATACCAATCTGAAGAAAAATATACTGGAGAAGATGCTATAAATAAAGCTGCAACAGAAGTACTAGGACAACTAATAGGAGAACAATTAGGTAATAAGTTAGAAGAAAATACAGATGAAACATTAGTAGGACTTATAAAAAGATTTATAAAAAGAGTATTAGGTGCATTTAAGAATCAATTTGACTTACATAAATATGTAGAACAGTCTGTAGATTACTTTATTCAAACACCTAACAAACCATTTAAAAGAGAAACTCATTACTATTCATTAGATGTAAAAAGAAATGAGCTTTCAGAAGTTATAGTAAATCTTAAAAGACAAAGAAGTAAAGTATTACAACTTAAAAGTAAGTTTGATAAAACTGATGGATTATTTGAAAGTGATAAAAGAAAAGTTATTCTTGATAAACAAATAACATTTCTTACACAAGAAATAATGAATAATAATACTGATAGAAATGTTATAGATTATTTAAATGAAGTATTAAATGATACAAATGAAGTTGTAGCATGGTTATCAAGATATAAAAATGTATCAGTATTAGACTATAAAGTTAAAGTTAATGGAGAAGAAAAAGAATTAAAACAGTTTGTTAGTAATCCTAATTATAATGATGATTTTGATATAGCTAATGTATCTATTAGAGCTTTATCTGATGCTAGAGATTATGTTCATAACTATACATATATTACTACTGTATTAGATAACATTGTAAGTAATAACGTAAGATTAACTGAAGGAGAAAAGTTAGCAATATCAACTTATATAACAAACGTAAATAGTAGATTAGCATTTATAAATAATGAAGTTGAGAATTTAGATAAAAAGAAATCTCAAGAACTTATTGAAAGTCTTGTAACAGAAACAGGAGTTGCTTATGATTATGAATCACTTCCACAAAGTATTAAAAATACATTACAAGATTATGAACAAGAAAAAGATATTAATGTAGGTGAATCATGGTTTGGTCCAATGGGAATGATTAACTCTACATTGAGTAGATTAGTTGATGGAGTATTTAATCTTATCTATAATAATGCAAGAATTAAAACTATTGATTTTTCTAATACTTTTTTGACTAAATTTAAGTCTTACATAGGTAAAGATATGTCGTTTGTAGCAGAAAAGTATGATGGTAAAACAACTGGAGACTTTATAGATGAATACCATTGGGGACAATGGAATATAGCTAGAAAAACTAAATTAGAAGAATTAGCTAAAGATGATAAGTATGATTTTCCTAAAGATGCTTTTGATAGAGGTGAAGAATTTGATAGTGTTAGAGTATATAATGATTATAAGAAAGACTTAAAAGTAAAGTTAAAAGAATTACAAGAAGAACTAGATGAAGCTGGTAAATTAACTAAGAAATCAAAAGCATTAGAAGAGAGTGTTAAAAAGATTGAGGACTTAATTAAACACTATGATGCTAAGTCTAAAGTAATAGATGATTATCTTGAAGAAATAGGTAAATGGTATAGTGATAATACACAACCTAGACATAATGTTAATGAAATCATTGACCATTACAAAACAATATTAAGTAAAGATGATTTTAATATATGGTACGAAAGAAATGTTATAGTAAATTCTAAGAATGTTGTAATGTACTATAAAGGAGAACTTATACAACCATCAAGTGCTTGGAAGAATAAAGATTTTAATAAACTAAGTGCTGAACAAAAAAGAATTGTAGCAGAACTTAAAACTTATAAGAAAGAGTTTGATGATATGATAGGATTATCTAGTAATACATTAATGCCTCAAATGTATCAAAGTATGCTCAATAGTTTATATGATGGTAAGTTATCTAATATAGGAACAAACTTAGGAGGACAACTTAAACGAGCATTTACTAGAACTTCAGATGATACTCAATTTGAACCAGACCAAGAAATGCGTCACTTTCAAGAGGATAATAGAATTGTAAGTTATATAGGTAGTAGATATAGTAAAAGATTAAATAATCCTGAACATATTAGTACTGATATACTTGGTTCTATGATTGGTTATGCTCAAATGGCTTATGAGTTTAAAGAGAAAATGCAACGAATAGACCAGTTTGAGTTGATAGCACAAAAGATGAAGAAAACTAAGTATGCTAATACTTCTAATAAACTTACATCAAATAGTCTTGAAAGACTTACCAATCATCTTGAAGTACACATGATGGGTAAAGAAGAAAAAGTTAGAGAGATTAATATTCCTGGAACAAATCTTAATATAAATGTAAATAAAGTTGTAGCTAAATTCAATAAATGGATATCACATAGTAACTTAGCTCTTGGTTTTATTACTCAAACAGCTAATATTATTACATCAAATATTAATGGTGTATTAGAAACTATATTAGGTCAACATATAACTGGTAAATCTACTCAATTTGCAATGAAAGAGTTTACTAAATTATATAGTACTGAAACAATAAAAGAATTTGGTAAAACTATTAAAACTAATAAGTTAGACTTAATGATGAGATATTTTGGTTTATCAGAAAGTGCTGATGCTATATTTAATGATTTAGACAAACATATAATGATGCGTAAACCAGTAAGTACTGTAGCTTATGCTGGATATGAAATTGGTGCATATTATATAAATGGTATAGCATTGTTATCTATACTTAATAATAATAGATTCTATGATGGAAAGTTATATACTGAACAAGCATTTAAAGACTTACAGAACAATGTATCATTTGATAGTTTACCATCAGCTTATGATTCTATAGTAATAAAGAATGGTAAGTTAGAATTAGTAGGATTAAAAGCATCTGAATTAAATTTACTAATCAATAAAGTTAGAGATTTATCTAAAAAGTTAGATGGTAAATTAACTAAAGAAGATTATGCTATGGCTCATACTAATATTGTAGGTATGTCAGCATTAATGCACCGTAACTGGATGATTGATGGAGCATTTAGAAGATTAAAAGCTAAAGGATTAAACTTTAAAACTGGAGAAATTGATGAAGGATATTGGGTTACAACTAAAGATTTAATAAGTAAGTTTTTATATAGTAAAGAAAAACTAAAGGTATTAGCTAATCTTCGTGCTAATTATAAAAATCTATCAAGAAGTCAACAGTTAGGATTAAATAGAACATTATTAGATTTAGCATCTATTGGTGCAATGATAGCTGTAGCTGCACTTATATTTAATGGTGGAGACGATGATGATGATGAAAATTCTCAATTATTAGCATATTTATCTAATCGTGTATTACTTGAAGTATCATCATTCTATAATCCATTTGAAATTCTATATGCTGTAACAGACCCTATTGTATCAGCTAGACAAATGGAAACATTAATGCACTTAGGAAATGCTATTGATTTTACTGAAATAGAAAGAGGTAAATGGGAAGGTTATACTAAATCAGAAAAATATTGGTATAGTTTAATTCCTGGAGTTAAAGGTGTTATGCAAACACAAGATACTAAATCAAGTAATCAGTTTCTAAAGAATAAACAGCTGAGTTGGCTATATTAAAAAAAGAGGACTAACAATATGTTAGCCCTCTACAATACTCCCTCTCAGTTATTATTTACTCAAAATAGCTTACTAAACTTAGATTCATTGCATGAATAATGTGTAAATATATTCTTTATATTAGTCTTTCTAATTAGAAATACATCTCCAACATTAAACCAAGCTATACCATAAGGTTTAATCTTAGGATATTCTTGAGTATCTGTTTGATATTTATATCCTAAACTAAACAACATTTCATGTAACTTATTAGATTCCTCTAATGTTTTTAATCTAGTTTTTCCCGATAGTATCATTGGTGATATTTAATCAAATATACAATTTAGTTTTCACTTATACAAGCTATGAGTATCAATATTAGTATAAATTCTAACCATATTGCGTAACTCATTACCTAACTTCTCAGCCATATCAGCTCTAGCATTAATATCTATATTCTCATCTTCTTGTAGTTTCCACATCTTATCTAGCATAGCTGACATAAATATCTTAATAGCTGCTCTAAATCCTTTATCAGTATATTCTGGAGGTCTAGCTACATTAGCTTCAAACTCTAAAAGAGCTGATTCTATTTCATACAATACACCACTTAGTTTTTCACCTATCATTGTTCATCGAATATAGTGTTAACAATATGACTTCCAGTAGTTATTACATTAACTAAACCTTCATCTATACTAACATAAATCTTCCTCTTTTTAGCTCGTTTTCTAACTTTATTACTTACTATAAATTTTCTTTTAGTAAGATAACATTCCATTATAAACTTGCTATAAGGTTGAAATTCATCATTGTTTTTCTCAATAGCTTCTACTTGATTCTCATTGAGATATACCATTATTCTTTTCTTCATGATTAAATGTATTGTTCAGCTAATTGCCATAGCTTAGTATTAATATCATTATCATTAACAAAGTTATTAATAGGTCTGCTATGTCTTTTACTTGGTAATTGAATACCACCTCTAATGATTTTTTCTTGTACTACATTAAATACTGTCCATAAATCATCAGAATTATCTTCAAGTCTTAATGGTTTAACTACATCATTTATATTAATACCTACAGCATTAATAAATCTAATCTGTAGAGCATTATAAGTAAAGTTATCAATCTCATCATTAGTTAGTATTTTATTCCTCATTCTATCAATATTATTCATAATGATAGGAATTTTCTCATAGAATGAATTAACAATAGTATCAGTAGTTGAATCACCTAAATCTATATGTTTAATAGATAAAGATTGAGTAATGCTAGTAGGTACAACTAATCCATTAGAACATACTAATCTGTATATTCCAGTATCCATAGTCATTTTCTTAATACCATTATGTGAATTAGTAAATATTAATTGTGGTAGTAAATCTCCAACAGTAGCAATATCTTTATTTCTTAATATTACTTGATGTGGAGCATACTCTGATTTACTAACTTGTCTAGCTGAATGAATAAACCAATCAGCATCAATAAACTTCTGTAAATAATACTCTGAATCAGCAAATGAATATCTATTAGATACTTTTGGTGATGGAGTTTTAGTAAAAATAGCTGGTACTCTTTGTCTTAAAGAGTCTAGTGAAATACTCATAAGTTATAAGCTGTTAATGAGGTTGTAAATAAATTTGTTTCTTTAACTTGTCGCAACATCTCTTGTACTACATCTCTAGTTTCCTTCTGTGCATTAGGTTTTAGTCTTTGATTACACAATCTTATTAGTGCATAAAGACTTCCAGTCCATATCATAGTAGTATTAAGATTAAGTGGTAGAATAGTTCTTGCTTGTTCTTTACTTATTCCTAATTCAATTAACTTTTGATAAGCTATTTTAGCACAATCTACTACGTCGTCTTGGATAAAATTAGCTATTGCGTTACTTTTTTCATCTAAATCTTCACCACTACCTTGTTTACTTGATGTACTTTGTTTTCTCCAAGTATCAATAGTAGTATAAGTATCACTAAAATCTACATATCTTCCAGAAACTGAATTGTAATCTACTCCCACGGCAGTCTTAATTATTTGCCTCTCCACGTAAATCGGCATCTCTAATCTAAACTGTACTTTAGGATGTGCAAATGGAGACCAATGTTTGTGTTTAGCTAAATAGTAAATTAACTTATCATTTTCTTCAAGTGTAAACATTGCAGCAATCTTTTTATAACTTACTCTTGCAACATTGCAAACCA
>Ga0315904_10006765_pt1 | contig 15575 bp, 15 predicted proteins | sample LakEriMetagenome_6_FD_203529 | JGI IMG/M metagenome (GOLD analysis project Ga0315904, IMG submission 203529) | Freshwater fungal communities from buoy surface, Lake Erie, Ohio, United States - Buoy 12 MA120 | ecosystem: Environmental > Aquatic > Freshwater > Lake | place: USA: Lake Erie, Ohio... | reverse complement strand
GAATAAGTTTAAAATTCAGTGTTGGCTGCATATCGTAGTTGGAGCATGGAACATAGAGTCTGGAGATCGGATGGTTCATATGAATGAGTCCATTCTCTAGATTCCAGCAGTGCAACGGTCTATGTTCCTTCCTCCAAAATTACATCACTTTTAAATTTGATAGACTAAAAAATAATCAACAAAAGATTAAAAAGTAATCAACAATTTTTAGCAAAAGAAGGGAGGGTGATCGTAAGGTTTTTACGTAGAGGGATGTTCACCACGGAAAAACAGAAAGAACAAATATGTTATTACACATAGACTTAAGCGCCCAATGCCTCGTCTTTGGAGCGCTTGTTCTGCGAGGACGATTCGGGAGGCATTGATTCAGGAAGTTAAAACAACATCAAACCACATCCTGACTTAATACAACTTCAATTCGCGCATTTGTAGTGTGCTCCATCGATACTATCTGCAGGAAGAATCTGATTTCAATTCCCTTCTGTATACGACTTGAAATTGTTGAGGATCAGTTGCCAACCGGTGCGCTGCAGGTCGATCGGGTTTTCTGTTTCCGGATCGAAGGAAACGGTCACTTCCGTCTGACCATCAGCCTCATCGAAGGAAACGGTACACAGGCGTCCACCGAATTCATAAGTGAACTTTTCGCCGGGTCGGATCTCCAGATACACCGCTTCAAAGTCGAAACCGAAGCTGCCGTCGCGGGCTTCCATGCGCGCAAAGTACTTTCCGCCAGGATTCAGATCGTTCGTTGCGGCGGGACAGTGCCAGCTTGGATCGGCGAAGTTCCATTGCGTAATGTGTGCCGGATCGGTGTAATAATCCCAGGTTTTTTGTTTGTCGGCGGCTACGGTAGCCTGTACGGTGATCTTAGCGTTTGACATGTGTTGGAAATAAAAGCCTAAAATAAAGGATTTCTCGAAAATGAATAAAGGGGGCTTAGGGTTAGAATTGTTCAATATCCCATTCCTTCAGATCAACCTTCCTTTTCCGGATCAGTTCGCTGCCTGAATGGCTGACCTTATTCTTGTCGAAGTACCATGCATATGGGCTGATAAGACGAAAATCTTGAAGATCACAGGCATCAAAGCGGCCGTAATGGATCAGACGTTTTCCTTTATAGATCTTACCGTTTCCCGGATTGAGGTAATAATAATCCTCGGAAAGGAGGAATGGTTCTTCAACGTAGGGCATCCAGGGATCGTTCTTCGGAATGCAGGACAGGACATAGCAGTTCTCACCGAAGTGAACAGTGTAGGTACCGGGCATTATATACACCGGAGGATAGTCCATCGAATTGTATTGACCCTGGATCATCATGACCAATGTATCGCCGCCCGTACAGCGATCACCAACTGAAAAGCGAATGGCTTGTTGGCCCAGAAGACTAGGTTCCAATCGAAATGCGACAGAACAGTCCCCGTTCACCGATCCAATGTGCATTATACTAAACTCCGCGCTTTCAGGTAACTGCAGCAAACGCAGGAAGGCTTCATTTCCTGTAATCTCAACGCGAATCCGCACCTGCTCCGTACTGTCAAGTAGTGGGAACTCGTCTTGCGAGAAGGAAAGAAAGGGGAGTAGGAAGAGGATAAAGAAAAACCTGATCATCATGTTAAATTTACGCATTCACTTGACTTATGATTCCAAGTGGATCTGATTTCCATAAAGAGATAGGATAAGCGGGGCTTATCGCCCCCACTCCTGAGAAAAAACTGTCTTACTGTCTTTCGGAAAAATTTGTGTCTCTAAAAAATTGTCATCAAGCATTAGGCTTGGCTTTCACAAGTCCCAGTAGTTTACCGAATATTGCTATCATGGGAAATAATGTCTGCTGAATAAAAGGCGGAACATTTCCTAAATAATATTCACCTTTAGTTTGTCGCAGAATATAACAGACATCAAAAACAGAAGGATTTTTTGAGTTTTTTCTATTACAAGCTTCAAAAATTTCGGTTAGCAAATATTCAATACTGTGCGCAGGTGTGAAAGTCGCTTTAAATCTTATTGCTGTCCCGTCGACTGCATAACAACGATGTAAAGTGTTTGCCGGAACAGTAAAGGATTGCCCTTCTTCAAGTATTACTTTTTTATCGCCACAATCAATTCCCAGTATGCCGTCAATAGCTTCAAAAACTTCTGACTGCAACACATGCCGGTGAGCTGGTGGTCCTTCACCACTTGCGGGTAGTGTAACAATCGTTTCCACAGATGTTTTCTTGAAATTTAAACAATGGCAGTTAAATGTTTGCTGCTATACGCAGGCAAGGATCTTAACCATTGAACGTTATAAGAAGAGAAGAGCTGTAAATTGACCATTATCCTGACCCGCGAAGTACGAAACTACGACTTGCGTGTAGGTAATATTAGTTGCTGGGCTTTTAGTTTTTCCGCTAATTTTTCCGCCTGATCACGAAGTTCATTCACTGCTGTGCTTTCCCATAATTCACCTTTTAGGTTTGAACCTATGGTATATAAATTGGTGTGTGGATTTCCGTCTGAATTTATTATCTGAAAAGATTCTGTATCCGTTTTAATGCCCAGTTTTAACTTATCCTGAGTCAAAATTCCTTTTAACAAACAATTTTTGAGAAAACTTTTATCAAGGTTCATCAAATCTGTTTCTGGTCCAGTGCAATTAATGACACGAGAAACATTTATTGCTTTCAATTCATTCTCTTTCTTGTCAAAGTATTGGACTGTTATTGATTGATTTGATTCATTAATATTAATCATTCTACCTGACTTAATATGTAGTTTCCCGTCAATTCGCAATTGCTGTATTTTATCATGCGAGTGCAATGGAATTCTGTGCCTTGCAACTCCCCATAAGTGTCGAAGTCTTGACATAAACAATTCTCTTTCTTGATCAGAAAATGATTTCCATATTTTTTGCGTTTGTGGTCTTAAAGAGTCGATAATCGGTTCGGCTGATACGCCATACTCTCTAACTGTTTTAATATGCTTGCGTATAAGTTTAACTAATTCATAAATGGACATATCGTCTCTTAATTCTTCAACTAATTTTGAATATTTAAGTCCGTTGTGTCGATGTGGTAATATGTTTAATCCGTTGGGTGAAATGGAATATATTTCACCCTTAAACCCTTGTTCCAGCAATCCAAGCACAGTATCAACCATTGTTAGGCCGTTACCAACTATTAAGACAGGCAAATTTTCTTTGGTGCCTTTTACTGATTCAATTTTCCAAGGATTTTGGAAATAGTTAGGACTGTTGTAAAAGTCCATATTCTTTACTTTTGGATTTCTTGGAATATGATTCCCTGTTGCTATTACGCAATAGTCAATGTTCAATTTTAAATCATTGTCAAGCCATAAATCAACAGAGCTATCTGAAACATCAAGGTCAACCACGAAAATGTCGATTACTGTGATTTGTATTTGTTTTGATTTTGCTCTTTTCCTGGCTTCTTGCCAAATTTCACCTAGATATTCACCGTAAATCTTTCTTGGCAAGAATGAATTTGAAATGAGCGTTTTGTCCTTGTTCTGAAAGTTCTCTTTTTGCATTACCCAATCTAAGAAATGGTCAATTCTATCAGGGAATGCACTCATTTTTCCCGCAATCACATTTAATAAATGCTTGTCAGAATATGGATTGTAAGCAATTCCTTTATTTAAACTTTCTCTCTCGTTGATTAGTATAATCTCACAAGGGTCAGTCGATTTGTCGATCAGTTGAACTGCAGTCATAGTTCCTGTAAAACCACCCCCAATTATTCCGATTTTTTTCATTCTACATCTTGTTTAAGGTCTAATGTCTGTATTGTGACCCTTGCCAACAACGGTTTGCGCCTAAGCGATCGGCATAACTTTTATAAAAATTATTATTCTGAAGTTAAGTTTATGTTTTTTCAAGTTTCGCTTTGTTTCGTATTAAGAACTCGGGCTGACGCTAAGGCACTGTTACAGTATGTCCTTAATTCTTTCATGCATCATTTCGATATCGTAATCCAAAAGCCAATTCTTGTGTTTATAATAAATTGGAGCGAGTGATTTTTTATCTGAAGCCACTACATCCAATCCTCGGTCATCATACATATGAAAAATAATTTTCTTTGAAATGTTTACAATATAAGTTTCAAACTGAATACTTGGATTATTGGATGGGAAGTCTGTGTATGAAATGGCTTTTAGTATTTCTTTGTAATTCAAATTAGCAACCATAGTCTTGATTATTGCACGATTCCATATGTCATCATTGTCATTTGGTTCATACAATCTTCTGATAACAGAAAATTCTGCTTCACTCTTACACAAATCTGAAATTTGTTTAAAAACGAAATTGCTTAATTTGATTTTCTTTCTACTTCGCCCTTTGAATTGATAAAGAACTATTTGTATTTTATCTTGTTCGGTAAAAATGGATTCAAATATTTTAATTGCTCTGTTTTGAACTTCTTGAAAGTACTCACTCATGTTACCAGAAACAGTACTTTCCGTGTTCGGCTGCAAGTCAAAACGCAATGATGCATCCCAATTGTAAAACAAAGGAGATTTTAAAGTGAGTCCTTCAAAATTTTCAGTAAAAAACTTTTCATTTTCTTGCACCAATGGTTTACTCATGGTCGATGTGCTATAACGGTTTGCCGCTAGGAAACGAGCGGATCTTAACTCAAAGTTGTTTTTCCGAAGATAAGAATGATTTATCAAACATAAGTGATATTACGAAGCAATGAATCCGTATGATTTTTAGCGGCTGTTAGCAGCAAATTAAATTCAATCAAGGTGTTTAGTTTAAGCATATATTTATTGGAAGCCTTACCCTTTGTGCAACAGGTTTTCCACTTCCATTTTTAGCAGGAATCCATTTTGGCATTTTTTTAATAAAGTTGACACAACATTCGTCAAGCTGTTGATTTATACCTCTTTCCACGGAAACGCTATTTACGCTTCCATCTACTTCAACCACAAAGGACAGGTAAACTTTGGAACGTTCTATTAAGGAATCAGTTACTTTAATACAGTCCCAATCAAACTCATCCTGAATGTATTTCAATAATCCTTGCGCTCCACCGGGAAACTGTGCTTCAGGGTCACGCTCTCCAACAATATGGTACTCTTCTATCGTTACACTGTCGGCTTTTGTTTGGGTTATGTCTGGTCGAGGTAATATCTCCTGTCCAACACAGTAGATTGTATTTAATGCAAGTAACAAGATAATCAAACGTTTCATATATTTCATTCCCACAAATATTAAGTCCTATTTTACAATTGTTGCTAACTAGTTATAAGCTGTTTTTTGCAGGCTTAGCACCTCAAATCTCGTATGCTACCCCTCATAATTCCTTTCCCTAAGTTACTAAAACCAACTAAACCTTTCAGCAGAACTTTTCAAGATACAGGCAGTATTATTAACGCCCGATCTCATCTTTCCAACTTTTCGCTGCTTGCATTGTTTCTATCCCATGAAACAGTCCATCAGCATCGTCTGGTACAAGCGGGATCTGCGCTTTACCGATCACGAAGCACTCTTCGAAGCGCAACGCAGCGGTTTGCCGGTGCTACTGCTGTACTGTTTCGAGCCGTCGGTGATGCACTACGACGACAGCGATCCGAGACACTGGCGCTTTGTGTTTGAATCGCTCACGGATATGCAGCAAAAGCTGAAGTTCGTGGATGCACAGCTGTTCGTCTTTCACGGAGAAGTGAAGCCGGTGTTTGAAGAGCTGAACGAGCACTATGAGGTTAAATACCTGTTCTCGCACCAGGAGATCGGAAACGGACTAACTTTTCATCGCGATAAGGAGATCGCTCAGTTCTGCAGCGAAAACCACTGGAAGTGGAAGGAATTCCGGACGAACGGGATCACAAGGAAACTGAAAAGTCGAGCCGACTGGGACAAGCGCTGGAAGGAAACAATGACGGCCTTTCCCAAAATGGTCGATGAGGATTTTAGGAACTATGTCCATCTGGATGAAGGGTTTTATAATCAGCTCAAAGGACCGGATCTGCCACTGGAGATCACCACACGAAACAGAAACTTTCAGGAAGGCGGTGAAACACTGGCCTGGCGCTACCTCGAGAGCTTTCTGAAGGGGCGCTATGTGAATTACAGCAAACACATCTCGAAACCGGAATTGAGTCGCAAAGGCTGCAGTCGCTTGTCTCCATATCTGGCCTACGGAAACATTTCCATGCGGATGGTCTACCGCTACACGATGCAGCATTACGATCAGGCGAAGAACAAACGCGCGCTGTCGAATTTCATTTCGCGACTGCACTGGCACTGCCATTTTATTCAGAAGTTCGAGGATGAATGTCGGATGGAGTTCGAAAACGTAAACCGCGCCTATGATCAGTTGGTTAAACCGCGCAACGAGGAGTTCATCCGTGCCTGGCAGGAGGGTAGGACCGGCGTTCCGATCGTTGATGCCTGTATGCGATGCGTGGTGCGAACGGGTTACCTCAACTTCCGAATGCGCGCCATGGTGGTGTCCTTTTTCGTGTTCAACCTCTGGCAAGACTGGCGCGAACTGCATTTTCTCGCACGCCAGTTCCTCGATTACGAACCGGGAATCCATTACCCGCAGCTGCAAATGCAGTCGGGCGTCACGGGCATTAATACGATCCGTATCTACAATCCGATCAAGAATTCGGAAGACCATGATCCGAATGGCGTATTCATCCGCAAATGGCTTCCCGAACTGAAGGAAATTCCCGATCACCTGATCCATGAACCGTGGAAGTTGAGTCCTATCGAACAGGAATTCTACCATTGCCGGATTGGTGCGGATTATCCTGCTCCGATTGTCGATATCGAGGAATCACGCAAGAAGGCGAGTGACATCGTGTATGCCTTCCGAAAGGGTGCGTTTGTGAAGGAGGAGGGGGAGCGTATCCTTCACAAACATGTCAGCAACCCGCGTAAAAGAGCACCGAAAAAAGGAAACGATCAGCTGAACATTCCCCTCGAGTGAGTTGTTCTATTTCTGATGAAAGCGGTCAAGAAACAGCATCTTCCCGAAAAGACCTGTCTGATTTGCGGACGGCCATTCGCCTGGCGAAAGAAATGGGAAAAGGTATGGGGGGAAGTAAAGTACTGCAGTGACCGTTGTCGTTCCAATCGTCCGCGCCATGGCAACGCATGAACCCAAAACGCTCCGTCTGATCCTGGGTGATCAGTTGAATGCGAACCATTCATGGTTTCGCGAAGTGCGACCGGATGTCATTTACGTACTGATGGAAGTCCAAACCGAGATGGATTACGCCAAGCACCACATTCAGAAGGTCGTCGGATTCTTTGGAGCCATGCGTCACTTTGCGGAGGAACTGAAAGCAGCCGGACATACCGTTATTTATCTGAAACTGGACGATCCGGATAACAGGCAGTCCTTTGTGGAGAATTGTCGTGCGCTGATCAGAACTCTGGGTATCGAACGCTTCGAGTATCAGGAACCGGATGAATATCGGGTAGATGAATACCTGGAGGAATTCACGCGTTCCTTGTCGATCCCTTTCGCGATGTTGGGAGCCGAACATTTTTTTACGTCGCGCAATGAACTGGCGGAACTGTTCCGGGGGAAGAAGACCTACCTCATGGAAAGCTTTTACCGCGCGATGCGCAAGAAACATCACGTGTTGATGGAAGGGGATCAACCGCTCACCGGACAATGGAACTACGATCACGACAACCGCAAGAAACTGCCCAAAGGACATATGGTAACAGCACCCATGGTCTTTGAGAACGACGTATCGGAATTAGTCGAACTCATCCGATCGAAAGGAATCAGAACGATCGGCAACATTGATCCGAAGTATTTTATCTGGCCGGTGAACCGCGAGCAGTCGCTGCAACTGCTCGATCATTTCGTACACGAATGCTTGCCACTTTTTGGAACCTTCGAAGATACGATGACCATTACTTCCTGGTCGGTATATCATTCGCGTTTGTCCTTCGCGATGAACGTGAAGTTAATTTCTCCACGAGAAGTGATCGATGCGGCCATCCGTGCCTGGGAAGAAGATCCGGAGAAGATCAGTTTCAATCAGCTGGAAGGTTTTGTCCGGCAGATCCTCGGCTGGCGTGAATTTATGCGCGGGATCTACTGGACGCACATGCCGGAATACAGTCAGTTGAATTTCTTTGGTCATACCGCAGCGCTTCCTGAATGGTTCTGGACAGGTAAAACGAAAATGAACTGTTTGAAGCATGCTATTGGTCAATCGCTGGATCACGCCTATGCGCATCATATTCAGCGCCTGATGGTCACAGGGAATTTCGCCTTACTCGCGGGGATCGATCCGGATGAGGTAGATCAATGGTACCTGGGCATCTACATTGATGCGCTCGACTGGGTGGAGATCACCAACACGCGTGGCATGAGTCAATTCGCGGATGGCGGGATCGTGGGCACCAAGCCGTATGTGAGTTCGGCGGCGTACATCAACAAGATGAGCGATTACTGCGGAACCTGTTTTTACAATAAGTCAAAAAAAGTGGGGGACAGGGCTTGCCCATTCAACAGTCTGTACTGGAATTTTTACGACCGTCACACCGATAAACTTAAGCACAATCCGCGTATCGGCATGATGTACAAGGTGTGGGAACGCATGTCGGCACACGATCGGACAGCGATCCTGGAACAAGCCGAAAAATACCTTGAACACATAAACGAACTATGATGAAACGATCGATCGTATGGTTCAAAACGGATCTTCGGGTCAACGATAACGAGACCCTTTCCCGTGCCGTGACTTCCTCGGATGAGGTGATCCCGGTTTTCGTGCTCGATGAAAGACTCTTGCAAGAACAACAGTTTGGGTTCAAACGGATCGGTGCGTTCCGGCTGAAATTCGTATTGGAATCCATTACTGATCTCGATGCTTCCCTGCGTCTACGAGGTTCTGGACTCATCTTTCGGATCGGTAAACCGGAGGAAATCTTACCGCAATTGGCGACACAATACGGCGTGACCAAAGTATTCGGAAAGAAGGAAGTCGCCATCGAAGAAAAGACCCTTCAGGCGGAGGTGGAAAAGGCGTTGTGGAAACAGAACTGCGTCTTAGAGGAATTCAGTACGAGTACCTTATATCATGCGCTCGATCTTCCCTTCGGGATCAAGGATATTCCCGATGTATTTTCCTCTTTCCGCAAGCGGGTAGAGAAGGATGCAGTGATTCGGGAGTTGGTGGGTGCACCGGAGCAGATCAAAAGTCCGAACATTCCGAAGCTTCAATTGCCTTCCTTGAATGAAATGGGTTATATGGAACCGGTAGCGGATCCTCGCGCCGTACTGGTCTTTCGGGGAGGAGAAACCGAAGCATTAAAACGCCTGGAGTACTATTTTTTTGGGAACCGTTCGCTGTCGAACTACAAGGAAACCCGCAACCAACTTATCGGAGCGGATTACTCCAGTAAATTCTCGTCCTGGCTGGCGCAAGGCTGTATTTCGCCTCGTTTCATTTACCAGCAGGTCAAGTTATTCGAGGAACAATACCGTGCGAACGATTCCACCTACTGGCTGATCTTCGAGCTCATCTGGCGGGATTACTTCCGTTTTATGATGAAAAAGTACGGTCAGCAATTGTTTTACTTCAAAGGATTCAATGGTCAGCAGCCGCCTGGAACAAGTCGGGACAGTTCGCTCCTTCAACGCTGGATCGAAGGTCAGACCGGCGATGATTTCGTTGATGCCAACATGCGTGAATTGAAACATACTGGTTTCATGAGTAATCGCGGTCGACAAAATGTGGCATCTTACCTGATCGATCAACTCCAACTGGACTGGCGTCTCGGTGCCGCTTATTTTGAAGAACAATTGATCGATTACGATGTTTCTTCCAATTGGGGTAATTGGGCTTACCTCGCGGGAGTAGGAAACGATCCTAGGGGAAAACGCGTGTTCAATACTGAAAAACAAGCAAAGGACTATGATACAGACGGAGCGTATCGAAAGCTTTGGCTAGATTGATATTAAAGAACAAGGAATAAGGAGCAAAGAACAAGGATTTATTTCTTTACACAATGATTTTATTTCACCATATACGACTTTTGAATGTAAAGAGTAGACAGATTTAACATGTCAAGTCTTTGCTCTTTGTTCATTGCTCCTTGCTCAAAACTGATCTAATCAATGTTCCTTGCTCCTTGTTCTTTGTTCAAAAAATAAAAAAACTATGAACGACACATCAAACTACTGCCATTACAGCGATCTCCCTTCACCGTTGGCTTATGTTAAGTCTAAATCAGAACCGAAAAAGGAGAATCGCACATTAACCGAAGAAGACATCGACCGAATTATCGAAATGGCTTGGGAAGACCGTACGCCGTTTGATGCGATCAAAGCACAGTTTGGATTAGCTGAAGCAGAGGTTAAGGCCTTGATGAAGCGCGAATTGAAATTCAGTTCTTATAAACGTTGGCGTGAAAGGGTGGAGGCCTGTCAAACAAAACATACAAAGAAACGCAATCCGGAGATCGATCGGTTCAAATGTGATCGTCAGCGCAGTATTTCAGGGAATAAGGTTTCGAAGCGCTGATCGTACATTCTAAATTTTTACACTCGACATCCCTCCGTCAATGTGCATGATCTGTCCGGTGATCCATGAGGATTTATCGGTCAATAAAAATGCTGCTAGTTCAGCGATATCACTCGCTTCTCCAATGCGTTTCAAAGGATGACGTTGACCATTCGCTTCTATTTTTTCAGGTGAACTCAAAAGCTTTCCTGCTAACGGTGTATTGGTGATCGAGGGAGCGATGGCATTCACTCGGATCGTTGGTGCAAATTCAGCGGCGAGCGATCGGGTGAGACCTTCAATCGCACCTTTGCTGATAGCTACTTGTGCATGAAAAGGGAAGCCTGTTTGAACGGCAACGGTAGAAAAAAGAACGATCGAACCTTTTCCTGAAGCTTTTAATTTGGGTAAAACGGATTGAATTACTTTCACTGCACCTAATACCTGTAAATTCAGGTCGGCATGAATATCGGCTGCTTTTAATCTTGTAAATGGCTTGAGATCGATCGCGCCGGGACAATAAACGATACCATCCAACGAGTCAGGTAAAAAAGTAAGATCAAGTTCTTCTGAAGTAACGTCCAACGCATAAAAATGATCTTTGGAACCATAATCATCATTCTTAAAATAAGTGGAAAAAACTTGGTGACCTTCTGAACTTAATTTTTCCTGAATGGATCTTCCAATACCGGATGATCCGCCTACAATGAAATACGCTCCCATAGATTTTTTCTTATTCAACAAACCCGACTCGTCTTTTGTTGGAAGTACGATTAGAAAAAAGATAAAGTCTTATCTTTGAGCATGATGAAGACGATACTAACCACGCTTTCATGGATGGCTTTGGCAGGAAACGTGTTTGCCCAATCCGTGGTAATTGATGATCCGGTTTTAATTTCACCATCTTACAGAACTTACATTTCGGTTTCAGGTAATGACGCAAATTCTGGGGATAGTCTTTCTCCACTTGCAACTTTCAGTGCAGCACTTGATAAACTGAATTCACTGTCGGGAAGCCAGACAGGTGATGTGTATGGAGAGGTTGTATTTTATTCCGGAACTTACGCGCAGCAGATCAACCAGCCCTACAATAAATATCTCATTGGTACCAAACGCATGAATGTGAGTGTTAGGGGTAAAGGAGCTGTCATGCTGGATGGAACGGCTATCACCGTTAATCCCGGAAGTGGGATGATCTCTTTACTGGGAAGTAACATACACGTAAAGAATTTATCGGTCAATTATAGTACTGAGAATGGAGTACGATTTGGGTATAATTACAGCGGTATTGTGGTGAACTCGCACGACATTTGGATCGACAGTGTGGACGTGGGACAAACTGAAGGACACGGAATTCTGGTTGGCATTGGCGCACTCAATGCCAACGGTTCTTCTACTCTGAACCCAAGAGCGAAACGTTTTAAGATCACGCATTGTCATGTGCATGATGCGGTTAATTATAACACTCCTCAGTCTCAATGGGGGTCAGCGATAAAATTCTGGAATACGAGTCACAATCAAGCGTTAAATAACCATGTGCATGATAATTCGGGTGAAGGAATCGACTTTGATTTCTGTGATACGGCGTTGGTTCGAGGTAATCTGCTTCATGATAATTATGCCAACGTCTATCTGGACAAGGTTCAGTACGCGGTAGTGGAGAAGAATCATATTTACAATGAAGTAAAAGTGGTCAGTGGAATTTTGATGGGACTCGAGGCATTCACGGCCTATGTTACGGACCATTACATGAAGGATATCTATGTTCAGAATAACTTGATTCATAATACTACAGGTATTAATATTTGGCAAGGAATCTACAGTGCAATTCAGAATGGTTTTTTCACTAATATTCAGATCAGGCATAATACCATCATTGGGAAACAGTTTGCAAATGGTTCACAGATCAGCTTGTCGTATGAAACGTTTTTAAACCAACCTGTTCCAAATGTGAGTTTCAGTAATCTGCGTTATGAAAGGAACATCATTAGCGCACATGCTGACAGCCTGAACAATGGGAAGTTGCTTTCTGCACCATTGAATCCTCAACCTCAACTGGTTACAGAATACAATCTGTTCAATATGAATCCGGGTTTTGGTTTTAATGCGGCATCGGATCAGATCGTACCTACTCTTCAGGTGTTTGTTGATCCAACGTCGGATGTTGTGTTTGAGTTGACACCAAATGTTACCTATAATCCTGAGTTTGTAATGAATTCACCTAACTCGGTTGGACTAACCGATGATTTCAGCGAATTCGCGAGGGGTTCGGTAAATACGAATGTTGGAGCATTGGAATTGAATGAAGGTCTCTATGTGAATGAGATCGATGGTAATGATATGACAGTGTATCCTAATCCGTTCAATGAGAAATTGACAGTGAAACCACCCGGACATTCGGATGGGCCTATTATTTACAACTGGTACAGCTTGCTGGGTGAAAAACTGGATTCGGGTGTATTGACTGAAGATGCTGAGATAGATGGAGCTGAGCTTCCAAAAGGTATTCTTTATCTGGAGTTGATGAATAGTAATGGTGCAAGGCAATTTCTCCGGTTAATTAAATTCTGAGGGTACGGAGAAGCTTTCCTGATGTGTGAGCATTCTTCTCCATTAGTGGTAGCAGAGATCAGCGATTTCCTATTTTTTGTTAAGACTTGGGCAACTTGATCAGAAAAAAATATCTTTATCCTGTAATTAATTTTTAAACGATGACTACATCAAGAATTGTTCTTTTTTCAGTGTTGGGATTGATCCTTTTGATCTTTGTGAACGGATGTTCAACCTACAATAACCTGGTAAAAAAGGAAGAAGGGGTAACAAAGACCTGGAAGCAAGTAGAAGTGCAGTATCAGGCACGTATGGACAAGACGAAGAATCTCTTTGAGATCGTAATGGCCAACGCAGAATACGAGAAGACAACATTGAAAGATATCGTGGAAGCAAGGGCAAATGCCACTCGTATTACAGTGAACATTGACGACATGACACAGGAGAACCTTGATAAGTTCCAGAAGGCTCAGGATCAGTTCGGTCAGGCTCTTGGCAGATTGTTAGCAGTTTCTGAAAGTTATCCCGATCTTAAAGCTGCTGAAGCATTCCGTGATTTTCAGGCTCAATATGAAGGGATGGAGAACCGAATCGCAAAGGCGCGTGGAGACTTCAATGACATAGTAGGTGATTACAATACCTATGTTCGTCGTTTCCCTCGAAACATTTGGGCAGGTATGTTCGGATTTGAGAAGAAAGCGTATTTCCAGGCTCAGGAAGGAGCTGAAACCGCTCCGGATATCCGCAGCATGAGAAATCAGCAATAGTAATTCAGAAAGCGGCGCAAGTCGCTTTTTTAATTTATTCCAACATGGGTAAAAGTTTGTTTTCAGCCGATGATCAGCAACGCATCGTTCAGGCGATCGCTGAAGCTGAACTGAATACATCCGGAGAGATCAGGGTGCATATCGAGAAAAATTGTAAGATCGATCCGGTAAAGCGGGCGATCGAAGTATTCCATAAACTGGGAATGGAGCGAACCGAACAGCGTAACGGAGTCCTCATCTACCTCGCTACGGAAGACCATAAGTTCGCTATTATCGGAGATCAGGGGATCAATGAGCATGTTCCGGATCATTTCTGGAATGACGAGCGAGACCTCATGCAGAGCTACTTCCGTAAACATGAATTCACAGAAGGACTAGTTCAGGGAATCCTTAAGGTAGGTGATCAGCTAAAGGAGGCGTTTCCGGGAGAATTCGGCGACCGAAACGAGCTGGATAACGAGATTTCATTTGATCAGGGAGAAGCATGAAAACACTAGTGAATAAAGGAAGAACTTTTTCGTTCCTGCTACATCTTACAGCGGCGCTATTGTTTCTTTTCGTTTCAACGGCAGCGATCAGTCAGGAAGATGTTCCTGCCAAACCAATGCCGGCAAGACTTTATAACAATATCTCCAAGTCATACCCGGATCTGTTAAGCGCGTCTGATGCAGGCAAACTTGAAAAGAAACTGGAAGAATTTGCCAAATCTACCTCCAATCAGATCATCGTGGTAATTGCCGATGATCTGGGGGGATATGAGCCATGGGAATATGCTGCTAAGATTGGTGATAAATGGGGAGTAGGACAGGAGAACGAGGATAATGGTGTAGTAATTCTGGTTAAACCCACCAAGGAGAATGGGGGCCGTCAGACCTTTATCGCACCCGGTCGCGGTCTGGAAGGAGCGATCCCGGATTTAACGTGCCGACAGATTGTTAATAATGAGCTCATTCCGCATTTCAAGAACAACGATTACGCCGCTGGTATAAATGCCGCGGTGGATGTATTGATGGCACTTGCCAAGAACGAATACAATTCCGCTGAATACGCAAAACGAAATAAGAAGGATAACATTGGAGCTGTGGTGGTAGTGATCGTGATCATTATCATTATCGTTGTCATCTTTGGTCGCCGTGGTGGCGGAGGAAGAGGCGGCTTCACCAGTCGGGGATACTACGGAGGCTGGGGCGGTTTCGGCGGTTTCGGCGGTGGTTTTGGCGGCGGTAGTTCAGGAGGTGGCGGTGGATTTGGCGGCTTCGGAGGAGGAAGCTTTGGCGGAGGTGGCTCCGGTGGCTCCTGGTAGACATTTATTTTAACTTTTGTTTTGACATAAAAGTGAACAACTTCAGAAGTTTTTGAGATGCGGTTCGTACAGCTGATCTGCGTTTTGAATGATTATGGTCAGCTTTTACTTCAATTGAGGTTGTTGAGATTTCAAAACAAAAGTGAAAAATCCTTAACTGATTCATTCATTCTTTCTTTCATTCATTCTTTCTTCCTTATCCCATAGATGATTTCATCTTCTAGCCTGCCATTCTTGATGAGGATCTGAGGAATTCTTGCTTCGAAAGTAAAACCGGACTTCTCCAGGACGCGTTGAGAGGCTTTGTTGCTTCCGAACGGACGCGCGAAAATGCGGATAATATCGAAATGGGAGAATGCATAATCTACCATGAGTTGGATCGCGATGGGCATAATGCCTTTTCTCCAGTGTTCTTCCCCGATAAAATAACCTAATTCAGCATTGAGCCGGTTCACATCTGATTGCGGATGGAT
>Ga0315904_10006763_pt1 | contig 15581 bp, 9 predicted proteins | sample LakEriMetagenome_6_FD_203529 | JGI IMG/M metagenome (GOLD analysis project Ga0315904, IMG submission 203529) | Freshwater fungal communities from buoy surface, Lake Erie, Ohio, United States - Buoy 12 MA120 | ecosystem: Environmental > Aquatic > Freshwater > Lake | place: USA: Lake Erie, Ohio... | reverse complement strand
CGAGCTGTTCGCCGCGGCTTTGCGAATGCTTCCGGGGAACAAAAACGCCACCACGTGGGATCCCCTGACCGTGGAGTACGATAATCCCCGCTCGCAACCGGCCGCCTACCTGCTCGATCACCGGGACGGACTGAAATCGGCCGTCGTCATGGCAGCCGGTCTGTCGGGAGGATTTTCGTTCGCCTGTCGGCTGCGGGGAGAATCAAAACCGCGCGCGTGCTGGTTCAAACTGCAGGACTGGGGGGTCTTCGGCCACTTCTCGTACCTGCTCGAAGCGTTCGAGGCGACGATTCGGCAGGGAGAGGCGGTCTATCCCGTCGAGCGCACCCTCCTCACCACCGGCATACTCGACCGTTGCATGCAGGGCCTGGCAGACGGAGGGAGCCGTCAGGAAACCCCCGAACTGTCCATAGCCTACCGCTCCACCGACTGGGGCTTTGCGAATCATCCTCAGTCAAAGCTGATTCTGCCTCACGATTGATCGAAAAAAGCGATGAATGGCCCTCGGATCCGGCCATGCCACGCGTCTTCTGTGCCGAACAACCCCTGCAGCCTGCGACCCAGCACTCGCACCGCTCAAAACTGAGCCGAAAGTGTTTGTCCGAGGCCAACCCGGGGTGCTATCCTCAGGGGGTCCCTTTCTGCGTGTTCACCAGTCTCTGTCCAGGTTCTCCGCACGTGACTGCTTTCCATTGCGGCCGACCAGTCTCCATCGTTCGATGGATCGCCTGCCTTGGGCTCGTGCTCGGGCTGATTGGGGCAACTCCGCACCCCGGGCGAGCCGCAGAACCGGCCGCCGCCACACCGACCGCAGTACCGTTGTCGCAGCGCATCGACCGCGCGGTGGCCGACTTCTACCGGGGCCCCGAGATTCCACTCGCCAACGAGTGGGACCTGCACCGGCGGGTCTCGCTCGACCTGATTGGCCGGGGACCGACTCCCGAAGAGCAGGCGCACCACCAGCAGCGTCTCCAGCAGGTGGGAAGCGATCGGCAGTCTGCCTGGCGCGAACTGGTCGACGACCTGCTGGCCCGGGATGATTTTTCCAGGCAGTGGGCCCGGGTGCTGGAAGTACAGTTCTCAGAACGGCGAGCCGACGAAAAGATCACGACGCTCGAATTCCGAGGCTGGCTGAAGAACTGGCTCGAACAAAAACGTCCCCTCAACGAACTCTGTCTTGAGATTCTTGCGGCCGACGGATCGGGTGAGACCCTGCGTCCCGCGGCGAGTTTCTTCCTGAATCGACTGGCGGAACCCAATCTCATGGTGCGCGATGTCGGCCGGATTTTCTTTGGCCGCGATGTGCAGTGCGCCCAATGCCACGACCATCCCGTGGTGAGCGACTACGAGCAGAGCGAATTCTTCGGCATCCTCTCGTTTGTGAACCGGACCTACCTCTTCACGGATGAGCAGCGTGGCAAGCGCGCGCTGCTGGGAGAGAAGGCCGAGGGCGAACTGGAGTTTGCCTCGGTGTTCCATCCGGCCCGGGGGAAGACCACCGCCAGGCCGGTGCTGCCGATGGCCGTGGCGATGGATGCCGAACCGGGGGCCGTTGACGATGCCGACGCCTACCTCATTCCCCCCGCCAAAGATCAAAGAGCCATTCCACGGTACAGCCGTCGGCAGCAATTGGCCGTGCTGGCGACACATCCCGAGAACCAGGCGTTCAATCGCAACCTGGCCAACCGTCTCTGGAGCCATCTGCTGGGGACCGGCGTCGTGCACCCTGTCGACCTGCACCATGCTGGCAATTCTCCCGTCTCGGCCACGTTGCTGCGGCAACTGTCGGACGAACTGGTGGCCCAGGGGTACGACCTGCGGGCCTTCGTGCGGGAGGTGGTGCTGTCCCAGACCTACCAGCGTTCGCTCTTTCCACCCGACCTGGGGAGCTGGGGGGGACCGGCGGGGGGTGTGGCCACCCTGTCGGCGGAGCTGGATTCTTTCGAGCGGCAACTGGCCGCGCTGGCGCAGCCGCAGGCGACACTTTCTGAAGAGTTGTCCCGGGCCCGGGAGGATCTCGATCGTGCTCAAGCCCAGGTCGACCGAGTCCAGGCCGAGATTCGCACGACTCGGGAAGAACTTCAGAAACAGCGTGCCGAACGGGACCAGTTGCAAACCCCGCTGTCCGAGGCCGAGGCCCGGAAACAGAAACAGCAGGTGTTGATCGACTCGCTCAAGGGAGCCCTGACCGAGGCCGACAAGGCGGTCCAACTCGCTCCGGAGGATCAGGAACTGGCCAGGTCGCGGGAGGGGTTGAACGCGCGGCTGGCCGCGGCGATGGAGGCGCTGGGGGGAATCGACCAGGCACTGGAGCACCATCAGAAGCAACTCAGGCGGGGCAATGACCGGGTTGCCGATCTGCGCAGCCGGGTGGTCGCCCTCTCCAACCGCCGGCTCGCCTTGGGGGAATTTGTTGTCGAAGCCCGCGGGGTTCAACGGCGGATCCACTCGCGGCAACAGGCACTGGCTGATGCCCAGAGCGATCTGGTTCTCAAGCAGCAGCGCTGGACCCAACTCAAGGAATGGCTGGAACTGCGTGACGAGGCACAGCGGAACCCGGCGACGGGCGACGCCAATGCGGTGGCCGAACGACACGAGCGGCTGCGTCTCCAGGAAGCCGGGCTGGTGGAGAGTTGGCGGCGGGGTTTTGCGCTGCGGGGGATCCGGGGTTTGTCACCCGAGCAATTGGCGGGATCGTTCTTCAGCAGCCTGGGACTGGATCGGCCAATTCGGGCCAAGATCGTGGCCGAGTGGATGTCGGCCAACCCGGGTCAGGCAGTCGATCTCGCACAGCAACCCGAGCTGCGGAAGACGATCGAGCTCGCGGTGGCCGACCAGGTGTGGAATGCCGAGGACGATGTGGCGGAGCGGTTTGGCGCTCCGGCAGGAACACCACAGGATGGCTTTTTCTCCACGACCGATCAGGCTCTGTTGCTGCAGAACAGTCCGGGGTTCCTGGCGTGGCTCAATCCAGTCGAGGGTACCCTGACGCACCGGCTGCAATCGCAAGCCGATGCGGGAGAACTGGCCGAGGAACTTTACCGGGCGGTCTTCGCCCGTCCCCCGGATCGGGAAGAACGGGAGCACCTGGCGAATGGGCTGACGCAACTTTCCTCGGGTCCTCAGCCTCCCGATCGCACGGCGCTGGTTCAGGAGTTGATCTGGGGTTTGCTCACCAGCACGGAATTCCGGTTTGTCCCCTGACCTCAATCCGCAATGAACCGTTTCTCCCATCGCACAGAGACACCTTTCGGAGTCCCACGATGAATTCACATTCTCCCCCCCAGTGTCGGGCACCGCAGCATGCGCTGGGGCGGCGTCAGTTCCTGGGGGAAACCCTGGGAGCGGTGGGAGGCCTGACGGGAATCAGCCTTCTGGCCGAACCCGCCGGGGCTGCGGAACTCTCACGGCAGGGGAAGTCGGTCGTTGTGATCTTCCTGGATGGGGGAGTCAGTCAGTTCGAGTCGTGGGATCCCAAGCCGGACCTCGAGACCGGAGGACCCTTTCGGGCGATCTCAACCTCGGTTCCGGGGATTCAGATCTCCGAGTTGATGCCGCACACCTCCCGGCATCTCCACAGGATGGCCTTGATTCGCAGTGTCAGTACTGATCTCGATGATCATGGCCTGGCAAAAAACATCGTGCGGGCGGGACGGCAGACCCGGACGGCGACGGAGTATCCCGAGTTGGGGGCGGTGGTCGCGAAGGGATTGGAGCGTCCCGAGTTTTCCCTGCCCGGTCACATTCGGACGATGGTTGCGGGAGTGGGGGGACGGGGACGCAACGCGTCGTATCTCGGCCCGGGCTACGCAAGTGTCTCCGTGGGGGCTGAAGCCGGGGGGATTGTGCACAGTCGGCTTCCCGAGGGACTCACCGTCGAGGCCGACAATCGCCGTCACGACTGGCGTCGGTTCGCCAACGACCGCCATCGTCGGCGGGTGCAGTCGGCCGAGATTGACGCTTACACCCAGACCTTCGAACAGGCACGCCGACTGATGGAACGCCGCGAACTGTTCGACATTGCGAACGAACCCGCCCCGATCCGTGACAGCTACGGTCAGACCGAGTTTGGCAAGCAACTGCTGCTGGCTCGTCGGTTGGTCGAGCAGGAGGTGCCGTTCATCGAGGTCAGTCATGACGGCTGGGACTTTCATCACAACAACTTTGAGTTCCACCTGCACTACATGGCCGACATCGACCGGCCGTTCGCCCACTTCCTCGACGATCTCTCCGAGCGGGGACTGCTGTCGCGGACCCTGGTGATTGTGATGACCGAGTTTGGCCGGACCCCAAAGATCAACCCGGGCTATGGGCGCGATCACTACCCGGCGGCGTGGTCGATCGCGATGGCCGGCTGCGGAATCCAACACGGTGCTGTGATTGGAAAGACCGATGCGAAGGGAATCGAGGTGACCGATCGCAAGGTCGACCACCGGCACCTGTTCCACACCTATCTCCGGGCCGTGGGAATCAATTCATCGGGTGAATTCCGGATCGGGGGTCGCTCCTTCCCGATTGCCGACCCAGCTTACGGACCGATCGAGGAGGTGCTGGCATGACCCTTCCCATCCCCAACGATGCGGCGGCGAAACCTGAGGTGCGGTTCGATCCCCGGGCAGCCCACCTGACCCAGGATTGGGCTCACACCGGGCGTCTCTTGTGTTGCCGGGTCGACCCCACCGGCCGATTTGTCGGCGCCGGTTCGACCGATCACACAGTGCAGCGGTGGGAGATTGCCAGTGGCAACAAAGTGCCCCTCGCGGCCCACACCAACTGGGTCTCATCGGTGGGGTTTTCGCCCGACGGAGCGACGCTCTACTCGGGCAGCTACGATGGCCGGTGGATTGCGTGGGAGACCTCCGCGGCCAGCCCGCAACCCCTGCGCACAATCACCGCCCATGACGGCTGGCTGCGGGCCCTGGCGGTGAGTGGCGACGGTGCCTGGATCGCCACCGGCGGAAATGATCGCCTCGTCAAGATTTGGTCTTCGGCCACGGGGGAGCAGGTCGGCGAACTGGCAGGGCATCCCCAGCAGGTCTTCTGTGTGCAGTTTGTGCCCGGGACCCGCGAGTTGGTCAGTGGGGACATCTCGGGGAACATTCACCACTGGAATGGTACCGAGGGGAAGCTGTTGCGGCAGTTCGATGCGCGGGATACATCGTTCCTGATCGGTGACAAGGCACCGTTCGGGGGGGTCTTGAATCTGGCCTTCAACCGCGATGGCAGCCGGTTGACCGCGACAGGGCATTTCAAGGTGTCCAATGCTCCCGCCGGCAATCGCCGGGCGGTCGCCACCACATTCAACTGGAAAACCGGTGAGCGGGTGGTGCGGCAGGAGTCGGTGAAGGAGGAACGTGACGCCACCCTCTGGCGGGCCGTGCATCATCCGCGCGGACCGATGCTGGGAATCGTCGCGAAGGAACTGGGATTCTGGGAGCCCGAATCGGTCGAGCTCTTCCACCTGCTGAAGACCCCCAGCGAGATGTTCGATTTCGATCTGCACCCGAATGGTCTCGATCTCTTCACCGCCCACTTCGACGGGCACCTGCGGGTCTATCGCTGTGCCCCGGCCTGAGCGCTTCGACACCGGATCATCGAGGGGGTTTGACGGGGACCTCGCATTGGCGCGTTCGGCGTCGACCCTCGCCGTCCCCCCGCCGAAGCTGGTATCCTCAAGGTTGGTTGTTTCGCCGGTCCCCTGAGGTCTTTCGTCCGTGCGCACCGCTCCTGCCTTCCTCGCATTGTGGATTCTCGCCGTGGCCCCCCTGGCTGCCGCCGAGCCCGCCCCCATCGATTACCTGCGTGACATCCGTCCCATCCTCTCCCGCACGTGCTACAACTGCCACGGGCCCGATGAAGGGGAACGCAAGGCGGGATTGCGACTCGATCGCCGTCCCGACGCACTCGCCACGCTCGACACCGGCAGCCGGGCGATCGTCCCCGGCAAAATTGCCGAGAGTGAACTCTGGGAACGGCTCACGACCACCGATGCCGAACTGCGGATGCCCCCCGGCGGTTCGGGCGAACTGACCCCGCCGCAACTGGAACTGATCCGCCGCTGGATCGAGCAGGGTGCCCCCTATGCCGAGCACTGGTCGTTCATCGCACCCCAACGGACACCGCTGCCCGCGGAATATGATGCCCGCTGGTCACAGAACGGGATCGATCCCTGGATCTCGGCCCGGTTGCAGACACTCGGCCTGAAGCCCAATCCGGCTGCCGACAAGCATTCGCTGGTCCGCCGGCTGAGTCTCGACCTGCGGGGCTTGCCCCCCTCCCCTGCCGAGGTCGCGGCGTTTGTCGAAGACACCCGCCCCGATGCCTACGAACGGCTGGTCGACCGGTTTTTGGCCGACCCCGCCTACGGCGAGCGCTGGGGCCGGGTCTGGCTCGACCTCGCCCGCTATGCCGACTCGAAGGGACTGGGGAGCGACCCGCTGCGCACCATCTGGAGGTACCGCGACTGGGTCATCGATTCGTTCAACAGCAATCTCCCTTTCCATGAGTTCACCCTCGACCAACTGGCGGGCGATCTGCGGCCTGAGTCCTCCGTCGAGCAGAAGGTGGCCACCGCATTCCACCGGAACACCCTCACCAACACCGAGGGAGGGACCGATGACGAGGAATACCGCGTGGCGGCCGTGAAAGACCGGGCCGACACCACCCTCCAGGTCTGGATGGGACTGACCATCGGCTGCGCCAAGTGCCACAGCCACAAGTTCGACCCGATCAGCCAGACCGAGTACTACCAGTTCTACGGCATCTTCAACCAGACCGCCGACAGCGACAAGGGGGATGAATATCCCACCCTGGCAGCCCCCACCCCTGATGTGGAACGGCGATTCCAGGAGATCGAAGCCCAGATCGCCCGGCTCAAGCAGCAGCTCGACACCCCGACCCCCGCCCTGGACCAGGAGCAGCGCGCGTGGGAGGCCGACCTCGGGCAGTCCCCCGAGTGGACGGTGCTGCGTGAGGTCGAGGCGAAATCGTCCGGCGAAGCGACCTTCACCCGGCAGGACGATGCCTCGCTGCTGGTGGGGGGAAATCATCCGGGACAAGACACCTACACCGTGACCGCAAAGGTCCCTCTGGGAGGCATCACCGGTCTGCGACTCGAGACGATTCCCGACCCCACCCTCCCCGCCCAGGGAGCGGGACGGGCGGCGGATGGAAATTTCGTGCTCTCCCGCCTGTCGGCCACGGTGTCTGATGCCCAGTCCGACGACTCCCGACTGGCGGGGCGCTACGTGCGGATCGAGCTTCCAGGCAGCGGCAAGATTCTCTCGCTGGCCGAGGTCGAAGTCTTCGCCGGCGGCGAGAATCTCGCACGCCAGGGGAAGGCGACCCAGTCGAGCACCGACTACAACGGACCTCCCGAACTGGCGATCGACGGCAACTCCAACGGTGAATTCGAGAAGAAGTCGGTCACCCACACGGGAACCGAGGCGAATCCCTGGTGGGAACTCGACCTGCAGCAGGTCCGCTCGTTCGACCGCATCCAGGTCTGGAACCGGACGGATGGCAGCGTGGGAGACCGGCTCGGCGGAGCGCGAATTCTTGTCCTGGATGCCGACCGTCAACCGGTCTGGCAGCAGGTGCTGGTGGCGGCACCGGCGAAGAATGCCGAACTGTCGGTGAGCGGTGCCCAGGCGATTCCCTTCGCCCAGGCGACGGCCGACCACTCGCAGCCCAGCTTCCCCGTGGCGAATGCCATTTCGCAGAAAGATCTCGCAGCCAGTGGCTGGGCGGTCGGACCGCACATGCAGCAGCCCCACTCGGCGGTATTCGCGTCATCGACGGCTGTGGGGAAATGGGACGCCAGCCGGGTGACCATCACCCTCGAACACAGGTTCAAAGACCCGGGCTATACGCTGGGGCGGTTTCGCCTCTCCGTCACCCAGTCCCCGTCGCTCATTCGGCGGGTGGGTGTACCGGCAGAGATCCTGCAGATTGTCGACCGCCCGGCGGGTGAACGCTCGGACGCCGACCAGCAGAAGCTCGCCGGCTATTACCGGACGATCGCTCCCAGCCTGCAGCCGGTGCGGAATCAGATCGCCAATCTCACCAAGTCACGGCCTGAAGTTCCCACCGTCCCGGTGATGGTGGAATTGCCCGCGAAAGAACGCCGGTCCAACCGCCTGATGATCAAGGGGAACTTCCTCAATACAGGGGATGAAGTGACGGCGGGAGTTCCGAAGTCATTCCATCCCCTCGCCAAGGAGGGACCGGTGGACCGGCTTGACCTCGCCAACTGGCTGGTGGATGCACGCAATCCACTGACGGCACGGGTGATGGTCAACCGACTCTGGGCGCAGATCTTCGGGATCGGACTGGTGGAGACAGAAGAAGACTTCGGCTCGCAGGGAGACCTCCCGTCGCATCCCGAGCTGCTCGACTGGCTGGCGCTGGAGTTCCAGTCGGACTGGGACATCAAGCGACTGCTGAAAACGATCGTCTGCTCGGCCACCTACCAGCAGTCCTCGCAGGTGACCGAGGCGAAGCTGGCTGCGGACCCACGGAACCGCGCCCTGTCGCGCGGGCCCCGGTTTCGACTCGAGGCCGAACTGGTCCGTGACCAGGCGCTGGCCCTCAGCGGACTGTTGAGCCGGAAGTCGCACGGCCCCTCGGTCTATCCTCCCCAGCCTCCCGGATTGTGGCAGGCGGCGTTCAATGGAGAACGGACCTGGACGACCAGCGAGGGAGAAGACAAATACCGCCGCGGGCTCTACACGCTGTGGCGGCGGACGGTTCCCTATCCCTCGATGGCGGCGTTTGACGCGCCGAGCCGGGAGATCTGCACGGTCCGCCGCGTCCGCACCAACACCCCCTTGCAGGCGTTCGTCACGCTGAATGACCCGGTGTATGTGGAGGCCAGCCAGGCGCTGGGACGACGGCTTGTGCGGGAGGGGGGTGCCACGACGGCCGAACGCGTGCAGTTTGGGGTGCAGCTGGTGCTGGCACGCCCGGCCAGCGAGACCCAGGTGGCCGAGCTGATCCGGCTCTACGAGTCGGAGTTGGCCCACTACCAGGCGCATTCCCAGGAGGCCCTGGATCTGGCGACGAACCCCCTGGGTCCACTGCCTGAAGGGGTGACCGCTGCCGAAGGGGCCGCCTGGACGGTGGTCGGCAACGTCTTGCTCAACCTGGATGGCGTGCTGACGCGGAATTGATCGTGCGGGGTGGCCTCGCGTGCAGACGCGAGCGGGGGTGTGACCGCTCAGTCGCTCGACGCGGGGCGATCAATGTCCGAATCGCCCTGGGTCACAAACCACGTCTGGGCATCGAGGGCCGCGCGCTGGACCGCTTCGGGAACACCATCGGCGGCAATCAGCAAATACCGTGACGGATCCCGGCGGAGAAACCCGTAGCTCTCGGCCAATTGCTGCAGCCGGGAATGAATGAGGTAGAGAAACACCGCGTCAAAGTTGCGGTTCCGTGCTTCTTGCCAAGTGGCTTCGAAGATCCAGCGGACGTCGTCGTCGCGGGTGGGGTCGACCACGAAATCGACCAGGAAACACCGTCGATAGGCGTAGGAGCCTGCGGGCTCAACAAACTTCAGAATGGCCAGTCCGCAGACCTTGCCATTCCGGGTGAGTTCCAACCGGGTGAAATCCTGCCCGGGCTGGGTCACATACTTCCAGTTCAGATAGGCGGCATCCCGGACGACGGTGGTCTGGTAGCGGGGAGACACCTCATTCCAGAGTTGATCATGAGCAGCGCCGAACTCATCGAGATGCCGGATCGCAGGAGCGTTCCCGCGGGGCCGCCCGCGCCAGCGACGAATCCGCCGGGAGGCGTTCATGGCCGCCACAGCCGCCAGGCGGACCAGAGGATTGCCGAACTTCCCCTGGAACACCTGGCTGGGATTGAGCACGAGCATGAGAGTCTGCAGATCGGCGATCTGCTTCCAGCCAGTGCGCAACTGGATGGACCGCATCTGCTCGGTCTGACCCAGCGAGAGATTGAAGGGGAGATCGAGTCGGGCTTTTTCGATCACCCCGGTCCCAATCGGCCCTTTGCGGAATTTCTCCAGGACAAACGTCTCGACGAACCAGCCGGTGGTGTACCGGGCACCCGCCACCTGGAGGGAGACAGTGAGGGCCCCCTGGTGGGCGATGATTCCCTGCGGTTTGCGAAACAGCCAGACCATCGGGGGAACGCCAAGTCGCCGGGCCGATTCGAGAAACATCCACTTCCAGCGTGCCATCCGAAGCTGGGGATCCCGCTTCGGAAACGCTTCACCCAGGAACTGCTGCAACTCGGGCTCGAGTTCCGGGAGATAGCGCACCAACCCCGTCGGCAGCGGATTCGCAGAGGCTGGTTCGGAAGGATTCACACCAGGATCCGTAGGTCGACGAGGAGATCGTGCGAGGTCAGTCAGGGATTCGCAGTGAACAGCAGTCGGGTGGCCGTTCCCCCAAAACTGGAGCGCAACCGACTTTCAGGCGGGCGCTCCCGGATGCCCGAGTCGCGCGCGACAGCCAAAGGTTGGGGAGAGCACAGGTTGGGAAGAGTCAAGGGGCCTGGGGAGTGCTTCTCAGGGACCCCATTCGACCCCCGACAGAACACCCCAGCGAGATTGGATCCTAGGGTGAACCGGCGAAAGACTCAACGGATCTTGCGTGTCGGGAGATTCCCTGATTCCCTGACAGCCCATCGAAACGAGCTGAACGGTTCGGTCACATTCCCGAATGGGGCGTGCTTCAAAAACGCAGCCCGCCGTCCAGATCGAGCACCTTCCCATTGAAATAGTCGTTTTCGATGACGAACTGGATGGCATGCCCGAATTCTTCGGGGGTGCCATAGCGCTGCAGCGGCGTGCGGCGTCGGATCGTCTCCAGAAACAGCGGCGGAATCTGGCGGGTCATGGCCGTTTCCACGAAACCAGGAGCGATGGCACAGACCCGGATTCCGTACAGGGCCAATTCCTGCGACCACGTGACTGTCAGCGCGATCATGGCCGCCTTGGAAGCGGCGTAGGCACTCTGACCCGGATTCCCATTGGCCGAGATCGACGAGATGTTGACGATCAGCCCCCCCTGCTTGCGGGTCAACATCCGCTCAACCACCTCACGCGCCATCAGGAAGGGACCCGTCAGATTGCTCTGCAGGGTTTCATTCCAGTCCTGCAGAGAGTGCTTGCGGATCTTCTTCCCCAGGCGCGAGGCCAGTGTCTGGTCACGCAGCACGGCGGCGTTGTTGATCAGAACGTCGATGCCTCCCGACGCAGCCTCCACCGCCTCGACTGCGGCGATCGCCTCGGCCTCAAGCCCCACGTCGGCCTGCAGAAACCGGTTCTCAGCCGCCAGGTGCGGCAGCGCCTCACGGGTGGCGGCCAGATGCTCTGGATGACGATCGACCACCCAGACCCGCGCTCCCAGCCGGTCGAGCTGGCGGACAAACGCCAGTCCGATTCCGGAGGCTCCCCCGGTCACCAGTACCGCCTGGCCTGAAATGTTCATGTTGAGGTCTTCCGAACGCCCGGACTCAGTGCGACTGCAGACGATCGAGAATCGCCACCAGGTCGGTGACCGATTCAACCGCGATCGCATCCTCCACCGGGACGTGGGTCCCGAACTGCTTCTGGATCTCGGCCATCAGGGCGACATGACCGAGAGAATCCCAACCGGGGAGCTCCCCTGGTCCAATTTCATCGGTCACCTGGGAAACATCGCAGCGGAACAGATCCGCCATCAGCTTTTTCAGCCGGGAGCCAGTGTCGCTCATGAAAGACTTTGCAGGAGTTGTCTGAGGGAGGAAGGTGGTCTGTTCCCGGGTTTGACACGGGACAGGTTTCGGACGGGACAGGTTGACCCTGCCAAACTGATTCTAGCCGGGAGAGGGCTCGGTTCGCAGCACCCAGCGGGTCAGTCGGGAGACAAGTGGGATCCCGTCCCACGGAACATCGAAATGATTACCGGTTCCCGGGATGGGAAACCGGCATGCCCCCCGGCGGGCTGCCTGTTCGGTGAACTGTCCAAATTCCGAGGCTGGAAGCAGCGTGACGATCGTCTGAATGTTCTCGGGGAGAAAATCCCAGACGGGCTGCCAGTCGACACACGGGACGACCTGTACAAAGCAATTGGTACAGGCCAATTGGGGATGCACGCGGTCGAGGATGGCGATGGTCCACCGGGTGGAATCGTCCCGGCGGATGGCCCCGCCCGCCATCAGTGCCCGCGCCCGGTCGAGTTCGATCCGGTAGGTCTCGCCAAAATCGAGCGAATGTCGGGGGAACCGGGCCGTCTGTTCCCCCATGGCCCGAGACAGTTCGGCCAGGAACTGCTCGAAGGGTGCTTCTCCGGGAGTCCCCCGCACGAAAATCACCTGCGGAGAACTGCACGCCGCCTGGTCGAAGAACACCACATCGGTGGCCAGCCGCGAGACATTGGCAGGTGTGGCCAGAGCCGGATCCACGACCGCCACACTGACCCGGGGGCCCATCACGATATCGTCGCAATCCCAGCGACAGGGCAACCGGCGAACCGACTCGATCGATTCCTGTCCCCCCCAGGCAATCCGCACATCGGCGGCGTCACTCAAGGCCTTGTGAGCCGCTTCCAGATCGCGCGGGAAGGAACAGACCAGGGTTTCATCGGCCATCTGGCGACCGGCCGCAGTGGTCTCGGCCAGCACCTCCAGCAGCGGGGTCATCGTGTCGGCCTGGCGGGAACTGAGCCGGATGGCATTCGTATTCCCCAGCAGCGCGCTCAGGGCCCACGAGAACATCCCCAGCAGGGGAACATTTCCCGCGATCCAATGGCACACCAGTCCCCGGGGAAGCACTCGCAGGCTCTTGCGTTCGCCACACTCGACAAACTGCTCCAGCGCGTCGGGCCGGGGGATTTCTCTGCGGACATACCCTTCCAGGCTGCAACGCTGCAGGAACGCCGCCAGGAAAGCAACCCCCGTCCCCGCGAGCACCGGGGGCAGGGTCGCCCGCCGTTCGACCAGCGCCTGCCCGAGTTTCTCCAGAGCCGTCAACCGGTCGCCGAATGACAGGTGAACTCCGTCGGCCCGCTGCCGGCGCAGCCACTCCAGACGCTGGGCCAGACCGACCTCGACCGGATGGTGCGAACGCCCGTACTCAATGCCGGTTTCAATTCCGGGCGACATCACTGCACCCCCGGACTTCCGACTTGGGGGCGCGCCCCCGGAAGACAAACGCCCGGCCTCGCCGGCCACAGGGGCACCCATCTTCACAGACGAGTTCGCCAAGATCCTCGGTCAGCACCACATGGTTGGGAGCTGCCAGAGGGAGGGCACTGACCAGTTCAATCAAACCGGTCTCACCCTCGCGCGCCACCGCGAGTGTGTCGGGACGGCGCAGCAGGACATCGGCCCAATAGGGGACGTGCTTGTTGCCCGCCGGGCAATCGGGATACAAGAGCCCCACCTGCTCGACCGTCCCATAGAAATCGATCACCCGGGACGGATCCAGAGCCCAGACGCCGGCGACTGCCTGGTTGAAACGCGGCTTGTCGACTGCCAGGTCAATCAGGCGTTTCCAACCCCCGCTGTGCAGGAACAGAGACTCGGGATGGAGCTTCCATTGGAATCCGAGGTCGGCCAGTTCGCGGTGTGCCAGGTACAGGATCCAGGTGAATCCGTAGCACAGGATGGGACGGTCACCAATCGCCCGCAGGGCCGCCTCCAGAGCCGGCACATCGACCTGCAACTGATCCCCTTCCTGGCGCATCACAAAATGCCAATCCGAGGCATGGTGACCCAGGCTGAGGATGGCGGCGGCCCGGGCCCCCAGCGAGGCGGTTCCGCGGACGGTGGACTCCAGGTCAAACACCAGGCACGGACGACGCTCTGACCCGAGGTAGTCATTCCAGATGCGGGTGGCCGACAGCGTCTGTCGCTTCCTCGTCGCCTTGTCGGTGAACACCTGCGACGATTGCCCCGTCGTCGTGGCGGAGGACTTCACCGACATCACGTCACCGGCAATCGACACCAGCCGGTGTTCCTTGAACAGGCTGACGGGGACCCACGGAAACTCCTCCACCCGGGACGCATGCGGCTGACGGGAACGCCATTCCGCCACCAGCCGCCCATATTCGGGGCAGCCACGGCTGTGATGCTCAACCAGCTCAGTGAGCTGCCCGACGAGGTAGTCGGACTTCTCTCGGGGAGGGAGCGCGTAGGGGGCTGTCTGGTCCAGGAACATGAAGCGGCGGGAGGCGACGAACGGGAACCGGTGAATTGTGAAGAGGCCTGGGCCAACAGCGGCACTCGGAGAATCCAGCGGACATCTCCGGGACCAGGGCGGGATCAGAGAATCTCCCGCAGGACGTGGGTGCCATCTCCGGGATCGAGACGCCGCCGTTGAAGCTTACCATTCGCCGTCATGGGAAAGCCACTCACCTCGAAGAACCGCTGGGGGATCTTGGCGGCCACCAGTTTCCCCTTCAATTCCTGCAGAATCTGGCGGCGATTGAGAGGCGACTGCAACTTGAGAAACGCCACCGGAATCATGCCCCGCCGTTCATCGAGAATGCCGGTCACCGCAGCCGCCTCGACGCCCGGCAGCAGCGCCAGGACCCGCTCGATCTCCAGGGGGGCCACTTTTTCCCCCCCCGAGTTGAAGATGTCGTCATGCCGCCCCGTGATGGTGATGTATCCCGCATCCATCCGGGCAATATCCCCCGAGATCAACCAGCCGTCGGCGGTGAACGCGCGGCGGGTCACCGCTGCGTCGTTCAGGTAGCCGGCCGTGACATTCGCCCCCCGCACCACCAGCATCCCCGCCTCCCCTTCCGGAAGCGGAACATGGGTCTCGGGGTCGACAATCCGAACCTCGACCCCCCGCATCGGGCGGCCACACGAATTCTGGTGAAACCGCTCATCGTCTTCACTGATGTACGAGATGCGGGGTGCCGCCTCGGTCATCCCGTAGTTGTTGAAGAAGGTGCTGTTGGGAAAGATCGACTTGATGTCTTGGAACCGACTGCGGTCGAGGGCCGCACCGGCGGAACAGAGAATCCGAACTCCCGGCATCGACAGCGGGCTCATGCCATGGAACATCGCGAGGGTGTGATAGGTCGAGGGAACCCCACAGAATGTCTGGAGCCCCTCGTCGTTCACAATCGCGGCAAACTTCGGCACATTGCGGAAGTCGGAAATCAACCGCACCTTCCCCCCGACCGTCAACTGGCACAGCACCTGCGACAACAGGCCGTAGCTGTAATACAGCGGCAGTACCACCGCGGCGGAGGGAAACTCGCGATACCGCAGGTACTCGGCCATTGCCGAGCAGGAATGGATCAGGTTGGCGTGCGACACCACCGAGCCCTTGGGATAGCCCGTCGTTCCCGACGTGAACAACACCATGGTGGGGAGTTGCGGAGCGGGATCGCGAGTCTCGGCAAGCCCTGCCAGATCGGCGGCCGGAATTGGCTCGAGCACACCCAGCGCGGCCGATTTGCCGACGATGTACTCCAGGTCGCTGGCCGGGGTCTCGGGATTGACCGGCACGGGACAATTGCCGCTGAACATCACCCCCAGAAGCGTCGCGACGAAATCAACCGTGCTTTGTGCCTTGACGACCACGTAGCCGCCATGACCCCATCGGGCCC
>Ga0315904_10006762_pt1 | contig 15584 bp, 14 predicted proteins | sample LakEriMetagenome_6_FD_203529 | JGI IMG/M metagenome (GOLD analysis project Ga0315904, IMG submission 203529) | Freshwater fungal communities from buoy surface, Lake Erie, Ohio, United States - Buoy 12 MA120 | ecosystem: Environmental > Aquatic > Freshwater > Lake | place: USA: Lake Erie, Ohio... | reverse complement strand
ATCCCGGAGGTCCTCGCCCGCACGCACCACGTGCCAGTCCGCATCCCCGCGCCGCCGCAGCGGCTCGACATAGACCCGTTCGCCCACCGCCGGAACGTAGTCCGCCGCACCGCGTGCGACCCCGTTGTAGCGGTACAACTGCCACGGCATCGCATCCAGTTCGCGGGCCAGAGTGCCGTATGTGTCCCCCGCCCGGGCCTCCACGAACCGCACCCGGTTCCCCGTCCACCACACCGCACGTCCCGCAGCCGCTTTCGCCACCGCCTCCTCCGGCCGCCCGGGAGCACGGTCGTACGCCGCAAGTCCGTGCTGCTCAATGAGGCCGATCAGCCGGTCCGCGTACTTCGGGTCTGTGGCATAGCCCGCTGCCTTGAGCCCTTGCGCCCAGCCGTGGTAATCCGTCAATTCAAGCTGAAAAAGGCCCGCATACCGCTGCTTTTTCAGGAATGCACTGTGGTCGTCAAAGCTCTCCGCCGCATCGCGGTACGACCGGAAGCACTCGCCCGCCGCATCGTCGTCGTGGTACACCCGCGCGCCGGTCCAATCGCTGTGGCACTTGATGCCGAAGTGGTTGTTCGCCTTGCGCGCGAGTTCGCTGCCTCCGCTTCCGCTTTCGAGGATGCCCTGCGCGAGGGTGATGGAGGCGGGAATGCCGTGGGCATGCATTTGGCGCACGGCTTCGTCCTTCCACTGGGCCACGTAGGATTCCGGCGTGGCCGGACGGGCAGGAGGATCCGTCGGGCCGAGACCGGCCGCGAAGCCGGTGGCGCCCCAAACCACGCACGCCACGAACGCGAATCTCCGCACGAAATGCCCCATGTGCCCAAGGTACCCGCTCCGCCCGGCACCTCCCGTGCGCCGCGAACCGGGCTATCCACCGGCCGCTGTCAAAAACCGTCCGGCAGCGAGTCCGCCGGCATGCGCTGGGCGACGCGGCCTTGGGGGTCGTAGAACTGCCACTCGCCTGTCGGCTTGCCGGTGGCGTCGTATTGGCCTTCGATGTTCGGGGTGCCGTTCGGGTACCACGTGCGGTAGGCTCCGATTTGGACCCCTGCGGCGTACTCGTGCTCGGCCCAAGGCGTTCCGTCGTCGTAGAAGGCCTGCCACTTCCCGTCGCGCTGGCCGTCCTTCAGCCCCCCCTCCCGGTCGAGTTGGCCGTTCTCGTGCCACGCCCGAAAGCCCACTGTATCGCCCTCCAGCACGACGTAGGCCGTCCGCGGCGAGCCGTCCGGCCAGGTCACCTCCACGGCCTCCTGCTCCCGCGCACACCCCACCACCAACAACCCCAAACTCAATCTCAAACTCCAACTCAATCTCTTTCTCATTTCTCTCGTGCAATTGTATAGTCCACCAACCCCACCAGCGCCTCCCGCGTCGCCCCTTCCGGGAACGCAGCCAGCAGGGCTACCGCCTCATCGCGGTGGGCCTGCATCCGCTGCCGCGCATACGGCACCCCAGGGCCATCGAGGATGAACGCCATGACCTCTTCTACCGCGGACGGTTCGTCGTGGTGGTGCTTCACGAGCCGGATGATGCGGCGCCGATCCGCCGCGGAGCAGCATTGCAGCGCGTGGATGAGCGGCAGGGTCATTTTGCGCTCCTTGATGTCCACGCCGCTGGGCTTGCCGGTGAGGGTGCCATCGCCGAGGTCGAGGAGGTCGTCTTTGATTTGGAAAGCGAGGCCCGTGGCCTCGCCAAACGCCCGCAACGCGCCCACCTCCGGCCCGTTCGCACCCGCCACCCCCACGCTGGCCGCCCCGCACGCACAACAGGCCGCGATCAACGACGCGGTCTTCCGGCGGATGACTTCGGTGTACACCTCCTCCGTGATGTCGAGCCGGCGGGCTTTTTCGATTTGGAGCAACTCCCCTTCGCTCATGAGCCGGACGGCTTCCGAAGTGATTTTCAGCAGGTCCCACGTGTCTTCGTCCACGCTCATCAGCAGGCCGCGGGACAACAAATAGTCGCCGACGAGCACCGCGATTTTCTTCCGCCAAAGCGCCTGGATGCTGAAAAACCCGCGGCGCATCGGACTGTCGTCCACCACATCGTCGTGGACGAGCGTCGCGGTATGGAGCAACTCGATGAGCGAGGCCGCTACGAACGTGCGCCGACCGGGCTCCCACGCCGCCGGTTCCCCGCGGGATTCGGCCACCAGCCGCGCGGTGAGGAAGACAAACAGGGGCCGCATTTGCTTGCCATTGCGCCGGATGATGTACCGCGTAATGTGATCAAGCAGAGGCACATCTGTGCGCATGGCTTCCCGAAAATGCTTCTGGAAAGCCTGCATTTCCGCGGCCACTGGAGCCTGTATGCGGTCGATGCGCGCCATGGGGGCCAAATGTACGCCCGAAGCCGCCGCGCGTCCCGCCTATCTTCGCAGCATGATCCGCTCCATGACCGGCTTCGGCAAAGCCTCCGGACCCGTCGGGGACCGCCTGCTCACGGTCGAAATACGCTCCCTCAACGGCAAGCAACTCGACCTCGGCGTCCGCACGCCCTCCGCATTCCGCGACCGCGAAGTCGAACTGCGCCGGCTGTGCTCCGGTTCCATCCTGCGTGGCAAATCCGATCTCGCGCTGACCTTCGAGGCCGAAGCGGGCGACCTGCGGGCCGACGTGAACCGACCGGTCATCGAGGCCTACCTCGACCGACTCACCGCCATTGCCGCCGACCGGAACTTGCCCACCGACGGACTTCTCGCGACGGTATTGCGCCTCCCCGATGCGGTCTCCACGCCCCGCGAAGCCGCGACAGAAAACGAGTGGCAGGCCGTTACTGCCCTGTTGACCACCGCCCTTGCGGCTTTCGATGCCTTCCGCCTGCAGGAAGGCGCCGTACTCGACCGGGACCTCCGCAGCCACATCGCGGCCATCTCCGCACTCGAAGCGGACCTCGATGCGCTGCTGGCCGCACGCCATGCCCGCATCCTCACCCGCATCCGCACGAACCTCGAAGAAGCCATCGACCGCTCCCGCATCGACGAAAACCGCTTCGAACAAGAAGTGCTGTTCTACCTCGAGAAGATGGACGTCAGCGAGGAGCGGGTCCGGCTGCACGCCCACTGCGCCTACTTCCTCGAAACCCTCGATGCGGGGGGCGAAGCCGGCAAACCGCTCGGCTTCATCGCCCAAGAAATCGGCCGGGAAATCAATACCCTCGGTTCGAAGGCGAACGACGCCGAAATCCAGCGCAGGGTGGTCCGCATGAAGGACGAGCTCGAAAAAATCAAAGAACAGGTTCTCAACGTGCTATGAGCGCAATGCGGGCAGCTGGCAAAGCCGTCATCTTTTCTGCTCCCTCCGGGTCGGGCAAAACCACCATCGTGCGTTCGCTGCTGGAAGCGGCCGATTTACCGCTGGGCTTCTCGGTCAGCGCCACGACCCGGGCGCCACGCGGCACAGAACGCGACGGCGTGGATTACCACTACCTGAACGGTCCCGACTTCGCGGCGGCAGTGGAACGCGGGGAATTCCTGGAATGGGAAGAGGTGTACCCCGGGGTGTGCTACGGGACCTTGCACCGCGAGCTGGAGCGGATCGCCGCCGAAGGCAAGGCCGTCCTGTTCGACGTGGATGTGGTCGGCGGATTGCGCCTCCGCAGCCTCCTCGGAGACCGCGCCCTTTCGGTTTTCGTGCGTACCCCTACCCTCGACCACTTGCGCGAACGGCTCGAACGGCGCGGAACCGACACGGCAGAGTCCATCACCATCCGGCTGGAAAAGGCCGCCCGCGAGTGGACGTATGCAGAGCGCTTTGATGTGCAGCTCGTGAACGATGACCTCGCAGCAGCGTGCGCCGAGGCCCACGCGCTTGTGGCCACCTTCCTCGCCCGATGACCGATTCCGGACAGGTCGTGGTGCTTTTTTTCGGGTCGTTCAACCCGATCCACGTCGGTCATTTGGCCGTGGCAAATGCCGCGGCTGCGCGCCCGGAGGTGCAGGAAGTCCGGCTGATTGTCACGCCCGCAAACCCCCACAAAGACCCGGGTGGCCTGGCCCCGGCCGAGGTGCGGCTTGCCTGGGTGACCGCCGCACTTGAAGGTCACAAGAATTTGACTGTCAGCGACATCGAGTTCCATCTCCCGCCTCCACACTACACGGCTGAAACGTTGCGCGCCCTCGAGCGCATGGAGCCGCACCACCGTTTCAGCTTGCTCATCGGGGCCGATACCCTGCGCACCCTGCACACGTGGAAAGACGCACACCGCTTAGCCTCCCACCGTCCGCTGTACGTCTATCCCAGGCACGGGGAGGATGGAGCTGCGCGCTCGGTTTGGGAAACCGAGCATCCGGAAGTCGAGGTCATCCGCATGCCGGGCGATTTGCACCCGTTCGCATCGACGGAAGTCCGCAAAGCGTTTCGCCTCGGATTGAATCCTCAGGAGATGCTCCCGCCGCCGCTGCGGGGAGATGGCCGCCTCGCCACCGCGTATGGGCCGCAGGGTCAGGTATTGTTGTAAGTGCCCATCGCCGCACCGAGCCCCGCAGTGGTGACGTTCAGGATGGCCTCCGCACAGCGACCGCAGCGCTCGGGCAACGCCGCCCGCTCGGATTCAGACCACTTGCCGAGCACGTAATCGACCTGGGCCCCTTTGTGGAACTCGGCGCCGATTCCGAAACGCAGCCGCGCATACTCCGATGTGCCGAGCACCGCTTGGATGTCCTTCAACCCGTTGTGACCGCCGTCCGACCCCTTCGCGCGCAGCCGAATCGTGCCGAACGGCAGCGCCAAATCGTCCGTCACCACCACCAGCCGCTCGCGATCGATCCGCTCCGCTTCGAGCCAATACCGCACCGCCTTCCCGCTGAGGTTCATGAACGTCGAGGGCTTCAGCAGCACCAGGGTCCTCCCCCGGAAACGGACCGTGGACACGTCTCCCAGCCGGGCCGGAGAAAAGGTTCCTCCTGCACCGGCCGCGAGCGTGTCCACGACCTTGAATCCGATGTTGTGCCGGGTTTCGGCGTACTCCGGTCCGGGGTTGCCGAGTCCTACGATGAGGTACTTCATGGCCCCGAAAATCCCAGATTACTTCGAAGCTGCGGCAGCAGCGGCAGCAGCCATGGCCGCACGCGTCTGCTGCACGGCTGCCAAGAGCGTCGAGTCGCTCAGCAACACGGTGCAATTCGGCACCGACAGGTCCCGCACCCGCACGTTTTGGCCGATTTCGAGGTTCGAAATGTCCACCCCTACGAACTCTGGCAAGTCCTTCGGCAAACCGATTACGGGGACGCGGCGGTACTGCAGCTCCAAGCGACCACCGGCCATGACCCCGGGTGAAGTCCCGGTGGTACGCAGCGGCAGGTCGACGCGAACCGGCTTGGTTTCATCGAGCTCGAGGAGGTCGATGTGCAGGATCCTGTCCGTCACCGGGTGGAACTGGATTTCCTTGAAGATGCAGGTGTGCACCTTGCCGTCCAGACCAAACTCCAAGCGGAAGACTTCAGGGTTGTACACGAGCCGATGGAGTTCGAGCTCAGCGACATGGAAGTGATGCTGCTGACCGAGTCCGTAGAGCACCCCGGGGATCCGTTCGCTCTTGCGCAGCTCGTTCGCATCTTTTTTCCCTACGCTCCCACGGGGGGAGCCGCTCAATGATGCAGTTTTCATAACGCGGGTTTAATGGATTTCTAGACTTGAGCTGATGGACCGATTTTCCATCAGGCAGGTAAGCACTTGGCCGAACATATCATGCACCGGCAGCACGCGGATTTTTCCGCAGGGCTGGGTGCGATCGAGGGCAATGCTGTCGGTTACAATCATTTCCGACAACATGCTCTCTTCGATGCGCGTGTACGCGGGGCCGCTCAACACGGCGTGGGTGCACATGGCCCGGACGCTGCGGGCACCGTGCTGGATCATCAACTCGGCCGCCTTCGTCAGGGTGCCTGCCGTGTCGCACATGTCATCCACCAGCACCACGTCCTTCCCCTCGACCTCCCCGATGACGGTCATGTGCTCAATCTTGTTCGCCACCTTCCGCTGCTTGTAGCAAATGGCCATGTCCACCCCGAGGGTTTTCGCATAGCTGTTCGCACGCTTCGTTCCTCCCGTGTCCGGCGTGGCGATGCACAGCGTGTTGCGGTCCATTTGCTCGAGGTAGGGCAGGAACAACGTGCTGGCGTACAAGTGGTCCACCGGGACTTCGAAGAACCCTTGGATTTGGTCCGCATGCAGGTCCATCGTGATGACCCGGTCCACGCCTGCCACGGTGAGCATGTTCGCCACAAGCTTCGCTCCGATGGCCACCCGCGGCTGGTCCTTTCGGTCCTGGCGCGCCCACCCGAAGTATGGAATCACCGCGATGATGCGCTTCGCGCTGGCGCGCTTCGCGGCGTCGATGAGCAGCAGCAACTCGAACAGGTTGTCGGTCGGAGGACACGTGGATTGCACGATGGCGACCTCGCGGCCACGCACCGTTTCCTCGATGCTCACCTGGAATTCCCCATCGCTGAAACGCGTCGTGTTCACAGGAACGAGCTCCGCGCCGTAGGCAGCAGCAATGCGCGCCCCCAAGTCGTGGGAAGCAGAACCGGCGAGGATGCGGAGGTTGTCGTTCACGGCAAAAAAGTGGCCTCGGATGCTGATTCGGGGGCGCAAAGGTACGAAACCATGGCAAAACCCCGTGAACCTCTGGCCCTCAATTCGCGAGCAGCTTGAACCCCTTCCCGTGGACGTTCAGGATTTCGATGGACGGGTCGTCCTTGAGGTGCCGCCGCAACTTCGCGATGTACACATCCATCGACCGGCCATTGAAGTAGTTCGGTTCCCCCCAAATCGCCTTCAGCGCATGGGCCCGCTCAAGCAACCCATTGCGGTGCTTGCACAGCAGGAACAGCAACTCGTTCTCCTTCGTGGTCAGCCGATTTTCTTCTGCACCCCGGCGCAAGGTTTGGGTGTTGTAATCGAAAGTGTACGTGCCGATTTCGAACGTCGTCACTTGCTCTCCCTCTTCGGGCAACGAGGCCGAGCGGCGCAGGATGGCTTGGATGCGCATCAGCAGCTCCTCCATGTTGAAGGGCTTCGTCATGTAATCGTCCGCGCCCACACGAAATCCCTCGAGGGTGTCTTCCTTCGCGCTGCGGGCTGTGAGGAACAAGATGGGCAAGTGGCGCGACTCGCGGCGGATTTCTTCCGCCACCTCGAGGCCGTCCTTGCGCGGCATCATCACATCGAGCAGCGCAAAGTCAAACGACTGGCGGTGAAACTCCTTCAAGCCCTCTACCCCGTCTTTCGCCCACGTGGTGGCGTAGCCTTTCGCGGTGAGGTAATCGCTGAGCAATCGACCGAGGTTCGGGTCGTCTTCGCACAAGAGGATGCGGATCGGTGCTTTCGTCTGCATGGCAGGGAATGTGATTGATGGGGCCCCGGTTTACCCCTTCGTCCCCACGTGCCGCGGCATGCGGAGGATGAAGGTGCTCCCCTTCCCGGGTTCGCTCTCGACCGTGATTTCGCCCCCGTGCCGTTCCACTACCGTCTTTACGTAGCTCAGGCCGAGACCGAAACCTTTCACGTCGTGCACGTTCCCGGTGGGTACCCGATAGAGTCTATCAAAGACCTTGCCCAAATGCTCTTTCGCAATGCCGATGCCGTTGTCCTTGAACTTAATCATAAGGCCATCAGACAATTGCGCAGTTGAAATCGTCAGATGTGGTTGCGATTTGGCATACTTCATCGCATTGTCCATCAGGTTGTACGCCACATTCGTCAGGTGGATTTTATCCGCCTCGATGACCGGATTTCCGGCTTCGAGCACGAGCTCCACCCGTCCTCCCCGCTTGTGGATTTGGATGGCGTTCGTCCGCACCACCTCCCGGAGCACGTCGTGCAAGTTGAGCGGCTGCGGGAAGAACCGCATCGCCCCCGAATCGGCCAAACTCGCTTGCAACACGTTCTCTACCAGCACTGTAAGCCGCTTGCTCTCCTCGCGAATCAGCCCGGTGTAATGCCGCATGCTGTCCTCGTTGCGCCGCATGTCCGGGTCGCCTAACGCCTCTGCCGCAAGCCCGATGGTCGAGATCGGAGTTTTCAGCTCGTGGGTCAAGTTGTTCATCAAATCGCGACGGATCCGGTCGATCCGTTTGTTGCGATTTGCCGCCACCACCGTCCGGAAAAACCCGAGCGCAATGATGGCGAGCATCCCCCCCGTCAGGACGAACTGCATCCACAACTCTTTCAGCAAATCGCGGTTGAGGTGCGGGAACACCACGCGCACCACGACCGGCTCGATCCGGACCGTGTAGGACGATTCGGCAAGCAGCGGCAAGAAGGGCTCCGCCGCTTCGTCGAGGCGCACCGGCTGACCGAAGGCATCGAAGACCCCGACCACCGCGCCGGTGGCGATGCCATGTTCTTCGAGCGAGGTGGAAATCAAGCTATCGAGCGCATATGCATCCATCCGCGCAAGCATGCGCTCCGTGAGCACGTCCGTGCGGGCACCCGATGCAATCGACCCGCCGGTTTCGCCGGAGGCCGGCATGGACTCGAGTTCCATCGTCAGCATGTCCACGGTAGGGCGCAGGAACCGGTCGGCCACTTGGCTCAGGGCATGCTCCACGTTGTCGTCGAACAATTCGTGCTTGAGCCGCACAGAATCCCGCAGCCAAAGCACCTGCACCGTGCTCATGGCCAGGAAGGCCGTGACCATCAGAACGAGGAACCAGGGCACTCTTCGGCTGTGTTTCACAGCCCAAATGTACCCCGGACCCCCGCGCTCCGGACCCCCACAACCTTCAACATCCGTTAACGGTGCGGTGACATTCAGACAACCCCTCTGACGCCAACTTCGCCAGCACGTCCGGCCTTATCGCCGGCACGGCAGGTTTTTGCAAGCCCCCGACAGGGCTGAACCGGCGGTCCGCAGCGGCGGGCCGTTTGCGTTCCTGAAGTACCTTCCATCCGTGATTCCTGCATCCGTCGTCGATACCATCCTGAGCACCGCCGTCATCGAGGAGGTCATCGGCGACTACGTCGACCTGAAGAAATCGGGCAGCACGTACCGGGGATTGAGCCCCTTCACGAGCGAGAAGACCCCCTCGTTTTATGTCGTCCCGGCGAAGGGCATCTTCAAGTGCTTCTCTTCCGGCAAGGCCGGAAGTTTGGTCACCTTCTTGATGGAGAAGGAAAAAATCAGCTACCCGGAGGCGTTGCGCATGCTCGCGCGGCGGTACAACATCGAAGTGCCGGAAGAAGCGCCTTCCGCGGAAGTGCAAGCGGAACGCACAGAGCGCGAGAGTCTTGCGGCGGTGTTAGCGTGGGCAGCACGCTGGTTTTCAGACACCCTGCACAGCACCGACGAAGGGCGCAGCGTCGCCCTCGGGTACTTCCGGAGCCGCGGGTTCCGCGATGACACCGTCGCCGACTTCGGCATCGGCTGGTGCCCAGAACGGTGGGACTCCATGACGAAGGCGGCGCTCGAGGCCGGCTACTCCCTCGACCGCCTCATCTCCGCAGGGCTTACGAAGGAACGCGACGGCTCCGCCTACGACTTCTTCCGAGGCCGCGTGATGTTCCCCATCCGGGACACGACGGGCCGGGTCATCGGCTTCGGCGGGCGGACCTTGCGCAAGGACAAGGACGTCGCGAAGTACTTCAACAGCCCGGAAAGCGCGCTGTACCACAAGGGCGACGTGCTCTACGGGCTGGACCTCGCGCGGCCTGCCATCGTGCGCGAGGACCGGGTCTTGCTGGTGGAAGGCTACACCGACGTCATGGCCTTGCACCAGGCGGGCGTGAAGCATGCGGTGGCTTCTTCGGGTACGGCCCTCACGGAGGGCCAAATCAAGCTCATCCGACGCTTCACCCGGCGCGTCACCGTGCTGTACGACGGGGACGCCGCAGGCATCCGCGCATCCTTGCGGGGCATCGACCTCCTGCTGGCCGCCGGCTGCGACGTGCAGGTCGTTCGGTTCCCCGACGGCGACGACCCGGACAGCTTCTCGCACAAGGTCAGCCCCGAGGAACTCCGGCAGTTCCTCGACACGGAATCCCAGGATTTTCTCGCCTTCAAGGTCTCGCTGCTCGGCGCCGATGCCGGCGCGGATCCCACACGGCGGGCGGAGATGATCCACAGCGTGCTGGACTCGTTAGCAGCCATCCCCGACCCCGTCCGACGCAGCGTCTACATCCAGCAGTGCGTGGCTTCCCTCGGCATGCCCGAGGAAATGCTCCTGCTGGAGGTCAGCCGCCGGATCCGCGACCAAGCCACTGCCGCAGACCGCCGTTCCCGCGCCACCACCCACCCGGCGCTGGCCCCTCCGCTTCCCGAGGAGACCCCGTCGCATGCGTTGGCCCCTCCTTCGCGGCGCGCTGTCATCGAGGAGGACCTCGTGCGGCTGCTGCTGCTGTACGGCGACCGTGCCATCGCGGTGCCCGTGGAAGAAGGGGAACCCCTGAACGTGCCGTTTGCAGAATACGCCATCCACCTGCTGGATACGCAAGGGTGTAGCTTCCTCGATGCCACCTGCTCAGCGGTCGTGGAAGGATTCCGGAGCGCCCTCGACCGCGGAGAACTGCCCGCGGCCGACGTTTGGAACCGGCACAACGACCCGGAGGTGCCCACGCTCGTGGCCCACGTCTCCACCGTGCGGCACGAAGTCAGCCCGAACTGGACCCTGCGCCACGGCATCTATCCCGAGTTCGAACACGACCGGCTCGACAAGGCGTTGCACGACGGGCTGCACCTGCTCTTGCTCGACGAGAAAGAACGGGCCGCGACTGCGCTCGAGGAAGAGCTCGTTGCAGCGTGGACGCGCGTCGAAGCGGGGGATGACTCCGCCGAAGCCGTCGTCCGCGATTTGCTCGCAGCGAAGATGGCCCTCGACCGGGACGTCCGCACCCTTGCTTCCTACTTCGGGACCACGGTGCTGCGCTGACCTACTCGGCCGCCGATTCGGAGGGGCGCAAATCGATCAGGTGGAGGTTGAGTTCGATGCGGGTCTGCCACGCCCGGTCGCGCCAGGTGTTTTGGACCACGGTGAACACGGCGTCGAGGCGCTTCCAGTTCCGCACTTCGCTCAGGCGGTGGCCCATGTTGAAGCCCACCGCATCGATGGGCATGCCCGTGCGGGTCGCGCACTGCAGGGTGAGCTTGAGGTGCTGCCCTTTCGCCCCCACCGTCCGCGGCGGCCGTACGCCGTGCAGGCCCGTAGCGAGGAATACCGGAGCCGGGTTGCCCGGGCCGAAGGGCTCAAGCTGCTGCAACTGTCGGAAGGCTTCGCGGGTCATGTCGCGCAACTCCACTTCCAGGTCGTAGCGAACCTCAGGGTTCGGCAACTCGCCCGAGAGCTGGGCGCCGACGGCTTGTTGGATCCGGTCGCGGAACGCCTGGAGCTTGTCTTTGCGCAGGCTCAGGCCCGCCGCCATCGGGTGTCCCCCGAATTGGTCCAACAAATCCGCACACTGTTCAAGGGCCTGGTGGATGTCTACCCCCTCGACGGACCGTGCACTGCCGATGAGCAGGTCGTTTTCTTCGGACAGCACGATGGACGGCCGGTGGCGGTATTCGACCAAACGGCTGGCCACGATGCCCACCACCCCGCGGTGCCATTCTTTGCCCCACACGATGTTGCAGAAGGCATCCGGATCGGACTGCTCCAGCCGCTCAATCGCCGCACGCGTGGTCGTTTCGTCCACGTCGCGGCGCAACCGGTTCATGTCCTCGAGCTCGCGTGCCTGCTGCATGGCGACCTGTTCGTCCTTCTCCATCAACAAGTCCACCGCGCGCTTTGCGTGTCCCATCCGGCCGGCCGCGTTGATCCGCGGGCCCAGCGTGAATGAAATGTCGCGGATGGACCGCGGAGCTTGGTGGATGTCTGCCGCGCGCAACATCGCATGGATGCCTGGCCGCTGCATCTCACGCAAGCGCTTCATCCCGAACGAAGCCAGGATGCGGTTCTCGTCCAGGACGTCCACAAGGTCCGCGCCGATGCTGATGGCCACCAGGTCGAGCTCCGCGAAGATGTTGCCTTCGGGGAAGTCGAGGCGGCTGGCGAGCGTTTGGATCAACTTAAACGCCACCCCACAGCCGCTGAGCTCCTTGAACGGGTAATTGCAATCCGGCCGTTTCGGATTCAGGATAGCAAAGGCCTCGGGCAGTGTAGCCTCCGGCAAGTGGTGGTCGCAGACGATGACGTCGATGCCCGCAGCCTTCGCCGCGGCGAGCTGCTCGAAGTCCTTCGTGCCGCAGTCGAGCGTGAGCATCAGCGTGATGCTCGTATCCACCGCGTACGCCACCCCTTCCCGGCTGACCCCGTAGCCTTCTTCATACCGGTGCGGCACATAGGTCTGGACCGTCGCTCCGATGCCCTCTAAAAAGCTGGCTACCAGCGCCACAGCCGTCGTGCCGTCCACGTCGTAGTCGCCGTACACCAGGATGCGTTCGCCGTCCTCCACGGCCGACTGCAACCGCTCCGCGGCTTTCAACATGTCGGCCATCAAAGCCGGGTTGTGCAACTCCGAGTACTCGGGGTGGATGAACATGATCGCCTCTTCCCGCGTGCTGATTCCACGCCGCGCAAGCAGCGATGCAACCAGAGGGGAGAGTCCAGCGTCTTCGACCAAACGCCTCACCACCAACGGATCGGGTGCCGGACCTGCAATCCAAGGAACTTCTTTCATTTGGGTTCCAAGTACGGCAAAAAATCGCCCCCGGTTTCCCTCTCCGCACTATCTTTCGTCCCCACATGCATCGGATTTCTTTTACCTCCGTTTCTCGCCAGCTCGCCCTGGCCGTGTCGTTTGCGGTCGTCCTCCTCGTGAGCGGCTGCTTGAACGAAGACAACAAAATCCCGGACAACTGCTACGACGGCATCCTCAACAACGGGGAAGAACTGATCGACTGCGGAGGCCCCATCTGCCCCGCATGTGACCCGTGCGAAAACGGACAGTACGACGTGCTGCTCGGCGAACAGTGGGTCGATTGCGGCGGGGAATGCGCCCCGTGTGCCCCCGGATTCAACGGGGTCCTCGACCCGGGTGAAACCGGCATCGACTGCGGCGGAACCACCGGAGTGGCCTGCGGAGAACTCTGCGGAGATGGGCTGTTGAACGGCCTCGAAGAAGGGGTCGACTGCGGCGGGCCGGACTGCGAAACTTGCCCCACCTGCGTGGACGACCTCATGAACGGGGACGAAATCGGCATCGACTGCGGCGGTCCAGATTGTGACCCGTGTGCGACGAACGGCAACTGCACGAACGGCCTGCTCGACGGCGACGAGCTTTACATCGACTGCGGCGGGTCCACCTGCCCCGACTGCGAGGCCCTCCTGACCTGGAAGGCGAACGGCACCACGGTCGTCGCAGACTTCCAAGCCACCGCCACGCTGGCCGGCAACGGCACATTGACCATCGCAGGACTCTCTGTGACCACAGCCGGCATCGGCTTCACCCTCGCAGAACCTGCCTTGGTGGGCTGGGTGGACGGTTCCGTGGTGCAATGCGCGCCTTCTACGGCACCCGGATCTGTAGGCGTCTACACCGCGGTAGGCGGCAACCAGTACTCTACGGCGAACGGCGGAGCGGTGAACGTAGAAATTGACTTCATCGTCCCGCAGGCCGGGGGGATCGTGGTGGGATCCTTCAGCGGTTCGATGGTGGATGACACCGGAGCGAACGTGACGATTTCGCTGGGATCCTTCGTGCTCCCCATCCAGTAAGCCCAGAGGGATTACTCGGTGCGGATGAGCTCGTAGAGCGCATCAAGCTTCGGTGCGAGGACGATTTCGATGCGCCGGTTTTTTGACTTGTTCGCCGGATCCACCGGGTGGAATTCGCTGCGGCCGGCAGCCGTCAGGCGCTTCGGGTCGATGTTCGCCCCGGACCGTGTCAAGATTCCTACCACCTCGGTAGCCCGCAATACGCTGAGCTCCCAGTTGTTGCGCGGATGACTGGGCGATTGCAGTGCATCGGTGTCGGTGTGGCCCTCCACGACAATCTCCAAATCCTCCGAGCCGGCTACGGCTTTTGCGAGTTGCTCGAGCGCCTTGCGCCCTTCCGGCTCTACCGCGGTGCTGCCTGAGGCGAACAACAGCTTTGCCTCGAGGCTCACGTACACCTTTCCGTCGCGCTGTTCGACCGTCAGGCCGCGGTCCTTGAAGCCCAGCAACGCATCGGCCACACGCTTGCGCAACGCATCCGCCGCCGCATCCCGCGACGAGAGCAGCGCCTCGAGTTCTTCCACACGCTGCGAGCGCTCATTCAATTCTGCACTGCGCTGGTTCAGGTCCACTTCGAGCTTGCGGAGTGCGTCCTCTTGCTGCTGCAGTTCGGCGCGCTGCTTCATCACGCCCTCGAGCAGTTTGCGGTTCTCGTCCGCCAGCGCGGCAACGCCTGCTGACCCCTGCTCCGACAGCGCGTCGTTGAGTTCGCGCAGCCGCGTCAGTTCTTCTTGGGCATCCTTCGACTGCATCTCGGCCAGGCTTGCGGTCCGTTCCAGGCGGGCATTCGCTTTTTCAAGGGTCGTGACGCGGCCTTCCAACTCCACGCGTGCTTGCGCGGCTTCGCGGGCATCGGCCACCATGCGGTCGTTTGCCGTGACCAAACTGTCGTTCGTCGCAGCGAGCTGCTCGTACGATTTGGGTCCGACACACCCGAAAAGCACCACCGCACAGGCTGCTGTCGCAGCAATTCCGAAGGAAGGGATTCGCATCATGCCCGAAAGTTCCGAAGGCTTCCGGCCCGCCTCGAACCGGGTTTTCAACCGGCAAATGTTGATAAGCCGCGGTTTTTGCCGTATTTTTGTAACATGCTCCCCGCATTTGGACACCTTGCTGCACGCGTATCCGGATGGATTGACCACCGGCTTGCATGGTTCCTGACGAACGGCTGCAAGCAGTCGCTTCGCCACGAGGCCTGATTCAGCTCAACGCGACCGTGACGTTCTGAGGTTCCGAGAAGAACCGCATGGCTTCGAGCCCCCCTTCCCGACCTACCCCGGACGACTTCACCCCCCCGAAAGGCGTGCGCAAATCCCGCACCAGCCAGCAGTTCGTCCACACAATGCCCGTCTCCAGCGCCGCCGCTACCCGATGTGCCCGCGCCAAATCGCGTGTCCACACGGTCGCCGCAAGTCCATACGCGCTGTCATTCGCCAGCCGCACGGCCTCCGCCTCGTCCGCGAATGGCTGCAGCGTGACGACCGGGCCGAAGATCTCGTGCTGGTTCACGTCACAGGAAGGTCCCAATCCCTCGATCACGGTGGGCTGCACGAAGTACCCATCGGCGCAGCGCGCGTTCGGAGCATCTGCCGCGCCGCCGCCGCACAAGACCGTCCCACCTTCCTCGCGGGCCCGTGCGATGTACGACAGGACCTTGTCCCGGTGCGCCGCTGAAACCAGCGCGCCCATCCGGGTCCCGTCCTCTGCCGGGTCGCCGGGCACGAGCGACGCAGCCCGGGCTACGAAGGCATCGCGGAACCGCTCGTACAGCGAAGCGTGGACGAGGATCCGGGAGGAGCAGAGGCAGATTTGGCCCTGGTTCGCGAAGGAAGAGCGGACCGTGGTCCGGACGGCCTCGTCGAAGTCGCAGTCGTCGAAGAGGAGGGCGGCGTTCTTGCCGCCCAGTTCCAGGCTGAGCTTGATGAACCGG
>Ga0315904_10006761_pt1 | contig 15586 bp, 16 predicted proteins | sample LakEriMetagenome_6_FD_203529 | JGI IMG/M metagenome (GOLD analysis project Ga0315904, IMG submission 203529) | Freshwater fungal communities from buoy surface, Lake Erie, Ohio, United States - Buoy 12 MA120 | ecosystem: Environmental > Aquatic > Freshwater > Lake | place: USA: Lake Erie, Ohio... | reverse complement strand
TGCGCCCGCGCCGCAGACCACTTTTCCCGGCGTGACAAAGGTAAATGTGTGCATTGAACTTCCCCCCTAACCCCACCACCCAGGGGGTACCCGGGCGGGGGGACAATAAGGAATTCTACCTCATATCCCCCCCGTCGGACGGGGGCTGGGGGGGACAAAATCACATTGTACGGTGGGCGGACTTCTGTGGGGCGGGTTTGGCGAGGGCTTCGGCCCAGGCGGTATCCCAGGCGGCGTAGTCGGTCTCGACACTTTCGGGGCTTTGCTCGCTACGCACCACAAACGACGGTTGCCAGGGCCTGCCAGTGGGCGTGCCGGTGGGCTGGTAGCGCAAGTCGAGGCTCCAGCGGACGGTGTCGGTGAGGTTGGGGGTGGAGCGGTGGGGCGTGCACTTGTGCATGAAAACCACACCACCTTTTTTCACCGCAGCAACCAGCGGCTCGAGCTTAGGAAGAACATCTTCGCGGATGGTCGCGCCGCCTGCACCACCAATATGCGGCAGGAGGCCCTGCTCCCAGACTCCGGGAAGGATCTGCATACAGCCATTTTGCACGGTCGCGTCCACGAGAGGCAGCCAGCAGGTGATGATCTCGCTATGGTCGGCCTCTTCCCAGGTCACGGCGGCGTCTTGGTGCCACGGCACGTTAAAGTAGCTCCCGCCCGCCTGATCCGCGACTTTTCCCCGGATGTGCTGGATCGGGCTGGCGATCAGCTCGGGCGTCCCGAGGAGCTGTTGCACGGCATCGAGCAGATTTTTGCAGTGGAGAAAGTCAAAAAACTCTGGGAGGCGCGCATTCATCACGTCCATGCCATCTTGGATCGCCCGGTTCTGGGCATAGAGCCACGCAAAACGCTTGTCAAAGGGCAGCGTCTCTTTCAAGTCCGCAATCTCTAGCGCTCGTGCCTTTGCATCAATCCAGCGCGTGTAGCCTGCGATCACCGGCGCGAGGTCGGCTTCGTCTAGCACGCCTTCTGCTACTAGAACTCCGTCGCTTTTAAACTGCGCGAGCTGCGCCTCCGTTAATCGTCCCATTTCTCCACCCTCACTCTCCCCAAAAAAACAGAGGCCCACAAGGGGCCTCTTCGTCCTCTACATGACGGCCATTAGAGTCCGTACACATTAAATATCGTAGAACGAGGCGCATCGTTCGTGTTCCAAGCGACTCCCGTGGGCCAGATCATCCGCGAGTTGGTTCCTTGAATCCACTTAGCATGGCCGTCGCCGTAGGTCACGTTCAAGCCGCCACTATGGCGCGCCTCAGGGAAGAAGCGGGTATCTGCCTGGGGAGATCGGAAAGGCCAGACACGGTCAACCTCACCAAAGACCTCCGCAAAAGCTGCCACATCGGCGGGGGCAGACATCGCTGCAAGGGAGACACCCGTTCCCGTGGCAAGCCAGAAGTTATAGCCAAAACCACGACGGAATCCACGATTGTCGCGAGAAGGTGCTTTGCTCGGGCATTGATAGAACGGCGAGCTCGCGGTATAGAGATCCTGGCGACGAACTCCCGCGATGATCGCGGCATTCACAGGCGCAAGGCCGGTTCGGATGTAGGGATAGATATCCACCGACCAGTCGCGGGCAACTGTTTCCGTTCCAGCCACATAGGAATTAAATGCACGACACATGGTCTCGTCGTAGTCTTGCGCATACATCATCAGCGCTGTGCCAAGCTGCTTGGAGTTAGAGAGGCAGCTGGTTTGACGTGCCTTCTCGCGAGCTTGGGCAAAAACCGGGAAGAGAATAGCGGCAAGAATGGCGATAATCGCGATCACCACTAAAAGTTCAATCAAAGTAAATGCAGCATTGCGCTTCATGAAGTTCATCTCCTCAAAGAGAAAAAATACACCGTGGTCAGTCACCGACGGATAGCGTAAACTATAGCGGACTTCGTGCTGAGGCACAATGCACAAAAGGACTCATCTTTTGCACAATAGAAGCAACCTTACGTTTCTCGCCAGTAACAATCAGCAAAACTATTCTCTTCATTTAGACAAGCATCTCTTAGGCTACTACACCCTCCAGTTTATCTGCCAGGGTGAGCTTGAAGTCCTCTATGATGAGGAGAGCTTCTTCTTGGACGATCGCTCTAGCGGCTGGTTTTTCCCGGCCTACCCTGGCCCGCGACTACGGTTCCACCCTCCCACACCCGAGAGCACCTGGTGGCATCGGCACCTGGCATTCCAGGGGGAGCTGATCGAAACGTGGCGAGCAGGTGGTTTGTGGCCGCTGGAGCCACAGCCCGCACCAGTGGGCATGGACGGCGGCGCATGCTTAGATGAGATCACCGGTTTTGCAAACGCCACCAGTCGCTGGAGCCACGAGCAAGCGGTCAACGGCTTGGAGGCTCTGCTGCTGAAGCTGGCTGTCGCAAGAGATGCCCCCTCTGAGGGGCGCTCATGGCTCACCAGTCTCCTAGAGCAGCTCAGTCATAACTTCGCCCCCGACTACTGCCAGCTCGCTCAGCAGCAGGGATGCTCGCTCGCCACGCTCCGGCGGCGTTTCAAAGACGCGACAGGCCAAACCCTCCATGAGTTCGTCATCGCCCAGCGCATCGCCCGTGCCCGCAAGCTCCTCGCCGAAACCGACTTACCCCTGCGCCAGCTCGCCGCCCAGCTCGGCTATGACTCGGAGTTCTTCTTCGCGCGCCAGTTTAAACAAGTCGCCCAAGTCACGCCCGGCGAGTACCGTCGGAGCCGCCTGTTTATTCCACCGGCGGGGTAAACTCTAGGCCATGAGCACAAAAACCACTCTGATTCTTCACGGCTGGGGCGGCAACAAGCCCGAGCACTGGCAAGAGCATCTTGCAGTTGCACTGATAGCGGCGGGCCAGACCGTCCACTATCCCAAGCTCCCCGACCCCACCGCGCCGAACTTAGACCTCTGGATCGCCGGTCAAGAGGCCGCGTTTGCTGCCGCCGGTGATCCCGACAACCTTACCGTGGTCTGTCACAGCCTCGGAGCCATTACCTATCTACACGTCGCTGCCCAATCAACAAAGAAACTCGCCGAGCGCGTGCTTCTCGTCGCCCCGCCCTACGTCGTCCCGGGTATCCCACCCTGGAGCGCCCCGGCAACTGTGGACACGTTCTTTCCGCCTCCCCTCAATGCCGAAGCCATCGCCAGAGCCGCCACCATAACGCACCTCGTCGGTGGCAACGACGACGACTACGCGACTTGGGAGCAGATGGAGACCTACGCCAAGCGCCTGAATATTGACTGCACCATGCTCCCCGGCGCAGGCCATATCAGCCCGTACTGGGGCTACGGCAAGTGGGAGTGGGTCGAGAACTGGTGCCTCGGAACCGCAGAGCTCCCCCCCTCGCCAACAAATAGCTCTTCACCATGAAATCGCTCCATGCTTGACGACTCTCAATCGTGGAGCGATTTTTTGGTGGGATGCCCCTAGACGCTGTTTTTCAACCAGAGGTAAAATAGGCATATGGACTGGATGCGGATCGTCGGGGAGCGTAAGATTAAAGAGGCGATGGACGAGGGGGTGTTTGACGACAACCCGCTCAAGGGCAAGCCACTGAACTTTGACGAAGACGCGAGCCTGCCACCGGAGCAGCGGATCGTGAAGAAGGTGCTGAAAAATGCGGGAGTATTGCCGCAGTGGATGCAGCTTGAGATCGACATCAAGCGCGAGCGCGAGGCCGTTGTGAAACAAAAAGAGCGGGCGCAGAAGCTGCTTGAAAAAGCCTCGCTGGAGAGCCGGGAGCGGGTGAAGGCGCGCCTGAAAAGTGAGCTAAAAGAGAGCATGGGCGTGGTCAATACGATGATTCTCCAGTACAACATGGTCTGCCCGGCGGGCTATGCCCGGCCTTTTGCTCCGTTTGGAGTCCAGAAAGAGATGGACGAGTTTACTGCTCTATGATTGATCTTTATTCCGACACAAAGACCCGGCCTACGGTGGCAATGCGGGCAGCGATGGCTAGTGCTCCGGTGGGAGACGACCACTTTGGCGAAGACCCTACCGTGCAAGCGCTCCAGGATTTTCTCGTGGAGAAGCTCAATAAAGAAGCGGCGCTGTTTCTGCCCTCGGCGACGATGAGTAATCAGATCGCGGTGAAGATTCACACCCAGCCCGGCGATGCGGTGATCTGCCACGAGCAGTGCCATATCCGCCTGTTTGAGGGCGGGACACCGGCGGTTTTCTCAGGGGTTTCGCTGGACTCACTGAGCAGCGAGCGGGGCGTGTTTTCCGGAGCGCAAGTACGAGCAGCGATCCGTCCGAGCGGACCCTACTTTCCCCCGACGCGCCTGGTCTGTATCGAGAATACGCATAACTTCTGTGGCGGCACGGTCTGGACTCCCGAGGAGATTGAGAACGTCGCCGACGTGTGTCGTGAGAGCTCTCTGGCGCTTCACCTAGACGGCTCGCGGCTGTTCAATGCGGCGGTGAAGCTGGGAGGTATCGAGGGGGCTTGGCCGATGGCCCAGCGCCTGGTACAAGACTTCGACACGGTGACGATCTGTCTGACCAAGGGACTGGGTGCTCCCGTAGGGGCGCTGCTTTTGGGGACGCGAGCGCAGATCGAAGTAGCGCGGCGCTGGAAACATGCCTTGGGGGGAGCCATGCGCCAGAGTGGGATCGTCGCGGCGGGTGGGCTTTATGCACTCCAGAACCACCTCCCCCAGCTTGAAACCGACCATGCCAACGCCCAGCTTCTGGCACAAGAGCTCTCAGAGCTTCCGGGCGTGGCACTCGATCCCTGGCCGGAGACCAACCTTGTCTTTGCCAATATCCGTGGTACGGGTCTGAGTGGTGAGGAGGCTCGCAAGCGGCTATGGGCAGTAGGGGTTCTGTGCTCAGGGTCAGGGCAGCGTCTGCGCTTCGTCACGCACCAGGATATCTCGACCATAGATATTGCTACTGCCGTCGCAGCGGCGCAGCAGGCGCTCCACGCGTAGCGGATACGGAACAGGCTACCTCGATTTCGTGAAGCTGAAGGTCAAGCAGGGCTGGAGCCAAGGCAGAAACAACATCTACTCTGATAGGGCTGTGACAGAAGGTGCTATAATGCTATACAGGCCAAACCAGCCTGGAGAGGAACTTCAACTGATGGAACGGATGACAACACAGACTAAGATTATTGTGGCAACAGCCGCCGTGCTGGCAGTGGTAGACATCGCTGTCCGCGCCTTTCTTCCCACACGAACCGTGGTGGTTCATGAGACGAGCGCAGCGCCCGCCAATACCAATGCGAGCGTGCTGACCGTGCGCCAGCTTCGGATTGTGGACGACAGCGGTGAAGTAAAGATGGACATGAAGGTCAATAGCCAGGGCAATCCCGGGATACTGATGTTTGACAGCAGTGGCATCGAGCGGCTCCAGCTCGACACTTTCCAGGACATTCCTAGCCTGATTTTGATGGATAGCAATGAAAACCGCCGGGTTTACTTCGGAATGGAGTCGGGTAGTGGCAGTGGCACCTACCAGAACTACGATGAAGGCAACGCCGTGGCGCACGACCGCAACGACGACTAATTTCCAGGCAGTTTAACCGGAAAGCCGCTCGGCGTAATGCCAGCGGCTTCTTATTTTTTGGTAGAAGTTCGGGCCGCCTGCCGCCAGTAGTCTGACATTGAACGGGGCACGTGAGACTGTTACCGTGTCGCCCGGTGTCAGCGAAAGCCCGGTCTGGCCATCGGCAGTCACGGCAACGGCGTCGCGGGTCTGGGCCTCGATGGTGAGGGAGATAGTCTCAGTGTCAGGGACAAGCAACGTCCGTGCAGAGAGCGTGTGCGGCGCAATCGGCGTGATCATGAGCGCACGAACACCAGGGTGCACCAGTGGCCCTCCTGCGGAGAGCGAGTAGCCGGTCGAGCCCGTCGGCGATGAGACAATCACGCCATCGGCGGCGTAGGTCGCAATGGCATCGTCACCCACACAAGTGTGAACATGCACCATCCGTACCGCACCACTTGCGACGACAATATCGTTGACAGCCAGCATCTGCTGATCAGGTACCGAGCTTCCCCCCCGGTAGATCGTCCCCTCCAGGAGCATCCGCTCATGAACCTCACACTTGCCTTCCAGCGCCATCGCAACGGCTTCGTCCAAGTTATCAGGAGATGCCTCGGTTACAAAACCAAAGCGCCCGAGATGAATGGCGAGCAAGGGCGTTCCCCGCTCAGCCACCATACGGGCAGCCGCGAGCACCGTGCCATCGCCACCAAAAACGACGACGAAATCGCTCTGCGCGATCTCGTCGTCGTTGTGCTGTGGGGCCATCCTGACCAAGACCCCATGTTGTTTTAGTTGTTGCGCCAAGCCCGCCGCCGCTTCTTGAGCAGCAGGCTTAGAATCGTTGGCGATCAGTCCGACGATACGACTCACGCTTACTTCTTCTTAGTAGACTTAGAAGCGGGCTTGGTCGGCTTGGCAGCAGGCTTCGTGATAGTCCCCGCATCACCGAAGCGCCCCAGGTTGTTCTTGACATCCATCAGAGTCGGATCAAGCTGGAGTGCCTTGCGGTACTCCATTTTTGCCTCATTGAGCATCCCACGACGCTCATAGACCACCCCGAGGTTGTTGTGCGCCTGAGCGGAGTTCGGATCCGCCTTGATCGCGCCTTGGAAGGCCTTGAAGGCATCGTCCAGTTTTCCAGCGGTCATGGCAGCCAGGCCAATGGCGAGCTGAGGAGTCGCAGCATCCGGCTTGAGCCGTGCCATCTCGGCAAAGACCTTTGCGGCCTCATCATCACGCTTCTGCTTGGCAAGCTCGCCCGCTAAGTAGCTTCGCACATCATAATCGGAGGTATTCAGTGTGGCGGCTTTCTGCCACGCTAAGATTGCGCCATTGCCATCGCCCTGCTTCTGGCAAGCAGTACCGAGGTTCAACCAGGCGACAAAACTATTGCCATCCAGCTCGGTGGCGGCTTTGAAGCGCGAGGCGGCCTCCGCGTAGGCAGCACGGGTGAAGTGGAGGTAGCCCGCGTTGAGCAGCGCATCAAGATAGCGTGGGTTAACGCTCAGGGCTTTCTCATAGGCAGCCAAAGCCCTATCCGTGTTGCCTATCTGGCCGAGGAGAACGCCTTGGTTATAGCGTGCGGTCACATCGTTGGCGGGAGCCCCTTCGGCACCATTGGCCGCCAGATCTGCCGCCATTTCGTAGACCGTTGCCGCATCGGCGGAGCGCCCCATTTTACTGTAGGCGTAGGCCAGATTGACGAGCACGCCGTAGTTGTTGGTATCCAGCTTACGGGCCGTCTCCAGCACCATCACGGCACCAGAGTAGTTCCGGCGCTGAACCTCAATCGAGCCTAGAGCAGCATGCGCTGCTTTATCGCCCGTATTGTTACTAATTCCCGTGCGCATCGCCTGGGCCGCTTCATCAAGCTTCCCGAGGCTCTGGAGAACGATCCCGAGGTTGATAAATGTCTGACCGTCGGTGGGCTTGAGCTCACCGGACTTACGATACGCCGTCGCAGCACGAGTGAAGTCTTTCTTTCGCGCACTGGCATAGCCAAGGTTAAAGTGCGCTTCGGCGGAGTCCGGCTTCTTCTGAGCCACTTTCTCAAAGAGCTCAATAGCGCGGTCGGTGTCGTCGGCGGTTCGGTCTGACTTCAGCAAGAGCGCATTGCCCAGATTGGTCATGTTGTCCACCGAGTCCGGCTTCTTGGCGAGCGCTTTCTCTAAAAAGGGAACCGCACGAGTATGATCCGTGGTCTTGACGAGAATAAAGCCCATCCAGGCATTCGCGTCCGCATCCTCGGGCATGGTGGCGATTGCTTTTTCCATCTCGGTCCGAGCGGTTGCAAGATCCCCATCGGCATAGGCCTTTCGAGCCCGACTAAACGCCCCACCATCCTGCGCCGTCACGGCAGGGGGCTGTGTGTTCTGTGCCCATGTCAAGCTAGGGGTACAGAGCAAACCGAGTGCGGTCAGAGCCGCTGATGTTAATAATGTCCGCTTCATGCGCGAAATAACTCCTGGTCACGATTGAGATACCCACGCATTCTAAGAACTGCCTGTGTGTGCAGCTGATAGACGCGCGATTCCGATACCGAGAGCACCTTACCGATTTCTTTAAAGGTCAAGCCTTCATAATAGTATAATGCTATCACGAGCTTCTCCCGCTCCGGCAAGCGATCTATCCCTTGCCCAAGCTGACGGATCCGCTCCCGTAGCTCCACATCTGCCTCCGGAGTTGCACCGTCGTCGGGCACCACATCGGAAAGATGTAGCCGCTCCGACCCCTCACTTCCCATAATGAGATCATCCAGTGAGAGGACTCCACCTCGCCCGGTATCGGCCATCATCTTGGAGAGTTCTTCGCCAGTCACTCCCATGTGCAGCGCGACTTCATCCTCTTTGGGAGGTCGCCCTAGCGAGAGTTCCAGGTCAAAAAATGCCCGCTCCAGTGCCTTCGCTCGCTCTCGAATGGAGCGTGGCACCCAGTCTTCTTCGCGCAGTGATTCTAAGATTGCTCCACGAATCAGCGCGATGGCGTAGGTCTCGAACTTGACTTGTCGGCCCGGATCGAACTGGTCTACTGCCTTGATCAAGCCCATCGAACCTGCGGTGTAGAGATCCTCGCGCTCCAGATTGGGTGGAAGATTACTCACCACCCGTCCTGCCGTTATCTTAACAAGATAGGCATAGTTATTGATGATCGCATCGCGAGCGCGAGAGTCACCACTCCCCTTGAAGCGCCGCCATACTTCCGTCATGGATCTAACCGCCATCTAGTCTTGCCAGTCCCCTACTTGTTTTTCTTCTATTGACACCGTTGGTGATTATAACGCCTGACTCTTAGAACCACAAGGTAGTGATAAACTTACCTGAATCCATGCTTCTCACTCTCACCACACAAGCGCCGTCGCCATCCCTGCCAGATTCCCGTGATATTGGGTTTCTGCTGGAAGTAGACCCGACTCTGACACTCTCTGCAAGCCTGGCCGCACTAAGCCTGTGATGCCAGCGAGTCGCTCATACGCCGCCTGCTGGAGCCACTAGGCTATGAGATAACTCTCACCCGCTACGAGCTAGACCCGCACTTCTCGCGGTGGGGTAGTAGCAACTTGTATACCGTGACGCTCACCAGAGAGCAGACCGTGCATCATTTCCTCTCGCATCTCTATGTCCTCATCCCCGCACTGGACAATGCCAAGCACTACCTTCTGGGCGATATAATCGTCTTTGATGAATCCCTCCCCGAAACTCACGCGCCGAACACTGCTTCTGCTGACTCTCTCGGCAGGCTGTTCCGGAGGTGGCGGGGGCGTCTCCACACCGACCGGCGTGATTCTGGCACTCGACTGGCCCGAGGCCTCGCGCGTGCTCCCCGTCGCGGCAAAGAGTGTGCGGGTGCGGGTCAAGCGAGGCACCAAGATTCTCGCGGAGCGGCTCTATCTTGCAGGCCCAGACTCGGAAGAGCAAATCAATGAGCTTCCGTTTGCGGAGGCCCTGGTGCTGGAGGCCAGCGCTTTTTCCACCGCCGATGCAGCAGGCGCTGCTCTGGCCACGGCCTTGGTTCCCTTCAATCTCTTCCGGGGTAAACAAGAGCGCCTTGCTCTCACACTCACCTCGGTGATCAGCCAGGTGGAGCTCAGCCAGACCACCACGGGACTGGAGACTGCGCTGACCGTAGTCGCGAAAGACAGTGCGGGGAGTGCGGTTCTGACTTTCCCCGAACAGTGGCAGTGGAGCGTGAGTGATCCCACGCTGGGCACCCTCACGCCCACCGGCCCCACGGCAAGCTTCACTGAGTCGGGGTTTGGAGTCGCCACTCTCACCGCAACCGAGAAAGAGTCGGGCAAGGTGGCCAGTATCACCCGCCCCGTTTGCAGCGGCGATCCCAGCAAGACCGCTCCCCTTGTGGCTACTGTCCCGATCAGTGTCAAGCTCTCCGGGCTCGTGCCGCTCGAAAATGGTTCTCTGGTGCTCTCGGATGGCAAAGAGATCAAGGCCGTGGATAACTCGGGTGGGACTCTCTGGCGACGCACGCTCACGGGCACCGTGGAGTTTCTACAGCGTGTGGGCGACTACGTGGTCGCAAGCCTCACCAGCGGCGGCATCCGGGTGCACCGAATCAGCGATGGTGCCTTTTTCTGGGAGGATGCCCTGCTAGAGTTCCCGTCCCTCTCCGACAGTACCAGCCGTTTTTTTGCCTTCACGCATACCTCAGCACCGCGTCAGCTTCATGTCCAGGCACGCGGCTTGACTACGGGCGATTTTCTCTGGGATCAGGCCGTGCTGGATAGCACCACAGCTCTCTGGGCAGATTCTGCCCGCCTGCTTTGCCAGAACCCGACCAACGAGTCCTACTTTGCACTCCATGCGGCACTGGGCTACTCGCTCTGGGAGGCGCGCGTGCCAAGCAGTAGTCAGTTTCTGGGGGTTCGCCTCACCGGCGCGACTCCCCTGCTCTTTTCCCTGGCTCCGGGCGAGCTACGAGCCCTCTTCCTCACGACGGGAGTTCGCACCTGGGGGGTTGCTGCACCGGGCGATCAGGGCTATCTTACGCCCGACAAAAACCAGCTTATCGCCTACTCCGAAACCCAGTGTAGTGCCTATGACCCTGCCACGGGAACCACCCTCTGGAGCCGCAGTAGCCTCACCAAAGTGATCGGGATGCTCCCAAACGGTGACTTACTCGTGCTCCCGCCCGCCGAGCTTCCTCGTTGCCAGCCGATCCAAGCGCTACGTCCCAACGATGGCTCCGTGCGCTGGAGCACCTACCTCCCCTCTACCACGGTTCCCAGCGACAGCTTTATAGCCCGAATCGCCGGGTCGCGGGTCTATGTCAGCCTCACCGGCATGGGGCGTCAAGGCACCACCCCTCTCTTTGCCTTAGATAGCACCACGGGGCAGTATCTCTGGGGAACGCGTCAGTACGGCCCCGAGGCCGTCTTTCCTGCGGCTCTCACCGCCTCGGGCAATACCCTGATTCTCGCCGCTGAGTCCGACACCAAGCTGATCCTCCTGCGCAATTCTTAATCTCTTCCCCACTTAATCCGCTTTTCTGTTACAATGCGGGCTAATCAAACTGAAGTGAAAGACTCAATCCATGTCAGATAAGCTACGTCTCAGGTTTCTCCTGAGCGTCATGATGTTTTGTCTCTATGCCGTCTGGGGAGCTTGGACTCCGATTATGGCAGTGACTATTGGCGACCGGCTCGGTGCCACCGGCGTGCAGATCGGCGCAGCCTACGGCGTGCTGTGGCTGGCCTGTATCATCTCCCCGTTTATCGGCGGCCAGCTCGTGGACCGCCTGATGCCCTCCCAAGTCTATCTGGGTATCTCCGCTGCCGTGTGCGCAGGGGCGGCCTGGATGATGTCACAGCAGCAAAGCTACAGTGGCTTCATGCTCTGGATGTGGGTCTGGTCGCTCTTTTTCGCCCCCACTCTGGGAATTACCAACTCTATTGCCATGTTCCATCTGGGCAAAGAATCAAAAAACAGCGCGACCGACGATGCAGAGCGCGAGCGATTCAAGGGCATCAGTAAGAGCTTCAATATCGGCTGGGCCGTGGCTGCAATCGGGAGCATTGCCGGTCTGCTAGCAACAGGTAACTTTAGCTTCGAAGGCATTCCTACTCTCGTTACCCTAGGCATTCTCTCGATTTTGTTTATCTTTTTCCTGATGTTCCAAGACATGTCGCGCGCCACAGATGTCGAGCGCTCGTTCTCCGTGGTACGAACTGCCGGAACCATCGGCTGGATCATCTCGGCGATTGTGCTGACGATCTGGCTCAAGTCCAGCCCGCCGGTTGCCAAGGGAACATGGGCACCGTTTGAAGAGATGCAGGTTACGGCGCTCTTTGGCGTGATCCTGACGGTGGTTGCCTTTATTCTCCCCAACACGCCCCCTTCCAAAGAAACCAAAGACCCTTGGGCTTTCAAGAAAGCTTTCGTGCTGTTTAAGAGCGTCCCCGGATTCTCGATCTTCCTGCTGATCTCCCTGATTGTCTCCACTGAGTTCCAGTTCTACTACACGTTCTCTGGGCCCTTCATGGAAGACGCGGTTGCCAAGGGCGGACTTGGCATTGACCATAGCATGGTCTCGTTCTACAAAAGCATCGCGCAGTGGGCGGAGATCCTCTGTCTGGGCGTGCTAACCCCACTCTCTCTTAAGAAGCTTGGGCTAAAAAAGACCCTCGTGATCGGCACCCTCGCCTGGCCCGTTCGCTACTTCCTCTATGCGATAGGCCAACCCACCACACTCGTACTTGCATCCAACGTGCTCCATGGAGTTGGCTTTGCCTTTGTCTTTGTGACAAGCTACCTCTTTGTCGATCGCATTGCCCCCCGCGACATTCGTGCCAGCGCCCAGAGCCTCTTTATGCTGGTGACGTTGGGGATCGGCAACTGGCTGGGGACAATCTTCTCCGGCTGGCTCAAAGACCACTACACCACGACCGACAAGACCAACTGGCCCATGATCTTCCTCATCCCTGCCGCTCTCACGACCATCTGCGCTGTTGCGTTCTGGTTCACCTTTAAAGAGCCGCCTGCCGAAGAGCCCGGCGAAGATGCGCACGCGGCATTTGCCCACTAAGAAGGTATACTTTTCTTGCTATGCAGAACTATCTTGCCTACTACTGGATGAAGCAAGGGGATCGTGGGAGCAATCTCTGCGAGACCCTGACCGCATCCTCCTACGACGACGCGCTCCATCAGGTGGAAAACCGCCTCACACGACAGTTTTTCTCTTTTATCTCGGAGAACAAGGGCCGGGTGCTAGTGATCAGCGCCCATGTCCAGTTTGTCGAGGTGGAAGGAATTGACAACGACTTTCCGTTTGATAACCCGGAGCTGCCCGGCGTTTGAGCCCGTTCACGGCTCTTCTGTTGCACTGGTACGCCGCCCATAAGCGGGACTTGCCTTGGCGGCGTACCCAGAACCCCTATGCCATCTGGGTCTCGGAGATGATGCTCCAGCAGACCCAGGTTGCCACCGCCATCCCCTACTTTGAGCGCTGGCTCGCCCGCTTCCCCACCGTTCAGGCCCTCGCCGAAGCGCCCCTCGACGATGTTTTAAAGCAGTGGCAGGGACTGGGCTACTATGCCCGCGCCCGGAACCTGCATAAAGCCGCCCAGCGTATCTGCGAGGAGCACGGAGGTGTCTTTCCCACCACGCATGAGGCGGTGCTGGCACTTCCTGGCGTGGGACGCTACACCGCAGGAGCGATCTGCTCCATCGCCCTCGGGCTGGATACGCCGCTCGTAGATGCCAACGTGATCCGGGTGCTCTGCCGCGCCTTCGCGATCTCGGGGGACCCGAAGCTTCCCAAAACTCAAGACTTGCTCTGGGCGAAAGCGGCGGAGCTACTACCTGCGGGCCGAGCGGGCGAGTTCAACCAAGCCCTGATGGAGCTAGGAGCGCTGCACTGCCTCACTCCCCCCAAGTGTGGTGCGTGCCCTGTGCAGAGTGTCTGCGCCGCTTTCCAGCAGAGTGCCACCGATCAGTTTCCGCACTTTGCCCCCAAGAAAGCCTTCACGTCCCAGAGCGATGTTAGCCTCTGGATCACCGATGGCGACTGGTTTCTGCTCGTTAAGCGCCCTGAGGAAGGGCTCTGGGGCGGCCTCTTCGAGCTACCACGCGTCACCGTGCAGACGGCAGAGAGCCTAGAGGCGGCAGGCTTGCGTGCACTCTTGGAGCTTCTGGGCACCACCGGCACTATCGGCCCACCGCTTGCCAGTCTGAAGCACGGCGTGACAACGCGCAAGATCACCCTCTACGCCTTAGCAGCTTCTCCGATCTCGCTTCCCGATCCGCTTCCTGAAAACCTCGTCTGGGCGACCTATAAGGACTTAGAGCGCTTTCCTCTTTCCTCACCGCAAGCAAAACTACTGGGTTTCATTCAAAACAGCCAAGATCAGCCGTCTTTGTTCTAAAAAACGCGTTCCAATACACCAATAAGGAACTACCTCGTCAACGAGCGGGGGAGAGAAGACGGAGGATAAACACATGCCACAAGTAGCCCCTTGGCTGCCATTATTAGGTAGTACCGTTGTTTTGATTTTTGTTCTGGGTAGCGCAAAAGCCGGTTTGGATAACATCACGACTTCCCCAAACAAGACGGAAGCGGATCAGGAGTTTGTTCACTGTAGTACAGCCCTTGTTCTTATCCAGCAAAACCGCACCAAAGAAGCGCTTGAGCTCCTCAAGAGCCATGCAAACGCCCCAATGCCCTTGCCGATTGAGTCAGAGCTAAGCACCGAAGTAACGCCGAGTATGCAGCTACTCTTGCTCAGCAAAGGTCTCATCCATGCCGCGGAAACTGCCAAGGCCAAGGGGCAGCCTAAAGAGGCACGTGCCTATCTGGAGCAGTGCTACACTCTCGCACGTCGGATCGGTAGCACATCTCAGCCTCAAGACAGCAACTCACTCGCAATCACCAAGGCCATCACCATGGCCATTGATCGAGCCGATGTGGCTCTGCTTACCCCGTAGTTCACCAGCAGGAAAGTGGGTAGCGAAAACCGAACCCTAGGGCATGTCTGAGCCGAAGAAATTCCGCGTCGCTGGGGTGAGTTTTGACCACATGCACATGGGGGATCTGCTGCGCCAAGTGCGTGAGCACCCCCGCGCCGAGCTTGTGGGGGTTGCCGACGCCAGCCGCGAGCGTATGGCAGGCGTGGTAGCCAGCCTTGCCGTCCCTGAGGAGCGCGTCTTTACGGACTGGCGCATGTGCCTGGAGACGACCCAGCCCGATCTCGTGATTCTCTGCCCCAAGACGGGTGAGCATGGCCAGTATGTAGTGGATGTCGCGCCGTACGGGACGCACATTCTGGTCGAGAAGCCCTTTGCCGCCCACTTAGCCGATGCAGATCGGATGATCGCGGCAGTGGCAAAGACCGGCAAGACGATGATCATCAACTGGCCGCTCGCCTGGTACCCGTCGCATGTCACCACCAAGCGTCTGATCTCGGAGGGCCTCATCGGGGATGTGATCGAGGTGCACTACTACGACGGCAACCGTGGCCCGCTGCGCCATATCGCCGATAAAGTCGAGATCACCGAAGATGAAGCCAATCGCCAGAAGTCCGAGTCCTGGTGGTATCAGAGATCGGCAGCAGGAGGCTCACTTCAGGACTACTTAGGTTACGGCGTGACCCTCGGCACCTGGTTTCTGGAAGGCCGAAAGCCTGTCGAAGTCACGTGCGTCACCGACAGTAAACCCGGCTTAGACGTAGACGAGCACTCGATCACGGTCTGCCGCTACGCCACCCCCTACAGCCTCTCCAAGTTCGAGACGCGCTGGGGCACCTTCACCGACCCCTGGACACTCCAGCCCCAGCCCAAGTGCGGCTTTGTGGTCATGGGCACCCACGGCACGATCTCCAGCTACGACTACGAGCCCGTGATTCGCGTCCAGACCAAAGACCAGCCCACGACCCACGAGATCCCCGTGGACGCACTCCAACCCGGCTGGCGCAACCCGATTGAGCACCTCATCCACTACCTCGAAACCGGCTGTCGCCTCCACGGCCCACTAGATCCCACACTCTGCCGCATCGGCCAGCAGATCGTAGACAGCGCTATGCTCTCTGCAAAAGAGAAGCGCACTGTCACACTGCTGGACTAGCGCTTCCAGATCGTGGCATCTAGGTTGAGAATCGCCTGGGCAAG
>Ga0315904_10006758_pt1 | contig 15592 bp, 37 predicted proteins | sample LakEriMetagenome_6_FD_203529 | JGI IMG/M metagenome (GOLD analysis project Ga0315904, IMG submission 203529) | Freshwater fungal communities from buoy surface, Lake Erie, Ohio, United States - Buoy 12 MA120 | ecosystem: Environmental > Aquatic > Freshwater > Lake | place: USA: Lake Erie, Ohio... | reverse complement strand
GCTCGGGCAGGTGGGCCATCGCGCCCTGACCGCGCCACCCGAGGCGGCGGCGCAGTTCGCGGCCACGCTGCGGCCGTTCATGGAGGCGCTCTTGCCGCAGATGTCGGCGTTCGCCGGGATGCCGGTGACGCTGCCCACGCCCCCCACATCTGACACCGCCACGGTCGCGCCCGTGACTGACTCCAACTGACACAAAACGACAGGAGAGGACATGACGAAAGAAACCTACTGGAAACTCAAGGCCGCCGTGCTGCAACATGAAGCCGCCATGCTCAAGCTGCAGCAGCTGGCGGGACAGGCCACCGCCGCCAAGGACGCCGCCCTGCGTGAGGCAGGACTCGACCCGGCGGTCGTGTATGTCATGGACGACACCACCTGCACCGTCACGGTGCGGCGCGAGACGGCGCAGGATGCGCCTGCCGCGACTTCGTAGGAGATGCGCGATGCTCACGGAAGCCACTGTTGTGCTGGGACTGTCTGCCGTCGCGGGCATCGCGTGGCTCGTGCGCATCGAGGGCAAAGTGCTGACCAACGAGCGCGAGCTGTCGCGCATTGCCACCGAAGGCGAGCGCAAGTTGATGCAGATTGGCGACGACATCAAGTATCTCCGTGACCGCATCGACCGGGTGCTGGAGACGCGGGTGTGAGCATCGACGCCCTGATTGACGACATCCTGGTCCGCGAGGGCGGGTTCGTCGATCATCCGGCAGACCGGGGCGGGCCGACCCACTACGGCATCACGCAGGCGACTCTGAGCCGCTGGCGCCAGCAGCCCGTGAGCGTGCAGGACGTGCAGGCGCTGACGCTGGAGGAAGCCCGCGCCATCTACCGGCACGACTACATCGAGCGCCCCGGCTTCCTGCGCATTCCCGATGAGCGGCTGCGTGCGCTTTTGGTGGACTGGGGCGTGCACAGTGGGCCGCAGACGGCCATCAGGGCCTTGCAGCGGGTGCTCGGCGTGCGGCAGGCGGGCGTGCTCGGGCCGCAGACGCTGGCGGCGCTGGAGACACGACCTGCGGCTGACGTCTATGCGTCGGTGCTGCGCTGGCGCGGCTTGTGGATGGCCGACATCCTCCAGCGCGACTCGAAGCAGCGCGCCTTTGCCGCCGGATGGCTGCGGCGGCTGATGGAGTTCGTGTGACGCCGCCAGTCACGCGCACCTACGGCGGGGATGGCATTGAGCCGCAGCGCGTCGAAGTGACCGTGCCCGTGTCGCTGCACGATCACCCGCAGACGGGCCGTCCGCACCACACCGCCGCACTGGTCGTCACCGCCGACAAGACGACGGGCGACATCACCGCCCGTATCACGACATGGAGACCTCGATGAGCGTGGATAGCCTGATTCAGACCGTGCGCATTGTGCGGACCAAGTTCGGCCCGCTGATGACGGATGACGAGTGCGGCCTGCTGTGCAACGAGGTGGCGTGGCGACACCGCGAGGCCGGGTGGGGCCTGTCCCGCAAGCCGAACGGCAAGAACACCAGGCTCCCCAACGGCGAGCCGATTGCGCACGACATCCTGCACCACCGGCCTACGAACAGCCTGTTCGACATTCTCGGAGCTGCTGGCGCGGACTCGCTGCCGCAGTGGTCAGACGTCGGGCCGCCGCAGTCTCCAGACCGGACGTGGCTGCCTCCGCTTGACCCGGCCTCGTTCGGGTCGCCGACGCAGCCAGTCGGGCCGCCGCCGTCAGGGCCGACACTGGCCCAACTGGCCGAGAAGCTGGACGCGCTGACCGCGCTGGTCGAGGGCCTGCCGCTGCTGGCGCACAACTCGCGCATCACCGCCGAGGGCGTGCAGCGCATGGAAGCGGCGCTTGTGACCGGCGTCCCGCTGCGGCTCCGTGCGAAGCTCATCGGCGAGGTCACGGGGACGGTCGGAGGGCCGACGCGGTGACGGTGCCGCCGTCAGATGTCAGCTACTGGCAGCGGGTCAAGGACTACGCGCGCCAGCTCGGCGGCGATGGCTGCTCCGGGCCCACGCTGCAGATTCATCGGTCGTGCTGCGATGAGCACGACATCCACTACCGGACGGGACGACGGCTCGACGGTAGCCCCATCACGCGCGGCGAGGCCGATGCCGAGTTCCGGCGCTGTATGCAGGAGCGGTCGCCGGGGGGCCGCTGGCATCCGCTGCCGTGGTGGCGATGGGCAGCAGTGCGCGTCGCCGGGTGGCTACACTGGAAGGGAGAGACGTATGAGTGAGCAGACGAAATGGAAACCGCTCGGCGATGCCGCGGGGCGGCTTGACGCGGAGAAGGTGCAGCAGGTCGTGACGTGGGCCAAGCGCCTCGTGGGCTGGTGGAGGAAGCTGCGTGGCGTGCCTGTGCGGCCAGACGCTCAGTAAGCACCCGGGCTACGCGCGCTGCGCGTGCGGGCGCTGGTATGTCATTCTCGGAGGGGACACATGGACTGGATGATGCTGGCGGGCGTCGTCGGCGGGCTGGTGGTGCTGGCCCTGTATCTCGTGCTGCTGGCGGCGTCCATCCTGTGGATGGGCGATGACGACGGCACGGGGGACTGGTAGTGGCGCAGCATCCTCGCACGGATGAGCAGCTCTGGACAGCGGTCCACCTTGTGCGCCGGTTCCGGGGCAACGTCTCGAACGCCAGCCGGAACAGCACGCTGCCGCTCTCGACGCTCACGCACCAGGTGCGCGACGCCAAGAAGCGGTTCGGCTACGACGTGCTGACGCGCCCGCTCGAGAACGACCCGAGCGACTTTACCTTGCCGGTGCTGCCCGACGACACGCCGAGCGCCGAGGAACTGCTCGCGTCCCGGCGCACGGCCTACGCGCGGAAGCGGACGGCGGTCGAGGCGCGGCAGCTGGTGCCCATCACGGTCCACCTCGACGGCCCGGTCGGCATCATGCACGGCGGCGACCCGCATCTGGACGACGACGGCACGGACGTGGCGCTCATCGAGCGGCATGTCGCGCTCGTGCAGGCGACCCCCGGACTGCTCGGGGCGAACGTCGGCGACTACTCGAACAACTGGGTCGGGCGCTTGGCCCACCTCTATGGCCAGCAGAGCACCTCGGCGAAAGAGGCGCTCGTGCTGGTGGAGTGGTTCATCCGGTCCATGCGCTGGCTCTACCTCATCGGCGGGAACCACGACTGCTGGAGCGGCGACGGCGACCCCGTGGCGTGGTTTGCGCGGCAGTCGAACAGCCTCTACACGCAGCACGGCGTGCGGTTGGCCCTGAGCTTTCCCAACGGGAAGGTCGTGCGCGTCAACGCGCGGCACGACTTCAAGGGGCACTCGCAGTGGAACACCGCGCACGGGCCCGCGAAGGCGGCGACGATGGGCTGGCGGGACCACATCCTCGCGTGCGGGCACACCCATGTGAGCGGCTACCAGGTGCTGAAAGACCCGGCCACGGGGCTCATCTCACACGCGCTGCGGGTGTCGTCCTACAAGAAGGCCGACCGCTACGCCGACAAGCTCGGCCTGCCGAATCAGGACATCTTCTGTGCGCCGGTCACGATTCTCGACCCGCGCTGGCCGGACGACGACCCGCGCCTGGTCACGGTTATCTTCGACCCGGAGAGCGCCGCCGAGTATCTGACCTGGCTGCGGGAGAAGGCCGCGCGCGGGAGCCGCAAGCGATGAGCCACGCCAGTGTGCCGCATGTCGTCCGGGCCGTCTGGCAGCAGGACCACCACGACTGCGCGGTGGCGGCCACGGCGATGCTGTGCGGCGTGGACTACCCGACGGCGCTCGCGGCGTTCAGCCGACCGGCGCAGGTGCTGCGCGAGGGCGTGAGCCCGTGGGCCGAGTTCCGTCGGGCCTGTCGGCGGCTCGGCGTGCAGACGCGCGTCAAGCGCCGTCCCGACCTCGAGCGCGACACAGGCATTCTCTATCTGACCGACGACGAACACGGGCATGTGTGCCTGCTCTGGGAAGGCCGCATCGTGGACGGTGACGGCACGCTCTGGCTGTTCGTCGTGGACTACCTGCAGCACCGGGGCATGACCGCGCACACGCTCCTGGAGCGCGCCTGATGGGCCTGCTGTGGCACCTGCTGTATTACCCGATGGCTGTGGTATGGTTGGCCCTGTGCGCTGTCCACACGGCGCTGGCGTGGCCGTTGCGAGGCTTGGAGTGGGTGATGAGCCATCTACTGCCGGGGCTGCTGTTCGTGGCGTGGCGCGCCGACGGCAAGGAGGGGATGCCCGATGACATCGACGACACCGACGACGACGCGTGACCTGCCGTGGCCGACGCTGGACCGCGTGTTTCTCGTGGGGCTCGGCCATCAGGCACGGCAGGGCAAAGACCTCGCGGCTGACGCCATCGTCGCGGCTTTCGGGGCCGACGCGCGGCGGTTCGCGTTTGCCGATGCCGTGCGGGCGCTGGCCCGCGTCGAGTATCGGATGACCGCGAAGGACGCGCCGCTGCTCCAGCAGATTGGCGTGGGCCGACGGAACATCGACCCGGACATCTGGGTGCGCACGGTGGCGTGGGCCATGGCCGACTGGATGGCCGACCGAAACGGGCGTCCTGGCGTGGCGGTCATTCCCGACGTCCGGTTCCCCAATGAGGCGCGGTTCATCCGGCGGCATCAGGGCCTGCTGCTGCGCGTCGTGCGCTACGGGGCTGACGGCCAGCGGTTCGTGGCGTCCGACCGTCCCGCGACCCACATCAGCGAGACGGCGCTGACCGCCGGGGACTTCACGGCGACCCTCGACAATCTGCAGGGCCGTCCCGAGCTGCTCCAGCAGCGGGCCGTGCAACTGGTGCAGACACACTTCTGGGCATGGACCGAAAGCCTGTAGCCTATCTCGCTGGGCCGGTGACGGGCCGCCCACGGCGCAACCTGTGGGCGTTTCTGACGTATCAGGAATACCTTGAGCGGCAGGGGCGGCAGGTCGTCAACCCGTTGCGCCTCGTGCGCCCGTCGGCCACCTGGCTCGGCGCGATGGTGCGGTGCCTGTGGCACGTGGCGCTCTGTGACGAGCTGTGGCTTCTCCCAGGATGGGAGCGGTCACGCGGGGCGCGGCTCGAACTGCGCTACGCGCGGGCGCTAGGTGTGCGCGTGCGCGAAGTGCCTGTGCTACACTGACCCCACACCACCGCGCGGCCTCGGGTGGTGGCGCGGTCCCTCCTCCCCCTTCTCCCGCGTCACTGCCCGGGGCCATTTTCGCAGACACAAATCCCTTGCACCTGTAGAATGGGTTTATGATTGGCGAGGGTGTGATGACGGTGCGCCAGTGGGCGCAGGAGCTCGGCTGCACGCGGGCGCGGGTCTACCAGATGATTGCACAGGCGCGGCTGGAGCCGAGCAAGGTGGGCGCGCAGTGGTTGCTGACGCCGCATGACCGCGCGTCAATTCTGGCGCGGCCTCGACGCAAACCGGGGCGACCCAAGAAAACGCTAGACACCGTGTAAGCTGTTTGGTATAGTGTGTCTGTCGGCGGTGGTGCCGACCTGATTCGGGAGAACACTTCGTGAGCCTCAAATATTCCCAGACAACTGAACGAGTGGTGGATGTGCTCTGCACGGTGCTGTTTCTGGCGCTGGGCGGCGGCATGGTCGGCTTCTGTCTGGCCGTCTTTCTCGGCATGGACCGCTGGTAAGGGGAGGAGAACATGGACGTTTACAAGGCAATTGCATCGGTGGCCGGAGAACTGGCCGCCATTGGCATCGGCAAGACCAGCAAGAACGTGTCGCAGGGCTTTGCGTTTCGCGGCATTGACGCCGTGATGAACACGCTGTCGCCGCTGCTGGCGAAGCACAGCCTTGTGGTGCTGCCCCGTGTGCTGTCGCGGCAGGTCACCGAGCGGACGAACGGCAAGGGGACCGTGCTGTTCTACGTGACCGTCGAGGTGGAGTATGACCTCGTGTCGGCGGTGGATGGCAGCCGCCATGTCATCCGCGTGGTCGGCGAGGCGATGGACTCCGGCGACAAGGCCACCAACAAGGCTATGAGCGCCGCCTATAAATATGCGATGTTTCAGGCGCTGTGCATCCCGGTCGAAGGGACGCCAGACGCCGACGCGACGACGCACGAAGTGCAGGCGCTGCCGGACGGCTTCCTTGACTGGCTGGACGACATGCAGATTGTCGCCGAGCAGGGCGGCACCAAGGCGCTGCAGGGCGCATGGGCGCAGTCGCGGACGGAATGGAAGGCGCTCGTGCAGACCGGCCATGCCGACCGCTGGAAGGCCATCAAGGCCAGCGCGGCGCGGCAGGACAGCCATGTCTGACCTGCTCATTGACACCAACCCGCAGGGCTCGCCAGCATGGCTGGCGGCCCGAGCCGGGTGCGTGACCGGGAGCCGTGCGGCTGACGTGGTGGCGGTGCGCAAGGACGGCCAGCCGACCGCCGCGCGCGCCGACTACCTGGCGCAGCTGGTCGCCGAGCACCTGACCGGCCAGCCGCAGGAGACGGGCATCGTCACGCCGTGGATGCAGCGCGGGACCGAGCTTGAGCCCGAGGCGCGGCTGCGGCTGGAGGCCCACATCGACGAGCCCATCTTCGAGGCGGGGTTCATCCGTCGTGCGCTGGTGTGGCAGGACCATGCGTATCACATCGGCTGCAGCGTGGATGGCTACTTCGGCGGGAGCCCGCAGCACGGCATCGTCGAGCTGAAGTGCCCGAAGCCGACGACGCATCTGCGGTATCTGCGCGAGGGCGTCATCCCCTCGGACTATTGGCCGCAGCTGCTGCACAACCTGCTGGTCACGGGCGCGGAGGTGTGCTGGTTCGCCAGCTACTGCCCGATCCTGCCGCCGCCTCTGCAGCTCTTCGCGCTGAAGGTGGAGCGCGGCGACCCGGACGTCGAACGGCGCCGAACGGGCTATCAACTGGCGCTGTCGGCCTTTCTGTCAGACTTGGACACGGAACTGGACTACTGGAGGACACGAGCATGAGTGAGCAGACGAAGCCGGAACGCAAGGACATCGGCGCCCTGTGGGAGAAGACCAGCCAGAACGGCATGACCTACATGAGCGGGACCATCAACGGGCAGCGGGTGGCAGTCTTCCGGAACAAATACAAGGAGGAGGGCGACAACAAGCCGCACTGGCGCATCTTCCCCGAGGCCGAGCGGCAGGCGAACGGGCAGCCTGCACCAGCTCAGGCACGACCGCAACGGGCACAGGCCGACGACACGACGTCGGACGACATCCCGTTCTAAGTGGCGCTGGCGGTGGGCGGTCACCCCTCCGGCTTGTCACGGAGGACACCGGCAGGCGCTGTGCCTGTGCTGGGAGCCTCACCGCCAGTCCTTCCGACAGACTGCCGTCCTGGTGCCAACATCGATGGAGATGACGGGAGAGACCACCGTGGCGGCGGTCTGTGATAGGATGCGGGGAGCGTGGACGTATCGAGCGTCCACGGCCCCCTGACCTCGACGCTGGAGTCGCAGCGGCTGGCTATCCCAATTGTATGCGGGTTGCCGTCGCGCTTGAAGGAGAAATGCGCTATGGACGACTCGACCTCTGAACCCACACACCTGCGCGGCATCGGCGCGTTTGGCATGATTCCCGAATGGCTGCTCGTGGCGAAGGTCAGCAGCACGGCCAAGGTGCTGTTCGGCTGGATGGCGTGCAAGTATGCCAGCCGATCGACCTGGTCCTGCTGGCCGGGACAGGCGCGTCTTGCGGAAGATTTGGGCTGTAGTCCGAGAACCATTGCCAGCGCCATCACGGAGCTGGTCGAGGTGGGCGCGGTGACCCGTCGCGCGCGGGTGGACAAGCACGGCGCACCGGCCAGCAACTTCTATCAGCTGATGTTCCTCCCCCCCCGCAGAAAACTGCAGGACCTGCAGAAAACTGCGGGACCCCTCCCGCAGAAAACTGCATCTACCCCCCCGCAGAAAACTGCATATGAACTAGAAGTACTAGAACCAGAGGTACTGGAACGAGAGGAAGCGTCTCCGCGTCAGGAGACGGCGACGATATCAGCCCCCCTCATCGACAGCCCCCTGCAGTGGCATCGTCGGCACGGTAGCCATGTGGCCGAGATGTGCGACTGGGTCTGCCTGCCGCAGGAGCTGGCGAGTCAATACGCCACACGGGCCGGGATGACCGACGTTGAGGTGCTGGCGTGGGCCAAGCAGGTGCGGCAGGACTGGCAGACCGCCAAGCGGGTGCCGACCGGGTCGATGTTCGAGTTCTGGCAGGCCCGATGGGCCGAGCGGCACGCCGCCACGCAGCCGACCGCCGTGCCCAAGGGCCACACCTTCAGCGACCTGACGCAGTATCGCCAGGACAAGGCCGAGCGCGACCGGCAGGAAGCCGAGCGCATCGCCCGCTACCATGAGGAGACCCGGCGCCAGATGGCCTATCTGCGCGCCTTGGAGGAGGAGATGCGCAATGAGCAGCAGTAGTGAAATTGGCAACCAGCTCGAGCGGCTGGCGCTGGCCGGGTTCATCGCCCCGAAGGAAGACAAGCTGGCGGCGATGGTGGAGGAGTGGGGCAAGGCCCTGACGCGGTTCGAGGTGGGACAGATTGAGCAGGGCATCAACTGGCTAATCCATCACCGTCGGGAACGCTGGTGGCCGACGGTGGGCGAGCTGCTCGACGCCATCCGGATGACGACCGTCCAGAAGGAGGAGCCGAGCCGCAAGTGCCGGACGTGTGACGGGTCGAAGTGGATGGAGGCGGTGCCGTTCCAGTCGTTCGGGCAGGTCTACACGGCGGTGCGACGGTGCCCGGACTGCGGGACGCCGCCGCCGCCCTACGCCATCCCGCCAGGTAGTCGGCAGCCCCTGACGGCGGCGCAGCACCGGACCTACCTCAACACGGCCAAGACGCCGGTGGAGCTGACGTTCGACCAGTTCATCGGGCAGCTCCGCGCGATGGGGGCCGAGCAGCTGGCCAGCCGGGTGGTGCGGCCATGACGCGCACGGTTCGCGTGGCTGACCTGTTCTGTGGGGCCGGTGGCAGCAGCACCGGACTCCTGCAAGCCGCTCAGGCGCTCGGCCTGACGGTAGACTTGACGGCAGTCAACCATTGGACGACGGCGGTCGAAACCCACGCGACGAATCATCCGCAGGCGCGGCATGTGTGCGCGTCACTGGACAGTCTCGACCCGCGCCAAGTGACCGGCGGCAAACTGGACCTGCTGTGGGCCTCGCCGGAGTGCACGCATCACAGCACGGCGCGCGGCGGCAAGCCCATCCATGACCAGTCCCGCGCGACGGCGTGGTGCGTCACGCGATGGGCTGAAGCCCTGCGCCCCAAGTGGGTCATCGTCGAAAACGTGCCAGAGTTTCAGACATGGGGCCCGCTGGGCGCAGACCAGCGCCCATTGGCCTCGCGGAAAGGCCAGACGTTTGCCGCGTGGCTCCAGACGCTGCGCGCCTTGGGTTACACGGTCGAGACCCGGGTCTTGAATGCCGCCGATTACGGCGCGGCGACCTCTCGGCGGAGATTGTTTGTCATGGCGCGGCTCGACGGTGGCGCGCGTGGGCGGGGGCCGCTGACCTGGCCGGAGCGCACCCATGCGCCACACGGTGACGCGACACTGTTCGGCACGTTGGCCCCGTGGCGCGCCGCACGGGACATCATCGACTGGCAGGACAGCGGCACCTCCATCTTTCGGCGTTCGCGCCCGCTCGCAGCCAAGACGCTGCAGCGCATCGCGGCAGGCGCGCGGAAGTTCTGGTCGGTGGACCTGCAGCCGTTTTTGGTGGCGATGGAACACGGCGGGCGTGAGCTGCCCATCGACAAGCCGATGCCGACCATCACGACGGCGAAGGGGGGCGCGTTTGGACTGGTGCAGCCGTTCCTCCTCGGGCAGCAATCAGGCGCGACCGCACGGCCTGTGACGGAGCCAGTGCCGACCGTCTCCACCAGTGGCGCGATTGCACTGGTCGAGCCGTTCTTGGTCAGCTTCTACGGCAACGGCGGGCCGCAGTCGGTGGGCGAACCGCTGCGCACCATCACCACCAAAGATCGGTTTGGCCTGGTCGAGCCGTCTGCGCTGGACATTCGCTTCAGGATGCTCAGGCCGCATGAGCTGGCGTCGGCAATGGGATTCCCGACGGCGTATCAGTTCGCCGGGACGCGGACGGACGCGGTGAAGCAGATCGGCAACGCGGTGGAAGTGCATCAGGCCGCGGCCTTGTGGACAGCAGCATTGCGGCAGACAGTGGGAGGTGTGGCATGAGCAAGGGCCGACGGCTGCTGAAGACCGTGCACCACTGCGTCACCTGCGGCAAGACCTATCACCCCTGGCACAAGGAGCAGCGCGCCTGCTCGAAGCCATGCCGCCAGTATCGCTGGACCGCCGACGAACTCGAGCGGCGGCGGCAGCACATCCAGACGCAGACGGCCAAGGGGGCCAACGCCGCCAGGCGCAAGGCGTCCGTCCGGTGGGGCGCGCTGGCGAAGGACATGACCCCGGCGCAGATTGCCCGGGCGATGTATGAGCGCGGCTACAAAGCGGCCTATCAGACCGGCTACAACCGGGGCCACTTGAAGGGCTACGAAGCGGGCTATGAGGCCTGTATGCGGGAACACGGCATTCGACACATGGAGGTGAGCGCATGAAGGAAACGAAACTGCTGGTCTGTGAGGGCGCGTGCAATCCGGGCCTCGGCCAGCTCGACGAACAGCGGCGGGCGGTGGCGCGTCATCTGAACGAGTTCACGGGCACGATGCCAGCCATGTCGCATCAGTGGGTGCATGCCGCGCGCCAGCTGGTCCACCGACCGCACCACAGGGAAGCCCCCGGCTTCATGGGGAACATCTGGACCTGCACCGTTTGTGGAGCCACACGGCGGTGGTAGGCTCCACAAAGTGCCCGTGCGGGGCGGCGCGTCGGCTGTCTGGCCGCTCGCCGCTCTGCGCCCGGTGTGCCGTGCAGGCGCGGCGCGTCAAGCCCCTGCCGCCTGACCCGAAGCAGAAGGTGCCGACCTGGTATCGCGGGGGCATCTGCCGTCCGCTGGCCGACATCCGCGCGGGACGGAAATCGACCGAGACCACAAAAAACTGTTGACACCGTGAAAATGTTTTTATACATTGGGAAGGTCAGCGAGGGGCTGACATCGAATCGGAGGACACACCATGCTGGACACCTTGCACGCCGCCGACCGCCGCCGCGCCGCCTACCTCGCCAAGCAGGCGCGCGCCGTTGAATGTCTGAAAATTGGCGCGTCCCTGCGCAACGCCGCAGACGCCGCCACCGTGCCTGACGCCCTGTGGCAGCTGCTGGCCCACGAGGCTGTTGAGCTTGACCACCAGAGCGCGGCTGAGTGGCCGGTGCGCTGGGAGACCGGCGATGACGGCCAGCTCGAGCCCGCACGGGAGCTGTTCCTGACGCTGGACTCGGGCTGGTGCTTCGACGTGAACGGCGAGCATCACCTGTCCATCGAGACGTTCGACGACCTGCTGTGCGCGGTGGCATGCGGCATCCACGAGTGCGAGTGCCGCGACTGTGCTGACAATCACCACGGGTCCGACCACGACTACGACGACTGGAAGGCAGACCTGTGAGGTTCGACGGGCCGGACCTCACGGCGCAGGACACGGAGCGGCTGTCGAGCCAGCTGCTTCGCGTCGAGCGTCTCATGCGCGATGGCAAGTGGCGGTCGCTGGCACACATTGCGGTCGATGTCGGCGGGTCAGAAGCCGGGGTGAGTGCCAGGTTGCGCGACCTGCGGAAACCGCGCTTCGGCGGCTGGCGGGTGGAGCGGCAGCGGAGTCAATCCCAGTCGTTTTTCGAGTATCGGCTGCTTCCGCCAGCGCCGACAGGACAGGGGGCCTTGTGGAACGACTGACGAACTGGCTGGTGTCGTGGTTGCCGCGCCCGGTGCGCTGGCGGGTGGTGGCGTGGAGAATCGGGAGGATGATGCGATGACACAGGATGCGCTGTGGGTGACGATGCTGACGGGTGGGCTGATCGGGGCCGTGCTGGGCTACGCGGCAGCCTGGCGGCTGGCGCGGAAGCTGGAGGCGCACGGGCTGACGCTGCGCTCGTGGGATGAGGACGACTGGCAGGCGAAGCAGGGACAGGCCGTGGCGCGGCTGAGGAATGGGGAAGCATGAACGAGCGAGAACTGCGCGTGTTGGAGATTGCCTGCGAGGCGCTCGAGGTGACCGAGCGGCGACACCACCTCGCCGCGCTGATTCGGAAGGCCATCGCCGCCGTCCGTGGCGTCACGGCAGGGCCGACGGAGCCGACCTGGCTGGACATCGAGACGTTCGACGGACGCATGGGCTACGTGCTTGTGCAGGACGGCGAGGAAGTCTACCGGGCGGCGTATATGCCCCTGACGGCGCAGTGGCGATGCGATGAGGGCTACGTCGTGTATCCGCAGAAGTGGATGCCGTTCGCGGAGACGCCGCGATGACGCTCTGCGAGTGTGGGTGCGGGCAGCCGGTCATCCCGAATCGGTTGGGACGGCCTCGGCGCTATGTAGACCGCGAGCACTACCTCAGCATGTGGCACTCGGTGCGTCGGCACGGGTGCCGGGAGATGCGCCTGTCGGACGACCTGCCCGACGCGCACATCGAGGCGTTGATTGAGGCCGCGCGGGCGCAGCAGCGGTATGCGCGGGTGACGGGAGGGGCGGCATGAGCGATAAACTGACGGACGAGCAGCGGGCGCTGGCCCGCCAGTTTCTGAACCCCACGTCTCAGCCGATCAGTCCGGCCAGCATTGGGTTTCCGGAGGGGCTTCCCGTCACCCATGAATACGACCGCTCATGGCTTCGCTTTTATGTCGTTGCCAGAAGGATCGCGAGTGGCGCTTACACACCAAAACTGTTGGTTCCAGAGGCTCCCCTGACGGACGACGAGCGCGATCACAAGGCATGGCGGCTGCGCCAGCAGTTCCTTGAAAGGTGCAAGAACGCAGTGGAAGGAGGGGCGGCATGAGTGACGATAAAGGCAGCATGAGAGAGGTCAAAACTTGCATGAAGCGGCTACGCACGCTCAGAACTGAATTCCGCGAGCTAAGCCTAACCCTCCGTGGAGAAATAGAAGGGTTGCCGTGGTTGCACGATGCCGTGTTGGAGCAGGCCGCCCTGATTGCCGATCAGGTCGAGGCCACGGCCAGACCGGGCGACGGCAAAGATACGGCAGGGGAGATCGGGAGACGCATTCGGACGTTGATGGAGGAGGAACGATGAGTGACATGGGGCAGACAACGACACTTTCGACGTTTGAGGCAGCAGTGAAGGAGGCCGCAGAGCAAGCGGTCTTGCGTTTTGTGGCTGGTGGGCAGTGGGTGATGCCAGACTACCGGAGCCGTGTGATGATTCCGGAGGGGTGGATGCAGGAGATGTGGCGACTGGTGGATGCCGACCGCATCCGTGCGCAGGTCGCCCAGCGCGTAGAAGCCGAATTGGCCGAGCGAATCGTCAACCACATCGCGGCAGAGCTATCGACCGACATCAAGCAGATCCTGAGTGTGAAGGAGCGGCGTGAGGCGATTCGGGCGCTGGCGCGGCAGCACATGGAATCACTGATGGCAACAGGGGGGACGCGATGAGTGACATTGCACGCTGGAGTTGGAATATTGTCTCGATTTCTGATGCAAACGGGGCGTATGTGTCGGTCGATGACCATCGGGTCGAGGTCGAGCGATTGACCGCCGAGCGGGACGCGGCGCTGGCTGAGGTTGAGCGGCTGATCGCCGAGCGCGACACTGCACAGGCCAATGTCAAATGGCTGATCGACAGGGGCAACGGTAAAGCATCGCTTCACCGTTCGCGCGCAACCGACGAGGACATCTGGCGCGAGGCGTTCATGGCGTTGTGCGGGCAGTCCCTGAAAGAGGGATACATGATACGCGCTGAGAGCGCCGACGCGGCGCTGGCCGTGTATCGCAAGCGGTGGCCGCGATGACCCGCGACAACATCCGATTCCAGCTGGAGCATTTCATCGAGTGGCCGACCGATGACCGCTCCACCATCTCGACGACGAGCGCGGTGCTGTTCGCCGAGGCGATGGCGCGAGATGTCGCGAAGACCGAGCGGGCGCGGTGCATTCGGACGATCCAGCGGATGCCGGTGCCGATTGATCAGGTTGAGGGGGCGCGGCGGGCCATTGCCGCGATTGAGGCACTGAAGACAGAGACCACGTCATGACCGACCCACGCTACCACTACCGCTGCCGCCTGCTCGACGTCATCGACGGCGACACGGTCGAGCTCGAGGTCGAGCTGGGCTTTCACGCCCGCCTGACCGTGCGCGTGCGGCTCGAGGGCATCGACACGCCCGAGCTGAAGGGCAAGACGCATGAGGAACGGCGCAGGGCGCAGGACGCCCAGGCGCTGGTCGCGCAGTGGTGCGAGGCGCGGGCCGACCGCATCATCCTGCGGACCGTGCGCGACGGCCGCGACAAGTTCGGGCGGCTGCTGGCGACCCTGATCGACCAGGACAGCGGCCAGACGGTGCAGCAGGCGCTGATCGATACCGGCCTGGCGCGGCCCTACGACGGGCAGACCAAGCGCCAGCCGTGGATGGGGGCCCGTGCTACACTGGCCGCCGGAGACCCCCATGCCCAAGGAAAACTTCGGGAAAATCGAGGCGGCGCTGAAGAAGGAAGCGACCAAGAAAGGCCTGACAGGAGCGCGACGTGATGCCTACATCTACGGCACCCTCCGCAAGCAGGGCTGGACGCCGACGCCCGACAAGAAGTGACGGCCTGACCGGCCCGCAGGCGGCCCTGCTGGCGCAGCTGCGCGAGGCTCGGCCTGACTTGCTGGTGCTACCAGAGCAGCGGTTCCACGCGACGCGGCGGTGGCGCATCGACCTGCTGGTCGGCGATGCCAGCGGCTGGCCCGGTGTGGCCGTCGAGATTCAGGGCGGCATCTGGACAGGCGGCAAGCATGGGCGCGGCAGCGGCTTGGTGAAAGACTTCGAAAAGCAGTCGGCCATCGCCGCCGCAGGCTATCGCTTCGTGCCCGTGACGCCGCAGGACGTCAAGACCGGCGTGGCGCGGGCTCGCATCCTCGCGTGTTTCTCACGGGCCCATCTCCATGCCTGACCGACGCACCGAGGGCCGCGCCATCACGGCATGGGTCAGCCACGCCCAACACGACAAGGCCGTGCGCATCGCAGCGTCCTACGGCCTGAGCCTGTCGGCGCTCTGCGCCATGGCTTTGCTCGACCTCATCGAGGACGAAGACGTGACCAGCGAGACCGAAACCCGCGAGCTACTGCTGGCCGAGTGCAAGACAAAACACTGAGTGTGTCAAACAAACCACACTATCAATAAAACCCCTTTTCTACTGTAGAGTAGTTTCCATGCCACGAGGACGACCGAAAGGCGCACCGAAGACCGGGGGCCGGAAGAAGGGCACCCCGAACAAGGCCACGCGCGAAATCCGCGAAGCCTCGCAGGCGCTGCTCGAAGACCCGGCCTACATCGCCGCGCTGCAGACCCGCCTGCGCGAGGGCACCGCCGGAGCCGTCGAGCCCCTGCTGTATCACTACGCCTACGGCAAGCCCAAGGAAACCATCGAGCACAACGTCCCGATGGCCCCGGTCATCATCGACCTGCTCCAGCCTGGCGAGGGCCTGAAGCCGCGCGATGACGACTGAGCCGTGGCGCTTCGCGCTACACGCCAAGCAAGCCGAAGTCTTCCGCAGTCGGCAGCGCTTCCGCGTGGTCTGCGCGGGTCGCCGCAT
>Ga0315904_10006755_pt1 | contig 15598 bp, 18 predicted proteins | sample LakEriMetagenome_6_FD_203529 | JGI IMG/M metagenome (GOLD analysis project Ga0315904, IMG submission 203529) | Freshwater fungal communities from buoy surface, Lake Erie, Ohio, United States - Buoy 12 MA120 | ecosystem: Environmental > Aquatic > Freshwater > Lake | place: USA: Lake Erie, Ohio... | reverse complement strand
TACTTCAACGTCCATTTATAATAAACATAGATTTTATTATAAATATGTATAAAAAATTATTTTTTAAATGTTATTAATTTCCTTAATATCTAGCATAGCAAACTCCATTTTCAAAAACTAAAACTTGGTCGTAAGAGGCCATGGCAGTTTGGAGGGCAGTGACAGTTGATCCTGTTCCTTGGTAATAATTAATAATAGCATAAATGTCCGATGTATTAGTATTAAGACCAGCAAAAATAGAAGCTTTATCAACATTTTGATAAACTTCACAATCAATACCAATAATGAATGAACCAGAATTAATAGTGTAGGGAACAATTGTACCAGTTCCAGCATCACTTGGGGCATTAAGTTCAAAAGCACCAAGATCAATGGATGGTTGATTTTGCATATCTGCAACACTACCAAAGCATTTAATAGCTTCATTATAAATTTCAGCAAATGTACTGGGTTGAGTTGAAGGAACAACTTCCGCACCAATTCTAAATTGATAGCCAGTGCTGTTTGCTCCGCCTACGCCAAAAGCACAATGAGATGAAGGGAAAAATTGATTAACTCCAGAGCTTGATCGAGTAGCAACTAAAATACTTTTAAGAGATGAGAATTTTGCAGGAATTGGAAAACTGACTTGCACAGCCGTGTTATGAGGTAATTGTGCACTATTAGTATATGTTCTCCAAGAAGGGAGGACCATTTGGATGGGATTACTTGAACCGGCTCTAATAGCAGAAATAACGGAATCGCTTAATTCCAAAAATTCACCACAATAAGCAAGATTATTAGCAGTAAATGAAAGGCCTGCACCTCCAGCAACCATCATACATCTATTCAATGAAGATTGTAAAGTTATTTCGACTCTTAAAGGTGCTGAGGTCATCTCCCACAAGGGGAGGTAAGAATTTTGGGCCAATGCTCCGACAAGTGAAATTAAATTTATGGCAAAAGGAAAAGCAGTTCCACCAGCAGTGGTAGCAATTGGACCGATGGCTCTTCCTCTATTATAAGATTTTGAATTTAATACAGTATCAGCACTAATAGCTCCACCAGTAGCAACTGAATAATCGGAATTAGTTCCAGTTGTAATGCTAAATCTTCCTTTAACAGCATCTTCACTGGCTTGGTAATCATATAATACTTTGGCAAGTTGGCCGTAATTATCAATATCTTCTAAAAGGTTTGACGAATGGAAGACTCTTATTCTTTGGACGAATTGATGCCAGCCACAAGATTCTAAAACAGAAGATGTGGAGGCAGTTGAAGCAATTAAATTAAAAGTTCCCTTTAAATATGATTCACTGGGGATCAATGCTGTATTGGATCTTGTTGGTATATTAAAAATTATTGTGTCTCCGGGAAGGTATCCACTTGTGGATCCCTGTGGAGAAATCTGAGTGAGAAATCTACGTGCACTGGCTGACTCGGTTTTACCTACAAATTTTAAATTGGAGGGGATCATTTATATTATTTACAAATAAAAAAATAATATAAAATTAAATTAAAAAAGAATTAAATAAGAATTTATTTTCTTATCTTTTCCAAACCAGCAGTTTTTTTAACAACGGCATCCGCGATTTTCTTAACAATTTGATTTCTATATAATGGCATTTTAGAACCCATCATATTTTTTCCTAATGGCATTTTACTTCCAAGCATTTATATTATATTCAAATATTTTATTTTTCTTTATTCTGTGAATTTAATACAATCTAATTGTAATAACATTTGATAATTTATTCCATTTAAATTTATAAGACGTCCATCATTATCAATTATTCTTATTTGAATTTGGTCCAATTTATTGATATACAAATTTGTCTTAAAATTATTTGGATTTTGATAATTTATAATACTAAATGGCGCTACATATACTGGGATTGTTGCTAAAATATTTAAATTATTTGTTTGTGCTACATTGACATTACCAGTTGGGAAATTACATTCAATATTTAAAGCTCTTATTTGATTTAGATTTACAACATCCCGACTATATAAAATATTTGCTATAGATGTTGTTTCATATGTTTTTGAAAATCCGATTGCATGATTAAATGTGTTAGGGTATATTGTAAAATTTGATGTTGTATGTGTAAATAATAATTTTGATGTTGTTGTGCTATATGTAATATTATAATTTGCTCCCATTGCTAATTTTAAAATATCTATTACTTGTGTTATTGTATAATTACCGGGTTGCACATAATATATTGTTGGAGTATCACCAACAATTCCAAATTCAAAAACATTATCAACTGATGTAATACTATAAAAGGAATATGGAATTTGTGCGCTTTGTAATGATAAATAAATATGATGACCGTCAGGGATTTCAATTACTGGTAGATAATAAATACAATTAGCTGTATTGCCATCGACAGTTTGCGTTGCGTATCTGGAGTTTAAATATATTTGTATGCTTTCATTTTGCATTATAATATATTAGTAGATTTTAAAAAAATCTACGGCAAAAGTTTATATATAGTAATTAACTTTTTATAAGTGTTAATGGATTAAAATTTCTATACATTTTATTTTCAATTGTATCAATATCTAAATGTGAATACTCCTCACCAAAAGCATAATCAAATAATTTCTTGGCATCTTCTTCCTTCATTTGTAATAATTCTTTATTTATTGTTAAAAATTCTTCACTATTTTTTGGCTTAAAAATAGTTGCATAGGTGGTTTGTTTTCTTAACATTTTAGGCATATACAAAAATGATTGTAAGCAAAATATAAAACAAGTATTTAAATGTCTTGCTTTTATTAACATTTTGTTTAATAATTTTTGGACGTCTTTTTCCTTAAGTGAGCTGGCAAAATCATCTATTACTACACAATTATATTCAATTTCATCATCATCATCATCATTAGCTTCTTTTATATCAATTAGTTCATTGTTAAGTTCATCCAATGTTTCATAATTCAATTCGTGATATACTTTATCGTGATTGGCAAAAGGATGGTTTTGAATTGAATTGAAACTGATTGATGGAGTAAATAAATAAAGATTATGAAATTTACGATGGTATTGACCGTTTTTTTTAAAGGCGCCCATAAGTAGTGATGTCTTACCAGAACCACCGGAACCCACCAATAAATAAATCATACCATTACGACGGCTTATACCATCCGGAATGTCTTTTATATATTTATCCATTTTTTCTTTGATAGGTTTTGTCTTTTTTATATTGGGATTTACTTCTTCCTTTATATCAATGATAGGCATTATTATTATTAATGCAGATTTATTTTTTACATTTAATTAAGTAAAAATAAAATCTTGTATATATATATATGAACGAGCCACTCACCAAAGAAAAGAAACCCAGAACCGAAGCCCAAATCCAAGCAACAGCACGAATGCGTGATGCATTGGAGAAAAAAAGATTAACACCAACCGAAAAAAAACTAAGATTAAAAGCCATTAAAGACCAATTAAACGGAATTACACCTAATAAAGATATTGATGAGGAACCAATGGAAGATGTGCCAAAGGAGATTTTAGAGCAAAAACCTAAAAAAAACCTTAAAAATGTTCCTCCTCCTCCTGCTCCTACAATGCCAAAACCTGAACCTAAAGTTGTTTATGAATCCGGCTCAGAGCAAAGTGAAGAAATCATTGTTGTTAAAAAAAAGAAGAAGCCAAAAAAGAAAACAATTATATATGAAGAATCCGAAAGTGAGGAAGAGGAAGTTATAAAACCACAAACCCGCGAAACCAAATCACAAAAAAATGTTAAAAGTAAATTTAAAATTTCAACTCCGGAACCCGCCCCAATTTGTTATTTTGAGTAGATTTTAAAAAAATCTACGGCAAAAATTTATAAAATTGTTAAGGAAAAAAAACATTTAATTTTTAAAAGATTTTTTTATAATTTTTTGTTATATATACGTATATATAATAATTTATTTATAACATTTATATATGTTATTATATATTTTTACATAAAATTTTATTTTTTTGTTTTCAAAGTTTTATATATAATAAAATCAATTTGTATATATATTTTTTTCATACATATATATATTATGTTAATATATATATTAACTAAATTTAAGCATAATCTTAATATAACCATTTTATAAAATTAAGTTTAAGCTTAATATTACCATTTTATAAAATTAAGTTTAAACTTAATTATTTTTTAATAAAAATAAGATTTTAATATAAAATAATAATCTAATATTATTTTATATGTATATAGTTGAATCAAGTAGAATAAAATCTGGTAAAAGATTTATGGCAATTTTTCATAATGGAAAAACAATTCATTTCGGGCGCTATGGTGGGGAGACTTACATAGACCATGGAGACAAAGATAAAAGAACAAACTATATAAAAAGACATCAAAAAAGGGAAAATTGGAATACACCCTATACAGCAGGCTCATTAAGCAGATGGATCACATGGGGTGATAGCACTGATATTAATGAAAATATCAGGGCTTTTAAAAAAAGATTTAATATTGTTTAATAACTGTAATTACCATCAACATTTGTATGAATTGCGCACCACGCTAAATAATGATAGATTTTGTCGGGATTTTTACGGAGGATTTCTTCTAAATTAGTAAGGTCATCATTGCGCCTTTTTAATTTCAATTCAAAATTCATTTTTTCTTCTTGTCTTTTACAATTTATGCATAATCCATTTTGCATCATGCATAAAAGAATGTAAGATTTACAACTATAACATTTTGATATCATATGTTTATAGTATAGATTTTATTTTTTATAACATTCTTTACATATATATTCACAACAAATATTATTTGGAAAGTTTATTTTATTTTCTTCAATTTCATTATCATCACATTCATCACATATATAATTATCACAATAAAAACAACATTGATAATATATTTTTTCATTATCTGTATTTATTATACAATTACAACTATAACATTTTGATATCATATGTTTATAGTATAGATTTTATTTTTTTATTTTTTTATAATCTTTATAAATTTGATTTAGCCAAGAATACATAAAACCAATGCAAAATCCTATCATATGTTTATAGTATAGATTTTTTTATTAATACGTGTGATGTTTTTTTTTTACTTTGTTCGTATTTTTTATTATAACTTTGAAAAAAAAAATTATTTTTAAATATTAATCTAATCATCCAAATATCTTCTAACATTAAATATATATTAGCATTTTCATTATTAATATTATTATTGTATAAATATTCATAAATATTTAAATGTTTATCTTTTTTATGTTTATAAAAATCATTACAACTATCTAAATATGGAGGGTCTAAAAAAATTAAATTTGATTCATCATTTTTATATTTTTCATAAATATTTATTCCATCTTCATTGTAAAATTCAATATCAGCATTTTTATAAAAATTATATATAGGATGTTTGCGTAAATCAATAATATCAGTATATGGCCTATTTGGAAATAATCCTGGTCTTATACTATAAACTTTATGTGATATAAACCAGGAATAAAGATTATTTTCTTTTACAATATCATTGTATAATATTTTATTATCTTTAAAACTTTTAATAAGTTCAGTAGTCTCTTTATTAAAAATGTCAATTTTTTCTTCATCTTTATAAATTTTATACATTTCATAAAAATAAGGATTTACATCATTTATAATAAATTTTAAATTTGGATGTTTCTCCCATAAAAAATAACTAATGGCGTGTGTCCCTCCAAATGGTTCAATAATTGTTGTTATATTTGTTAAATCTACATTATTATAAAAGTGTTGAAATTCGTTTCTTTTATTTCCAGAATAAGCAATATAAAAGTGATTGTTTGGCATATATATTATTATATAGATTTTATTTTAATAAGATTTAATAACAACAATTCTTTTTTTATTTGGGTCTCCCCCTGTCTCCCCCTGGTCTCCCCATACTCTCCCCATTTTATTTTATTGTATTTTCAATGTATAATACTATATTTATATTAATATTACTGTATAAAAATATACAAGGGGGAGACGGGGAGACTGGGGAGACCACTTTTTATATTTTGAAAAAAAAATAAAAAAATAAAAACAAAATAATAAAAAATTTTTTTTCTATACCGACTTAAAAGCCGGTCTCCCCCGCATATTGTCTCCCCGTCTCCCCCCGCATAGTAAGATGTATTAATGTTTAATATTTATATTAACAATAAATTGTTGTTAATATTTTATAAAAAAAATGTGTATTGATAAAAAATAATTAGGGGGAGACCTTTTTATTTTTTATTCTCATCAAAAGGATTTTCATCTTTTTCAAATCCATTTATATATTTGTAATAAGGTTTATCTGCATCATATAATAATTTTAAATATTCATCCTCACTTGGCATTCTATACATCATAATTCCATGGCTTTTAACCTTATAATCTCCAAAAATTTTACTCATATATAATCCAAATGTTGTGATTGAATAATTTGATGATAAATAATTATTTTTAGCATAAATTTGGCTTTCTTTAAATAAATCCGCACTTTTACATTCTCTATTAGTAAATAAATCCGCTTTTTTATAAAACATCTGTATATATGCGGGTTTATCTGCCATTATTAATTCACTTTTATATTCGGTTTTAGGTATGATTCCAGAACCAATTTTAAATTCATTTTTATCATCATAACTTTTTAAATACATAAATAATTTATTCATCATTACAGGGTCTTCCATTTCTTTTTTTACATTTTCATAAAATTTGGGTTTTTCTTTTTCCTCATTACAATGAAACATAAAAAAACGTCTATCTTCAGGACTAATTTTAAAACAATTTTCATTATTTGTTGTAAAAATCCAATTTGAATAATCTCTCAATGTTATTGCATCAAAACCTTTTTTCTCTAATTTGATTTTAGATGCTGTTATGCTGTCTTTAATTCTATCCACTAAAAGCTTTGCATTTGCCGTTATTTCATCGCCATAAATCAAAAATTTATTACATAAATCAACATTAAAATTCTTTTTGATATCTTCAATTTGTTTTATTAATCCATAGTAATCATCAATTAATTTTATAAAAGTATCAATTAACATATTTTTTCCGACACCTTCAAGCTTACTATATAAAACAATAGCACAATTTGTTTTTTTAGATGGATTTTTAAGAATATGACTAAACCAAGATTTAGTAAAATTATATTCTGTATCAGTAGGTGATAAAAAGCGTAATAATCTAAAAAATGCAAAATTTTCATCTTTCATTTTGCTTACATCAATTCCATTATCATATTTAAAACCTTTAAAATGATTATAATTTATTTCATTAGTTAAATTAGTCGGGTCAAAAACCATCTTTTTATAGCTTTTTTTTGTTTTATCCTCTCTCCATACATCAATAAATGATTTAAATTTTTTTTCATTTTCACGTATTTTATCAAATTTATCTTCACAATATGTAGCTATCGCTTTATCATTATATTGAACTATTTCATTATTAGTTTTATCAAATACGCAAAAACTCATTGGATTCTCTAATTTAAAAGCTCCGTGTTGTTCTTCAAATATCTTTTTTTGTTTTAAATATAGTTCATTATCGTGTATATTATCAGTAAAATCAAGATTATTATTCAATAATTCATTATTATAATGTTCTTCAGCATCTTTAAATTTAAAATTTATTGTAAAACCCATTTTATTTAAAATTAAATCTTCAATATCTAAAATAAATTGGTCTTTTTCATCAATAAATTCACATTTTAACATTAAACCATCAAACATATAAATAAAATTATTATTTTGAATGATTCCTTTTTCAATACAATATAAATATATATGTTCCATAATTTCACGCTCAAGATTGAAAAGATAATGAGCCATAAAAGCGCCCTTGTAATTAGTCTTTTTATTTTTATTACATTGTTTCATTACCTCATTATACATTTCATTATTGGCTTCAATTAATTCAGTTATTACTGGGTCAATAAATCCATTTTGAAATTCTGTTAAATCACATTCTTTTTTAAATTCAATTTTATTATCTTTTAATAATTTTTTGAAGTTTCCTCCATTCATTACAGCAATAAAAATCATTTTTGCTATATCTTTTGATGTATCATATACATCCATAAAATGATTTAATACTAAATCACGATCATTAATATATGTTTCTAATAAACAATCATTAGGTATTAAATCAGCATTTTTTAATACGTTGTAAAGTATTGATGGACTTGAATTTACAATGTCTAAATCATAATAAAGTCCCATTGTTAGAGTGTTGCGTGTTTTTCTTGAAAATGAATTTATTCCATTGGACCATACACGGGTGCCAATAAAAAAATCATTTTTATATTGAACTTGGCATTTACCATTTTTTGAATTTTTCATATATTTTTTTAATTGTATTTTTTCATCATCATCAATAAAATCACAGGCAATCAATGATTTTAATTTTTTTTCATTGAATTCTTCTTCGCATTTGATATTGTCAAATATATTTTGCTTTTTGGTGAGGGTCAAATTTTCCTTAACGGTTTGATTCATTTTATAATATATACTAATATAATAATTTTGTTTTTAAATACAAATAATTAAATTAAAATTAAAATAAAAAATAAATCATTTTTTTTATTTTATGTAAAAGATTTAATATAAATTATTATTTTTATAATAAATTTATTGTATAATTATATCTAATTCTCCAAAATCTTGTAAAGCAGGAGCATTTTGCATTTCTACAATGCGTTTTATCATTTTTTGTTTTTCATATCGTTCTTTATTAGCTCTTTTTTGTTTTTCCCTAAATTCAGGGTCATTTTTATATCTATTTTTTATATAATTATTATTATATTCATTGACTTTTTCACGGTGTCTTTCGTGATGTAATTTATTATTACGTCTTCTATATTCCTTAACTTTATTCCATTTTTCCACTATAGCTTTAATATCTTCTAAATCATTTTGTAAATTATTAATTAAATCCATTATTTATATTATATACTAATATAATTATTTTATCTTTAAATTGAAAATTTATTCAAAAAAACAAGTTTTAATTTCTTCTTGAATTTGAGCTGGAGCACTTGGGGGTGCATCATTATTATTACAATTTTTACATTTATTTTTAGGATTATTAGGATCTAAATGTTCGTTCATTGTCATTGGTGGTAAATAATTCGCGCATCCTTTACATAAGATACCTGTAATATAAGTATTGGCATAAATCAATTTACGCTCTTCTTCAAGCTCAACAAGTAGGTTTTTCTTTTTCTCTTCACTTATCTTCTTAAGCATTCCTTCTTTTTTTAATAAAGCCTTTTTCTCATATCTAATGCGTGATAATTCATTAACTTTTTCACGATTTTTTTCATAATATTTTTTAATAGCGCGTTTTTGCGCTTCGCTAATACCTTTTTTTTGCGGTTCTTCCATATATATATATAAAATATATTTTTTTCTTATATATAATTTTAAAAAAGATATTATTTATTATTTTCACATTGATTTAAATAATTACGGTGCATTATTGATTTACAATGTGTTTTTTCATTAAATGAAAGATAATGACCGCCACAACCACAAAAAATTGTTGTTTGGTCTCTTTTAGGGTTGTTAATCGGATTTCGTCTAGTATTATTATTTTTAACCCGTTCTTTAAATTCATCTTCTGTTTCATATGCTTTTTTAGTATTCATATTAGCATTATAAAAACGTCTCCAATATTCTTCTCTAATTCTTGCTTCATCCTGTGTATCACAAGTAAATTCTTCAATAACTTCGGTTTCAATGTTAAACCACCCCCCATTTAAATAAATCATTTCATATAATTTTCGCTTACATTTGCCATTACAATAATCGGCATATTTTGTTTTATGTGTATAAAAACGTTTTTTAATATTTTTGGTTGAACCTATATAATTATTATTATTTATTTTAATTCTATATATTATAAAATTCATATATGTAATATATAGATATTTTTTTAACAAAATTTCCTTAATATTTTAAAAATATTTTTGCCGTAGATTTTTTTAAAATCTACTTATATAAAAATATTACTTTTCTTAATGTTTTCAATAGAATGTGCATTATAAGCATCTATTGCACCGGCAACACCAATGGCTCGGGGGTCTTTTGTTATCATACTTACGGCCGGAAGTATTTTTGATAAATGGGGATTTGTTAAAGTATGAACGTTAGGGGACCAAGCTGAAGCCCCTGAAACAATATCACCTTGTGTTCTATAAATATTACGGCCAGAACCACCCTTTACCTTTTGTCCGATAGTTTGGCCGGCATCTAACACATGGATTCTATCCGTTTTTTTTGATATATCCTGCGCAATACGACCACCTAATGAATGCCCCGTTATATTAACATTTGATGTATTATATTTTTCTTTAGCTTTTTTAAGAGTCTCATCAGCTTCCTTATATCTTGTAGTGTCTTTAAATCCTCCAAAAACATTTTCATATCCTCTATCAAATCCTTTTTTCCAAGCATTAGGTAATAAAGACTCAATACCACGTTCAATAATAGGTTTCCCTTGATTTTTATTAATACCAAGCGCCAGCTTTAAATCACTATTAACCCAATCCTGAATATTATGTGAGCCGGTAATATTATATAATAGTTTTTTATCTGTCGGATTATAATAAACTTGTTGATTCTCATTACTTAATCCCTTATCTATTTCATAACCATATTTTCTCATTTCTTGAGCTTTTTTATTTTCGCTTGGTATATAACCCACGCGTAAGCTATCATAAAGAGTAATAGACTTAGGTCTATCAATTTTTGCATCATTCATAATTATTAATTAGATATTTCTTTTTGTCTGTCTTCAATTTCTTGTAAAGGTGTTTTTTTAATAGCTTCTTGCCAATAATTCTCTAATAAATAATATAAACAAGGCCATTGTTCTATTAATCCCTTTGGAATTCTATTTCTATAATAATCAATTTGTTTCCATTCATCAAAGCCAAAACGGGTGCTAATAGGTTCCATTGGTTCATCATCTTCAAGCTTAACAAAACTAAAAATATTATTAATATTCTCTATTTCGACATATCTAATATTTTCTTCTTCCATATATATTCTTTTTAGAAAAAAGAATTACAAAAAAACTTTAATTATATTATTAAAATTTTGCCGTAGATTTTTTTAAAATCTACTTATATAATAGTAGAATCAATTATTTCAATCATAGCATTACGCATATTTACTTTACTTTGTAATATTCTACTATCATATTCATTATTAGTATTATCCATAAAATTAATAAAATAATCTCTCATTGTTTTTGTATCAACATCTCCTGTTGCTGGTAATTCAGGGAGCCCGTATGAATCAGTAAATGCTTTCCTTTTATCACGGATTGTTCTTAAACGTTGTTTTTTAACTAATTCTTGGCCTTGTTGTTCTATTTCTTGCTCTTCAGGTGTAAAAATAGTTTCTTGCTTAGCAGGTTCTACATCAGGACCACCTTCATTTAAAGTTTCAGTAAAACGTTCTTCTTCAACATCGGGGAGTTGATAAACTGTCGCAGTTTGTTTAAAAGGGTCATAAGAGCTTGGTACATCTTGTTGTGTTCTTTCAATTCTTGGTTGAACCGCATTGAATAATCTAAATAAATTTTGTGTTGTTCTTTGTAAATCTTCAATTCTATTTTGAGCTACTTCATCCCTAATTTGAGCTACTAATGCATTTGTTTTAGTTTCAACATCTTCATCAGTCAATCCTTGTGTATCAGCTTCAACTCTTACTTGAACGGGTTCAACATATCCCTCCATATCATTATCTTGTCTAATATCTTCGCTTAAAGGTTTTTTGGCTTTTGATGCCCTTGGTTTTCTTTTTTCTTTAAAAACTCCTAAATCTTTTAAAGTTTGAATTAATTTAACAGCACTATCAGTTTTAACAGATACTTTATTATAATTTGAATTATCAATTTTTACCATATAATATATAAAAATATTTTTTATTTTTTTAAAATAAATCTATATATATATTAATGAGTATTAACAATTTAGAATTTACTTCATATAATTATCTTTCAAATATGGCATCAGTTAATGCCGAAGAAGTAAATACAAATGTTTTAACAAAATCGGACCCTGACATAAGCGATTTACAATTTGATATGTTAGAAGGGATTCATACAAATGAAACAATACAACAACAAATAGATAATATTATAAACAATCTTGAAACAATCGGTTTTTGGGGCGCTTTTTGGAGCACAACCACTCAAACAAATCCAACAGCAAATACTGCAAATTATATAACAGTAAATAATAGTGATCCAAATAATAATGATGTGCAAATTGGTGCCACATCATCACAAATCAAAGTATTAAATGCCGGAGTTTATAATATTCAATTTTCACTCCAATTTGATAAGACTGATGGTGGTAAAGATGATTTAAGCGTATGGCTTTTAAAAAATGGTGTAAATGTGCCAGATTCAAATAGTGAGTTTTCAATTCACGATAATAATGGAAAACTTATCTCAGCCCTAAACTTAGTTATAAATCTAAATGCTAATGATTATATTCAATTGGCTTGGTCTTCAGCAGATACAGCTATGAGATTATTATATCAATCAGCGCAAACCAGTCCAACCCGTCCAGCAACACCAAGCGCAATAATAACAGTTATTCAGGTGACAAATGTTTTAGCAGGACCAACAGGTGCTACAGGTGCTACTGGTCCAACAGGGCCTACAGGTGCGGATGGACCAACAGGACCATCAGGTGGGCCTACAGGTGCGGATGGACCAACAGGACCATCAGGAGGACCAACAGGACCAGAGGGTCCAAGAGGTCCGCGGGGTCCTCAAGGTGAAGCAGGTGATGGCCCAGTTGCTTATTCAGCTTTAGCATTAGCTACTACAACAGCGGGAGCATTAACGGCATATATAATTAGTAATAATGCATCACAATCAGCCCAAGATGTTATTATTGCTAGTAATACAGCAGATATAGCAAGTGATGAAATAAGAATTTCAGCATTGGAAACTAAAACACAGGATCTAACATGGGGCGCTTTTACAGGTTCAACTTTTTCAAGAAGAATCCAAATATTAAATACTGGAATGTCCCCGGGAGCTAATTCAGTTTATCTTGCTAGTAGTGAAGCATCAACATTTTTATATGGATTAAGCGCAAGTAATCCTATTGTTTCAACAAATGGAACATCACAATTCCAAACTTTATTAGTAAATCAAAGTGGTGAAATAACAAATAATTTATTTGTTGGTAATACACTTTATTTGGGGCGAACAACACAATCATATAAAAAATTAGTATTATATGATAATAGCACAGATTCCGATTATGACTATAGAGGTTTATGGACTGGAGTAAATACATATAATTTTGAAAATACAAGTGGATCATCTTATAATTGGTATTTTGGTAATGGACTTAATACAGCGCGAAACTTAGCAAAAGAATTATCACTTGCGAATGAAATAACTTATACGGCTTCATCAACATTTTTAAAATCAGCGGGTTTTAGTCAGCAAATCCAGCTTATAAGAGATACACCTAATAACAGAGTGAGAATTGACATGATAGGTGATACATCAAGTGTAGCTCAATATGACGGACAAATAATACAACAAGAAGGAAATGGAGTTGATGATAATACTGGAATAATGACAATACAAAGCGGTGGATTAATTTTAAATTCTTTATCAGCAGGTATTTTAACATCATCTACAACTTCAACAACTATCGGAGCAGGAACAACATTAACATTAAATTCCGGCAGTGAGACAGAAGTAAATTGCACTACATTTGATATTAACGCATCAGGAGCAATAACATTAGATACTCCAAGCACTTTTACTACAACAAGCACAGGTGCTACAACTTTTAATGCAAGCGCATATACATTTAATACAACTTCAAGTTCATCAATGGCTCTTAATACAACCGCATCAACATTTGGTATAACTTGTAATCAACCATTAGTAATACAAAATACTGCAATCGGGGAAGATATCACAGTTTCAACAGGCGGACAATTAAAATTAATATCAACCCTTTCAGGTGCAACTGATGCTATGAATATTACAACAAATACAACAACGGGTTATGATATAGTTTTAAATAATACAACGCAAACTAATTTTAATATAAGTTGTTTGGATAATTTAAGTATTTCAACACCACCCACAAGAAGTATAGAAATTGATGCCGGTTCAGGTGGTTTAGTTTTATCTACAGAAGGTGAAATGAATTTAACTGCAACCAGTAATATTAATCTAACAAGCACAACAAGCGATGTTTATATTCAATCAACTGACGCAACTATAGAAACAACCACTGGAGTTTTAAGTATTCTTCCATATGGAGGATTAAATACAACATCAGCAACAGGCGATATTAATTTTATAGCAACAGCAGGTGATATGTTATTTGATGCTTTTGGTTCAAGCACATTTGATGGGTCAGTCATAATAATGACAAGTGGTTCAACTATTAATACAACAAGTAATACAGATACAAATATTACAAGCACAACGGGTGATATTAATCTTACCGCAAATAATGGAGTTATTAATATGAATACACCGCTTGTTTATATTGGAACGGCATTACAAGTTGATGGAGCGACAACACTAAATGGACTTGCTACATTGAATGGTGGATTTACAAGCACAGCATCAAGTAATATGAATCATAATTTATTGATACAGCAAAACAATTATACGCAACCAATGTCAAACACATCACAATTAGGATATACAAATACAAAGACGGCAACAGTAGCAACAATGAGTAATACACTAACAAGTAGAATGACAATTGATATACCAAGTAAGGGTGTTTGGTTAATTATATGTCAGTTATATTTTGCTACTAATCAAGGGAATATAGTAGAAGCGAAAGAAGTTATTGTGAGTGAAACATCTGGATCAGCAACAATAGCATCATACGGATTAATTTATTATGAAGAAATAAATGATAACGCAGGCGGAGCAAGTAAAAGACAATACCAAAATATTAATGGAGTCTATACATCAACAGGCGCAAAGACATTATATGTAAATGCGCGAACACAAGTTGATACTGGAACAAATACAAATTTTAATGTTTCAGCAAGTTGGACTAGAATCGGATAAAATAAAATATTTATAATAATTATAAATGTCAAGTTTTACTTTTTTAAAACCCAAAAATCAATTATGGAAGGATGCTAAAATAGCAAAACTCCATAAAAGAATTTTAGACAAACTCACAGATATGCCACACGAGATAAGGGCAAATAAACATAATATGGAATTGCTTTCATTGGTTTGTAATATGATTGAAAATTCAGGAATCAAAAATAAGGAAAAAAATGATAAACTTAAAATTGATAAAAAGAATTTATTAATACAAATTTATAAATCATTGTATGGTAATCTATCACCTCAAGATTGCGATGACCTTTCAAAAAATATTGAGTTCTTGCATGACAACCACCATATTGTAAAATATTCAAATTGGAAAGTGTTTTTATACTCAGTATATGATTGGGTTAATCGTAAAATTTTAAACTAATTCAAAGCGTTTATAATAATATTCTTGATTATATTCGTGATGAGGCTTTAAGAAAATTTGGAATGAAAGAAAAATATATAACAGTAATTTCTACATTGATAAACATTGATGTCTATTAT
>Ga0315904_10006751_pt1 | contig 15599 bp, 12 predicted proteins | sample LakEriMetagenome_6_FD_203529 | JGI IMG/M metagenome (GOLD analysis project Ga0315904, IMG submission 203529) | Freshwater fungal communities from buoy surface, Lake Erie, Ohio, United States - Buoy 12 MA120 | ecosystem: Environmental > Aquatic > Freshwater > Lake | place: USA: Lake Erie, Ohio... | reverse complement strand
ATTGGCGACGAGGAAGTTTTTCACCTCCGTGCGGCCGTAGTTAAAGATGAGCGTGCCCCAGTCCATGTGCTCGCCTTGGCGCGGATCGGCATGCTCGTAGAGCGCGCTGCCGTCGAACTTCGCGAGACCGTGCGCATCCTTCGGGAAATGGCCGGGCACCCAATCGAGGATGACGCCGATGCCGTTTTGATGACAGCGATCGACAAACTCGCGGAACTCATCCGGATTCCCAAAACGGCTCGTTGGCGCGTAGTAACCGGTGACTTGATAGCCCCACGATCCGTCAAACGGATGCTCGGCGATGCCCATGAGCTCGATGTGCGTGAAGCCGAGGCCTTTCACATACGGGATGAGATCGTCCGCCAGCTCGCGATAGCTCAGCCAGCGGCCGCCATCGTTCATGTTTCGCTTCCACGACCCCGGATGCACCTCGTAGATGCTCATGGGCGAGTGGTAGAGATCGTTTTGCGGCCGGCGCTGCATCCATTCGCCGTCGGACCACTGGTAGCGCTTCAAATCGAAGGTCAGGCTCGCCGTCGCGGCACCGTGCTGGCCGTAAACCGCCATCGGATCGCTCTTCACATGCAAATGGCCCTGCTGGTCATGCAGCTCGAATTTGTAGTGGGCATTCTCCTCCACGCCCGGCACAAAAAGCTCCCACACGCCGCTGCCACCGCGCGGCTGCATCGGGTTCACACGGCCGTCCCAGTTGTTCCAATCACCCACCACGCTCACATCGCGGGCATTCGGTGCCCAGACGGCGAAATGGCAGCCCTCGGCAGTCAGATGCGCACCGAGAACCTCCCACAGCCGCTGATGAGAGCCTTCACGGAAAAAGTAGATGTCCTGGTCGGAGATGGGTGAGGTCATGAGATCAATGGAAGCAGCTTTTGGCGCAGGAGTTCCTGCCAGTCGAGCCGCAAGATCATCTGGCGGCGTGACTGCCGTGCCTCAACAGCCGGATGCGCGCGGATTTTGCGGGCGAGGGTTTTGGGCGCGGTGGTGAGTTTGAAGAAGGTGGCATCCGCAGCGGCCACTTCGCGATGCGCGGGGATGTCGGAGCAAAACACCGGCACCTGATGCAGCGCGGCCTCGATCAAGGGCAGGCCGTAGCCTTCTTGGACGCTCGGGAAGAAAAGTGCGTCGGTCATCAAATAAAGGCTCCGCACGTCGTCGTCGCTCAAGACGGCCTTTTCGCCGAGAAAGTGCACGCGCTTCGACACACCGAGGTCTTTGGCGAGGCGTTTGAGCTCGCGGAAGTATTTGAGGCCGTCTTTTTGATGCGGATCAGGAGCGGCCGTGACGAGGTAAATGGCCTCTGGAAGCTCCGCGAGCACTCGCAGGCCCATTTCGATGTTTTTGCGCCGAACGAAGCGCGTGGGCTGCAAGAGCACGAGCGGCGCTTTTTCGAGTTTGAGGGCCGAAACGCGCTGCGTGAGCCCCAAAAAGGCTTTGGCATCGCAACCGTTCGGAATGACGTGAATCGGCTCGCGCGTGTGTTTGGCGTATTCGGCCTTCCGATGCTCCGAAACGGCGACGTGGATGGCCTGCGGCACTTTTTCAGCCCAGCGCACATCATGCACCCAGTTGACCCAGCGGATGTCGCGGCGCTTTTGGCTGAGAGCGATCAATTCCTCCGTCCATGCGAGATCGAAGGGCATGGTGAAGACGTTGTGGACGATCACAACGTCCCATTTGGCTTTTGAACGCCATTCACGCCGCGTGAGGACTTCGACTTCGTGGCCTAACGCTCGCAATGCCGTCGCTTGTTCGCCGATGACGCGCTCGACGCCGCCGATGACGGGCGGTTTGGAGTAGTGAAGGATGGCGATGCGTTGACTCATGCGATGACAACTCCATCGAGGAGTGTGCGGGCAGCTTCTTCAGCCGCGGCTGGGGTGCGAGCGTGAATGCGGGCCAAAACATCTCCGGCGCGGAGTTGAGTGCCGGTTTTGGCGAGTTGGTCGCAGCCGACGGCGAAATCGACGGGATCGGTGGCTTTGGCGCGGCCGGCGCCGAGGTGGAGGACGGCGAGACCGACCTGGCGGGCATCCATTCGTGTGAGCAGGCCGCTTTGCGGGGCTTTGACTTCGTGGAGGACTTCGGCGCGGTGGATTTGCGAGAGGTTTTCGAGCTCTTCGGGGCGTCCGCCTTGGGCGGCGACGATTTGCTGGAATTTTGCCCACGCGCTGCCGTCGTGAAGGCGGGCGCGAAGGGCTTCGCGAGGTGAGTTGGAGACGGCGTCGGCGAGTTCGAGGCAGATGTCCTCCAAATCGGCGGGGCCGCGGCCTTGGAGGCATTCGCAGGCTTCGATGACTTCGAGGGCGTTGCCGGCGGCGTGGCCGGTGGGCTCGCTCATGGCGTGGAGTTGCACCACGGTTTGCAGGCCGAGGTGCGCGGCGGTGTTTTGCATGCTTTCGGCGAGGGCGCGGGCCTCGGCCTCGGTTTGCATGAAGGCTCCGGTGCCGTGTTTCACATCGAGCACGAGGCGGTCGAGGCCTTCGGCGAGTTTTTTGCTGAGAATGGACGCGGTGATGAGTGGGATGCTGGGCACGGTGGCGGTGACGTCGCGCAGGGCGTAGAGTTTTTTATCCGCGGGGCAGATGGTGGCGGTCTGTCCGGCCAAAGCGCAGCCGGTTTCGCGGATGCAGCGGTGGATTTCGTCCTCGCTGAGCTGGGTGCGGAATCCGGGGATGGAGTCGAGCTTGTCGAGGGTGCCGCCGGTGATGCCGAGGCCGCGGCCGGAGATCATGGGCACCCAGAGGCCGTCGCAGGCGAGGAGCGGGGCGATGATGAGGGAGGTTTTGTCGCCGATGCCGCCAGTGGAGTGCTTGTCGGCGCGCGGGGGCGCATCGGCGGGCCAGGTGAGGCGTGTGCCGCTTTCTAGCATGGCCTGGGTGAGCGCGGCGGTCTCCTGCGGGGTCATGCCGCGAAAGTAGATGGCCATGGCGAGCGCGGACATTTGATACTCCGGCATGTCGCCGCGGGTGAAGGCCTCGATGAGGGCGCGGATGTCGGCGTCGGCGAGGGCGTGGCCGTTGCGCTTTTGCTCAATGAGGCTGGGGATGTGCATGGGGAAGTTCAAGGTTCAGAGTTCCAAGTTTCAAGTCGGGAGCCCGGTTGAGGGTGAAGGGAGATGGGGCGAAAGTCGAATGTGGAGTGCGGATGTTGCGGGGCAGGGGAGTGAAGCGCAAAAAGTGATCAAAGTCGGCGATTGCTGGCTTGCGGGATTCTGCGACAGAGTCTCAATTGCAATCGCGTTAGCTGCCCCGCCAACTCACATGCTCACCCTCGCCCAACTGCCCATCGGCCCCTACGCCACCGTGGTCTCCATGCCCACGGGACGCGCTGCGCTCACCCGTTTGCGGGAAATGGGCATCGTGCCGGGCTCTCGCGTGAAAGTGACACGCCGGGCGCCGCTGGGGGAGCCGATCGAGATCTGCGTGCGCGGCTCCCGCCTCTCGATGCGCAATCATGAGGCGGCATTCATCGAGGTGGAGGCGGATGCAGCGGCGGGCTGCGCGGTGGCATGAGCACGATGGATTCCAACGCGGACGCGATTCCGCTCATCGCCATCGTGGGAAACCCGAATTCGGGCAAGACCACGCTGTTCAACCTGCTGACCGGCTTGAAGCAAAAAGTGGCGAACTATCCCGGCGTGACCGTGGAGAAGAAAATCGGCGAGTGCTACAGCCAGCACGGCAAAAAGCTGCGGCTGATCGACCTGCCGGGCGCCTACAGTCTGAATGCGCGCTCGCCCGACGAGGCGGTTTTGCGCGATGTTTTGCTCGGCCGACGCCCCGAAACGCCGCGGCCGGACCGCGTGGTATGCGTGGTGGATTCAGCGAATTTTGAGCGGAATCTTTACCTCGTCTCACAGGTGCTGGAGCTCGGTCTGCCGACGATTTTGGTGCTGAACATGGTCGATGTGGCGGAGCAGCGGCAGTGGAGCATCGACGCGGCAAAGCTCAGTGCCGAGCTGGGCATCCCGGTGGTGAAAACGCAGGCGCTGAGCGGTCAGGGCATGCTGGAGCTGAAAATCGCGCTGAGTCGTGAGGACATCCCGGTGCCAACGTGGCGCAGCGCGGTCATTCCCGAGGGCGTGCGGCATGCTTTGGAGAGCAGCCGCGGTCCACTTTGCCACATGGGGGCGATTCACGCGCGCGCGTCGCTGCTGGAGCCGCTGTATTTGCTCTCCGATCACGATCCGACGCACTACGGCATCGCCGATGCGCAAATCAATCGCGTGCAGGAGCTGCGCCAGAGCATCGACGCGACGCATCCCGGCTGGGAGGACGATCTGGTCACCGCGCGCTACCGCGGCATCGAGCAGCTTTGCGAAAAAGTGCTGCGCCGTCCGGAAAGCGAGATCGAGACGCTGACCACGCGCATCGATCGCGTGCTGCTGCATCCGGTGCTCGGTTTCTTGAATCTGGCGGCGGTGTTTTTGCTGCTGGGCTACCTCATCTTCAGCGTGGCGGCCGTGCCGATGGACTGGATCGATGGCTGGTTCAAAGCGATCGGCGCCTGGGTGGAATCTCAGATGGCGGAGGGCGATCTGCGCGACCTGATCGTGAATGGCGTGGTGTCCGGCGTGGGCGGCGTGGTCATCTTCCTGCCTCAGATCATGATCCTATTCTTCTTCATCGGATTGATGGAGGACACCGGCTACATGGCGCGTCTGGCTTTCATCATGGACTGGCTGATGAGCAAGGTGGGGCTGAATGGGAAGTCCTTCCTGCCCTTTCTCAGCTCGTATGCCTGCGCGGTGCCCGGCGTGATGGCCGCACGCACCATCGACAGTCCGAAAGACCGCCTCATCACCATCCTCATCGCCCCGCTGGCGTCGTGTTCCGCGCGTCTGCCCGTTTACACTTTGCTCATCGGCCTGCTGTTTCCGGCGCAGCCATGGACGCAGGCGCTGATCATGACCGGACTGTATGCGCTGGGCACCGGCGGCGCGTTTGTGTTTGCGTGGATCTTCAGTCGCCTGGTGATGAAGGGCGCGAGCAGTCCGATGATCCTCGAAATGCCGCCCTACAAACGGCCCGCATTGAAATCGATTCTGCTGCTCGTGTGGCAGCGCGCGCGTGCCTTCCTCGTGCGGGCCGGCACGATCATCCTCGGCATCTCGATCCTCATCTGGGCTGCCTCCACGTATCCGAAATCCGACACGCAGGACAAGTCCGCGCAGCTTGCCAGCAGCTTCGCCGGCCAGGCTGGAAAGCTCATCGAGCCCGTTATTGCGCCTCTCGGCTATGATTGGAAAATCGGCATCGGTTTGATCGGCAGCTTCGCCGCGCGCGAGGTCTTCAACACCACACTCGGCGTCGTCTATGCCGTGGAAAGCGAGGACGAGGAGAATCTCGACCCCCTGCGTGAAAAGCTCGCCGCTGAAGTGAGACCCGATGGACGCCCGAGATACTCGCCACTCGTGTGTCTGAGCCTGCTCGTCTTTTATGTGTTCGCGATGCAGTGCATCAGCACCATCGCCATCGTGAAGCGAGAAACTGGCTCGTGGAAGTGGGCGCTGATCCAACTCGGCTACATGACTGGCACCGCCTACGTGCTCAGCTTGCTGATTTTCCAAATCGGCACTGCGCTTGGATACTGATCGCGGCTCTCTCCAGTCACCTAAGTTACCACGGATTCATGCTGATCATGGCAGGTGTGAAAGGTGCTGTTTGATTCATTTCAAAAGGCCAAATGGTCAGCGCATGTGAGTTCACTCGGTTCATTCGCTACAAAAATTATGTCAATCATGAGTTAGCAATGTCATTCGTTTGTCTGCTGTCTTGAATTCCTCCGGTCCTCCTGCCAGCATCGTGATATTGCCTCCTTTAATTGCGAGGCGTGACCACCATTCTTGTCACCCTTATCCGCGTATGAAGAACACATCCCCATCCCACGCCGCTTGGACACGGCCCGTCCTGCTCACTGCAGCTGCCATGCTCCTCTCCTCCTGCGCCATGCCTCCTCGTCAGGCTTGGAACATGATCCAGCGTGATGGCTTGTTCAATTACTGGGCTGTCGCCGCAGGACGTCCTCCAATGTTCGTCTCGCGCTCCACCGCTCGTCCTCCGCTTCAAAGCATCGCCGGAATGCCGCTGCAACGTCATGGCACTGGAACGCTTGCGTATCATCCTTCACACCGCCCATTGGGTGGCGGTCAATTTGTGACGCCCAGCGGCCTCACCTATCGCAGCTCGCCAGTTGTTCCGTATGCGCCCCAGACGCGTTATCTCGACACGCGTTCGGCCCCGTCACCCGCACCGCGCATCGCTTCCAATGTCGGACCCGAGCGCCCGTCGGCTGCTCCCCGCCGGATTGACCCGCCGGTTCGTCGCACGCCCAGCGTGAACATCCCCGTCGAGGAGCCTGTCGCGAGCGTCGCGCCCACGCCTCGCACCAATCCGTTGCCCACACCGGACAAACCGGCTGCATCCTCGACGCCTCCAGCACCTGCCGCACCAAAACAAGACCTCCCCTACGGCACGCCGGTCGCTGGGCGTCCCAACATGGTCAACAGCCCCTACGCGCAGAAATCCCAGCTCGTCGACGTCGCGGGCATGTCCGCCGGACAAACCGTGAAGTGCCCCTACACTGGCAAGCTCTTCAAAGTGCCCGCGCCTCAATCTTCCGCACCGCGTGTCGAGTCCAAGATGGACGCCCCCAAGCTCACCGCTCCGAAAACGAGCGCACCTGCGCCGAAGCCGGACGCCAAGCCCTCCTCCGGCGGCAACTGAGGCCACCACGGCCAGAAATCTCTTTGCCATCACCAAACGGCGCGGATACACTCCGCGCCGTTTTTGTTTTGCATGGCTTCCAGCGCCTCCAACCTCCAGATCATCCGAATTATCAGCGGACTTCCTCGCGCGTGACGCGGCCAGGAAGTCCATTTCGCATTCTCGTCTGGTGAGGCCGCCATCGCTTGTCGGACCTCTGATCCGCATCGCACAGCCAAATCTAAAATCAGAAATCCCAAATCTAAAATTTCATGGTCACCATCTACGACACCACCCTCCGTGACGGCACGCAGGGCACCGGCATCTCCTACAGCACCCTCGACAAGCTCCGCGTCGCGGAAAAGCTCGACGACTTCGGCGTCCACTACATCGAGGGCGGCTGGCCCGGCTCCAATCCCAAAGACGCCGCCTTTTTCGACGAGGCCGCCAAGCGCACCTGGAAGAAAGCGAAGATCACCGCCTTCGGCATGACCCGCCGCGGCAAAATGAAGGTCGAGGACGATCCGCAGGTCAAAATGCTCCTCGATGCCAAAACGCCCGCCGTCACCATCGTCGGCAAAACTTGGCCCCTGCACGTCACCGAGGTCTTCCAGGTCACTTTGGAGGAAAACCTCGCCATGATCGCCGATACGGTCGCCTACCTCAAAAAACACGGACGCGAGGTGCTCTACGATGCCGAGCACTTTTTCGACAGCTTCCGCGAAGATCCCGAATACTCGCTCAAAACCATCAAAGCAGCCCAGGACGCCGGCGCTGACCTCGTCGTGCTCTGCGAGACCAATGGCGGCGCATTGCCGGAATTCATCGAGGACGTCACCCGCAAGGCCATCGCCCATCTCGGCCGCCCCGTCGGCATCCACACGCACAATGACGGCGGTGTCGGCGTCGCCAATGCACTCGCCGCCATCCGCGCCGGTGCCTGCCAGGTCCAGGGCACCATCAACGGCTACGGTGAGCGCGTCGGAAACTGCAACCTCGTCACCGTCATGCCGAACTTGCAGATCAAGATGGGCATCGACCTCGGTATCGACCTCACACGCCTCCGCGAGCTCTCCTACTTCATCGACGAACTCGCCAACGTCCCTCACGACATCCGCGCGCCCTACGTCGGCCTCGCCGCCTTCACGCACAAAGGCGGCCTCCACGTCCACGCCGTGCAGAAACTCGCCCGTACCTACGAGCACGTCGATCCTTCCCTCGTCGGCAATGAGCGCATCATCACCATCTCCGACATGTCCGGCCAGTCGAACGTGCTCATCAAAGCCGAGGGCATGGGCTTCAAATTCGCCAAAGGAGCCCCCGAGGTGCAAAAAATCCTCGCCGAGGTGAAACGCCTCGAAAGCGAAGGCTGCGAATTCGAAGCCGCCGAGGCTTCCTTCGAAATGCTCATCCGCAAACAGCTTGGTCAGTTCAAGCCCAGCTTTGAACTCATCGAATACCACAGCACCCATCGCCACCGCGGCGGCGTGAACGGCTTTGAAACCTGCGAAGCCACCGTCAAAATCGACATCGGCGGTCAGCACGTGTACACCGTCGATGAAGGCGACGGCCCCGTGAACGCGCTCGACAAAGCGCTGCGAAAAGCCCTCGTCACCGCCTATCCAGCCATCGAAGTCATGCGCCTTGCCGATTACAAGGTGCGCATCATCGACAGCGGCAGCGGCACCGCCGCCAAAACCCGCGTGCTCATCACCAGCACCGATGGAAACGCCACTTGGAGCACTGTCGGCGTCAGCTACAACATCATCGACGCCAGTTGGAAAGCCCTCGTCGATGGCATCGAGTACTTCATCGCCAAAAGCGCCGCAGAAACCGCCTAATCAGCGGATTCAGCGACCTCTAGGTCCGAAAACAGCACGCACCAGTTCCAAAGCGGATACGCTTGGCCCGCCCGCGTGCCATAGCTCGCATCGCCAAACGTATAGACCGACTTCTCCGGGTCGGAATCGCGCACATTTCCGTAGCTGAACGCCCGCTGAGCCGTCACCGCCTGACCGACCTCAAACGCCACGCCATTCCGCAACTCCCGCGCCTCGAAACGCAGCACGCTCACGCCGTTCTCCTCCCTCACTGATCGCACCGGCACCCGCGTGCCCGCACTTGCCACAAAGAATGCGCCTTCATCCGACAACGGCTTCAACTCCTCCGTAAAACTCCGCGTCAAAACCAGTTCCTCGCCTCGAATCGCCGCGATGGCACCCAGCGAGGTCGCAAAAGGATAACCATAGCTCACGCGACATTTTTCACCCACGGGCAACGGCTTCGCAAAACGAAGCCGCAAACTCGTCGGTGAAGCAATATCCACCGCCTTCAGCGTGACGCCATGCACGCGAAAACCCGCCAACGAGCTGAAACCACCTTCCACCGCCGATTCCTGCCTCGCGAGAAAACTCGTATCAATCACCAACGGCGGTCGCGGCACCGTAAACTCGATCAAAATGCTTTCGCGACCTGCCTCGAACACCGCTTTCCGCGGCCGCAGCGGCTGCCAAGCCTCCTTTTCATGCAAAACACGATGCATTACCTTTCCCACCTGCTCGCCCCACCAGCGCTCGCCATCGGCGGCGAGGTGGATCGCATCGCCATGACGATTTGGCGGATAGACGCTGTTGATGGCACTCGGCACCGCGTAGTGCGGGCCCACCATGTGAATCGCCTCATCCGCATCCGCTGCCATGAGCTGCGCCTCACCCGCAGGACCAAGCGTTTGATACGTAAACATCGGCAACTCGCCGCTCTGGCCCGTGATCGCACACAAGTCCCCTGACCACTGCCGCCGATACGCGATGAGTTGATCTCGATACCACTTCAAACCTTCCGCGCGCGGCATCTCCGCATCCCAACGTGTCGGCACGAGGCCGCCCTTCGCTCCGCCATTGCCCTCGCCCTGCATCCAGTAGAGCGCTTCGATGCGAAAATCCGGCCTCAGTGCCTTCGCACGCCGCGCATCATCCAGACTCGTCTTGTAGTAGCCGCCACCATGCTTCTTCACCTCCGGCGTGCGTTCATCCACCGACAAATCGGCACTCGAAAGCTCCTGAATCTGCCGCCCGCCCTGTCCCGCGCATGCGACGAGGTAATTCGCAGCGATCTGCTGCTGCGATGAAAGATGATCCGCCATCCCATTCGCCACCGTCTCGCCGAGGCCGCCATTCACCGTCGCCTGTAGCGGCACGAGCTGAAACTGCTCCGCGGCTCGCTTCTCCGGCGTCGCGGCGTTGTCCTGCGCCAGCCACGTCCGCACGCCACGCTGAAACATGAGATTGCCCCACGCGCTTCCTTTCTCGCTCACCACCGGCAACGACTCTGATCCATCGCCCAGCGACTGGCCCATCATCCAGATGCCGGAGATGTCCGCGGCGTGCAGTGGAGCAAGGCACACAAAAAAGAGGACAATGAAATGCATGCGAGAATAACGTCGGTAAAGCGGGTGACTGTCTCGCTTCGCTGGAGATAAGCTCGCACACATGCACTTCGACTCACATGAACCGCCCTTTCGCCACGGAGGCCCGCTCGGTCGTGCCCGGTTCAAAACAGAGCCGGAGGACTTCGTCGTGGAGGAGTTGCTCGGCTTTGAGCCCTCAGGCGAGGGCGAGCACTGCCTCGTCTGGGTGGAAAAGCGCGACCTAGACAGCAACACGGCCGGCGCACGTCTCGCCGATGCACTCGGGCTGCGCCGGAGGCTCGTCAGTCATTGCGGGCTGAAGGATCGCCATGCCGTGACGCGGCAGTGGTTCAGCCTGCACATGCCGGGGCAGCCCTCGCCGGAGCCCGCCGCACTCGAATCCGAAGGTCTCCGCGTGCTGCGTATCACGCGAAACACCCGCAAACTGCGGCGCGGCATTCATTTCGGCAATCGCTTCACCATCCGGCTGCGCGAGCCATCCTTCGACTTCGCCTCGGCGCAGCAGCGTTGGCAGCAAATCGCCACCGAAGGCGTGCCCAATCTCTTCGGCGAGCAACGCTTCGGCCACGAAGGCCGCAACGTCGAGAAAGCGCTCGCCATGTTTCGCGGCGAGTTCACGCCGGGTGACCGTTTGCTGCGCGGCCTGCTGCTTTCCAGTGTGCGCAGCCATCTTTTTAATGCGGTGATCGCGGATCGAATGCGGCGCGGCACCTGGGATCAAGCCTTGCCCGGCGAGGTGTATGGCTTTCCCGACAATCGCACGATTCTCCTCATCCACAACCAGCGCGGCGATGAACCTCAACGCTTCGCCGAAGGCAAAGTCGAGCTCACCGCGCCACTTTGGGGTTCTGGCGAGCTTCATACCGCTGACGCCGTGCGTGCGCTGGAACTGGAGATCGCATCACGCTACCCCGAGCACACTGCCGGTCTTGAAGCCGCCGGTTTGCGCCAGGAACGCCGGGTCATGCGACTGCGACCGATCAATCCATCGCTCATTGCCCTCCCGGACGGTGATTTGCAGCTCAGCTTCGATCTCCCACGCGGCACCTATGCCACCACGGTGCTTCGCGAGCTCGCGGAACTCATCGAGCCAACTCACGGCTCGTAATCCTTTGGCACCAGTTTCATCAATTCGGCCACATCCGCCCCTTCAGAGGCATTTTCGATCTTCAGCTCGCCCCGTGCGTCAAAAGTGAGGTTTTCCATCGTCAGTCGTTTCGCCCGCACGACGGCCGTTTTCGCGATGAGACCCGTTTTGGGCTCCACAAGCCTGCGAAAGAGCACATTGTCGATTTCGAGCTCGCAGTGCTTGTCCTCGCGACCGGTCACGGTAAAGGGATTTTGCGCCTTGGAGAAGATCACAGCATTCGTGAGCTTGTAGCGACCATCATCGAGAAAAAATAGGTCGAAGCCGATGCAGTCGGCGATGAAGACGCGGTTGTAGCTCGTCTTTGCGGCCACGGTATCGCAGATGCCGGTGCTGTTGCCGATGCTCACAAAGCCATCCACGCGATACTCGGCTGTCTCATGGGCGCTGATGCCATCGTCACCGCATTCGATGGCGCGGATGTTCTCGAAGACCACGTCGCGGCAATCACCGTGGATGTTGAAGCCATCGTTGTAAGGATGCGTGGCCGTGAGGTTCTTGATCACGAGGTGTGCATTGTCGCCTCCGAACTGCACACCCGCGCTGCGCCTGGGCGCGAAGATTTTGGCGTCTGCCAGCTTCTGACCAGCAGCCACTTTGAGGTAAAAAGTGCCGTAAATCGCCTTCGACGGCGGTTTCTCGCGACTCGGGTCCTTCACAAACGTCCACTCGCCCGCCTGAAGCTCCTCCGGCTTCTTCAGCGGCGCTTGTTTGCCCTTCGACGTGCGCCCCATGTGCTGCATGCGGCCATCAAAGAGGAAAAACCAGCGCCCGATCACTGCATCGCTCAGTCCCGGCATGAGGTCCTCATTCGCAAACAAGCCCGGCGACACCTCGCGCCACTTCGCCGGATCAATCGGATCACTGCCCTCCAGCGTCGCGCCATGCCCATCCAACGTAATCGGTTTCCCAGGCTCGCCCTTCTTGCCATAAAAGCCCGCGTAATCGCGATACACCTTCGGCTCCAGATGAATCGTATCGCCCGCCGTGGCCATCTTGATCGCATGATGAATCGTCAGCGCGTCCGCATCCTTGCCGACATGGATGTCACGGGCTTGAAGCGGAAGACTGAGAGCGAGAAGAAGAGATATCGATTTCATTCCAAGGGATGCACCGGCCGCAGATGCGTTCACGATCCATACGCAGCTCCACGAGCACCTTGTCGCCAGCGCCTTTGCTGCCGCGGATTTTCTTTGGGACAGGCAGAAACTGGCTTTTTGACTTCGTGTCATTCCAAACCGTGGTCTTCCACGATTTGCCATCCACCGCAGCGATGACCGGCGTCATGCCCCACGAGCCCGTGACGGGCAGTTCGAGGCTCTTCGGCAGCGGCGCGAAGGTCCAGCCGCCTTTTCCACCCGTGTGAAACAGGGTGGCGGTGAAGCGATGAGTTTGCTCAAACAGATCGCGCTCCGGCTTCATGCGTGTGGCGGGCCTGACGTTGATTGCCGCGTTTCTCCGCTGTCTTCGCGTTGAGATGATGGCCGCGCAGATTCAACGCCTCTCGACTCGGTGTGCGGTGCCAGTCGGCCTCGAGCGTGCTGGCGGCGAGATCGGAGTCGAGAGCGCATTCTTTGACCAAGAACTCAAACAAGGCCTGGGCGAGCACATGGAGGGCGATTTGATGCGTGCGAGCGAGTTTGGCGTGCAGCCAGTCGCTGAAGTGTAAAAACTGTGCGAAGGGCGATTCGGCGCTCTGCCACATGAGCTTCAGCGTGCCGCTGAAGTGGCCGCTGTTCGCCACGAGGTCCCAGTAGCGGGCGAAGCGGCGCATGCGCTGCATCTGCTCAAAGGGGATCGCCCGCGTGGCTAGGATCTCATACGGCGGATGCGGCGCGTAGAGCATGCCGTGCTCGTCATCGTGCCGCACGATGGGCGTGCCGCGCAGTCGCTTGAGGATGCCGACCTGGATTTCCTGCGGTCCGAGGCGCACGAGACGATCAAAGCCGCGTCCAAAGCTCGCGATGTCTTCGCCCGGCAGGCCGACGATGAGATCGGCGTGAATGTGCACGCCGGTTTCCTCGCGCAGGAAGCGAAAGTTGTCGGCGAGGCGGTCGAGGTTCTGCCGTCGGCTGATGTTTTTCGACGTGGCATCATCAAACGTCTGTATGCCGACCTCAAACTGCACCGCGCCCGGCGGAAACTGCCGGATGAGCCCGCGGAGTTGTTCAGGAAGACGATCTGGCACCATCTCAAAGTGCAAAAACAGCCCCTCACGCCAGCGATCGAGGAAGAACTGCAAGATCGCGGTGCTCGTGGGTAGATGCAGATTGAAGGTGCGGTCCACAAACTTGAACTGCGTGGCCCCGCGATCCATCAACCGCTGCATCGAGCCCAAAAACGCCTCCAGCGGAAACGCCCGCACCGGAATGTCGAGCGATGACAGGCAAAACTCACAGGTGAACGGACACCCGCGCGAAGCCTCGACATAGATCACTCGATTTTTGAGGTCTTCGTCCGTGTAGAGCTCGTAAGGCGAGGCGAGCTGCGCGAGCGGTGGCAGTTCGGCGGCGATGATCTTGGGCAGGCTCGGATTTGCCGCAGAGGGGCAAAGAGGCGGAGGACGCAGAGTTTCAGAATCTGGTTCAGCATCCAATTCTCTGCCCTCTTTGCTCCTCTGCCCCTCTGCGGCAAAATCGAGCAACTGTCGGCAGACTTCCGCGAACTTCAGATCCGCTTCGCCCGTGATCACATGATCCGCGAGCGCCACAATCTCCTGCTGCTCTGTTTCATACGAGACCTCCGGGCCGCCGAGGATGATCGTGATGTCGGGACGCAGCTTTTTGAGCATGGCGACGACTTCGGTGGTTTGCGTGATGTTCCAAATATAAACGCCAAAGCCGATGATGCGCGGCTCGTGCCGCAGCAGGGCCTCGACGATCTCCAGCGGCTGCTGGTTGATGACGAATTCGAGCAGGCAGGCACGCTCGCGCAGCTCCCCGAGGTTCGCCATGAGGTAGCGGAGCCCGAAGGAGGCGTGGATGTATTTCGCGTTGAGCGTGGCGAGGACGATGTCCGGCATGCGCAGCATGCTGGCGCGGTTCCGCGCGTGGAGCAAGGGAGCGGTGCGAGGCATCGTTTGGGCTAAATCGCCTCATGAACACGCGCCGACACTTTTTTGCCACCACCCTTGGTTCTGCCGCTGCGCTCACTTTGCGTGCGGAAGAAGCTGAAAAGCCGTTTCAGTTCCCAAAGTGCCAGATCGTGCCACAGGCGGACCATTCGGCGAGTTTTGAGGTCGCGGGCCGCGAGACGGCGCGCTGGCACTTTGCGGCGGATTATCTGCGGCCGTGCTTTTTTCCGCTGAACGGGCCCTCGGGCATCGCTTTGACGCGCATGGGGCATCCCGGTGCGCCGAATCACGATCATCATCAGTCGGTGTGGTTCGCGCACAACGATGTGAATGGCTGCACCTTCTGGGCGAACAAGCCGGATGGTGGCCGCATTCGTCAGAAGGACTGGCTTTGCTACGAGGACAGCGACGAGCACGCGATCATGGCCGTGAGCCTCGGCTGGTATGATGGCAAAACGCAGCGCGAGGTGATGGATCACACTTTGATCGCCATCCAGCGCCCCGGCGACGACGGTGAGCACACGCTGGAGCTGCAAAGCACCTTCAAAGCGGTGAATGAGCCTGTGAAGCTCGGCAAAACGAATTTCGGATTCCTCGCGGTGCGCGTGGCAAAGTCGCTCAGTGTGCATTTCGGCGGTGGCAAGCTCACCGACAGCGAGGGCCGCGTGGGCGAGCCAAACATCTTTGGCAAACAAGCCGCGTGGATGGACTACAGCGGCCCGGTGAAGGATGGAGTGACCGAGGGCATCACCTTTTTCGATCATCCCACGAATCCTCGCCATCCCACGCACTGGCACGTGCGCTCCGATGGCTGGATGGGCGCTTCCTTCTGCCTGAACGAAGCCCACACCATAACTCCCGACGCGCCACTGCGCCTGCGCTACCTGCTTCATGCCCATCGTGGCCACGTTGATGCCGCACGCGCCGCGAAGTTGCTCGCCGAGTTCGCGAAATGGCCGCTGCGCGAGGTCGTGAAGGGAACGAAGCCGCATCATCAGTTTGAGACGAGGATCGTGCCATGAGCGGACTCATCGGACACACTGCCTACGGCCTCGTCGCCATGAAGGTGGCCAAAGCGCGCGGTTTGGCCATTGCGCCGATCATCGACAGGCATCTGCCGTCCTTTTTGTGCGGAGCATATCTCGGCTGCGACATCCAATGCATGCCAGAGGCCGTGTGCGTGGACACGGGACGCGAAGTGGGCTTTGGCACGGTGCCTTTGGAGAA
>Ga0315904_10006750_pt1 | contig 15600 bp, 20 predicted proteins | sample LakEriMetagenome_6_FD_203529 | JGI IMG/M metagenome (GOLD analysis project Ga0315904, IMG submission 203529) | Freshwater fungal communities from buoy surface, Lake Erie, Ohio, United States - Buoy 12 MA120 | ecosystem: Environmental > Aquatic > Freshwater > Lake | place: USA: Lake Erie, Ohio... | reverse complement strand
TACGGGAAAGATGAGAGATTGGTTCTCCTAGGAGCAATAGAGACAAAATCTTCTAAAGAGATTCTTTATTCTGAATTGGAAAAATCCATAAAGGGTATAGGTTTTGAATTGGTAAAAAAGTGGACAAATAAAAAATCTATATCGGATCTGGTAAAAGAAAATGATCCTTCCAGAGAAGGGTATGTTCTAAGGTTTTCTAATGGATATAGGGTAAAAGTTAAATTTGAAGAATACTGTAGATTACATAAGATAATAACTAATGTATCTAATGTGGATATATGGGAAAAACTAAAAGACAATTTACCTCTAGATGAGATATTGGATAAAGTACCCGATGAATTTTATGGCTGGGTTAAGAAAACAGAAAATGATCTAAGAGAGAAATTCCAGGATGTTCTAGAAGAATCCGAGGAAAGAATTTATTTAATTAAAAAGAAATTGGGAAATTCGGAAAGAAGAATATACGCAGAAGAAATAAAAAAAGAGAAAAACCCCGGGATTCTTTTTAACCTCTTAGACGAAAGAACCCCGGATCAAATTATATGGAAATTAATAAGACCTAAATGGTCAAAACCTTTCAAAGAAGAAATCTAAAATTTTCATTTTTCTTTTGATATATAATTTTGAATTATAAAAGAAAGAAAAATGGCAGCTAAAAAAACATCAACGAATACTGTAAGACAGTTCGTAAAAAGATCAAAGAGAAAAAGACCTGGCATTCATGCTAAGACTAAATACTCTAAGCTTAAAGGATCTAAAAATTACAAAAAATTGTATTCAGGACAAGGGTAGAGAAATCTACCCTTTTAAGCGATTTGTTCATCTTTTCCGTTTTTACCGGAATCATTTTTAGCAAATTCTAAAGAGTGATTATATAATTTCTTTAGATTTATTATAGCCTCATTCTGATTTGTATTTTTTTCTTGGAAGTTACTAATAAGATGGGCAAATAAAAAATCACCTCCTTTAAAAGCTTTTTCAATTTCTTTTTTATTATAGTACCAAAATACCTTATCTACAGGATCTATTGGGAATTTTAATTTTTCGTCTTCGGTAAACTCTAATTTAAGATCTTTTACTTTTTCCCAGGTTAAAGTTTTTTTATCCCACATTTTTTGCTCTGCCGTCAAATTTTTCTTCAAAAGGGAAATAAAATTTTCAAAAGTTCCGAAATCGTCAACCCCCATAAGGAATTTTAATCCTTGATATCTTGCAGAATTTTCTAATTCGTCGGAAAGGTATTTTTCTTTTTGGAAATTTCTCGCACCTCCATAGTAATTAGATAAAAATTTATTCTCCTGCGGGGTTAAATTTCTATTGTATACACTTCTTATCAGTTCAAGCAATACAGAATAATCATCAACCCCCGGAACTATATCTAACCCCTGGTTAGTGAAATAAAAATCTATACAATGTCTCATTTCATGGACTAATGTATCCGACATTTCTTTTTCAGAGAAATTATTTGTTAATTCGTATATATTTATATTTATAATATTATAAGCAGGTATATCTTTTCCTGTTTTTTTGTCCCATACTATCGGGGATACCCATCCTAAAACTCCATCTGGAACCGAGGAGGCATCATTAGGGGGACAAGTAAGATAATAGATAGAATTTATAAATTTATCTAAAGAAACTTTATTAGCTGGACCCCATTTTCTACCTTGTTTTTTTGATTTTTCCCCTATTTTTTCTGTAAAATAAGGGCTTGCGGTATATTTAATATAATATTCTTTCGTTCTTTTAAAAATAGGATCTATTCTTTTTTTTACTAAATCTATTTTTTGGTCTATCTGTAGTTTTTTGGAAAATTCATCTGGGTCATTTACATTCCAATAGGTTTTAGCTCCTGGCTCGGTATACTTTACATCGCAAGATTTAGATTTGTAATCTTTTACGGAAAAAGAATTATCCAGGATATTTTTTATTTCTATAGATTCTTTAAGATAAATCTCTTTTTCGAAAAATTTGAAATACTTTAAATTTTTCATAGAAAATTTTATCTCTTATAGTACTTATGTAAAGAAGAGTATCCCTTATTCCCCATCATTTCTCTAAGATAAGAAGCACATTCATTCATATACCCTTCATAAGTATGAGATTCGTGGGGATCGTTTTCGTATTCCTCTGCTTCTTTAATTAAACAAGCCTCGCAGGCTTCTCTTAATAGAGCTTTTGCTTTTTCGCTCATGCAAGATCCTTCTTGCATCATATACTCGTCTAATTTTAGAATCTTATTGGATTGGTTCTTCATCTGGGGTTTCCTCTTGATTTTGTTTTTTAGTATCTTCTTTTTTGCTAAATATTTTTTCTATTACAGTTAGTCCTAATCCTCCTCCTGCAATAAGAGCTAAAGCATCAAACATAAATTCTGGGGTTTGGTGTTCTTTAGATAAAAAAGTAGCAATGTAAGTAAGTATTATTATATTCACTAGAGTGAAAAAGGCTGAAAATCTCTTAGACGAAATTTTTCCGTCCGAAGATAACATTTTGATAAAAAAATCTTTCATGGTTATTTATAATTAGTTAAAGTATATATCAAAAATTTAATATTTTTTTAAGACGAGGTTTTTCTTATATTTGATTAAATGAGAGATATTCTAAATTCCATATCAGATTTTTGCAAGGCTAGAAATAAAGGTCCTGCATATATGAATGGTAATGAGATGACCCCCAGAATAAAATTTATCATAGGACTTTTAGAAGAAAATAAAATTCCATATGAGATAGACGAATTTCTAATAGAAAAATTCAATTGTAAGGGATTCAATATTATATTAAGAGGGGATAGCAAAAGAATGGTCATAGCACATCATGACATAGTAAATCCTAATTCAGATAATGCTAATGATAATTCTGCATCTGTTATAAACGCAATATATTTAAAATCAATATTTCCTGAGGTGAATGTAGTTATCACGGAAGGGGAAGAGGTTGGATTCATAGGAGCTAGAAGATTAGGAGAACAGATTCTAGAAGGTAAATTTGGGGAAATAGAATGGGTTTTAAATTTAGAGCTTACCGGAAAAGGGGGTACTAATTTCTTTATAGGAAATTATCCTGGTGTTCTTTTCGAAAGAATAAAATCCATATTTAACCCTCCTTCTATGAGAACCCCAGGAAACGATTGCCTTCCGTTAATCTCGATGGGTATAGATACTACCGTCATTAACCCTCTCCCTTTATCTCAGGAAGAATCTTTATTGGAAAACGAAAATGGATTCCTTGACGTTAATATGCTAGGTAAATGTCATTCGGAAATAGATAATTTAGACAACATTTCCGTAGAGGATATGAAAAAATTTGTAGAAGATGTATTAATTCCTATAGTTTCTACCTAAATACTAAAAAAAGATAAATAAGTTAGATATATAATTCATTAAATGGGAATTATTCTATGAAACACATAAAATTATTTGAAGCTTACGAGGATGCTGAAACTATTTCTTCTTTGCCGAAGGACATTTATCCTATTTTAACTAAATATAACCTGGTTAAAAAAGATTTTAAATGGCAACATAAAACAAAAGGAGAATTAGGTGGCGGAGGAAGTACATGGCAATTGGATAGTCCTTCTGGGTCATATTATTACAGAACTTCCATATACTCTTCTACTGATTCCTTAAATGCTTGGGTAAAATACAGAAAACTCTTAGTGGATATAGATCCGAAGAAAAATATTGCATACGTAGGAGCAGTGGAATACGGATCGGATAAAACTCCAAAGGGATTTTCAAGTACAGTAACTATGGACCTAAAAGCAAAATCTTTAGAATCAGCAATAAAATCAATATTATAAATATAAACTTAACTAAATAAAATGAAACATATAAAATTATTTGAGAATTTTGAATCCCGATTAAATGAATCTTCTGTTAGAGTGGAAGATGGTGTATTCCAATGGATGCCTTTTGATCGATATAAAGGTCCAATTGACTTCGAAGATACTGATATCCAGGGTCTAATTGAAATAGCTAACGAATCAGAAGAATCTGGAAATGCAGCAGAAATCGGAGATGCAGGGCTTTTCATGTGTCATTTGCCTCTTAGGAACGGAGGATTTGTTAGAATTATTACAGAAAAAGATAAATCTATTTCTCCATTAAGTTTCAATGTTACTACATGGGATAGCGATTATAAAATGACCGGAGAAGATAAAGAAGTTCCTCTGGAAGATCTTTCTGGATATATTTCTAAAGGAAACGTATTTAGTAGTTTCCTATAATCCAAAAAAAATTAATTTATATAGACCCTGCCAAAAGCAGGGTTTTTTTTGATATATAAAATAAAAAAGAATTATGATACAAGGTAACTACGGATTTCCTCTATACCCTTCAACTAACTATGCTCCAGGAGCTACGGGAGCTACTTTTGGTCCTTCTTCAATAATGGCTCCAATATCTACTATATTGGTCACTCAAGGAAATTCAAGGGTTCTGGACTATTACGATCTAAACAATAATAGAATAACAATCTCTCTAGGAAACTTAACGAGTCCTACAGTTTTCAATTTAACACTTTTGGCTACAGGATCTTCGTTAACCCCAGGTGTATTCTATGGGTTTAGCCAGGGAAAACCTTTCTAATTAAAAGATAAAAATCTAGAATTTACTTTGTTCCAATCTATAACCTTAAAAACCTCTTTAAGGTAAGATTTTCTGTCAGCTTTATGTTTAAGGTAATAAGCATGTTCCCAAACATCTATACCCAATAAAATTCTATCATTAAAGGATTCTTCCATTAAGGGATTATCCTGATTTGGAGTTGTCTTTATATAAAGGTTTCCAGAAGAATCCGATATCAGCCAAACCCACCCAGATCCAAACTGCGAAAGCCCAGCTTCTAACATTTCTTTCTTTAGATTAGATAAAGAAACAAAAGAGGTAAGAATAGATTTTTTTATTTCCCCTTCGGGAGAATTTAATTCTGGGGTAAATTGATCAAAATATAAAAAATGATTATAGAAACCCCCAGCATTATTTCTCAATTTGTCTGTGTATCTCCCGACATTTCTTAATATGGTTTTAATTCCTTCCATATCTGGTCCCATCTGAACTGGTATAGATTCTTCTTCTATGCATTCGTTCAAAAGATCTGTATATTTCTTGTAGTGAACATTGTAATGTTCCAGCATAGTTTCCCTATCTATGAAAGGTTCTAAATCTCCGAATGAATAATCTAGAGCCTTTCTCCTGAATAAAGAGGTCTTAGCCTCATTGATTGGTAAATAATCGTAAAAATTTATAATCTTCATTAGAATTGGGATTTTAGGGATTTTACCGCTTCCAAATTAGTTTTCATGTGGTCTGGGGAATCTAAATATGTTTTGGAAGCTTTAGAAACTATTATTTTTCTAACTGAAGAATTTCCAGATCCCCCTGCTCCGTTCTTTCCACCATAAGAATAATATTCCAATTCTTTTCCGTATTTTTCAGCTAATCTTTTGTAGAAGTTAGATCCGCTTTTTCCTATAAATATGTCAACTAAAAATATTTTATCAAAAGTTGAACTTAGGTAATCTAATCTTTTGGTTACATCTGCATTTTTATCTATAGACATAGCAGGAAGGTATCCACCTGAAAAAAGATATAGTATTTTTTTAGTAGGAGAAATTCCTAGTTCTTTACACTTTAACAATATTTCGTTCCAAGCTTTATTCCCGTCTACGTTAGAAGAATTAGCTATGAAAACTGTATATTTAGAAAGAATATCAGAAGTAAAATAATCGTACATATATTGTCCACTAGTTTTTCCACCTACGTCGATCCCTCCAAAAACTACTACTAAGGGAGCACTTTTGTTGGTGTTTACGTTTAATATTCCCTGGGATAATTTAACTTGTTTTCCCTTCGATCCGGATTGAAAAGAAGGAGAAGAAGAGTCTTCAGATTTAATAGATGATGAAGTAGAATTGGATACTGTGTAATTTTTTTCACCTCCTAATACAGATCCTAAGGCTCCAAATACCGAATGATCTAAAAAAGATTCATTGGCAAATTCTTTAAATTTTTTTATCATCGGAATTTTTATTGTATATATTAAAAAGATTAGAGTAAAAAATCCTATGCATCTCTAACAGGTTGAATCTTGAAATTTCTCATACCGGAGTTTGATATAAAAAATCCAGGCATCCAGGGTAAAACTATCGGTCCTTTATTTTCTGGATTGAAAAAACTTACTTGATAATAATTTCCATTTATTGGAGTTAAATTTGTAGTTTCATCTACTATGTAGTGAGATATACTAGGTAAATATAGTTTTCCCATTTTTGCTATACCTAGAGATTTAACTCTTCCCAGATAAACCATCTCTTTCATTTTAGGAAGTCTCCACCCTTTTCCTATTTTTTTATCTATGAATTCATCAAAATTAAAATCAGATAAAATATAATTTACTTTTTTTTCTCCGTAGTAATCCTCAGGAACCCCAGGTACACTCCAATTCAATTGATCTGGATAAAGTTCAAAATTTCCAAGCCTAATATATTCCATACTTTATATATCTTATATAAAAAGAAAATCCCCAATCTATTCGAAAGGGGATTGTTTATTTTGTGTCTAAGCGATTTATTGTTATTCTCCTAATTGATCTATATAAAATCAATTATATCTCATTACAATCAATCTATTATCATGTCATCCAATCTCTTTAAGATGGATTTTGATTCAAAAGTAACTCCACTAGAAGAAAAAGCAGATCCAGTAGAAATAGCATCTATTTGTCCTTTACCCATTTCTATTCTTCCTCCTGGAACATCTATCTTAGATTGATTTGCAAATACACTATCAGCATATCCGGCATAATCAAAAGCTTTCTGTCTTTTTATAGAAGAAAGCCCACTTAAAGGACTTATCTCGCTGGATTGATTCTTTGTAGATAGTGGTTCATAAGTTTCGTCGTGAACTTTATCTAAGAAAGCATCAAAATCCAGAATATTTCTTTTTTTAACGTTTCCTATATTCATGGTATTAATCTCCTTTTGTTCTTGCAAAATCTTTTTGCTTCACCGAAGCTTTCCAAACCGAGCCCTCAACTCTTTCTTTTTGTTCATCTGTCAGTTTATTGTATGCTTCGTCATATATTTCTCCTGCTTTTTTCTGAGGAATAAATTCTTCTCTAGCAACCAATCTCCATAAACTAATTATAAGTTGTTCCAGTCTTTTCTCATCTAGAATATATTCAGTGTACATGTTTGTTATTAACCTTCCTAAAAATCCACTAGGGGTAACTCCTAATAAATTTATAACATCTGCAGGTCTAGGACCTATTTGAACTATTTGATACTTCAATGCTTTTGCTAATTTAGGAACCCAATATTTTTGATCATTGATAGCTTTACCTTTTAGAAATTCATCCATATCAGGAAGGCTAACCTCTCCCATTACTTTAATAAATAATTCGGTTATCCATTGGCTTTTAGTTTCCGGGTTATTAGGATCTATAGGAGGAACACCAAAATATTCCAGAATCATAGCTGTAGCTCTTTCTTTAACAGCTTTCTCTAATTGATCTCCTGCCAAACTCGAAATAAAGCCTAATAAGCTCATATCGGATTCGTTTACTTTTTTAAAGCGGTCAAAATCTTTAATTATTTTATCCTTCATAGTAATTCTTTTTGATCTATATATCAAAAAGAATCTAGAAAAATTTGAATAGCCTTTTGTCTATATTCTATTTTATCCTTTTTTATTTCAGGATTCTTTAGAGCTTCTTTTTTTCGATTTACTATAGAATCGGGAAGCATCGGAGAAAATGTATCTTTTAGTATTTTTTTATCTGTTCTCCATTCTTTAGGTAAATGTAAAGCAAATCTAACTATATCTAAATTAAGGAAAGGATTTCTCAATTCAAGAGTATGTGCCATAGACATTTTATCCAATCTGGGTAAATGATAATAACTTAGTTCTTCGAATATATCTGACCTTTGTGAATCGTATTCATGAATCCTTGAATAGCCTCCAAAAAGTTCATCCGATCCATCACCGCTAAGAACTATCCTAAAATCCGATTCTTTTTTTATAGCTTCGAAAAGATGATACTGGGGAATAACCGAGCCTAGATCTATTGGACTTTCATTCCAGTCAGCATATATGAATTCATTTTTAGAATTCATAGAATAATCTAAGAACTTAACAGGGGATTGAAGATGCTGGGATAGAATATTTACATATTCACTTTCCCCATTTTCTATAGAAAACCAAGTGGTTTTAGCTCCCATCTCTTTAAGTATAGCTGCAATTATAGAAGAGTCTAATCCACCAGATACCAGAAGAGAAATAGGATAATTTTTAGAAACTAATCGATTGGAAACACTTTCGAACATCTTATCCCATAACCAGTTCATGTGTTCTTCATAATCTTTATCCACCAATTCAGGTATAGGGGAATCCCAGGTATTGTAATATGGATTTATAGTCTTTTCAAATAAAGGAGAATCCATATTATAAAAATATATGGTATTTGGAAGGATCCTGCTCACGTTAGTAAAACAAGTTCTTTTATCCTTATTATACCCCCATTTTCTTATCGAGCTTAAAGTCGAATGGTCTATTCTAGTTTCTTCGTTAACTACTCCTTTTATTTCGGAACATATTTCTCCTCTATCGTTTTTGTATAAACATTTTTTCCCTAAAGGATCGGTAAAACAAAGAACAGAATTAGTATTGGAATCGAATAAAACTATAGCCCAGAATCCATCCCATTCTCTTATATGTGGAAGGTAAATACCTGAAAAGAATTCTGGCTCTATATTCTTTATTCCCGAAAATAGCTGGCAAAGGTATTCAGTATCCGAAGAAAATTTGGAGGAATCGTAATTAAAAATTTCCCCGTTAAACATGAGATAGATTCCAGGTGAAACCTCTATGGGTTGATTCCAGTTATCCCCGTCGGAAGTTTGTATAGGAAGTCTATGATGGCAAAGAACATGGGATTCCGTATTTTCTATAGAAAATTCTATTCCCCTGTGTCTTATTGTATTTATACGAGATTCATTAGAATCCTCTTTTCTCAATAATAGTATTCCGCACATAAATTAAAATTTTAGTCCCTTAAAGACCATTTCGATATTTTCTTTGTCTTTTTCCGTGAAATTATTTTTAAAGCAAAGAACATTAAATCCATTCTTTCTAAATTCTTCTATTACAAAATCAGAACATATCTTTTCTTCTGGGTTAAAATCTAAATGATCCCAGATATCTTTATTTCTTGTCGATTTATTAGGATTGTTCCCTTCTACATATATTACAGTTATCTCTTTTACGAGATTTCTATTACATATCATTTTTATTTGATTCTTAACTTGATCCTCAGTAGCTCTTTTTTCTAGGAGAGCCCAAGAAAAAACTGTTATTATTCCTCTATCTAATATAAAATCTTCTATACCTAGATCTCTAGAAAGCTGCATAAGCATTAGTTCTTTACCCATTGCAAATAAATGGGTTTCTGTACTTTTTTCACTAGAAAGATTTAGATCTTTAAAGTATTCGGAAAAATCAAATTTAAATTTGGGTATACCGAGGTTTTTACTTACATGATCGGAAAGAAATGTTTTACCTGAATTTCTGCTTCCTTCAAATACATAAATCATAAAAATAATAGAAAAGAATACTACAATAGTTTCTTATAAATATAAGATTTTTTATGATACAAAAAAATAAGGATTATTTTATTTCCAAATAAAATATGTTCTTTTATCCTTCTGAATTTCTACATATCCTTTAGGATTGTATTGGGATTCGTTTAAAAAACAAGTAAAATTATGTCCATTATATTTAGTCATAAGTCCAGGAAAAGATTGGGATACCTCAATTTTTTCTATCCCTTTTTCCGGATCTATCTGGGATTCCTCTATAGATATTCCTAACTCTTCCTCTATTCCTCTAACCAAGGATTCTATAGGATCTTCTCCTATTATCATTTTTTCCGATACTGAAGATTCTTTATCCCTAATTCTGGTTCTTCCGTCATTAAACACTTGCTTTTCCTCTATTAATTTTAATAGGGTTTCTCCTTCATAATAGAATATTTCACACATTACAAATTCAATTTCTCTTAATAACGTATTCCCTTCTTCTATTATCTTACATTCTCCTGATTGTATTTCAGATAATAAATGGTCCAAAGTTTTTGCATACCCCTTTCCCCATTGATCTAAAGGTATATCAAAATCTAAAAGATATTTCTTCAGGTTTCTAAGATCTACCGAATTTTCCCGGTAACTTTCAAAAAGAATTAGATGCTTCATTTATTTAGTTTTCGTCCGAATCAAAACATTTAAAAGGGGTTACATTAGGAATCTTATTATAAGAATCCGAATTTATTCTCTTTAAATGATTTTCTATAGAGGGATATAAAGTAGATGTAATATATCCTAAATTTCTAGCCAATATTTTTATTATAGGTGAATCTGAAGAATTAAGATTTATAATAGATCTAAATCCAGAAAGAGAATCCGGACAATCCTTATCTACTTTCTTTATATCCATATTTCTTAAAAGATTCTTATATGGTAAAACCATTAAAGAATTACCGTCAAAGGTTAAAAGATTTCCGGTCTCTTTATCGGTTTGTTCGGTTGACGTAAAAGCTTCAGAAGCAATTTTCTTTGTGGTTTTTTCTCCTAAAACGTTATCGTGAATCCATTTAAGACAACTTATAAATTTATCCCCGTCAAAGGTAATAGTATTCGATAAAGAAACTAGGAAATTATTTAAACCTACGAATTCTTCTCTATCTAAGTCCATTTCTCTTCTATTCTTATGAATTATAGACTCGAAAGCTTCTTTTATATCTGTTTTTAAATCTTCATAATCTACATAAGGAACATCCTTGTATCTTATAGAGCTTTTCATTTTGGTGTAAGACTCGGAATATTTAAGTTCTTCTCTTTCTAGATTTTCTGATATAAGTTTTCTAGTTTTAGTGTACCTATTTTCCGGCTTTATCATACCGAAGGTTTTCCAAGATTTAAGATAATTATTTAAGAAATCTACAAGATCCTCATTATCCGATTCTTCTATTTTTCTATCTTTTTTCCATTTAGGCCAGTTAGAAGGTGTTTTAAGTGAAGAAGTTTCAGAGCAAATAGAATATAATCCTCCTTCGAAATAAAAATAAGAATAATCCTCTGGATCTTCTATTGAAGAAAGAGCTTTGTTCCAAGCAGCAATGAACTCAGGGGAATACGCCGATTTTAAATCGCCATCTTCTCTTATGAAATCCTCATCTTCTATGCTTATCTTGTATGCTTTCCTTAGAGATTTAGAAAGTTGATAAACTTCTCCTTTTTTATAATCTGAATTTTTATAATCCTTAGGAGCATCTTCGATAGCATTTGAATATTGAACTTGTAATTCTTTAGCAAATTCTGAATTCTTAATAACTATTTTATTTTCATTAATCGGAGAAACTACATCATCAAAAGATAAAATAGATTTAGATTCATCTACTCTATCCATTATAGATTCAAGAGATTTTTTTATTGCTTTTTTATTTTCTGGATTAACCCAGTCAGAAGCAAGTATAGAATCCAATAAAGTTCTATCTATTTCTCCGTTAGTATTTTTATTTCCTTCTATTTTTTGGATAGTAGAAATTACTGATTTCAATGCTATATTATAAACCCCGTTTATTCCTCCTTCGCTGGAAATTACATCCGAAGCAGAAGGAATAGAGGAAAGAGCTTTTTGTATGTGAGATATTAATCTAGTTCCACATATTTTCTTATCTGAATCTTTATCACCTAGACTTAAAGGAAATATAGATTTAGAGACCGTAGCTTCTTTAGTGTCGAAATCATCTAAAATCTCTTTAAACACCATAGATTGTTGAGCTTTAGCTCTGGTAAGATCGTCTAAAGCTCTGTGGGTTAATTCAGTAACATCGGAATAAACCTTTATTATCTCGTCATCCTCTTCTACGTTTTGTATAGCTTTATTTACACTTTGAACTAATGCATTGTTAAATTCTTCAGAGAATTTATGAACTTGTTTTTCTAGATCCTCTAATGATTTTCTGCCTCTTTCGGTATACCCAACTTCAGGTCTATCTAAAACTCTTCTTTTTTCATCCAATTCCAGAAAAATTCTTTTCCAGTCTCTTCCATATCCATTCTTTTGGTTTTTACCTTCTGCAGATGAAAGGAAATTAATTAGGGATTTTTTAATAAATTCTAATCTTGTGCTAAATCCTATATGAGATTCGTTAACAAAATAAACGGACTCCTCTAATTTTTTTCTTTCTTCTTTAACTCTTTCTGCTATAGAATCTAAAGCATTCTGTAGATTAGCAGGAGGGGTTTTAAATCTCTTTAGAATCTCCGATTCTTTATCCTTAGATAATTCTGCTGTTCTAGTTAGAGCTTTACAGAATTTTTTTAAAGCTGAAATATATTCTTCCTTTGCTTCGTGGTATTTACTGCTAGACAATTCTGCATTTTCGGAATAATCTATCAATTTAGAAACTAAAGTTTTTACTGATTTAGATCCAGATATACTAGAAAGTTTTTCCCTCATTACATTGGGATTTCTCTCTCTTTTAGGTGCAAGGTCGAAATTAATTATCTTGAAACAATTCAATGCATTATCAGATATTTTAGATATTAATGAATCTACTTTCTCGTTTTCTAATATTAAAGAGCTATGCTCATTTAATATCATTTTTGCTATTGGATTGTGTATAGAAATATTTCTCATCTTTCTTTTTTAGTATATATCCCCTGTTCCCGGTTCTTCTTTTTTCTCTGTAGATTTCTTTTGGTACAAAGCTCCTAGAGTTTTTAATCCGTTTGATATTTCGATGTATATTTGGGATTGTTTATTTATACTATCGATTTTGGTTTTAATATCTCCTGGTTTTTTTAAAGCTTTTGCTTCCTTTAGACTATCAAATTTTAATGAAAGATCTTCTTCTGCTTTTTTTATTAAAGTGTCAGTACTTTCTGCCTCGTTTATAAAGTTGAAAATTCCAAGTTTTCTAAATGTATTGAATCTAATCATTTCTTCTAGCAATGGTTATTTTTCCTCTAAGATCTCTTATTTCTTCTAGATATTTTTGTTTAGCTTCTTTTATTTTATTTTTTTCGTCGTCTAATTCTTTCCCTTTTAGTTTTTTGGAATCTAATTGCTTTATCAAAGCATCTTGTTCGATATCCATAGCTACATACCTTTCGTTTCTTTCCTTTATAAGTCTAGAAACTAGGGCTTTTCTTTCTTTGGGGTCTAGAGTTTTAACCTTAGAAGTAAAATCTTTAATAGGAAGATTTAAATAAAGCTCTTGTGATGCATCAGTCCCTTCTCCTGTACCTAAATCAGATTCCTTTCCTGATTTAATGCCCCCTTCACTAAAAGAAGAACCAAATTTAGATTTAAATTCTTCCTCTTTTTGTTTAGAAGTAAATAAGGATTTTTGATAAATGTCATATAATCTACTAGCTTCAGATTCATCATTAAGATCTTTAGCTTTTTTGTGCATCTTTTCGGATACCTCTGCATTAACTCTAGCAATTTCGACTTCCCAATAAGTGGAAAGTCTTTCGTTTCCTTTTATTATGGATCTAGCTTTTTTGTCTATGGCTTCTGATCTGTCCGATCTTGATTTTTGAGAAGTTGCTAGAACATCTCTATTTCTTTTGATCATTCTTTCTATCTTCTTTATCTCCGCCGGATCGCTTTTAGATTGAGCTAATTCTATCTCTAATTTATCTTTTTCGATGCTTCCGTTATCCCAATCCTTTATATAATCGTTTTCACTTCTTCTGTAAGAATCTAAAAGCTCATCTAATTTTCCTACTGCTCCTCCAACAGATCTACTTAAAAAATTTTTGATCTTATCGAAAAATTGACCTTCATAAAGGCTTTCCCATTCTTCAAAGGATAAATTCATATTTATTATTTTTAAGTTTTATTACGATTTTTCCGATTCAGATTCCATGTCTATTTCAGCTATCTTGTCCAAAACTTCCTGTGATTTTTTAGGATTTTTTAAATTTCTAGTTATAGTAATAGAATCTTTACCAAGACCTCTTAAAACCTCAAGTTGTTTCTTTCTCCCTTCGGTCTCAGCTTCAATAACTTTTAGCTTACTTTTATATTTAGCTCTAAGATTTTTATTAAGATTTCCGGCTTTATCCTTTTTCTTCATTTCCTCGGTAACTCTCTCGTGATCTGCTTCTAAAGTAGCTATATCTTTTTTGATGTCTTCGGTAAGATCTATAATACCTCTAGTTTTTACTCCTTTTACTTTTTCTATTATTCTTTTAGCAATAGGATCTCCTACAGTTTCTTTCTGATCTTTAGTTATTTCTTCTTCTTTTTTAGATTTATTTTCTTCGCTTTCTTTGAACTTATTAACTTTTTCTTCTAGATCAGCTCTTAATTTTTTAATCTTATCTGTTAAAACGTCAAGTTCTCCGGTAGATTTAGCTCTCTTTTTAGCATAATCATATTCTTTATCTGCAAGAACTATTTTATCTTCCGCCATTCCAGCTTCAGCGTAAACTCTTCTTCTTTCATTTCCGTCTATAGCAGCTTCTATTACGTCTTTGGCGCTTTCTATCTTAAGCTTTTGTGCTTTGATGTATGTTTCAATAGTATTCTTTTCGTCTTCTACTTTTTTATTGATAGCTTCCATTCTTGGCTTGTCTGCTTCAACATCAGAAGAAAGCTTATCCATTTCTTCATTATATCCCTCTAATTTGGTCTCGTATTCATTCTTTTTCTTCAAAAGATCTAATTCAAGCCCTAGATAAACTTTTCTTGCTTTATCTATGTAACTAACTTTAGAAAGGCCTAGAGGTCCTAAAAAAGTCTTAGAAGCCCAATTGGAAAGCATATTACCAAAAAGTCCCTCATTGATAGGAACTAATGATTCATCTATGGAAATTCTACTTTTAAGATTATAATACATAGTCTCTAATCTGGAATCCGCAGATTCTAAAAGAGAATAATTTTGGTTGAACTGTTTGAACGAAGGTATATTTTTCATATTTAAACTTTTTTAATTATATATCTATTTTATTTCAGTTTATTTAGGAACTGTATAAAAGATCAACAAAAAAGTCCTAAGTTTCCTTAGGACTTTCTTTATGGTTTGGTTAGGATTAAGCTAAACCTCCAGTAGGTACATTAACATAGAATGTCAAGTACATAGTTTCTGGTAAGAAACCAGCTTCTACTAGTGCGTATCTTGATTTAACCGCTATCTTAGGTGACATTGTACCTTCAGAGATAGTTTGGATAGACTCAGCCATCATATAAGGCATGAATTTCAATCCTGGCTCATCGTCTCCACCTTTTCTACCAACTAATACTCTTGTATCGTCGTATCTCATGTTTTGATCTACGTATACAGTCATACCAGCTAGAGATCCAACAGGGTAAAGTGTACCGTTGTTTTGAGTTAGAGTGTTTGAGAAAGGAGCGAAAGTGAACTGAGAGATATCTTGAAGTGCACTTGCTACGTTAGCGTTAGTAACGATAAAGTTAGCAGGTCCTCTTCTTCCTCTGTTAGCAACAACGTTAGCAGCAGCTAAGATTCTAGAGAACAATCTTCTTTGTAGAGTAGAAAGGTTCTCGTAACCTCCTGAAGCTGGACCAG
>Ga0315904_10006747_pt1 | contig 15605 bp, 12 predicted proteins | sample LakEriMetagenome_6_FD_203529 | JGI IMG/M metagenome (GOLD analysis project Ga0315904, IMG submission 203529) | Freshwater fungal communities from buoy surface, Lake Erie, Ohio, United States - Buoy 12 MA120 | ecosystem: Environmental > Aquatic > Freshwater > Lake | place: USA: Lake Erie, Ohio... | reverse complement strand
GGCAGGTAGACCGCGAGTTTCCCCGTCCCCGCCTCCGTATAAAGCTCCCAGTGGCGCGGTGAGTCTTTATGGCTACTGGCCACCAAGATATTGAAGCCGCTCTTGGAAAACAGCCGCGCCCGACAAGTCACGGTCAGCGGCGGCTCCTGCCAGAGTGCATCGCCCTTGGCTTCGTAGCCACCTCCACCCCCCCGGCCCCCGTCCGACGGGGGAGCGGGGGCTAGGGGGGTGGCAATCACCTCTCTCCTACCCACCCAGGCGACGGCGCGGCGGATCAGCTCGGCGTGGGCCGGGGTGCGGAGGGCTCCCGCATCGTGGCCGAGGAGGGTCTGGAAGATGCGGCCCTTGCCCTCAGAGTAGACATAGGCCAGCGGCTCGTCTTTGTTGGTTACTTTTGAGCGTGCCGTGAGGAGCGGCTCCACGGGACGCTCGCCCACTTGGGAGCAGTACAGCTCGTCGGTGGTAGGGAAGCTCGCAGGAAGTCCCGACGTGAGCCGATGCGTCGGTTGCGTGACAGTGACCGTGAAGCCACCGTAGGCATCGTGGTTGGCTTTCCCGTCCACCCAGACTCGGCGTGCGAGCCCGCCAAAGTACTCGGGCCAGTCGCGCCAGGCCCCGTTGGCAAAGTGGACCAGCACCAGCCCGCCGCCGCTCCGCACAAAGTTCAGGAGCTGGGTGCGCTTGCCTTGGCTCAGGCTTGTGCTCTCCCAGTTGCAGTAGTTGAGAACCAGCACATCGGTATTGATGAGCTCCAGCGCCTCCGGGTTCTCACAGACCGTGGTCTGAACGCGCTTGTCGGTACTAAGAATCTCCTGGAGCGCGGGCGTGGTCTGCTGCCAGTGGTGCGCTGGGTGGTGCTTGCCGGTGAGAATCTGCACGCGGAGGGGATCGTCAAGCGCGACAAATTTCGGGGTGCCTTCTGTCTTGGCTGCCCATAAAATCCCTTGTGCGATCAGCTTCTGGTAGCCAGGAATCGCCCAGTTCTGGTGCAAGTGACCGCCCGTGCAGGCAAAGCCACGGCCACCGTCGGGGCGGCTGACGCACCAAGCGACCGTTTCGGGCTGTGTCTCCCCTGGTGGCGTGACTTGCACCAGCGGCTGAACCGTCTTGGGGTTGAGCCGCATCTTGTAGTACCACTCCTCACGCACCGTAAACGGCGCAATCCCGGAGGTAATTGGGTGGGCCACAAAACTGGGGCGGGACTCGAAGTGCTGGATCGCCGAGGCCCAGTGATTGGCTCCGCTCCCACTCTCATAGTCAAAGTGCCCCCCGACCCAGGCGAGGTAGTGGGAGGCTTGCTTGAGCGGGCAAAAAGTGGCGTAGTGCAGCGTGACAAAGCCGCAGCCACGCTGCATTTGCTTCTCCATCACCGCCATCTGGTTGCCGAGGAGCAGGGGATGGTCGCTCTCGTTGTGGTCGGAGCCATCGGCGTAGAGCACGATACAGTCCGCGTCATCGAGCGTCTTTTCGTCCTCCGGCCAGCCATAGAGGTGCACCTCCGTCTGTGCAAACGGAGCCAGCGCCTTTGCTAAGAGCCGCAGCCCCTTCTCGTACTCATGGTCACCTGGCCCGTGGCTCTTCGTGCCCGCCAGAAAGACGATCTTTGTCATATAAGCTAGTTCGACTCAGCAGGGATTTTCCCCTGCTCTCGCGAATGGTAGGCACATGAAACATAAACTTCTCGTGGTGGCGACTCTGGCCGTGGGGGCCGGTGCAGCGCAGGCAAATGTGACTCTTCCCAAGCTCCTCTCCGATGGCTGTGTGCTCCAGCGCAACCAACCCGTCCGGCTCTACGGTACGGCGGATCCCGGCGAGGCGGTGACACTAACACTCAAAGGTAAGACCGTCACGGCGACCACGGGGGGCGATGGAAAGTGGCTCGTGAGCTTGCCGGCACAGGGCGCGGGCGGGCCATTTGTGCTGAGTGTGAAGGGCAAGAACACGCTCACGGTCAAGGATGTCTACTTTGGCGAGGTCTGGGTGTGCTCGGGGCAGAGCAATATGGAGTGGCCTCTGTCTGCATCGTTTGAAGCCAAGTCCGAGATCGAGAGTGCGCCCGATCCTCTGCTGCGTATGTTCACCGTGCAGAAATCCGTGGAGCTTACCCCACAAGAAGAAGTGGCGGGTGGAAGCTGGCAGGCGGCGGCTCCCAACACGCGCGCAGGGTTCTCGGCAGTGGGCTACTACTTCGCCAAGCAGCTCCGCAAGGCGCTGGGTGTCCCGATTGGGATGCTACACACATCGTGGGGGGGGACGCGCATTGAGGCGTGGATGGCAAAAGACGTCAATCTCGGGCTGGGGATGAACGCCAGCGAGTTCGCCACGCCCGTGGTTGCCGCCGAGGCCAAGGCTCGCTACGAGCGCTTGGTGGCTCGCTGGAAGGCCGCGGGCTCCCCGCAGGGTGTGGGGCTAGACGCGGGTCGCTCCGATAAGACCACGGGCTGGGAGCGCGGTGGGGGCGGCGATGTCTGGAAGAGTGTCAACGCACCCGGCGAGTGGGACACGCTTGGCAATGAGGAGCTGCTCGGAATCGATGGCGCGGTCTGGTTCAAGAAAGAAGTAGAGGTGCCGGAGGCACTGGCAGGCAAGCCACTGAAGCTCTCGCTGGGGGCGATTGATGACCACGACGTGACGTTCTTTAATGGCCAGAAAGTCGGTGCGATCGGTGCCGAAACACCCAACTCCTGGCAGGCACCGCGCAACTACACCGTGCCGGGTGAGCTGGTCAAAAAAGGCCGCAATGTGATCGTCGTGCGTGTCTTCGATCGCTCTGGCGGCGGTGGTTTTGTGGGCAGCCCGGACGACATGAAGCTGGGCAGTATCTCGCTGGCAGGGGAGTGGGCGTATCGTGTTGAGCGAGCCGTGCCCGCCAACCCTGGCATGATGCCCGGTGCAAACCCCAACGGCGCGAGTGTGCTCTACAATGCCATGCTGCATCCCCTCAAGAACTACACGGTCAAGGGCGGAATCTGGTACCAGGGTGAGTCCAATGTCGGGCGGCACGAGCTCTATCAAAAGCAGATGCCCGCCATGATCGCCAACTGGCAGAAGGACTTTGCCGCCGCTAGCTTCCCGTTCTTCATCACCCAGCTCGCCCCGTTTGGCAACAGTGGCTCGGATCGCATCGAGTACGCCCAGCAGCGCGAGGCACAGACGGCAGCGATGAAGACCGTGAAAAATGGCGGAATCGCGGTCATCACGGATATTGGCAACGAGACCGACATCCACCCCAACCGTAAAGGCCCGGTCGGGGAGCGCCTTGCGTTTCTCGCCCAGAAGATCGCCTATGGCCAGAATGTCTACGCGGTCGGCCCCACCTATTTGGAGACCCTGGCGGGCTTTGATAAGCTGATCGTCCGCTTTGATAATGTCGGTGACGGTCTGGAGGTGCGCGAGGGGATTTGCTCGGAGAAGCCACTGCCCGCAGGAAAGCTTGTCGGCTTTGAAGTCTCCAGCGGCGATGGCGTCTTCTACCCCGCCGAGGCCAAGATCCGTAGCAAGAACGAAGTCGAGGTCTCTTCCAGCAAGGTCAAAGTCCCACGCTACGTCCGCTATGGCTACCGGAATTTCGTCCTCACCAACCTCTGGAGCAAGAGCGGCCTCCCCGCCGACCCGTTTCGGACGGATAAGTAGCCTTGCCGAAGCCGTCGCGTGTTTTGGTTGTCAAGCTCTCGTCGCTGGGGGATGTGGTGCACACATTGCCCCTCATGGAAGCACTCCGGGCAGGGCTTGGGCCAGAAGCGCACCTGGTATGGGCGGTGCGAAAAGCCTTCGCGCCGCTTGTACTAGGCAATCCGCACCTCAGCAAAGTGATGGTTCTGGAGGAGAAGAGTCTCTCTGCGACTCTGGCCTTTGGCAGGCAGCTTCGGTCGGAGCGCTTCGATACCGCGCTTGACCCGCAAGGCTTGCTGGTCTCGGGACTGCTGACTTTTCTCTCGGGAGCGCCGCGCCGCATCGGGCTGGACAAGAACCGCGAGGGCAATACGCTCTTTCTCACCGAGGCCAGTGTCGCCAGCAAGCACCGGGCGCACCAGGTCGAGAAGCTGATGGGCTTCTGCGACGCGCTGGAGATTCCACGCCTTGCGCCCCGCGTGCAGACATACTTGGCAGGCGATGCCGTGCGTGACCCAAACCGAATTGGGTGCATCATCGGAGCAAGCACGCCTGACAAGACCTGGCCACACGAGAACTGGAGGGCATTGTTCAAGCTCCTTGAGGGCCGGGGACTGACCCCGGTGCTCTTTGGTGGACCAGGGGAAGAGGCGGAAGCGGCGGCACGCTTGGACGTGAAGAGCTGCGAGAACTTAGCGGGGAAGACTAAACTCGGGGAATTAGGAGCAGAACTGGCACGGTGCGCTGTGGTGATCGGGGCGGACACGGGGCCGCTGCACCTCGCGGTTGCCGTCGGAACCCCCGTGATTGGCCTCTACGGCGTCACTGATCCCGTGAAGACCGGCCCGATGTGGGGGCCAGCGCCCGCGCTTGTCCTGGATGCCGTCGAGAAAGAAGCCCCCCCTGAGAGCCGCCGCCCCCGGCATGGCACTATCCCCGATGCCCTCGCCCGAATCTCTGCCGCATCGGTTTTGGAGGCCGTTGAGCAATTGCGAAACTGAACTGTATTATGGTATCTTCTTTGTAGATACGGAGACTGCTATGACGACAAAAGTACAGAAATGGGGCAACAGCTTGGCGGTACGAATTCCGCGAACCTTCGCCGAGGCGGGGCACTTCACGGAGAATGCATCCGTTGAACTCACGGTCGAAGCAGGACGCTTAATTCTGGAACGAACGCCTGAGCGCCCTCGGCTCGCCGATCTGTTAGAGAGGGTTACACCAGAGAACTGCCACGATGAAGTTGACTGGGGTAAACCTGAAGGTGAGGAAGTCTGGTGAGTGAGGGAGTTCCTGAGCGAGGAGATATTGTCTGGCTGGACTTTGATCCCCAGGCTGGTCGCGAGCAAGCAGGACGTCGCCCCGCACTTGTTCTTTCCATTCTTGCCTACAATCGCAAGGTTGGACTGATGCTTTGTTGTCCCATCACAAGCAAAGTGAAGGGCTATCCCTTTGAGGTGCCCTTACCCGATGGCCTGTCCATTTCAGGAGTGGTACTTAGTGATCAGGTTCGGAATTTTGACTGGCGGGCAAGAAATGCGACTGTGACAGCGCAGGTTCCTGAGAGTGTTGTGCAGAGTGTCTGTCAGCTGATCGAGACGCTTTGGGAGCCTGCTTCTTGAGAATCTGCGTGGTACGGCTAGGGGGAATGGGCGATATTCTGCTGGCGACCCCAACACTTCGGGCGCTGGCGGCGCACTACCAGACCGACCAAGTCGACTTTGTGGTGGGGTCGGGGATGGAGGTGGCGGTGACGGGCCTGCCCTACGCAGCGCGGGTTCTGGCCTTTGACCGCAAGAAGCACTGGGGCGCGGGCCTGCCTGGCTTCCTAAAAACGCTCAAGGCTGAGGGGCGCTACGATCTCTTTCTGAACTTCCAGCCCAGTGTCAAGACGATCCTGCTGGGGGCGCTGATACAGCCAAAGAAGACACTGGTCTTTAAGAAAGACCGCCGCAAGCAACCGGACACGGGCCGGGTGCGCCACGCCATTGATGATTTTTCGAAAGAGATTCTGCCGCTGGGAGTCAAAGTCACGGATCGTCAGCTTGATTTTTTCGTCCCCGAGACGGCGAGGCTCTCGCTTGCCGCGAAACTAGACATAACCACGCCCTTTATTGCGATCAATCCAGCAGGGACGCGGGATATTAATCGCTGGCCACCGGAGCGCTTTGCCCAGCTGATCGAGCGCCTCGACTCTGTGGGGCATCGGGTGCTACTGCTCGGCGGGCCGGGGGATGTGGCGCTGGCCCAGGAGATCGTCGGTCTAGCCAAAGCACCGGTCGAGAACACGGCGGGCAAGCTGACCGTGAAAGAGCTGGGCGCACTGCTGGAGCGCGCGGCCTGCGTCGTGACGGGCGACACCGGGCCGCTGCACATTGCGTCTGCGGTGAAGGCACCGATTGTCTGCCTCTCCGGTGCCGCCGACCCAGACCGCACCGGCCCCACGCGCCCCGGCGATCTGGTGGTCATCAACCGCGAGCTGAGCTGCGTTCCGTGCCAGGCACGCTCCTGCAAGCGCGGCGATATCGCCTGCATGACACAGATGCCGGTCGAGTGGGTTCTGGACGCAGTTTTAGCCTCCCCCGGCCTTCGGCCACCCCCTCCGGCTTCGCGAAGGGGATTATTGGAGTAATGTTTATGACACGTGATGAGTTTGCCGCCGAGGCGGCGCGGCTAAAGGCGGAAGGCAAGAAGGTGGTCTTTACCAACGGCGTCTTTGATATCTTGCACGTCGGGCACCTGCGCTACTTGCAGCAGGCCCGTGCCCTCGGCGATGCGCTGTTTGTGGGGGTCAATGCCGATGTGAGTGTGCGGCGGCTAGGCAAAGGCCCGGAGCGCCCCATCAACCCCGAGGACGAGCGTGCGGAGCTGCTTCTTGGCCTGAAGTGCGTGGACGCGGTCTGTGTCTTTGAAGAGGACACGCCGATTGAGCTCATCCGCGCCGTAAAACCCACTCTCCACTGCAAGGGCGGCGACTACGCCTCGCCCGACGCCCTCCCTGAAACGGCGATTGTCCGCGAGTACGGCGGCGACGTGGTCATTCTCTCCTTGGTTCCGGGGCGCTCCACGACCAACGTCGTAAAAAAACTTCAGGTATAATCCCGCCAGGAGGGCTGGGACGATGTTCTGTAAGAAGTGTCGTGCGCAAAATGAGGAGGAGCGTAAGTTCTGCGGAGAGTGTGGCGCGAAGCTAGAGCCACAGCCCGAACCGGTTGCGGTGGACGGGGATTCCGGGGCGTTTTACTGCACCAAACACAACAAAGTGGTCACGCGATTACGCTGTGGTCGCTGTGATACGCCTTACTGCGACCGCTGCCTGATCTTCGGTCCCACGGGAACCCGCTGCCGCGCCTGCGCCCGTCACCGCACCCCGATCCGCGCCCGCGGCGTCGCCCACGAGGTCGCAAAAGGCGTCTCCAATGTCGCGAGTAGCGGACGCGGCTTCTGGTTCTACAGCTTCTGGGCCATGGTGCTACGCTTCATCGCCAGCCTCTTTGGCCGAAACTTTTAGTTCAAGTGAGCCATTGAAGACTGGCGAGATGACTATCGTCCTCGTAGCGTGGCTCTAATGTCGCGGCGGCGCTCTTCTTCTCGGGGATCGGGGGGCGGTGGGGGCTCTTTGATGGCTTTGTCTAAAAGCTCGACTAGCTCTTCGGTCTGGGTGAGCACTTTGCTGCTCTGGATATTCATCACGACCTTGCCTGCCTGGAACTCGTAGCCGCCCTGGGGTTTGTAGGCGGCGGTGAGGGCACGAAGCGCGTGCTTGGGCAGGAACACGCCGGACTTGAAGGTGATAATGACCTGGCGTGCCTCGGTCTGGATGTTCTCGATACCCACCTCGACGCAGCGCAGGCGCAGACGCAGTAGGCCCAGCGCGTTCCAGACCGGCGGGGGTGGGTCACCAAAGCGATCCTCGAACTCGTCTTGTAGGCGAGAGACATCGGCGCGGTCTCGGACGGCGGCGAGCTTTTTGTACATCAGAATGCGCTGTGGCTCGGCGGGGATATAGGTCTGTGGGATGGTCGCGGCGACGGGCAGGTCCACGGTGGGCAGAGGAATGTCCTCTTTATCTAGCTCCTCGCCCTTGAGCTCGTGGATGGCTTGCTCCAAAAGCTGCAAGTAGAGGTCAAAGCCGACCGAGCTCACCGTGCCGCTCTGCTCTGCCCCGAGTAAGTTCCCCGCGCCGCGTAGCTCTAAATCTCGCAAGGCGATCTTGTAGCCGCTTCCCAGATCCGTGAACTCGCGGACGGCATCTAGGCGCTGCTCGGCGATGGTGGTGAGAGCCTTGCCGCGCCGGTAGAGAAGATAGGCGAATGCCTGAACTTTTGAGCGCCCGACGCGGCCTCGGAGCTGGTAGAGCTGGCTTAAACCGAGCTTGTCGGCGTTGTCAATGAAGATCGTGTTGACGTTGGGGATGTCCAGACCCGACTCCACAATCGTGGTACAGACCAGCACATCGAACTTCTTGTGGTAGAACTCGAACATCGTGTCTTCGAGCTCATCGTCGCTCATCTGGCCGTGCGCCACTTTGCAGCGGGCATTGGGCACGAGCTGCTCGATATGGTTGGCAACATGGTAGATGCTCTCAACACGGTTATGCAGAAAATACGCCTGCCCCCCCCGGTCAAGCTCGCGCAAGAGTGCCTCCCGGATAATCAGATCGTCGAACTCTTTAACAAAGGTCTTGACGGCGCTCCGGCCCTCGGGAGGATCGTTGATCAGCGACATGTCCCGAATGCCCGAGAGCGACATGTGCAGGGTTCGTGGAATGGGAGTGGCGCTCATCGCCAGGACGTCCACGCTCTTGCGGAGCTGCTTGAGCCGCTCTTTATGCGTGACCCCAAAGCGCTGCTCCTCGTCGACAATGACCAGCCCCAGATCCTTGAACTCAATGTCCTTGGAGAGAATTCGGTGTGTTCCCACCACGATATCCACGCCCCCCACGCGCAAGTCCTCCAGCGTTTTTGACTGCTCACGTGGGCTACGAAAGCGTGAGAGCTGGTCAACCCGGACAGGAAAGGCGGCGAGGCGCTCTGAGAAAGTCTGGAAGTGCTGCGAGGCCAGCACGGTGGTTGGGCATAAGACAGCGACCTGGCGGCCTTCGCTGGCAACTTTGAACGCCGCGCGCATCGCCACTTCCGTCTTGCCAAAGCCCACATCCCCGCAGATCAGGCGGTCCATTGGGCGGGGCGACTCCAGATCGCGCTTCACATCCTCGATGGCGGCGAGCTGGTCGGGGGTCTCGGTGTAGGGGAAGGCTAGCTCCATGTCCTGAATCCACGGCGAGTCGGGCGCGTAGGCGTAGCCGTTCATTGCCTGGCGTGCGGCATAGAGCGCGATCAGCTCCCCCGCGATCTCTTTCACGTGGCGCTTGGCCTTCGCGGTCGCCTTCAGCCACTCGGTGCCGCCCAGCTTATTGACCGAGGGTGCGCCGCCCTCCGAGCCAATGTATTTCTGGACACGATCCACTTGATCCACGGGCACGTAGAGCCGATCGCTGCCCTCGTAGGCGATGACCAGGAACTCTTTCTCCACGGGCGGTGCGCCAGGAAACGGGGCCGTATTCATCTTGGTCAGCCCCGCGTACATCCCGACCCCGTGGTGAATGTGCACGACATAGTCGCCTGCCTTCACATCCAGCAGGCTCGTGATCCGCATTCCCTCGCGGAACTCGCGGCGCTTGGTCTGCTTCTTGAACCTATGGCGCTCCCCAAACAGCTCGGCATCAGAAAGCACGACTAGCTTCGCCTCAGGGATTCGAAAGCCCGCTGTCAGTAGGCCATCGAGGAGCTTGGTTTTTTCGGTCTCCAGAACGCCAAAGCCACGGATTCGTGGGGCTTGGGCGGAGACGATTACCACCCGGACGTCATTGCTGGTCCAGGTCGCGATGGCGTCTTTGATGGCAGTGGGGCGGCCTCCAAAGCTCTCAGCGGGGGCTCCCTGAACCGTGAGGTGCTGCGAGGGCGCAAGAAACGGCAAGGCACGCGCGAGGAGAGTGAGCAGCAGGGTCGGGCGGGTCTGGGTGAGCTGGCGGAACGTTGGCTCGAAGCTTTCCCAGAAAGCTCCCCCAGCATTGGGGGCGGGGGGGGGCAACACTTCGCCACGCTCCGCGCGTGCGGCCAGGCTCTTGGTAATGGCCTCTAGCTCGCGCTCGGCGTAGGGCTCAAGCTGTGCGGGCTCGTCGAGAACCAGAATCACGTCCTCGGGCAGAAAGCTTGCGGTCGGAGTTGCATCGGGGTGGAGCAGGGGCAGGTAGCGCTCGACACCGCCGAAGTAGTTGGCCAGCCCCAGCTTGACAATATCACCCTCGGCACTATCGCGGAGCTTCTCGGCACGCTCGGGGCTAAGAGCCTTGAGTGCGCCGCTGAGCTGCTTTTTGAGGACCTCTTGCGCTGTCGCCATGCGCTCGCGGGTGAAGGCCATCTCGTGCGCGGCGACGATCACCGCACTCTCCCATGTTCCTTCACTGCGCTGGCTCTCAGGATCAAAGGGGCGCAGGCTCTCGATTTCGTCGCCAAAGAGATCAATGCGAACCGGGCCTTCCGCATCGGCTGGCCAGACATCCAGCAAGTCGCCGCGCCGTGCAAAGGTGCCGGGAAGCTGCACCAGGTCCACACGCCGGTAGCCAAAGGCATTGAGCCGCGCCGCTGTCTGATCCAGCGAGAGAGTCTGGCCCACTGCAAGGTTTAGTCGCCGACTCTTCAGCACGCTGGGGGGGGGAGCAAGCTGGAGCAGGGCCGCTGTGGTGGTGACCAGAACATCGGGGAGGACTCCCTGCGCCAGATCCCCCAGAAGCCGAACCCGCTTGCCCGAGCCGCGCACATCCCGCTCCGAGTCCGCATCGTCGAGTAGTAAGTTGAGCGACGACGGTAGGCGCTCGACAGTCTGCGCTTCGGGCAAGAACAGCCGGATATCGTCGGCGAGGCGCTGCGCCGTTTCGTCGGTGTAGGTGACAATCACCAGCGGTTTTTTCAGATCCCCCTGAAGTCGTGCCAGAAGCCAGCCACGTGCAGCCACGGGCATTCCTTCAAGCTGGACAGCACAGAGACCCTGGCCCAGCGCGTCTTCCGCCTGTGTCAGGGTCTTCCAGCCATCCGCCAGCGAGAGCAGAGCGGAGAAATTCATGAGCAAGAGATTATACCGCGCACGCAAAAACTTATTTCTCAAAATTCAATACATAGACTCTAGGGGCATCCTCGCCGATAGGACGGTAAAATACCGCATAACTTATGGACTCAACCAACCCGGAGTACGACGAAGGCAAGGCGTTTCTGCGCGCCCGGCAGTTCACCGAGGCCGCGACGGCCTTTCAGAAGCTCGTGGAGACCGACCCCGACGATGCGGAAGCGTGGCAGTTTCTCGGAGCTGCCCGTAGCCAGACGCGGGAGTGGCCCTCGGCGGTCGCTGCGTTTCGCAAGGCCGAGTCCCTCGACCCTTCAGTGCGCAACCGCTATAACCTGGCGGTTGCCCTCAAAGAGGGGCTGGGGCGCAACGACGAAGCTCGTCTGTATCTCGAGCGAGCGCTGGAGCAAGACCCTGAGCACGCCCCCACCAAAGAGCTTCTCAGACAGCTTGTCGCCCTCACCGCCGCACCACAGTACGATGCCCGTCAGGCACAGGCCCAGCTTGTCCATTTGGATCGCATGGGGGCACCGGTGCCGATGGCGCGCAAGCTCTTAGGGATTTTTGTGGCTGTGGTGGTGGCAGCGGTGACGTGTTATGTGTGGACACTCCTGCCCGTCGGTGGCCCTCTAATCGCACTGGGGGCGGGTTGGATCGTGGGACTGCTCACCGCAAAGGCTTGTGGGCGCGGGGGACAGACCGCAGCGCGAATCGCAGGATGGGTCGCAGGGCTGTTTTTTGTCCCACTCTGCCTCCTGTTTAGCGTTGTAGCGTACACCAGTGGCAACTATCTGAGCCTGCTACTTAACATTTTTGCTATTTTTGTGGGGATCTCGCAGGCCTATAAAATTGCCATGACGACGGAATAATTTCAGGACCGAAGGAGAGCGTAAGGACATGTCTACCGCGCGCGAGCAGGGGATCTTAAGGCTGAAGGAGGGGCGCTTTGCAGAAGCTGCGGGTGCCCTCGCCGATGCCGTGGCGCAGGATGCAAGTGATGTAGGAGCCTGGCGACTGCTGGGCGGAGCGCTCTCGGCTCTGGAGGACACCGCGGGAGCCGTCGCCGCGTTTCAGCGCACGGTCGAGCTAGATGGGAGCCAGCCCAAGAACCACTACAACCTCGCTCTGGCGCTTCAGGCCGCAGGAGATCGGAGAGGGGCACGCCAGCACCTCACGCATGCTCTACAGCTAGATCCCCACTATGAGCAAGCCACTCTTCGCCTCCGTGAGCTGGACGCACTCCCCACAGCCCCTCCGCCTCCTCTGCCCGTTGCACCCTCAATGCGGGTACCTCCGCCGCCTCCCCCGAGCTACTCTGCGACGGGTCAGAGCTATGCCCCGCCCCCGACACTGGGCTCGGGAGCCTATGGCGCGGCTCCACCGGTCTACGGCTACGGTCAGGCACAGCGCACGCAAGAGCCCGTCGGGCAGCGAGCCTATGGACAAGCGCCTCGGGTCAATGGCACCAATGTCATGGTTTTGGGCATTCTAGGGGTCGCCCTTTTTCCGATTCTCTCGCCGTTTGCCTGGTACCACGGCAACCGCGCGATGGAGCTGCTCAAGCACGATCCTCAGGTAGATCCTCAGCAGCGTGCCAATGCCAACACGGGCCGTATCCTGGGGATGGTGGGGACCTTCTTATTGGTAATGTTTTTTCTGTTGGGACTCTTGATTGGACTGGCGGGTGGGTTTCAGTAAGCCCGACTGTCACAAAACGGCGCATGGGATCGTCTTTAAGAAAAATATGAAACGTAAGATCGCATCTTTTGGGCTAGCTTTAAGCGCTGCCTTGTCACTGGTGGGCTGTAGTGGGACGAATGGTTTTGACCTGCGCTTCCCACAGCGGGTTGTCTTCACGTCCCGCCGCGATGGCAACTCCGAGATCTATCTCATGGACAACCGGGGCATAAACCCCACTCGCCTAACCAATAACACGGCCCGCGACTTTCAGCCCAAGCTCAAACAAGACCGTAGCCTGATTGTCTTCACGTCGGATCGTGATGGCGGCGACTACGATCTCTTCACGATGGACATTCGAGGGCGAACGGTGACGCAGCTCACTCGCAACAACAAGCTGGATGCCGACCCCGCCTTTTCGCCCGATGGCTCTCAGCTTGCCTTTGTCTCGGATCGCGATGGCAATGATGAGATCTACCTGATGAACACAGACGGCACCAATGTCCGCCGCCTCACCAGTAATAACTCGCGGGATGAGAGCCCCGTCTGGTCGCCCGATGGTACCAAGCTTGCCTTCTCCAGCAACCGGGATGGGAACTTTGAGGTTTACTCGATGGATGCCGACGGTAACAACCAGAAGCGCCTGACCAATAACGCCGCCTCAGACGACTCACCGTCCTGGTCGCCCAGTGGCTCACAGATCGCCTTTGCCACGGATCGCAATGGTAAATTCAATATCTACACGATGAACGCCAACGATGGCACGGAAGTTCGACGCTTAACCGCCAGCACCACCACCGACGACGACTCACCCAGCTATGGCAGCGATGGAGCCTCGCTGTATTTCGACTCCAACCGCACCGGTAACTTCGAGATCTACTCCATGAACGCCAGCGACGGCACCAGTGTGGTACGTATCACCGATATTCCGGAAGACGACACGGGGCCTCACTCCCGCGCCGTTGTTTCCAGCACCGCACGTGACCGAAAGGCAAACCGATGAAAGGTTTGCTTCTGAGTGCTCTTGCCCTCTCGCTTCTCGCTACCCCAGGTTTTACCCAGTCTCGTGAGCGTGAAGAAAAAAAACAGGAGTCAGGCCGCTCCCGTGAAGAGACCAAGCAAAAGTCCGATTCCCGTAGCCGCGACGATCGCAGAGACCGCCGTGATGACGATATTATCATCCTCTCAGATCCCTTTCCCTCATGGCCAGGCCCTTTCCCCTCGTGGCCGGGACGTGGCAATAACTCTACACGCCTACCGCGCCTGACCTTCCTCCGCGAGGGGGTTGGTCTTTGCACCATGAGCGAGAACGCCCAGAGTGCCGAAGTACTACGACGCAATATCGAAATTGGCGCGACCAGCCCCGCTCGTGCGCCGCGTCGTGGCCGCCTTGCCTATGTTGCTCCCCGTGACGGTCAGCTCGCCTTGTTTACGATCAGTGACGACCTCAGACGTGGCCACTGCCTGACCAACCCAAAATGGGGAAGTGCCGACATGCCATCTTGGTCTCCCGATGACAACGACCTTGTCTTTGTCTCCAGCCGCGACGGCAACGAAGAGCTCTACACCATCAGTGCCAGCGGGGGAACACCACGCCGCCTCACCAACCACCCGGGCCGCGATACCCAGCCGGCATGGTCACCGGGTGGGAAATGGATCGTCTTCGTCTCCGAGCGTGGCGGTCAGCCCGCCCTCTGGCGCATTCCCAGCCGTGGCGGCAATGCCATCGCTCTGGAAGGTTGCCCCCCCGGAGTCCCCAGCGACCCCACCTTTTCTCCCGATGGCCGCTTCATTGTGGCCAGTTTTGAAGAAGCACCAGGCAAACAACACCTCTGGAAAATAGACCTAGATGCCAAAGAAGCCCCCCAGCGCCTGACTTCCGAGCCCGGCATCTACCAAAACCCAACCTTCCGCCCCGATGGTAGTAAACTCGCGCTCAGTGTCCGGCTCGCATCTGGCGGCTACGCCCTCGCTCTCCTAGATTTTGCTTCCAGTGGCCTCCAGCAGCTCACCCCCGGAACCCTCAGCGATCATCGCCCGGTCTGGTGGTAATAATATCTCCAAACCATCCTTGACAGTCTCTCGTAAGGGGGATATACTCCCTCTTGCATAACGACGCGGGGTGGAGCAGTTGGTAGCTCGTTGGGCTCATAACCCAAAGGTCGGAGGTTCAAGTCCTTCCCCCGCACCCATGTAGGGTTGAAATTCCAACCTGTCGAGGGGACGTTCTAATGTTTCTGGTGAACGCAGAAGCAAACGGAGCGTCCCCTTGTTCTTTTCTTCCAAACTTACCGAGTCCACGATCAGACCCAGAAACTGAGTCCGCTCCTCCTCGGTCATGTCCGACCAGCCATCCGTCAGCGTTCCCCACAAATCGCAGAGTCCTGCCGTGTCGGGCCGAACCGGTTGCTGGGCCAGGCGATGCTCCAGCTCGCTCGCTTTCTCTTCGAGCTGCTTCTGGTGCTCCCGCTGGCGCTCTATCTCACTCGTCAGAACATCTATCGCTCCTCCCTTACCTTCTCGAATCGCACCCACGAACCGGGCGATCTTCTTCTCCGCCTCGCGGATGTTGCGTTGCACCCGTGTCAGCTCCGCCGCTTCCTCCGAATGGCTCGGGATCGCCTTCATCGCCTCACGAACCATGCCGGTCATGCGCGTGGGGTGCTTGGCGGCACGCTCAATCTCCTTGAGAACCAGCTCATGGAGCGTGTTGGCGTTGATGCGCTTCACGGGGCAGGCAGCGCCCGCCGTACAGCCTCTGGTGCACTGGTAGTAGCCTACACGGGTGGAGTTGCCGTGGTGGCTCGCCGGGGTCATGCGGCACCCGCAGTGCTCGCAGAAGACTTTCCCTCGCAGGTAGTAGGGCAGCGTGTCCTTGCGCTCCGGGATGTTCAGGCCAAAGGCACGGGGATCGTCGGCGAGGGTGCGCTTTGCGGTCAGCGCGGCTTGTACGGTATCCCAGAGCTCCAGCTCGATAATCGGCTCGTGCGCCTCAGGGTTGACATTGTCGCCGAAGCGCGCCACGCCCCGATAGCGGTCGTTTGCCAGCATTCGCGACACCCGATCTATCGTCCAGGTCAGGTCGGGTTCCTGCTCTCGTAGGTAGCGCAAGGAGGAGCCCATGTTATGGCTCTCTGCGTAGAGCTCGAAGGCACGGCGCACGATAGGGGCTCCGCGCTCGTCGGGCACGATGC
>Ga0315904_10006746_pt1 | contig 15606 bp, 27 predicted proteins | sample LakEriMetagenome_6_FD_203529 | JGI IMG/M metagenome (GOLD analysis project Ga0315904, IMG submission 203529) | Freshwater fungal communities from buoy surface, Lake Erie, Ohio, United States - Buoy 12 MA120 | ecosystem: Environmental > Aquatic > Freshwater > Lake | place: USA: Lake Erie, Ohio... | reverse complement strand
ACTCTTGCGACGTTCCTTCGTTGCCGTAGCCATGTGAAGTCCTTTTCTTCGAGAGAGAACAACCGACCAAAACGCCCAACACGAACGTGCAGGCGAGACTTATGTGGCCCAGTGAAATCAGGGCGAACTGTTCGAGAGTCATAGCGCCATCCCCGGATCGTCATCACCCAGCAGCGGAAACCGCATCGACGCCATCTCGGCTTCGACAACTTCGAGCACCTTGCTCGTGGCCACCAGGCGAGCCATGAGCGAAACGATCGTGTCGTGGGCCTGCTCAAGCAGCAGTCTCGACTCATCGTCAATCTCGTCACGCCACGCCGACGCTAGGCACGTGTACGCGACGGCTTGCGGGGAAGGGGCACGGCGGCTCATGACACCACCTCGATTCCCCTGCCAACGCGCGGACGGCGGCGGATGTAGCCCTTTTGCTCCAGCGCCTCCAAATGGCACATGACGCCGTTTGGCGACTTCATGCCGAGCGCGGCGGCAATCTCGCGCACAGTCGGCCCGTAAAAGCCGATGTTCTGGCGGATGAAGTCGTAGACCTCCTGCTGCCGCTTGGTCATCTTTTTCTGTTCAGCGTCCGTGCTCATCAGTTCACCTCTGCTCCTTTGGTACTGCCGCCGTCAACCTGCGGCGGACGATCTCGAATCCTGCGACGGTGGGCACGGCCTGGCCGGTCCTGCACCGGCCATGGCCGTGGCCTCACTGTTCTTCTCACTGGTTCTTACTGAAGAACCACTGAGAAATACTGAATTGCGCGCACAACCTGTGCGCGCTGCGCGCACGACCGGTGCGCGCTCCGCGCACGCCTCGTGTCCGGAGCGCGCACACTGTGTGTCCGGGGCGCGCACGCCTTGTGCGCGCTGGCGCGCACGCCTCGTGTCCGGGGCGCGCACGCCTTGTGCGCGCTCGCAGATCCTGAACGCCGACCGGGCTGTTCCTTCGCCCTTCTCTAAAACCTCCAGAATCCCGGCCTTAACGAGTTGGGCGGTGCCCCTCCGTACACTGGTCGTGTGTACACAAAGGCTCTTTGCCGCCCGGCGGTAGGTGTACCGGATCTCGCAGCTGGTCCAGTTTGCGTTCAGGAAGACGTACAAGGCCACCAGACGGCCTTCGCTGCCCAAGCCGGCCAGGGAGCCGTCGTCCATGAACGCCCGCCAGCGGCGACGTAATTCGCCCTTACGCGACGGCTGCTTTTCGTACGGATGAGCGGCCATCAGATGACGCTCCAATCCGTGCTGTCGGGCCGGTGGGCGAACTGCTTGAACTCCTCGATCTCGCCGACGACCGGAGCCGCCCCGTCCTCAAACTGCTGGTACTTCCCGAAGAACCACAGCTCGACATCGGACATCTGCCCCTGCCGCAGCTTCTTGCACCGCCACTCGATCTTGATGCCGCCGTCATCGCAAGTCTCGCCGGATCGGTGGCCGAACAGAAAGTTGTCCACGTCAAAGTCGATCTGGTTGCTGCCCTTCCCGATGTTGCCGATCTCCGTGTTCTGGTCGCATCCCTTGGCAATGTTGGTGACCAGGAGCGTTGCCATGTTGTGGGCCGTGGTCATCTGCCGCAGCTTCCGAAGGCAATCCACGATCTCGCCCGTGGCGTCCTGAAAATGCCGGCTGGACTGCACGAGTTGGACGTAGTCGACGACCAGCAGCTGCGGCTTGTCCTTGGCTACGGCCCGCTCGATACGGTCGATGACCAGCGGTGCTTCGATGATCTTGAGCCGCCGCCCGATCTGCTCGCCCATTCCGACTGCGATCTCGTCCGCCGGCGGCTTCTTGTGGATCACGTCCTGCAGGGTCAGGCCACGCTGCCGCCCGTCAAAGTTGGTGATCGCTCGAGCGGCTAGCGCCGCCTTGGTCATCTCGCCAAGGCACCACGTTGCGACAAGGTCGGAGTTCTCAACCAGGCACTGGATCGCCAGGTGCAAGGCCAGGGCCGACTTGCCGACGCCAGGTGCTGCAGCCAGGGCGGTCATCTGCCCGAGGGGCAGCCCGCCGTCAAAGAGTCTGTCGAGCGACGGGATGCCGGTCGGCAGGGCCGGAGTGCTTTCCTGCTGCCGCCATGCCTCGATGGCGTCGAGGAGGGTCGGCGTCGGCTCATCATCTTCGGCAGACTTTTGCGGAAGTCTGCCAAGCCGTCGCTGTGATTCGTCGCGGAGAAACTTGGCAGAAACGCCGCTGTCGCTGGCGGCCATGTAAACCAGCGTCCCAACGCCGCTTCTTGAATCAAACCGCGACCAGCGGTCGATGCACTCCTCGCGGCTGAACTCCGGCCACTGGGCAGACCATCTAATCCAGTCCTCCATCAGCGACTCGGATGTGCCTTTGCAGGCGTAGCCAACAGCACGCCAGTCGTCGCCGATGCTCGCGCGGTTCCGGCCGATGTGCTCGAGGCACACCCTCGCAAGCTCGATATCTAAATCGACATCGACGGGAAAGTTGGCAGGCTCTGTTTTTGGCCTGACTGGCCCGCCAAAAAATGCTTCTTCCAGCCACGACATTCCTTCGCGAATGTCAATGACATCACCTTCACACACCGGATTACCGGTGAACGTAAACCATCGGTTTTCGCTGTACCGCTCAATGCCGCCATCACCGTCCGGCACTTCAACGCGAGTCCGGCCGTTGATCTTTCCAGACATACCAATGATGTGCAGGCCAAGCCGAGAAGGCGTTTCCTCGCAGAACGCCCCGACGAAGTGCCGCGTGATCTCGTTAGCCCACGGCTTTAGCCATGCCTGTTCGTCGTATGCGTTGTCGAGATCAACGCCGACAATGTTGTCTTCCTCGCTGAAGACAAACCCAACGCCAAGCCCACCACGGCGGGCTGCCTCCTGCATTACCTCGTCAAAAGGGCGCCATGCGGATGGGTCGTTGTAGTTGATGCCGTAATCACCGTTCGGCGAGATCGGAACCTTGCGTGGCTTCTTGCCGTCGCCGTAATCCATGTAGTCCCAGCAGATCCAGCGAGGAATGTCGCGGAGCATCTGAGGAACCGAAATCGGCGACAGCGGCGGCTCAGCAGTCCGCAATCGTCTAGGCGACGACATCGTGAACCTCCTTTGATTTGGTGCGCTCTTCGCAGTGATGCAAGTCATGCCATTGCTTGGACACAACAATCAGGCTTGCGTGCAGCGCGTGAAATGCTTCCCACGAGTCGCGAATGTCGCCTGGACTGATAGTCGTACCGCCCTCCTGGCGGTCAATTAGCGGCACTGAGTCAAACGTGTGGCCGTAATGCTCCATCCAAGCGTCGCGAATCTCGGCGAAAGGCATTCCGTCGTGGTGAACGACTCCAACGTCGTCAGCAAACTCTCCTGTGACGCTGAGCCTGCGACCGCTCTTTGGGCAAATGACAATCCGGCTGCCTGGTGAAAAAGATATTGCGCCCGTTCGCTTGGAAATGGAGACCGTCGAAGCGTCAAAGGCTTTTGCGTATACACGTGCCATCTGCTTAACGACGGCCTGTCGCAGTGCATCGCTAACCTTCTGCGATGTCTTTTGCTCTCCTGCGCAGAGCTTGCTCCAGCCAATCATGTCTCTGACGCCGTTGCCGTAGGTGAAGCACAAATGCCTTCCGATCTGGCCGTCACGTGTCGTCCTAGTCACGTCTCGCACGTATCCGTTGGACTCAATGCGGTTAGGGTCTCGAAGTCGCACAAGCTCGATGAAGAAGCTTGCGTCACATCCATCGAGCGAAACGTCTCGAGGACACCCAGGCCACAGGTACTTGTCGATCACTGATCGACACCGCGACCTGAGCGCCTCGCCGTTCGGAAAGACCTCGCCGTTAATCTCAACCGCGTACTGGGTCTTTCGTCCTTGACGACCCATGGCTGCCGCTCCTTCGTGTATTGGCCCCGTGACGTGGGGCATCCGGTCGCATCACGCTGGGAGGGAGCGCTGCGACATCCGGCGTTGTTCCGCACTTGGCCGGCTCTACGGGCGGATGCAGCATTCAGCCGCTCAGGCAACCGCGTGCCGTTGGTTCACCCGTCGCTCATTGGTCCTGGCTTTCCGCCTGGTCGTGGGCCGTCCCACGGATCGTTTCGAAACGTGAAAGGCGGCTGGTTTTCCTTGACCCATCCACGCAACGCGCGGGCGTAATCAAGCGCCTCGGCGAGCAACAGCCGTGGATTATTCGGCTTCTTCTCGACGAGGTACTCCAGGCGGCCAACGACAATGTCCACCGCAGAGCCGACGCCAATCGCTGTCCCGTTTTCTCGGATCACCCAATCCATGCGTCACCTCAAAAGGGGATGTCATCGCCGGGCATCCGAGAGGCCACCGCGCGGGGAGCCGGCGGCTTCCTGACAGCGGCAGGCTTGGACGCAACCGCCGGCACGTACTTCTTCACGACCGCCGACACGTTGCCGGTCGTCTTCGAGGTGTAGTGACTCACCTCAACGGTGATGGAGCGTCCGATCAGGTCGTCAGGGTTGAGAGACAGCGTGCCGCCGGCCACATCCGATCCGACCGCCTGGGCCAGCTGCTTCGCACGCCAGCCGAGGTGCTGCGGGATGTCGTCGAATACGAACTTGTAGTTGCCGTTGACGGTCGCCAGCCGCAAGGCGAGCACCGCCCCGTGCGGGTTCTCGTCGCAGACCTTGTACTTGTTCGTCTTCTCCTCAGCCGCCTTAATCTCCATCTGATGGGTGCCGGCCGGAACGATGTCTCGCTCGCCGGTCGTGGATGCCGCCATCGGATCGTCGTGAATCTGGAAGTCCATTTCTCTGCCCTTTCTGTTCAGGCCGTGGTGGCCGTAGTGGTTTCGTTCTTCAGTTCCATCCGCTTCACTGCCGCCGCGTCACACAACGCACCGGCCGTCTTCTCGGTGATACGCCGCTCGGCAACTCGCTCGGCCACGGCCTTCATCACCCTGTCCAATCGCTCCTCGCTGGTCGCAGCCTGGATCGCATCACTGGCACCGGTGACCACGGCCTGGTCGTCGATGACCTGCAAGGCATGCCCACCCGCAAGCCATTCGGCCAGCCGTTTGCCGGTCTCAGCCGTGATGGGCTTGGGGTCGCCGGCGAAGAGGCCGGTGCGATCCTTGCTGACCGTGGCGTAGTGCCCGTCGTGAATCAGGTCGAGCACGCAGGTGAACTCAAACTCAAGGCCGTCGCGGGCCTCAAGCTTCATCCCCAGTTTGGCCACCTTCTTCCGGCCGTGATCATCCACCTGGGCGGTCTCGGTCTTCGACCGGCCGGTGCAGATGACGTGGGCCGGCGAGCGGAGGAGCTTGTCCACAAAGGCCCGCCATCGCGGCGTGATGACCGAGAAGGCCGACCACGTATTGCCGCGAAACTGGGCCTTGGCAACGTCCTCAAGGATCTCCAGGCAGCCGCCGGCACCGCTCCAGCAGTGCGTCACCGAGTCCACGACGATGACTTCGTAGCCAGCCTCCTCGGCTGCGGTGATCGCCTCGATGTACCGCTCGGGGGAGAACGGCGGACGCAGGTCGATCACGTCGAAGTCATGCAGCGTGTCGTAGAGGTCGGATGATCCTTCCTCCGTGTCGATCACGACCGTCCTGCCGCCAAGCCCCTTAGCCAGCAGCAGAGCCCCGTAGGTCTTTCCGCCACCGCTGGGGCTAGTGAGAAGCAACCGCAGTTTCGTGGCACTGCGACGGGCCTTGCGAATCTGAACCATGTCGATTTCCTTTCGTGTCTTCGTTCCGTTGTGAAAATCCCGCTCGGCGTCCTGCGTTGCGGGTGGTTCTTGCGTCCTTGCTGCCCCGGTTCCACCGGGCTCCTTCCGCCGTCTGGTTCCACCAGGCGACGGTCCTTTGCTTCGTTCAGAACGGCGTAATCTGGTCGGCCGTCACCGCGTAGTGCAGGTTCCCGTGATCGGGCACATGCCGGCGGACGTGATAGGTGTCATCCGACAACACCTCGACCACGACGCCGTTGAGCGTCTGGCCCTTCTCGATGAAGCGGATGCGGTCGCCGACCGCGTAGGTGGTGACCAGCTGCCCGTCGATAAGCCGCGTGGTGCCGCCAGAGACGGTGTGCTCGGGCATGGCGGCGACGGCGGCGAGGTACTCGGCGTGGTGGGGATCGTTCATGGCGATTTCCTTTCGTGTGGGGCGCGAATATACATCTGTTCAGTGGGGCGTCAAGCGGGGGCAACCAACAAAATGAGGGGACTAGAAATCCTGTACACTAAAGCGTTTTATGATTGAATCGGTGCATATGTATACGGTGGTCTTTGCATATGTCAACGGACAAGGCCAACCGCAGCGTCTGCGAGATCGAGCGTGGCCCGGCCAAACGTCCGCAGGCGGCCAGGCTCGGGCTGCGGAGCCGGCTGGAAGGCAGGCGTGGCGTATGGCTGGGGCGTGGCCAGCCTGGCCGAAAGCTCGATGACCGCGAGCCGGTGGCGAGTCTCGACCAGCAGCGAGCAGCCTGCGGCCAGCACGGCGATGACCAGCAGGGCTCTGAGTGTGTCGTGGATCATGGCGAGTCCTTTCGGTGTTTCCGCCGGCCCGGTTGCCGGCGGACGAAGCGATGCTCAATTCCGCCAGCCCGGATCGACCTCGTCCATCAATGCGTCCAAGGCATCCGTGCCAAGCCGGTTTTCGATGACCTGATACGCAGCTGCCCGAACCATCCGCTCGTGCTCGCTCGGCAGCCAGTCGCCACCCATCTGGCGAACGATGGCGTAGGCCATCTCGGTCCCCATGCTGTCGATCCGGCTCATCACTGCTTCAAGGGCTTGCATCGTTTCGTCTCCCGGCTGGCGGCTGCGAGTCTCATTCGCTCGCATGCCCCAATCATATCGTCGCATCTTTGCATATTCAAGAGGTGAAAATGCCGGGGAAAACCTACATTCCAAAGATTTTTCAGCCGCCCCTGGCCTTCTTTGCAGGCTTGGCAACCTTTGCGGCCCGCTTGGCTGGCTTCTTGGCGGCTGCCTTGGTGGCATCATCCTGCCCGCTGCGGTCGCGCCCACGCGGAAATCCCACGCCAGGTGGACGAGCGGCCTCCTCCGCGATGAACTCCGCCACGCTCTTTCGCTGGATCATCCAGCCGTGGCCTGGAATGAGGGTGCCGGCAAGCCGCTTCCCCTCTGGACGTGGCTTGTCCTCGTCGTAGATCAGTCTGGTGACAGTGCTGGCAGCTCGAGCGTTGATCTCGCCCATCACCTGCCGCACGGTCATGTAACCCTTAAACGGGTTTGCCATAGCAATCATCCCAGAATCATATCGTCCGATCAGTGCAGATCAAACCGCCCGCACTTTCAATCCTGCCGCTTGCCCCGGCGAGCCGACCCGTCTTAGGATCGACTGCCGGGGCGAGTTTCAGCGGAGAGGGCTCCATTGAACGCTTGTACACCTCGGTAGGCTTAAGGCCAGAAAGGGAGGTGTCAGATGACGTTGCACGAGTTGCTGGAGAGGTACGCACTGCTGATGAATCTGTCGGATCGGTCGGTGTCGCTCTATGGTCACACGATCGACAAGTTCAAGGAGTTCCTGGGGCGCGAGCCGCTGGTCACGGACCTCGAAGACGTGACGGTGTCCAAGTTCCTGCGGTGGCGGGCGACCAACCCGTGCCGAGGCCGCGTGGTCAGCCCGCATACGGTTGCCAAGGATCGCAGCCAGTTGCTGGCGATCTGGAACTGGGCTTGCCGGAAGAAGCTCCACCCAGGCGAATGGCCGGGCCTGCCGCGACAGAAGAAGGTGAAGCGGGCACCAACGGCGTACACGGTCGAGGAGATGAGCAAACTCGTGAAGACGGCTAGGGAACGCCGCACGCTCATGTCTGGGCTGCCGTCCGCCTGGTGGTGGAGCACCCTGCTGCAGACAGCGTGGCAGACTGGGTGCCGCATCGGAGAACTCCTGGCCCTGCGGTGGCGCGAGGTGGACACGACGCACGGTCGGCTGCTGTTCCTCGCGGAAACCCGCAAGGGCCGGGAACGGGATCTCGTGGCCCCGATCACCGCCGAGCTCGCCGCTGAACTGGAGAAGTTCAGACGCTCGCCAGACGCTCTGGTGTGGCCCAGGACGGGCCATCCGCTGTCGCACTATGCGTCTATGCGTCTGCTGTGCAAACGGGCTGGCGTGCCATCCAGGGCGTTCCACGCGATCCGCAAGGCGTCCGCCTCATACGTCGCGGCTGCCGGAGGGGACGCCACCGCCCACCTTGGCCATGCCGATCCGGCGATGACTCGCGGGCACTACCTTGATCCGAGGATCACAGAGACGAGCCGGGGGCTGGACTTCCTCCCGCCGCTAGACCTGAACGAGCCGCCGCAGGGAGGCGATAGGCCAGCGGCTTAACGTATGTCAACCGGGCAAGCGGGGAGGCGTCGCGGGGGAAAGGATGACCCTACGCCGCCTCAACCCGCCGCCCGGCTCAATCTCCACGGATGTGCGACAGGCACGGCCGCTCATCCCGCTGTGCAATCGTCACAGCCAGCCGTCCCTTCACCCGCGACAACTCCGCGAGCAGTCGCATGACGTGCCCCGCGAGCGTGCCAGCCGTTCCGGTGTAAGCACCCTGGAACCGGCGGGCGTCAAACTCGCACTGCTGCAGGTAGGCGTCGGAGAGGGGCTCACGATCTGTCATTGCCATACCCAAACATTTTTACGTCAAGCATGTCTGGCGTTTCATCGCACGGCTCAACTAGCGTGCAGTCAAGCCATTCCTCTTTGTGGGTTTTGCCATCCCACCACGAACACAGGTAGTTCACCTTGCCGTATTCATTGCCTGACATGCTCACGCCAAGCACAACCGCATTGATGTGTTCTGGAGATTCGCCGATGTTGACAGGAGAGCCATAGCGAAAAAGGAACATCAGGCATCGCGCTCCTCTCTGTGCAGCAGCAGGGCCAGCAGGCTGTAGGAGGCGAGGTCGAAGAGGTTGTCCTCGAGCGACTCGTTCTCCAGTCGCCCGGTTGCGTTGTACGCGGCGAGCCGCGTGACCTTGTCGGAGAGCCGCACCATGGCACCCTTCCAGGCCGGGATGCCGACGAACTTCGCCCCGTTGCGAATGTTGGCCAGCGGATCTGTGCCGCTCGGGCATCCGTAATCGGAAGATTTCCTGCGGTGCATTTCCTTCAGGGCGTCGCACAAGTCGAAGAACGCCTGCGACGTGGGGTGCACGTCGGACTGCGTCAGCCCGTCGCCGTTCCATCGCTTAAACTCGTTGAGAACGTCCAAAAAATCCTGCGCTTCCTTAAGCAACTCCGCGTCATAGCCGAGCGTTACGTGTTGCAATTCCTCGGTACTTGCGTCAATGTCCCGAGGTTCTGTCGCGGGCTGCGACACATAACCCACAATCTTCGGGTCATCCTTCGGGGTGGCGTCCAGCCGGTTCTTCACTGCTGCCCGCATCGCGTCGTTAGCTGCTTCGAGTGTCGTGCTCATGGTGTCCCTTTCGTGTTTTGCGAATTGCGAAAGTCGCAGTCTGCGGCGTGCGTCAAGTGTCGTCGTTGTCATCACGCGGCGAGTCGTGGAACGACGCACGCAACTCCGTGTTGTCCGTGTTCCATCGCAGCAGCATCCACCAGCCGCCGAGCGGTCTAGCACTCATGCCCTTTTCGACAGCCCAGCCATCGGTGAGGCATTCCTGCTTGTAGGCTGCCGAGCGAACCAAGTGCATCGGCCGGACGCGAGGGATGCCGGTAGGCGATAACCGCTGCCGGCTCGCCTCAATGAGCGTCCGCTGGTGCACGTGCCCGGCGTGAATGCAGTCGGCATCAACGTCCACGAGGTATCGGCTGTAGTCGATCACACCGCGAGTGACAGGGCCGCCGCCGCCGTAGCCGTGGTGATACCAGAGTCGGTACAGAGCCGAGTTGGTTTTGCCATTCTTGGCACGAAACAGAATCCACCCCGAGTAGCCAGCGTGCCGCACCTTGGAGCCACGCACCCGCAGCTGCTCCACAAGCCTGGTCGTGAGACACGTCTCCATCCGCTTGCGTACTGCCGTCTCGTGATTGCCGGGCGTGATGAGAGCCATCTGCTCGCGGTACGGCTCAAGCCACTCGGCACACTGCGTGACGATGTCGTCGTAGTAGTTGCCACGCTGAAACTCTGGCCGCACGTCCCACTTGCCGTTAGAGCGTGGATCGTATTTGCCACCCATGGCGTCGAAGTGGTCGCCGATTGACAGCACTGCGGCGTTGAGTTCTTTCGCCTTCTGTAGATCCGAGGCCAGCTTCTCGCGGTTGCACTTGATCGAGTCCCAGTGCCAATCGCTGGACAACAGAACCCATAGGCGAGTCTGGAAGTCGATGCGAGTGACGCCGCCGTCAAGCGACGTGACGAGCCACGGATCGGATGCGTTCTTTCGGCGAAACGTCGTGGCGTTACGTGCCATCGTGCACCTCCCTATACCCAAGGCTCCACAACACGCGTGCGATGTCCTTGCCCTGCTGCTCGACGTGCTCTTCGCTTTGCGTCGGGTTCAACGCGTGCAACAGCTCATGCACCACCACCTCGAGCTTCTTCCTGCCACGCATGCGGGCGTCGAGGATGATTCGCGGGTTCTTCGCCTTCTGCGAGAACGTGTAGCCGTAGGCCGCACCCTTGAGCGTTGTGAACCTGATGAGCCACCGCTCGTCACCGTTCAGCGTAAAGACGTGATCCTCGGGCACGGGTCACCTCGTGGCCGCCATGTAGAGTCCGACGTTCGCAAACGCGTAGCCCAGGTACGCGATGGCTAGGCCCGACTTCCCGTGCCACGCGAGATCCGCCGCGACGTAGGCGTAGACGAATCCGGTGAGTGCGATGAGCCAGCCGGCCATGGCGAGTCCTTTCACCGGCCACCCTAGCGGGGGCGTCAACCGATGCCGAACTTGCGGCCGAGGTTGTTCAACGCTTCCTGCCGCTTCTTGCACCCGCAGTCCTTCACGCCAACGGCCGAGGCCACGGCTTGCACGCGCTCCTTGGTGATGCCTATGGCATCGAGACCGGCGGCCACCATGTCGCCTAGGCCGGGCTTCGCTCGCGGGTAATCCTTGTGGGTCTCGTCCACCGTGATCGTGTCGCCATCTTCCGAGACGATGCACGCACGCACCTCGTCCAGCGTGTAGCCACGCTGGCGGCAACGGGCCTCAAGATGGGCAAGCCGGCAGCGAATCATGGCAGCGGGTTACCGTCGCAGTTGTCTGGATTACAGCACGGCACCCAAATGTCATACCTCTGGCCGTATAAACCGCCCGCCTCAATATCTCCTTCAAGGCGAGGATGGCCTGCGAACATGCGGTCTATCAAGTCCTGGTCAGGCACAGGCCCGTACTGATCGGACAGCCCGCACCCGCGAAAATAAAAGAAAGGCTGCGGGGCCGTGAGCACTGGAAATCCACCTTCAAAGCAGGGATCGCCTGGAAGCGTATGCGGGTCAAAATCTGCAATATTGCACCACCGACCATCGGGCTGGTCTGCTAGCCGTCCGTTTTCGTTTGTGTCGCTAACTATCGGAACCCAGTCGTCACATTTAAAACAGCACCCGCACGACGCTCTTACGATGCCAGAAACGTATTCAGCGCCGTTGATCACAATCGTGGACTCGTCGAGTTCAGCGGTCCATCCGGCATCCTGTAGGAGCTCCACTACCTTGCTGAGGATTGCGTGATAGCAACTGGGCGGCCCCCAATCTCCAGGCTCGTAGCCATAAAATGTAGGACTACCAAAGAACACAAGGCATTCGCCGCAGCAGCACGCCTGCTCCGTCCCTACCTTCCCGTCACGCAGGACGGGCTTGCCGTCGTTGAATGTGATGAGCGTCATGTGCAGGTGGTGATCGAGTACCACTGCAGCCCGCCGCTGCACGTCGATGCCGTGTTCTGCTTGTCGTGGCCTAGCAGCTGAATGACGCCAGCGTCAAAGCCGGGCAACTTCGTCAGATCCACCGTTCCCAACGTGAGCGACGCCGTGCACTGCGTTGTCCGCAGCTGGATCTCGACGGCCGAGTTGGTGCCGCCAACCTTGCCAAAGATGACGTAGCGGCTTTGCGTCGTGCTTGCGGTGTCTCCGCCAAGAGCCGGGTTGCACCAGTTGTAGACGCTCGCCGTCTGCGTGGAGCCAGACAGCGTGACGGTCTTGTAGGTGCCTGTCTCCCAGTTGCCGGTGAAAGTGGCCAGTTTAAGAGCAAACGGGCTTGAGACGCCGATCCGCTCAAAGACAAGCGGCTCCGCCCCACGGTCGCCTTGCTCAACGCGCCGCACGGTCTTGGCAATACGCTCTGCCGCCGGTCGAGTGAATGTCACCCGCTCGGTCTTCGCGGCCTTGCCGTCTGGCTTTTGTGCCACGGCTCAGTCCTCGTAGACGGTGAGCACCAGGCGGGTTCCTTCGACGGCCGCTTTGGCCGCGTAGTCCCCAGCCGCCAGTCTCAGCACTGCGGCCTCGCCAGCCTTAAGCCGGGCGGTTTCATGCAGCGTGCCGCCAGCGTAACGGCCGAAGCTCACCGTGTGCGTCGTGGCACTAGCCAGCGAACGGGCAAAGCACAGCCCAAGCGACCCGAGAGTGGCCGTGGAAATCTGCGTGACGGCCGTGCCAAGGTTGAGCGTGACCGAGAGAACGCCAGCCGTGGCGATGTCGGCCGTGACTCCAGACGCGGCGAAAGACTGCGACAATGCACCTTTGCTGACCTGGCCGGTGATCGTGTAACTGATGTCGGGCATCGGTGCTCCTTAGAACGGCGGCGTGCCGAAGTAATTGGAAAAGTCTGCTTCTGGGTACACGCGGCGAGTGAGAATGTCGGGCGGGCCAGAGGTTCCGCCGACGTACTTCTGCGATCCATCACTGTTGAGAGGTTGCGGCGCAGACGCGTCCTCGTCTGTCCCATCCTTGCTTCGCACAAACGTACGAAACTTTGCGCCGCCGTTGTTCGTTACGTAGTGCCACCCAACGTGGGGCAACAGCAGATCGTGGCCGCTGGCCCTATAGACGAGCTCGACGGTGATCTGCCAATACCGCAGCTCAACGTCGTTCACCACCTCAGTGGCCTGCTGACCGCTGATCCCAGCACACAGCCAGGTGTGAGCGGCACCGCCAAGGTACGGCGATGCGTTCACGCTGTTCGTGACCGCCGACGCATTGGCCAGCGGGAACGTCGGCCGGTTGCCAGAAATCGACGCCCTAACTTCGGCCTCAAGCGTTGTAAGCCCCTCGAAGAAATCGCCAGCCGCATTCACAAGCGGCAGACGGCTTCCGTTGCCACTGCCGTCGTAGTAGACGAGGGCCGGCACTTGGGCACCGCCAATCGAGAATGACCACACGTCGGGCCGTGCCAGCGGATTCGGGTCAAGCTCTTGCTGCTTGGGAAGTTCGTAGCTGTACGTAATCTCGGCGTGGTGCCGATCCGTCTCCGTGACCTGAATGTTCAGGCACTTGAGGTACGAAAACTCTGGGTGAGCGGCCGCGTGGAAAATGCCAACGGCGTTGATAAGCGTTTGCGTCGGCGTCGGCTCATCGACGGTGACGATGTACTTACGCTCGGCGGTAGGTGCCTCGCCAAAGCGATGCGACGCCGTACGCGGGATGACTTCGCGGCAGGAGATGACGGCCATGGCTAGTTGAGGATCTCCACGGTGCCAATCTGGCCGTTGCGATTGAACTTCTCAAGCTCACGCAGTTGGGCTTCCTGCAGCTTCCTGTCCTCTTCTGTGAGGGTGCCGGCCTGCATCTTCTCCTCGAGCTTCGTGCGGGCCGTGTCGATCGCGGCGTTGAAGTTGGCCTGGAACTGATTGAGCACACCGGCAGCCGCCTCGGCGGCAATCTGTGCCTCGAGTTGGGCGATCTGCTCGGTACGCTTCCTGTTCTCTTCTGCAACGTCTGCCGCATTCGCCAGCGGCCTGCCAAAGCCATCGACCGTAGCGCCGGCCCCCTGCACGGCAGCCTGCTGCTCGGCTCGCAGCCGGTCCAATTCCTTCTCGGTCTCGCTCCTGATATCCAGGCCAAGGATCGGGGCGAACTTCTTGACGAAAGCCTCAATAAACTTGGCCAGTTCCAGAAACGCATTGCCGGCGAGCTTGATGAAATCGAGCAAGCCGGAGGCCACCTGCTGGGCGATTTGCTGCGGCCCGGCCTGCTTAATCACGCCCAGAAGCTCTTGAGCGATCGTGCTAATCGGGCCAGCAAGCTCGCCCAGGATCGACCCTGCCAGCCCTTTGACCGTTGCCCAGACCGTGGCGAACGAGTCATTCATGTTGTCGATGGCTTTGACGGCATCCTCGCTCACCACCTGGCCAAGCGATATAGCCTCTTCCCGCATTTGCGTCAGAGCACCAGGCCCAAGCGTGAAGAGTTCGCCAAGCTCGATGCCGCCCTTGCCAAAGAACTGCACGGCTTTTGCGGCACGCTCGGCTGGGTCAGCAATGCCAGCCAACGCATCGACAACCATCTCGAACTGCTTTTCCGGCGTAGCAGCCTTGAGGTCGGCAAACACGATGCCGAGCTCTTCAAACTTCTTTTGGGCTTTCTCGTCGAGCGTCGCTTTGCCGATGTTGACTGTCAGTTTTTGGATTTGCTTAGCAAACGACTCCACGCTCACGCCAGTGTCAGCGGCCGCCCTGGCGTATGCCTGCAACGCCTCAACGCCGACGCCGGTTCGGTTGGCAACGTCATTCAACGCGTCGAGCTCTTCGCCCACACTCAACGCGAAAGATGTGACAGACGTGACGGCACCAGTCACGGCACCCGAGAGACTAAGAAAAGCAGACGTGGCAGCCTGGAGCCCGCCCAAGGCCAGCTTTCCGATCTCAATGTTCTTGAGCGTTCCAAGGTCGGCAGAAGCCTTCTTGCCGGCCTCGCCCATGGAATCCAGCTTGGCATTTACATCGGCCACGGCCTGGGCCAGCTGTGCCGTATTGGCACTGATCTGCATTGCGAGTCCGAGTGCCGTGCTCATGTCATTTGCCGTCCAAGTCGATCTTCATCTGGGCAAGCACGTCGAGCATTTGCGTCTTGTGCTGAGGTGGTCTTTCGGTCGGGATAAAGTCTCTCGGCTTCGGGCACTGGCCTCGGCGTGAGTGCGGGGCCAGCACTGCACTGGCAAGCACGCCCGTCTGAGCCCATGAGTTGTCTAGCGGCTGGAAGTAGCGGGCGAAGGCCAGCCACTCCGATAGCTCGCGTGAATCCATCCGCTGCTCGAGCTCGCCGACCGTCATCTTTAGATGCCCGGCCAACATGAACAGGAACTGCCGTGACGGTCTCGCGCTAAAGCTCGCCGGCGAGTTCGACTACGTCCGCCTCCGTGAGTTTGTTGTGCTTCTGTGCAATGTCGAACAGTTCACCCATGACGGCACCGTCGAGATCGGCCACCTCGGCCATCTCATCATCTTTCCAGATGCGCACGCCATGCTCGTCGCAAAGCGTTCGCACAAGATAGAACGCACGGAAGTTGTAAAACTTCTCCATGCCCTTGCTGCGAATGTCGATCCACGCGAGCTCCCATGCGTCCCGCTCGCCGACACTCATCACGCGGACATACACATCAAAGCCCCACTCTTTCACGTGGACTTTGAGCGGCTTGCGAACGCTTGCGGCCTTGATCTGTTCTTTCAGTCCCATGTCACCCATCCAAAAGTCTGAACGTCACGGTGTAACGGGTTACGCCGTTCAACTCGGGCGCGACGCTCAAGCCCTCA
>Ga0315904_10006744_pt1 | contig 15615 bp, 29 predicted proteins | sample LakEriMetagenome_6_FD_203529 | JGI IMG/M metagenome (GOLD analysis project Ga0315904, IMG submission 203529) | Freshwater fungal communities from buoy surface, Lake Erie, Ohio, United States - Buoy 12 MA120 | ecosystem: Environmental > Aquatic > Freshwater > Lake | place: USA: Lake Erie, Ohio... | reverse complement strand
TGCCGCCTCCGCGATGACGTTGCGTGTCTGAATATTTTGACTCGGTGCTTTTTGTCCGCTCTCGACCATGATAAACCTCCGATTGCAGGGCCGGGGCCTCGTGGTGAAAACTGCGGGGCTTTGGTTTATTTGGAAAGCTCTCTCTGGCGCATCGATTTGGGCGCTTTCTTCATCTGCGCCTCAATTCCTGGCCAGTAGGTTCCTCTCGACATGTGCGCACGCAATGCCGGGACCGAGGAATCAGAGATCCCTGCTGCTACCCGGAACCGTTGCGATTTCAATGCCCACGCTGCTTTCCAAAACCTACAGGCTTCGTCACTGTAGAGAACGGGCATCTGATGCGCGACAGGGTCGTCGCCTGGTTGGATGGTGAGGTGCATCATAGGCACACGATGACCGCGATACGCCGCCCTCTGCGTCGCCTGTGTCGGTTTGGCTGTGCTGTACTGGAGGCATGTCAGCAACGTCTCCACCCTAGCGTCAAGTGAGCGAAGTCCAGACTCGCTCTCTCTTGCCCCCAGGTCCTGCGGCGCGACGTAGCGGTTAAACCTTTTGGGGAAACACCAACCGCCAAGCGCGTCCCACCCCGTCACTGGATTGTTCCCCCTCTCCAGCTCAGTTGCTTTTTGTGCCAACTTTGAGTTGTTTCTCAGAGAAGCTTTCACCATTCTCATCTCCCTTCTGGTGAGAGTCGCTGTTCTTTCCAGGTCCACAATGATCCAGCGTCGCAATTCATCCAGTGTCGCGAACTTGAAAGGCTCTCCCGCCTCCCTTCCCATCTGGAGCACAACTCCCACATGGCCGCATTTTTCAAATGCTTTTCGTGTGGCGCTAAAGGTCTCCTCACCAAAACACCCACAGAAATCCAAGTAAACAGACGAAGGCGCTATATGCCCCAGCACGAGGCCCACGTCCCCGTGAACAAAATTTGCGAACGAGCCGTGCTTTCCCTCACATTTCTTTAGCGCCTGCGCATTTCTATCAACAGCGATCACAGATCCTTGCGATGCCCCGAGACGCTTTAGACACTCCAGATCTCCGCCGTCTCTTGACGCAAGAACAATCGCCGGTTCAGTGACTGTCGGCAGCGAGGCTTCGGACCAAAACCACGCCCTAATGAGACGCTTAGCTTCGCTGTCTCCAGCGTAGGCGTCAGCCATTGGGGCACCCCTCGCCGCACGTCGGGCGCCGGCTGTCGAGGTAAGCCTCGCTCTTGATGACGGCCTTTCCGCAGTCGCACCTACAGCGCCAGTATGCGCCATTTCCCGCGTGCTGAGTCACCAGAAGCGTCCCGCGCCTTGCCCCTTTGAGCCGGTCTTTCCCCTCCGCCTTTGCGCACTCGCTTCGGTCGCATCGAAGTTGGAAGACCCCCCCGAGGAATGGCATCCGGCAAAGCTCGCACCTTGCGTGTAGGATCGTGGTCCGGTTTGGGTGCGGATAGTTCGCCGACCTGACTGAGTGATCGTGGTCGTGTTTCTCGCTCGTCACTGCTCACCTCTTTCAAGTTTCTCCGCCACTTCGGCGAGTGTTTTTTGAAACAGCGCATCGAAGTCGCATCCCATATCCTCGACGATTAGGCGCATCTGCTCGGCCATGATCATGACGTCCGCGACCTCCTTCGCTAGCTCGTAGACGCCAATCCTTCCGCGCAAGTAGTGGCTGATCGCTACGATGAGCTCTCCGCATTCTTCCTGACATTGCCGCTCCTGCGACACGAAACCATATTTGGAAATCGCCCTGCGGCAGGTTCGCTCAAGTTCACTGCTCATTGATTCGTTCCTCTCCCTCGGTGTCTCGCGTCGACTTGAGAGCGACGACGTAACCCTCGCTTTCCGGGTAGTTCGCCTCCAGTTGCCTACGGCTGTAGCCTGAGCAAACCAGGGTTTCGCCCACGTAGGCTCCCCAAGGCATCGACGACATTGCCCCTCGTGTCTCTGCGCTCGCCGCCATGAAGCACGCGCTGATACCTGCTCGGGAGTGCCCGCCTTTCATTCCTGGGGTTCGTCTCACCGCGACCTCGCTTCCGATGCGCACTTGGCTGAGCAGTGAGCTCGACCATGCCGCCGGCGCATTGCGGGGACCTGATTCTTGCACCCACGGTTCTCGCACTGGCCCTTGATTAGCCTCAGCTCCACAGGCTCATGAGGGGCGTTCTCGCACGCTGGCGCTAGGCAATGCCCTCGTAGAAAGCCGTGGAAACACACCAAAGGCGCCGGCCTCTCACCGATTGGGATCCTAAATTCTTCGTCTCTTAGTCCGTCCATTTCACACTCCTCCTGCGCGGCTCAGCCGCTTAATTTCTCGATGTAGGCTCGCCACCGCAATCTGCGGCGAGAGCTTCGGGGCCGGTGAGGCCCATGAATTTTGCTGCTTGCGGTCCTCGATTCGCGCCACAAGCCCTTGGACCCCACGGCGCACAATCAGGATCAGACCGTCCTCACCGGTTGCACCTACGTAGTTTGCGCCCCCGTCTGTGCTCCGTAGGGTTATCTTGCGGGCGCCCCAGCGGACAGTCAGTAGCTCGTCGCGCTGGCCAGGGGTGACCGGTGCGTGTTCGGGGGTTTTGGGTAGCAGACTGTTTAGGATCATTTCTTCACCTTCATCAGTCGATTCCAGAGATTTGCGACTTTCTCCGCGTCCTGCGCCCACACGCACGCCCCGCACCCGCAGCCCATCCAAGCGCCAGAAAGTTGTTCCACGACCTTCGGATGCTTTCGACAGAGTCGGCACCGGATTGGTTTCAAGGTTCGCTCACTCATCGGCAGCCGCCTTTCGCCCGTAGTAGGTAACATTTCCCATCCAGTACCAGTCCTTCCGTCGGTACTCCTGTGGCGTGCCACTGATGCACAGCCTTACTGTGACACTCACCAACAGGACGTAGACAAAGAAATAGGGCTACTAAAGGCGCCGCCATGAACAGCGTCATAAAGAACCAACCAATGCGGTCACTTCTATCTCTGTCTCTAATCCGTTCGTCCAATGTCATTCCCCCGCGCTCCCTTCTTCGTGTGAATATTTCGCATACAGCCATGGGAATAGAACGCAAAAGTCGCTCTCAAGCTCACGAATACGCTCATTGAGCACGTGCCTTTCGTGGGCGAATTCAGCTTCTTTTTTCAAAGCTACCAAACCGCTTGCAACGCTTTCAAGTATCGCGTCGTCTGGTCCGGGCTGCGGCGCGTGACCGTCTGCGAGGTGCATCACTCCAGTCTTTTCGGCCACTGCAAAACGGAAGGCCTCAAGCTCACCTAGCGAATGCCTCACGTCATCCAACTCCGCATCAAGATCACCCACAGTCATCTCAAGCTCACGGGTGCGCTCGGCTTGGGCGGCGATGGTGATGCCAACAGGCGACAATTCGCACAACGAATCCTCGTCCCTGTTGAGCATCTTCCAAAGCTCCTTGGGCAAAACACCCTCGACATCAACGGCGAAACGCGGCTCATTCCCGCTTGCCGCCCACTCTCGGACGTACTCGATTTCTTCAGGTGTCATCGTCGCCCCCGTTCCAGGCTGGCGCGTTCGATGTATGGCTGAGTACGAAGTGATAGCTCACCAAGAAACGGAATTGACAGGTGATAGGACCTGTACCGACTGTTTCCTCTGCGCGAGAGTGGCCATTTTTTGAGCCCAAACCAGGCGTAAATAGACGAGGGACTGTAACAAATCATCCATGTCCAAGTGATGCTCCTTTCTGGGTGCTTAATGTGCAAGATTTTCACTTTAGATGCCTTCTTTGGTTTCATCATAAAAGCCCCTTCTGCTCCCATCCTCGATTGCCCAGCGCTCTCCGCTGTTCGTCTCTCTGTTGCTGCTTTGCCATTTCAAGCGCCCTCACCTGACTCACCCTGCACCCGTCAGCGATGAGTGCGGCGCGCTGCTCCAGGTCTTCTGGCGGGAGCGCTGCTGCTGATTTCTTTGCCATTCACGCTCAACCCATAGATCGCGTTCAAGCCAGCCTCGGCTGCGTCCATCGGCAAATCGGTGCCGAGGAGCACGTCAACGAATGCCTTCACTCGCTTCTTTTTCTCCGCCTTAGACCCACTCATTTTTCCTATGAGCGAGGCGCGCGCTGTCTGTGTTCGGACCTCGATCCACGGCACGCGATGTAGTCGCGCCACCGCGCATCCAAGACCAACTGTGATGATGGTCTTCGAGTTGTTTGAATTGAACCGCTTTTCCCCGTCCATCTGCTTCGCTGACTGCGTGTTCCGCTGCTCTTCGCTCACGAAGATGGCGGGGTGAAACTCGCGGATCGCCCAGCTGATAAGGTCCGTGATTGCGTTGTAGCGGTCGGTGTCTGAATCGGCCGCGTCACTCCTGAGCACCTTGTGGAACACCGGACGGAAACCGCGCCCCCGTCGCTCCACGAGGGTGATGCCTGGCGTGGTAATGCCTGGATCGAAGCCAAGGGCCACCAGCCCCGGGCCAGTCTCCGGCGCTGTCTCGTGGATGCGAACGGGGGAGATGTTCACGCCGCCTCGCCCCCTGTGGGCAGACAAACTTGACGTTCCTCCGCGGTCATTGGACGAGTAAACTCGTGAAGCACGTCGTTCGTATCGACGCGCCGCGTGAGGATCTCTAGGCGCCGTTCGTCGATCTCCTCGTAGCAATCGACCTCGACCTTCTCTTGACCTGTCTGGAGGACCTCAAGGATCGTTGCTTGCTCTTTTCTGAGCGCTTTGAGCTGACCGTTGAATTCACCGTTAGCCGCCGCCTTCTCCGCCGCGACTTCAAGCAGTTCACGATCGACCTCGGCCAATCGCTCGTGTCTTTCCTGTTGGCCTTCTTTCGCGACGTTGATCACGATCTCTTTTCTGAATGTGTGCATTTCTTCCTCTTTTATGGGGTTTTCCTCGACTGACGACTGTCAGCGAAAGTTCTCTTGGTAGTCCGCGAATGCCTGGCTCGGGCCGATAAACGCGCACTCGACAGTACCCGTCGTGCCGCCCTGTCTGAGTTTGCGGATCAAGATCTCGGCCTTGCCGTCCGGCGTCTCCGAAGGTTTGCGGTAGTAGTCGTCGCGGTAGAGCATCAGCACGCCGAACGCGTCTTGTTCGATGGCACCCGACTCGCGAAGGTCGGACAACTGGGGACGCTTGTCCGGTCGGCTTTCCACCGCCCGGTTGAGCTGAGAGAGAGCCACAACTGGCACATTGAACTCCTTTGCGAGCTTTCGGCACGCGGTGGACATTTTGCGGACCTCCTCCTCGCGAGTTCGGTTGCGCCCGCTCGGCCCGTCGTCCTCCATGAGTTGCAAATAGTCGACGATGATCAGCCCTAGACGGCTCGCGTCGTGTTCCGCCTGTAGTCTCCGGACTGCTCGCCTCGTCGCTGAGCGCAGCGAGGCCGGTGTCTGTTTTGCGTCGTCGTCGATTACGATGGGCAGCTCCGCACATTTACGGATTGCGCTAGAGTAGACTGCGAAGTTGACGGCCGTGAGCCGCCCCTCATTGATCTCCTTCGTGTCGAGTCCGCCTTCCTGCGCCGCGGCCCGTTGCGCCAGTTGATCGCGCGGCATTTCAAGCGAGAGGAAAACCACGCCGAACCCGCCGCGCGCCACGTTGCGGGCGAGAGTAACGGCGAGCCCCGTTTTTCCGGCTCCTGGCCTAGCTGCGACGATGTACAAATTGCCCCGCCCCAGGCCTCCGATTTTCCGGTCAAGCTCATGGATCCCGGTTGGGATGCCAGGTACGTAGCCGGTGGTCCTAGAGCGTCGCTCGTAGGCCTCCACCTCTGCACGCAAGGCGCTCTTCAGGGTCGTCTGGGTGTTGAGCGTGCGCGCCTCGAGAACGCCATCAAGAGTCGCTGCATGGTCGGACACAAGCGCCTCGACGGACTTGGTTCCGTTGCATTCGGATAGCGCGGCCCGACAAGCATCAATCAGTTGACGCCGGCGCCACATGTCTCGGACGGTCTGAGCGTGCTCCTCGACGTGGGCCACCGCTGGGGTCGCGTCGATCAGTTGAGCGAGGTACGGCGTTCCGCCAATTTGGTCGAGCCGGCCGCTGGCCTTGAGGTGACCGCTGATCGTCACGATGTCGACCTTCCGCTCGGCCTCAGTGAGAGCGACAATCGTTTCCCAGACGCGGGCATGCTTGTCCGCAAAAAAGTGTTCCGGTCGAAGCAGGGTCAGCGCCTCGTCTCGCGCGTCGGAGCTCAACATTGCGGAGCTGATCACTGCCGCCTCAGCCTCAAGATCTGATGGGGGAGCCGCCGTGCTCATTGTGCAACCCTCGCCGTCTGTTGCGGCTCCTGAGCGCCCGTCTCGCGCGCTTTCGTCTCCGTGGGCGCCTCGGGTCCATTGCGACGCCGAACCGCGCTCAGCGTGGCGACTGGGGCGCCCAGCAGGCGCTCCATGGCCTGGGCCGCGTAGGCCTGCTCACGTGCCAGCCGCTCACTGTTGCGGCGCTCGTTGTCGACCTCTGGGACCTGTGGGTCAGGTGTTTCAGGCTCCAAAAGTAATCCGCGCCCCGCCTTCTGGCGAACATCCTCACGAGCTTTAGCGCGCCATTTTGCAAGCGAGTGTCGTCTGCCCGCCCCAGCCCCGATGGTCCAATAATCCTTGAATTCCTTCAGGCCGCCGCGCACTGCTGCTGGGGAAACCTTGAGCGCCGAAGCGATGATCGCGATCGTGTCACCGTCGAGGATCTCCCGAGGACACGGGACCAGAGTGTCGGATGTGACATCTCCGAGCACACCTAGGCTCAGTGGTCTCGGATCATTGGATCCTTCCAACACTTCGGGTTCGGGTTCGGGTTCGGGTTCGGGGGTTCGTTTTCGTTCAACCAACCCCGAAGCAGCTGCTTCGTTTTCCTGAAGCACTTGCTTCGGTGTTGCTTCGCGTCTGCTTGCCCCGGACTTGAGCCCTCCAGAACGTCCCGCAGCTGATTTAGCCTCTCTCTGTGCCCTAACGTCTGCGGCGCTCGGCTGGTAAACTAGGTAGTCGTGAACTCTCCAACCCGTTGCGGTTTCGATCCAAAGTCCGGCGGAAACGAGCGCGGCCGCGTCGACCGGCCTGTGGCCCAAAACACGAAGAGCGATCTTCGGAAGGTCGCCGTCTGTTCCGTGTTCCGCGATCCAGCACAACGCGAACAACCACAGACGAACTGCGTTGCCGTTAAGTCCAGCGATCTTTGGATGGCTCCAGGCCTTGTCGTCTATCTTGACCCAGCTCATCTGATCCGTCCCAGCACTTTCCGCATTTGAAGAACTCGAGAACTCGCCTCGACCCATGCGCAATAGTCGCCCCTGGCGTACATTGCGGTCCCGCCCTCCCAGTAGTCGTGACCACGTGACCGGCAGAACTTGGCGCCTCGCCTGAACGTCTCCAGGGCCTTCACAGCTGCGGCTTTGGCTCCACCGGTCCGGTCGGTGCCGTGGAGTTGCCAAACGCTCCAGGCGCGTCCACGGTCGCATCTCCCGCTGTGTCCGCCCTTGCACCTGTCGAGGTCCAAATCGACGTAGCGTGCCCAATGCGACTCCCGCGTGCCCGTCATCGTGAGCCACGCTCGCTCTTCAGCGTTGTCCGTTGCGGACTGGATCGCCTCAGCCTTCTCGAGCAGACGTTGCTCGCGTTCGGGCTGCGTTTCGTCCTCGTCCGTTGTGTGCCTCGGTAGGCTCAGAAGGTACTGGTGTAGCGTGTTTTTAGCTGGTTCCTCGCCGTAAGCCAGGCCGACCAGCCCGCACATGCTCACGCTAGCTGATACCGCGATGAGCAAAAGAACCGCTTTGACGTCCGGGCTCATTCTGCCTCCTGCGTCGCGCAAGCTGCGGCCATGAGCAGGCGAGCGGCTGCGTGGATTAGGTGCATCTCTCCGCTCTCTGTGTCTCGCCCTGCGTAGCCAAACCCTGAGCGCACCATGTGCGAGTCGGCTTTACCGAAATGGTGGTCCGGTCCGTGCTGAGCGATCGCTTCGCCCTTGTGTTTTCCAGCTGCCGAGGCTGCGCAAATTCTCTCGACCGCGTCCAGCTGCGCGCCCAGTCCCAAGCGATGAAGCGTTGGGTATTTATCGTCCAGCATTGCTGACCCCCTCCGCCTTAAGGGCAGCTGCGACGAGACGCGCTAGGGCCTCGGCCATGTTGCAGTTGGGGTGCTCAATGACGCGGGCGACGACCTCAGGCGCCTCTTCTCCAACTCTGACCACTTCAAGCGCGAAGTCACCGCTGAGCCGCTCAGACATTTCAAAATGGAACCCTCGCGCCCTGAGCATTTCGGCGGCCTCGTGGGTCTCTCGTGTGACCGCGTACGGGGCCAAAATAGGCTCACCGCGCGGCAGAAACGTTGCTGTGATCTCAATAAAATTCATGCTCTCGATCTCCTCTTGTAGAATCGTTGCAGCTCGCGAATCAGCTCGTACGGAGCCTCGCCGCTGATTGGTGGTCCGAAGCCCTCGATCGTCACGTGTGGTCGGTGTCCAATCACGAGCAGGCCAGCTGCCGGCTCTCCGACGCTCTGGTGCTCCTGACTCGACGTGGCGAGCGCCCAGTAAAGCGTCTCGGCTAGGTCTCCCGCTTCGAGCGCAGAGAGGCGCCGGTAGTACGGGCCCCAGCGAAGCCAGCCTCGCGAGAACGTCAGCTTGTAGTCACTGATGCTTGTGACAGTTGCGGGCGCACGTTGTGGCGCCGTGGACTGCCTTCGATGGGCGTAGTCTGAGATCCGGAGGAGGTTGCTCACGAGGTCACCCCGCAGACGGGACAGCCGCCATCAGTCCCACGATCACCGCAGCACCCACATGCAAGCGCAGACTCACGGAGCGTGGGGAGCGTGTCTCGATAACGAGTCACGCGCCGCGCGTCGAAATCATCGCGCCATGGTCCACGTCCACGCCGGATGAACTGGGCGACTGCGAGAGACGCAAATGCCATCACGAACGGGCCGACGATGGCAAGAGCGATCCAGCTCACAGCCACCCCCAGGTCGCCACGAGATCGAGCGCCGCGGCTACCGTCATGGCTACCCCGATGCAGCAGACACCGACTGCGACCGCAAGGACAACGCCTAGGCCAATGACCCTGGCGACGGCGAGCATCTCCGAGGGGATCACTGCCAACCCCCGAGCCCGGCGGCTGTACCGTCGGTGTACCTCGCCCAGCTGGCGCTGGCGGAAACCACGGAACCCCTGGAATTACCAGGAGAGGCCTTTTCAGGGTTATTTCTGCGGACTGAAGGTGCCCAGAGACAGAATCGAACTGCCGACACGGGGATTTTCAATCCTAAATTTACACGCGCCATGTTAGGTTTTTTTGGCTGTCTCATGCTTTTTCACCCTTCCCTCGTACCGTTCGTGTACGGGTCGCCCGGTTGATTTGGGCCCCCAGTTCGTCCGGCTTGATTCGCCCGTAGACCCGCTCCACCATCCTGGAATCCGCGTGCCCCATCATCCCGGCGATGGCACTGGGGGCGACTCCGGCGACTCGCAAGATGGTAGCGTGGGACCTGCGAAGGTCGTTCGCTGTCACCCGCGTTAGGTGCGCGTTGGCGCAGGCTACGGCGAGATCGCGCGTAATCTGATGCCAAGTCGGGAACGGCAGATGGGGGATCGCCCTCTTGAGCAGTGGGGCAAAAATCCGAAGACGCGGGACAACCCGCCAAGACTTGTCGGTCTTGGTGCCACGTAGAAGCACCCTGTCCGGCTCCATGTCCTCCGGTAGGGCGCGGTGCGACTCGCCCAGGCGCGCACTGGTGGCGACGATGAAACACACGTGAGCGGCCCTCTGTGGTGTCAGCTCAGCGCAAAGCTCCTCGACTTCCTCCAGTGTCAGGGCAGCGGTCCGCGGAACGTAGCCCTGCTCGATCTGCGGCATGACGTGGTCGAGGTTCCGGAGGTACTTCCCGTGCCGACTTGCGAGCTTCAGGCAACCACGAAGAGTGGAAAGCTCCTTGTGGATCGTGGAGTTGCTCGCCCCCTCCTTGGAGCGATCGATGACGTAGCCGTCTACCTCAGTAGACGAGATCCGATTCACATCGGTATCACGACCGAGCAGGCGAACGAGATGCCCCGCGTGTTTGCGGTTCATCGTGATCGTATCCTCGGCCCTGCCGCGGAATCGCTGAAACTCGGTGAACTTGTTCAGGCACTCTTGGAGCGATGCCGGGGCCTGGGGAGCGTAAAGGGGATCGGCTGATTCTCGCTCGACTCTCCGAGCGAAGATTTCGGCAGCCTTCTTGTCCGTGCAGCGCGTAGAGATGCGCTGGTTACGGTATTGGAACCACCAGACTTTTCCGCGCTTGTAGAGTTTTCCCATGTCGTTTCCAGGTATCGATCGAGTTCTTTGCGGCTGATTCGGACGGTTCGCCCCATTTTCTGATGAGGTCGGGAGTGGATGATCTCGTAGGCCTTCGACAGGCTCACGCTGAGTTCGTCGGCCACGTCTGCGGCTTTTATGTACTTGGTGGCCATGTCATGTCCCCGTCCTCTCAAGCGCCTGTTCTTCCAGCCATGAGGTGAACGTCATTGCTTCTTCAGTGAGAGCGACGCGCCCGTGCTCGAAATCGATGACCCAGCGACGGCTGCAACCGAGCTTCAGGGCTGCCTTGTCCTGGGACCAACCGAGCACTGAACGCGCGATACTGAACCGGTTGACATACTGAACGCGCATGCGTGAACCGTCCGCGCACTTACGCGGGGCGCCGATTGGCTTCACAATCACCTCATGAACACCGACACGAAGAGGGGTCACAGAAGATGGCACGCGATGAAAATCCGCAGGAGAAGAGCGATGGATCATCGGGCGCCCCCCGAGCAATCACCCGCCACGGACAGCGAGCTGACCTGGGCGTCCTGCTCAGCCTTGAGGCTGGACAGAAGCTCAGCCCGAGGCGATTCTTCGCCCTGCTCGTGGTGGCTCTGGGGGACGAGTGAGGTCACTAGAGCAGCTCCGTCTGCATCGGTGCGAGACCGAGAAGTTCCTCGACCTCACGCCAAAACCTACCCACGTTGTGTCCGTTCTTGCGGGCAATATAGGCGATTGCATTGGTAAGGCTCGGCAGCTCCGACGCCAGTTCATCGCACAGGATCTGATGCTGATTGTTGCCGTGAGTTGGGCTCGGGCAACGCGCCTTCAATGCGGCTTGCCCGTCACGTCCAAGCATCATTCGGTAGAGCTTGGTGAAGATTGCTGCCATCTGCGGCGGAACCCGGTCACCATCCTGCTTCCAGCCGTACAGCTCGCAAATTGCTCGAACGAACGCCACCGAGTACACGCGCGTCCACTCTCGTGGCTCGCGTCGAAGAAGGCGTTCCGCGTAGAAGCGCACCTTCTGGACGGTTGTCCTCGGCTCAACTCCGGCACTCGTGAGAATGTGCGCCCTGAGTCCGATCTTCGCGTACGTCTTTTGCAGATCGTAGGCGCGAAGAGCTACCGGGATCTGCTGAGGGTGCAGTTTGCCGTGTACGAGCCCGTCGACGTACGCCGCGATGATGTTGGCAAAGGACTCGTCATCGATGGCGTGTGCCCGTTTGCCATCGGGGGTGATGAATTCAAAAACCTCTCGTACAGCTATCTCTCCGACTTTCTTGCTCAAATTGACAAGGTATTGGTCAAAATTGCCGGAACCGCTCGTAGAGGAAATGTGCTGAAAAGCAGTGGTCTTCGAGAGCACACACCGCGCATCTTCCAAGACGTAGCAGTCGATAGCGCCAATCTTCCCGTGATGGGTTGCCTTCGGGATGCTCACGCTGCCTCCGGACCTGAAACCGAGACCCAATCCTCCGGCTCAACTGCGCCGCTAGTGGCCACTTTGATGGCAAAGGCAAAGTCCACGTCCACCCGGACCAGCTCACCCTTGATCGCCTTTTGAACCTTGATTCGATCGAGACCAGTTTCTTCGCAAAATCGCGGGATTGTTCCGTAGTTTTCACGAATAAAGGCCAGCAATTTGAACGATGCTGGCGGGCCCTTTGCTTCCTCAATCTTCATGAAACCAACTCTATAGTAAGAATCTACACGTTTCAAGTGGACCGTGTGAAGTCAGACTTAAATCAACACGTGTGTTCAAGGTAAGAAGGTAAACGTGACTGCTCGAAAAGGACCCGCTGGTGTAACGAAGGAAGGAGACCGTCTTTGGTTCGCTCGTTCCGCTGCTGGGAAAACACTCGACCAGATGGTTGAACTCTCCGGAGGAGCCATAAACCGTCCCAACTGGATCGCGATTGAGAAAGGGCGCGTCGGTATTAGCGGGGTAAAGTCGCTATCCGGGATCGCTACCGCTTTCGGTGTCACGCTCGAAGAAATGCGTAGGTACCTCGAGGGCGGAAGTTATGGCCAGGATCCGCCCAGCCTAATGAATGGCCGGGTGTTTGTTCGCTCATCCAAGCTCAACCTTGCTCCCTCTCAGCTCGATGAGAACGACGGAGGGAGCTCTGGTTATTCCGCCACTGTTCTCGAGCGGGCCGTAGGCCGTTTGACGCTACTGGAGCCTCAACGTGGCCAAAGGTTCGCCGATGTCGCGCGATCGCTAGAGCGCCAAAACGCCGATGGGCTCACCTTAGATCTGGCAATCTCGACGATCCGTCGTGCTGCCGACGATGAGGATGACGACAACGAGAGCGCCGTCGCAGGCGGTAAGGTGATCGACGTCCGCCCGTTTGGCTCTAGCGGTTACTTGGACGCCCCCCGGTACTCAAATCGCCAGGCTGCGATACGATTTCTCGCTCTCAGTTACCCGATCCAGGAAGTTCGCGAGGCCGCTGACCGGGTGGCCGTCGCCTTCGACTCGGACGAGGACCTACCTCCCCATGACTGGTCCTCGATGATCTTGACCCGTCTGAAGGCTGCCCGTCGAAACGAGGGGGCTGAGGGGCTGGGCGTCAAGGCCATCGAGGATGACGCATGAACGATTCAGCCAAACAACCAGACAATAGCAATGCGTCAGATTCAGTGGAGATCGAAGCCTCAGGGACTGTCTTTGGCGGAAAATTGAAAGCGGTCACCAAGCTATCGAGTGGGACTGCAATTTCCTTCGTTCTGGCGTCGTCGTATTGGTGGCTAGTTGAACCAGACAGCAAATTCGTGCCGCTCGCTGTACTTTGTGGGATGGTTGGTTTCTTCTTCGCCAAGGCTGGCGAGACCGAGCTGAAGAATGAGCTTCGGGGCGAAATCCAATATCGCAACAGTGAGATCAACAGGCTAGCCACTAGCCGGGAGCGGCTTGAAGCCGCAATCTTGAAAGTACGCGGCAGCTCGAAAACCAAAGGAAAGGGGAAAAAGTGACTGATATTCTTTTTTGGCTCCTGCCAGCTCTTCCGGTTGGGATCGCCGTGTCGCTGATCCTTGAGGATCGAAAACTTCTCCATAAGTACCGACAGGAGAGTTCGCGGTTCAAGATGTTCGCAGCGCGTGATGCTTTGGTTGCGCTAATTGCTGAAGGTAAGATGAGCGAAAGCGACGACGCCTGGGCCAATGCCTACGGTGCTTGCAACGATTTGCTTCACCTAGATCACCGGCTGGATATCTGGGACTTACTTTACCGTCACGCGAGACATCAGGCAGCCCTCGAGGATCACAAGAACGGCAGGAAAGTTCTACTTTTCCGACGGGCCTTGGCGCGCGCCATGCAATCTTGCCCCGAGTTCGGGGCCTGTGTGCGCGATGTCGATGAGGCCTTGAGGTACATGGTGCAGCGACGCACAACCCGAGTCGGGTGGGTAAGCTTATTTGCTTATATTCTGATGAAGCTTCTTATTGACACGATCAAGGCGAATGCCCTCTCGTTCGACAAGATCAAATCTGGATGGAAGGCGGTCAAGGAAACTATTGCCAGCCCCCAGGCGGTTGGTTTCGCCGGAACCGCCGCTGCTCTGCTGACTCACAAGCCCTGAGCTACGCGCTCAACACCACCCTGCGCCGATCATCATGTAGCTTCGTGCGTTCGAGGCCAGCTCTTCGCGTCCACCGAAGGGACCTGATCTGGCCTTCCTCAGGCCAGGCGTAGTCTTCTCCGCGCACACGGACCTTTGCTGGGGCGACCAGGGCCATCGGGCGTCCCGTCACTTCCGCCAGGCGCATGGCGATGCAGCTCTCCGTGGTGCCGAAGTGCTCGGCTAGGCCTGTGTAGCTAGGCCCGGCCGACTTGAGAGCAGCCCGGACGGCGCGTCGCGGGGCCAACACTGCCGCCGCAACGGCGTCGGCTACCCCTTCGATCTGCTCGTCCCGGACGCCAGACTGCCATAGCCACCACTCGGCGAGTTCGTGGCAGATGACCCACCGTCTTCGAATCGGTGAGAGTCCCTGCCTGATGTAGATCCGTGGCTGGCCATTCACGACCGCTAGGGAGCCGTCCCCGGGCAAGGACCGCGCATGGACGCTGAATAGGGCTCCGGGACCCAGAAGAGCCCGAACTAGCGCGACGGGCTTTGCTGGGGCCATTTCGTCCACGTCAGCCAATCTCAGTACCTCGTCAGCGATCCACTCGAAGTCGTTCGTCATGGTGCCTTGATCGCTCCATCGCGGGGGCTCTGTCCAACCGGCTGGGGCGCATCCTGTCCCACCCTTTGGGGTAGGGCGCACATCCGAGTGTAGATTTTCATTTACACGTAAGGCTCTACACGTTAAAACTGACACCATGAGGTTAGCAATGAACAATCAAATGGAAGCGAGCCTGGTTCTACTCGAAAAACAGTCGACGAGGTCGGCGCCGGAACACCTGGAATGGCTGACCGCTGAAAGCGCCCTAGGCCGAGTCCGAGAGGCGACCCTAGTCCGGGCGTCCCTGATCTCCGGGGAGCCATGCAAGCCTGAGGCGCTCACCTGGCTCCGAGAGCTGACCACCCAGCGGGTGCTGAAGGCCCTCTGGGCAGCCCAGGTCCTCAGGACGCTCCACGATAGGGGGCTCGCGTGAACGCGCTCGAGGAGGCGCGGGCGCTGGCAGCAGCGGCTTACCTCGAATCGGGGCGAAACGGCGACCTTCCGATCCTGGTTCGGGCGTGGTTCGCTCAAGGGGAGGGCGCCGAGCAGGACGAGATCGTAGCTCTGAGCGTCGGCACGCCAGAGGAGCGGCCATACCCAGCACGCGAGCGGTTTTTTCTGCCGCCCAGGTGCGAATGCTGTGACGGTGACACGACAGAGCCCAGCGCCTGGCGCCTTGTCCTTGCCGCATCCGAAACGTGTCACGAGACGACTATCGACGGCGTGCTTTGCCTCGAATGCGCCGAGTCCTGGTCACTCGCCGAGCTTGCGTTTCGGGCCCGCTCAGTTGCGCCAGCTCGACCCGACGGCGACCTGGAAATCGTTCGCGAACTCGTCGCCGCGATCCCTGCGAATGACGCGACGGTTAGCCACAGAGCTGCTGCTCTCGCGTATCTCGACGACATGATCGATCGGAGGGTGGGGTAATGCCGATCCAGGAGATGATCGCTGCCCTCATTGCCGAGGGGGTGCATCCTGAGCTTTTGGAAAACCTGACCTACGGCCAAGCCTGCGACCATTACAATTTGTATGTCCCGCTCGCTAAGCGAATCGCGATCCAACGCGCCAAGTTAGAGGCGTGCATCGCAGCTAAGCGCCCGGTCACTGACGAGGGCTCTTGGTACGACGAGCAATCACGTTCCGCGGACGAGTTTCGTTTTCGTCTCGAAATTGCGCGCCTTGAATCTGCACCGTCGGACGAAATCT
>Ga0315904_10006743_pt1 | contig 15618 bp, 6 predicted proteins | sample LakEriMetagenome_6_FD_203529 | JGI IMG/M metagenome (GOLD analysis project Ga0315904, IMG submission 203529) | Freshwater fungal communities from buoy surface, Lake Erie, Ohio, United States - Buoy 12 MA120 | ecosystem: Environmental > Aquatic > Freshwater > Lake | place: USA: Lake Erie, Ohio... | reverse complement strand
AAATATTATTAAATACGGTCAAGAAAATTTTTCTTTACCACATGATGTAGTAAAATTACCAAGTGGTGGTAAATTTTACGCAAACAAAAAGAAAACAATAAAAGTTGGATATATGACGGCTTCCGACGAGAACATCCTTCTCGGATCCAATAGTAATGATATGATCTTAAATTTATTAAGATCCAAAATATATGAACCTGATTTGAGACCAGAAGATATGATTAATGGTGATTTGGAAGCTGTGTTATTGTTCTTGAGAACATCATCTTTTGGTCCTGAATATACATTTAGTTTAACTGATCCAAAAAATGGTAAAAAATTTGAAAGAACAATTGTATTGGATGAACTAAATTTAGTTAAACCAGAGGTTGAACCCTCAGAAGATGGGACTTGGACAACAACATTACCAAAAACACAAACATCAGTCACATTAAAACCTCTTACTTTTGGTGACTCTATGGAAATAAATAAAATGGCGGAAACATATCCACAAAATAGAGTTGTACCAGTGGTAACTTGGAGACTTCAAAAACAAATAGTCGCTGTAGGGGGGGATAACACAACACTTACAATTGCAAAATTTATTGAATCTTTACCAATTATGGATTCAAAATATATTAGGAAATTCTTAGAAAAGAATGAACCAAATATAGATCTAAAAAGAACAGTATTAGCCCCGTCAGGAGAAAAGGTAGATGTAGAAGTTACCTTCGGGGCGGAATTTTTTCGGATATTCTTCTGAAATTAGAACATACCAAATTGAAGAATTTGTTTGGTTAAATTCCAAATATAGAATTTCATATACAGAATATATGACTATGCCGATCTATTGGCGTAAAAAATTAATTGATATGGGATTAAGTCAAAACAATTGAACATACTTTGTCGAAATAAAGTACATTTTGTTATATTTAAAAACAAATGGCTGTAGATCTTAACGCATTAAAATCGCTAAAAAATTTATTTGGCGACTTTCGAACGATGTTGGGTAACATTGGAAGTAGTATTAACGAATTAGATACGGAAATCAGAAATAACCAAGCAACGTTAGCAGGACTCTTTGGGACAAGTAGGGATGCTGTATTTGCTTTACGAAAAGAACTCGCAGTAGCAACCCCTGAAATTACCAGACTTGGTGGTAAAGAGAACGAAGCGTTTGAAATTCAAAAAAGTGTTACCCAAGCACTAAATACAAACGCGGTTCTTCAAGGAGAACTTATGACAGATTTATTTTTAGGTGGTAAAGCAATAGGAAAAACTTCAGAACAAATGGGTGAGGTTGTTGGGAAATTTCAAGATGTTGGTATTAGTGCTGGGTTAGTTCGAGATAAAATAGAAGAGGCGGCTAAATTAGCTAGAAGAGTTGGTGTTAATACCTCAGCGGTATTTGAGTTAGTCGAACGAAATTTAAGTAAAATGAATATGTATAGTTTTAAAGATGGTGTTCAAGGTCTTACTAGAATGGCTGTTAGTTCGGCGGCAATGAGACGCGATATGAGTGAAATCTTTTACTTTGCCGAAAAAGTATTTGACCCTGATAAAGCGATTGAAACGGTTGCTGGGTTTCAAAGACTTGGACTTGCAGTTGGTGCTTTGGCCGATCCACTTAGATTGACATTTTTAGCCTCTGAAGATGTTGAAGAACTAAATAAAGAATTATTAAATGCAGTTAAGAACTTTGGAACACTTGATAAAGAAACTGGAGAAATGAAATTTACTGCTACTGAAAAAAGAGATTTGAAGGAGTTTGCGGCTTTAACTAGTCAGAGTACTGATGAGTTATACAAATTTATTACTTATCAACAAAAAAGAAATGTTTTGAATAAGGATAGTAAATTTTCTATGTTTTCTGAAGAAGACAAAGATTTAATTACTAATATAGCACAATTTGATCGTAAAAAAGGTGCATTCGTGGTTACGTTAAAAGGTGAAACAAAACTAACGACCGAACTTAATGAAGCGGACTTAGCTGAACTCACGAAACAGGAAAAAAGAAAAACTTTAGAAGATTATGCTAAAGCACAATTAACAGAAACTGAATTATTAACACAAACGATGCAATCGATCGCAAAAGCTCTAGGCGCTAGCGTTATTGGAACAAGAGGTTTTGGTGATTTTGTAGAAGCCATAAGGGGTGCTGGCACTGCGACATCTAAAATTACACAAGAGAGTTTAACGCAAAAGGTAAGGGAGTCTATTGGGGGTGCAGAAAAATCTGGAGACATTTCTGTGGAGTTATTAAACAATATTCTTAACGGAACTGCTAATTTTGACGAACTTGCTCAAAAATTAAGTGAATCAACACAAACTTTTAATGTTGTATTTAAAGATTTTTCTAAAATTTTCGGTAAAGAGAATATTTCAAAAAAATTAAACGAAGATGTTGATGATTCAAATCGAGCTAAAAAATTAGCGTTGGATATTTTTTCTAACTTGTCAGGTTTAATGGGTGGTAATACTATGTTACCTTTAAATAATACAAAACCACTGGATGGTACGAAAAATACTACGGAGAATTTAAATGTTAACCATTCACCAATTAAAGTAGAAGGGAATGTTGAAGTAAAAGATACTAGTGCTTTTTCAGAAACAGTTCGTAGAATGGTAAATGAACAAATAGTACCTAAGTTTGATTCGTTAACAATAAAAATCGATGAAATTGTAAAACGATTTGGTGGTGGGCAGTATCAAAATCTCAATAATAATGGACGATAGTTTTTCGAAATTTTCAAAATTGAATATTTATTTGAAACTGTAAACTATATTGATAGTTCGGTTTTTTTGATATGAAAAAATGCCTAGTCAATTAACATTTGCCGCAACCGCAACTATACGAAATAGTTTGTTAAATAGAAATTTAAAACCCTATTTTAAACCAGGTGCTTTTATTAGTTCTGTATCAAATTTACCAAATCAGTATGAACCAAGTCAATACCCCGTAATTGATTCTCCAGATCAACTTATAGATTTATCACCATTTGCGGACGGACTTTATTTAACTAATCGATTTGGCCCAAATGGTGGTTACGAAAAAGACATTAGTGGATTAGTAACAGTATTTCAGAATCCAAGTAACCAAGGACCATATGGACCTTACCCCCCATTTACAGAAGAACTTAAATTTTTTTCAGTTACCTTTCAGAAAAAAAGTCAAATAAAAAATGAATATTCACCTAGGGATGGTTTTGTTAGATATTATGATATTGGAGACATAGTCAAAATTCAAAAAAATGCAACGTACTGGGATCCTCCAAGTTTTAGACCATCAAGTTATTCACCTTTTAGTGTGTTATTACAACAAGTACCTCAAGGTTCTAACGGTTCAATTACTGATGATTCTGAACTTGCACAAATAGGTATAGAAAGGTTAAAACAATCGTATCAGTACAGAGTTGATCAAAATGTAAGAGCAGAAACATTAGGTAGAATAAATCTTTTGGGTGGTTTACAAGATCCTGTAAATCTATCATTGATTGTTTCAGGTAAACGACCATTAATTTTTCGTGATTACACAATTACCTCTGGGGGTGGTACACTTCTATCTGAGGGACAAGACATTGTTCAGAGAATTGCGGGTTTTACATTACCATTTTCACCAATACCAGGTGATTATACACCATTAAGAACATATAACTCTTCTCAATCACTAACCGAAATAGGTGTGGTAAATAGAGGGGGTCTTTTTGGTTTATTTTCAAATAGACGAACATCTCCATCTCAATTATTTTTAGATTTTACAGGTCAAGGTCAAAGAGAACAGTTGACCAATAATCTGAACACAAACAGATATAGACCCAAATACAATACAGGTGGTCGAGGTATAATCTCAACAATAGGACAAGCAATTAGAGGCTTGTTTGTTGATGATTTAGGTGATGGTTCGTATTATGTTGGTTCACCCGATAATGAACCGACATATATTACTTCACCACCAGGTGAAGTACCAATAAGTGAATTTGGTGGGGAGATACTAACACCAGTTTATGGTCCAGATAGATTGGGTAAAGAGTATGAGGGAGATGGTCTTTCAAATAAGTATAGCTTTGGACTTGCGGGTAAAAATTACATAAGTCAAGGTAATTTGACAGGCGGATTTACATGGTTAAAACAAGATTTTAAGGATGAGTCTGGAAAAAAAGTAGGCCCCAAGGGTGTTGCACTTGTAGAGGATTCAGATTTTGAAAGTATTGTAGAAACGCAATTTGATCCAACAAGATCGTTTGAGTATTCATTTAAAAAGGGATCAATTTTGGATGATACCCAAAGACTGGTTCAATCTACACCACAAGGTGGAAACAGACTTTCACATGTCGGTAACGCTATAAATCAGACTAGTAAAGTTTTTAATGATGGTTACCGAGAAATAACCAAAGGCTCAAGAGTTTTAAATTTTTCACCTGGCCAATTAAATACTCAATTAGAGTATTGTCGAGTTTTTACAAAAGATACTCCATATGTATCATTTAGTGATTTGCAAAAATCAGAAGGAAATATTAGAAAATACTCTTATTCAATTTTAGATAAAACATATAGATTAAACATAGCACCCGAAAAAGGCGGGGATTGGGTAAGAAAAGATGGTAATGAAGAAAGGGTCAAAAAATATATGTTCTCTATAGAAAATCTAGCATGGAGAACTTCTTCACGTGCAGGTCTTACATATGGTGACTTACCAGCCTGTGAAAGGGGTCCGAATGGTGGTAGGATTATGTGGTTTCCCCCCTATGATTTGAATTTTAGTGAGGACTCAAGACCAGATTTTACACCAAATAATTTTTTGGGTAGACCTGAACCTGTTTTTACCTACAAAAATACGACAAGAACGGGATCTTTGAGTTGGAAAATAATTGTTGACCACCCATCAATATTGGATTTAGTAGCACAAAAGGTTTTAGAAAATGAAAGTTCAAGCGAAAAGGCTGATCAAATAATTAATTCTTTTTTATCTGGATGTAAAAAATACGATCTATATGATTTAGCCGCAATATACAACAATGTTCCAATAACATTCTTGGAATCAGTCCAGAATGTGGTGAATAATCAAAATACAACTAGTGAACAATATGCAAGTGCGGTTGAAAATATTAATGTAAATGTAACAGATCTTACTAAGAACACAACACCAAGCCTAAATGAGTACAATAATTTAGGTTTTTATTTTGATAACAATATACCAACAATTGGTTCAAATGATAGTTTTAATATACTATATGATCAATACACATCACAGGCTAACAAAGTAATATATTCTCAAAGAGCTAGTAATAAATCACAAGTCAATTCGTTTTTTACTGAAATTATAGAAAGTAACTTCACTAAAATTAAAGAACTATTGGGTAGAATAAACGATATTCTATCACAAGACCAAACAACAACAATAGTGATAGATTTAGAATCCTCAGCATCAGCACCGGGAAATGAGAATAGTAACATAGAATTATCGACTAGAAGAAACGAATCAGTACTTAGTTTCTTCAATGATTTTGTATTTGATGGTAATCAAAATTTGGAAAAATATTTCGGCGAAAGACTTATAATAAGGGCAATTTCAAGTGGAGAAATTTCAACAGCATATCCTCACAAATCTTCAACAGATAAATCGGAGAGTGTTAATTGTAATCAAGATCTTACTGGTAATGATAAAATATACTCTTATAATGCGATGGCGTGTAGGGTCGCACAAATCACAAATATTGAAGTGATACAGAAACCAACAAATTCACAACCAGAAAATAGAGGAGCTAACGTTAATTTAATAGAAGATGGAAGAACACCACAAGGAAGTGAACAACCACAATCTCAATTTTTAGTAGAACCAACAAAAGCTCAAAATAAATTCTCATCTAAAAAATTATTAAGAGAATTGTTAAACGAGTGTGATTATTTTCAAGTTTTGAAAGAAACAGATTCTTTTGTTTATAATTCTCTGACATCAAAATTAAAATATTTTAGTCCTTCTTTTCACTCAATGACACCTGAAGGATTGAATTCAAGGTTGACTTTTTTACAACAATGTACAAGACCTGGAGATACCATACCAACGATAGGACCAAATGGTGAAAGAGTTCAAAATGACGCATTAAACACGGCATTTGGTGCTCCTCCAGTATTGGTATTGAGAATTGGTGATTTCTACAACACGAAAATCATTCCAACTGGTATAGCGTTTAAATATGAAAAAACTTATGATTTGAATCCTGAAGGTATTGGATTCCAACCTATGATAGTTGATGTAACATTGTCGTTTAATTTTATAGGTGGTTCTGGTCTTAAAGGCCCAGTTGAAGCAATTCAAAATGCGTTATCTTTTAATTACTACGCTAACACAGAAATGTATGATGAAAGAGCTGAGAGTACAGATCCGTCGTACAACACATTGGATCAGGCTTTAATTGAAAAAATTAAATTACGAGGTCCAACAGTTGGTTTTTCAAATATTTCGAAAAATATAAAAAATGTTGCTGGTAATACAATAGGAGTAATTACCCCAACAGGTGAAACAATTTCAGGTATTACTGGTACATTAAATTATAAATCTGTTGTTAATCAATTTATTGGGTCAACTCAAAATTATTTTACAACCACATTATCTTTCTTTGAAAATATTTTAAAAACTTACAACTATGGTGTATTAAGCATGTTGAATAGTCAAACAAATAATAATCGCGGTTATTCAAATGGACAATTAATTAGTACAAACGTCTCAATTTATGGTAAACCAACAGAGTACCAACCGAACATATTTAGGGCATTTACACAACTACAGGGGGATATAGATAAAGAGGTGATCAGTATTTTTACGAATGGTGATTTAAATAATCAAGCTATTACTCCTGCATACAGAACTGGGTTTAAAGATAACTATAAAAGATATCTTCAAGAATATCGTAGTACATTTACAAATAAAATCGCCGAATATCTTTTCAATTTAGTTTCTATTCAAGAAAACTATGTCTTTGAAATTGATAGATTCAACTTTTTGATTCTTAATCAATCGGATGGTAAAATAGATAATAAAGGTACGGGTGTAGTCTATGAACTAACAATCGATAATACTTTCAACACATTATCTACAGATTTAACCTCAATGTCAAATGATTTAAATAATTTTATAACTACATTAACAAGTTCAAATTTATATCTGAACAATTATAATGATTTTGGTAGTTTTGATATTTTAATGATACCCTCATTCGTAAAAACTCAAGCATTAGGTACACCACAACAACAGACAGAGTTTTTTTTAATGTCTTACGTTTTGACAGACACAACTAGATTAAGAGATTTTATTATAGCACTAACCCAAGGTTTAGATGATTTTACCAAACAAAAAGTAACAACATATTATGGAACAACATTAAGAGAACAATATTTAACTTTGGTCAAAGATGGATTAGATTTACTTAATGAATATAAATTAAATTCTGGTAAAAATTTTGTAAATTACACACAAACCTTTGAAAATCAATCAGAGAGAATAATTACTTTCCAACAAAACGTATTAAATCCGTCAAATCAAACACTCACAAATATTCAAAACCTTTATCGTGATAAAAATGATTCTGACCAATCTAATCCATTTAATCTTAAGAAAAAATTTAATTGTTAATGGAAACTTATTATAATAGATATCAAGATTTTTTAATAAATGGACAACAAACAATTGTTCCTTTTATTAGTTTACCCTCAAAAAGTACCGACCAAAGGTTTATTTATAGAAGTGGTGTGAGTAGATTAGATAAAATCTCACAACAATATTATGGAAGTCCATATTATGGATGGTTGATATTACAAGCAAATCCTGAATATGGTGGACTAGAATGGTCAATACCCGATAATTCTATTTTGAGAATACCGTACCCAATTATAACATCATTACAGGATTACAAAAATGAATTAGACAAGTATTTTTTATATTATGGTAGGTAACAATTTTATTAACAACAACATTTTCATACAAAAAGCAGAGGACAATTTGATCTTAATTGACCCAAACAAAGTTTTTTTGACGGATGGTTCTGTTTCGGAAAGAAATGTTGAACAAGAAAATTTAATAATGTACGCTAACTTGGAGGCAAAAATGTATCCAAGAACTAAATTAATTGTTGGTGCACCAATAGATGATCAAATTCAAAATCAAATTGTCGCGTCTACTAATTTTTTAAAACCAAATGGTGATACTTTTCTAAACAACAGTTACACGGATGAAATTACTGGAAAAGGTTCGTTAAAAAATGCTGGTGCAAACCAAATCAAAATAAATCAGTTTAATGTACCAGATAAGAGTAATGATTTTTATTTTAAACAAAGTACGTTAAATAGCGAAGACACTGGTTTACTAGGTATTGAAAGTATTTCAATCAAAAATTCTAGATCATTCACACCTGTGGTTGATATTACATTGATTGATACGATGGGTAGAGCACTATTTCAAAAAGGAGAAAACTCTGAGTACGCTTTTTTCTTCAATCTACCATACCCAACATTCTATTTGACAATTAAAGGTTATTATGGGAAAGCTATAAGATACCCTTTAATTATGACCAAGTTTCAGGCAAGTTTTGAAAGTTCTACAGGAAATTACAGAGTACAACTTTCATTTTACTCCTACAAGTATACTGTTTTAGCAGAAACTCAAGTGGCTGCGTTATTCGCGACACCATTTATGTATACATCACAATATACAATAACGTCACAAAGTCAGACCCCTTCACAAGCGGCGGCCTTGGTATCAACTGGAAATGAAACTAACAATGTGCGGACTTTTAGAAATAGTCGCGGAAACGAACTAATACAACAAACATATAAAAAATACAAAAGTTTGGGACTCGTAAAACCAGATTTTCCTGAACTTACGTTTCCACAATTCAAAGCAAAAATTCAAGCCTTTCAAAAATACATTGAGTCAAGTTTTGGACAAGAACAATTAACACCAATTTCGAATGCTGATTCTTATTTTGAACTTCTGACTACCTTCAGAAAAGATGTTTATGATACATCATTAAATTATAGTTGGATTTCAAAAAATATTGATTTAACAAGAAAATTTGTTTTGAAAAATAATTCTCAGGACAATCAACAAATTATAGTGTGGATTTTTAACGAACAAAATAGAAGTAGTTCTCAAAATGCTACTAGAGCTTTAAGTGAATTAGAATATATCGTCACAAATTTTAAAGAACAACTCCAACAAAATGAGACTTTTGGTTCTAATGGTACTTTCAAAGTAAATGGAAATACATACTCGTCTTCAGTAAAATCGGCAAATGAATTTAATGGAACGTACAGTCAAAATTTGACAAAAATAATACAAAATAGCTTTGTACAAAAAGTTACTGAAAGTGATATAGATTGGAAACAAACATATCAAGTTAGATTTAGTAATGAACCTACCCCCGATCAGCTATCAAACTTTCAAAAACAAGAAAGTGTTTTCTTTAATATATCAACTATTGAAAGTTTAGCTGGCGTAACGTTTCCCAAATACACATTTATTTTTGATGGGAATACTAAATTTTTAGGCATACTTGATCGATGTTTTAAAGAGTTAGATCAACAAAAACAATTTGTTGTTAAATATCTTTCCGAATTTTTAGCAAAAAAGGTACAAGGTCCAGATGGTTTAGGGTTTTCACCGACGATAAGAAATGTTATGGCAATCATATTTGCATCCGTTGAGGGGTACTATAGACTACTAGAAAAGGTACACACTGATGCGTGGAATCAAAGAACTAATCCTATAAGAAAAAAAGCAGTTTATTCTACCACTGAAAATGTGTCTCCAGATATTGTGAACAATATAAGAAATACAAATAACAATTCTATTGAAAATACACCAGTATATCCGTGGCCTTTGTATCTTAAACAAGATAGTAATAACAATGATCAATTCGTTTCGAAATATCCCGGAGACGAGTCTGAAATATCAAATACTAGAGGTTCTGATTATTTAGTTTGGCCAGAGGTACAGTTTGTAGAAGAGTATATCAGAGCCTTACAGAGATCTCAAGAAATCAGTTCTGAAGTTGCGGGTAACGTTGCGGATGTCGATGATGGAACTAAAGTTAATCGAATAACTGTAAATGCGGTTGAGTTTCCAACATCAAATAGAATATTAAGTGATTACCAAGATGTTAAATTCTTATTTGAAATTTATGAAAGAATATTTTTACAAACTTTCTGGGACAGATTGTCAACAACAAATGCCCTATCATTAAATGTGGTAGATAACTTATCCGAAATGGAGGTTGTGAATATTAGAAGTTCACTCAATGGTTTGTCAAACCCAAATCTGACAAAAATATTGAAAAATTTCAATCTAAACTCGATTGATTATCTACTTATTTTAAGACAAATCTCCAATGAGGGTGTGGGGTTATCTTGGCAACAATATATCAGAGGTGATTTCACATCTGATTATTTGAGGATAATAACTACGAAAGACTTTGGTATACTTGATTCAACAACCATTAACTCTGGGTTTCTAAATTCGAACAAAAATTCAGATATCTTAAGTAATGTAAAGGAATATGTTAAAAGTACAAAATCAACAACTAATGATTTTTTAGATTTGTATCCTTTTATAGACCCAACTTGGGCATCAAAAAATTTATCTTCATTTAACAATCAATCTAACATTTACAATACAACTAGAAGTTTGTTTCTGAATGATAATTCGAATTACATTACAAATTTTGAAAACGCGGCCAATTATCAAACAACAACTAATAAACCATTTGTTAATGGTTCTTATTTGGTTAATACAAATCCAGTAATACCAAATACACAATTAGTACAACAAACAGGGAATAATCAATTTGTTGGTTTTAACCAATACTATGAAAATAAAATAGTTCAGAAAAAATATAACATAACCGAGGGACTTCTAAATTATAGTGGTAATACTGGAAAGTTACAAGCAAGACAAGCGGTTTCAATTTTGAATACTCCTTTTTTTGTAAACTCATTAATTGAGGGGGTTACAAAACAAAAAAACAATGAAGCATATCCGTATGTTACCTCAGCTTATTTATTTTTAAATAGTCTTCCTTTAAGTTCATTAAGGGAAAAATATAAAACAATCAATGATCCTACCAACCCATCAACTATTAACGAACTAGATTATATTTTTACCACATTAACCAAGTTTGGTGCCATACATAGGTTACCTTACTCTTGGATTTTGAAGTATGGCGCTATTTGGCATAGATATAAAAAATACATTACTCAAAAAGTTGATATTTTAGATCCAATTTGGAAAAATATTGATGTGAAAAAAATATATGATCCTGTAACTGATGATCTCAAAAAAGTCTATACAATTAGAGATTTTTCAAATCAACCAGTTGACATTGTTGCACAAACGCTTTATACATCATCAATCGGACCAACAACATCTAGAATAATTAAAAACGTTGGTTTTTATCCTAGTTTGATTAATGATTTATTGTTCTTTTTCACAGGTCAAAATTTATTAACTGGATATACCAATAATGATTTAAATTTACTTGTTACCGAGGGTCTTAATGTCGGCGCTACAGCCGCTAATATTAATGAACCTTTTGGGGTTATCCCTGGAATTCAAAATATAGCTACATCATTAACATTTAATGGTTGGTTTGTGACATTTGATACTTCGAATTCTACTAAGTTCAGTGAATCATTACGCAATAAAACAATTTTGTTACCTAGTTTTGGGACAAATCTTAATCAGGTATTATATGAATGTTTTGTTGCCCAGTCTAATAATACCATTATGGTTCAGTCTATTACAGGTAATACAGCTGTAGACGACGGATCTGTTAGATTTTTTTGGAATTCACCAAATTTTGGATATTTCGAATTATCAAGTATTACGAAACCAAAATATAATGAATATTTTAAAAAAATAACACCATCGGATGGTAATGAAAACTCGTTTGAATTGTCATTCGAATATAGTAATATAGAAGAAATTTTTGGTGTATTTAAGACAGAAATTTTGGATGAGTTTGAAGGACACTTCTTAAATTTTTGTAAATCACAAACAACAGAATCTATTGATGGAACAATCCAGACCGAATTTTTAATAAATCAAGAACCCGTAATAACGTTTCAAACCTTGATGCAAAATTGTTTTTCTGTTGATTCGGTGTCCAAAAATAATATTAGTGTTATTGATTATGTTGATAGATGTGGACAATCACAAGCGTCAAATATAACAAACACTATCCAAAACTTTCTGAATCGAGAAATTGCTTTTAAATTTGGTAATCCATCAAATTTTGATCGTAAGGTTTTTGGAACACTTACGACGTTACCGAATTATAGGGTTTTTGATAGAATTCAATATGGTAGCTATGTTTCTGGGACATTACCTGGTGATGGTACAAATATCACATTACAACAGTCTAAAAATTTGAATCCTGACGCATGGAAAAATATGGAGTTGTATGTTGGGTTTGCATCAACAGAAGGATTGAATTATTCAAATCAAGGAAGTTTTTATACTGACTTTTTCATTGATTTAAATGTTGAATTTAATTCGAACAATGTGGTGGTTTTTTCAAACTTAATTAAAGTGTATGGTACACAAAAATTATTAAGCTCTGTGAATGGAGATGTTTATGATCAATTTCAATTTATACAAGACATCGATACATATCTAACAGAAAAAAATACATTTTTAAATTTAGTATTGAACAACACACTTACAACATTAAATAAAGTTTTACCTCAAATTGATAATACTAATGTTACACCGATATACTCAAGTTATGATGGACCACAATCAAAACTAGAATTATGGACAACCTTCAAAGCGTTTAACGATAAGTGGGTTGCTGGCGCTGAGTTTGGAGAAAGAACGTTATTTGAACAAGTTATATTTTTAGATAGGGCAAATAGAGATGTTGGTGATAAAATACTAGTTGATATTTTAGCATTAAATCGTTATTTCGATAGTTTTCCATCTTTGAATAGTAGGGTAATTGATTTAATTAGTAATATAGTCTTCCAAAATAATTTTTATATGATGCCAATGCCAGCATATGTTAATTTTTGGGGACAAACTTCGGTTCAAAATGGAACGACCCCTACTCGTCAAAGTTATAGTGTACAAGACAAGGCAAATGAATTATTTGGAACTTATGACAATGTTGACGTAAGATATTCCGAACCAAAATTTTTGTGTTATTATGTGGGTAATCCCAGTGAACACTTGGATATGAAAAACAACTCTAGTTATCTATGGAGAACAGACGCTTTTGATATTTCAAACTCAAATAATTCGTTACGTTTTGATATAAAAAATAAAACAGATTGGAACAATTCAAATATGGTGGTAGGGTTCAATGTTGATTTTGGAATACGTAATCAATCTATTTTTACTTCTATACAACTTGATCAAAATTCAGCTGCGGCAACAACCGAAGCTAATAGAGTTATTGCGGAAACGGCAGCTCAAGCTGCTGGTGTTAAGACATCATTAGCTAATGTGGGTCTTTATAATTTCTATAAAGTTCGAAGTTACACGGCTAGAATAGAGTGTTTGGGTAATGTGATGATTCAACCCACAATGTACTTCAATCTACAACACGTTCCTATGTTCAGAGGCCCATATATGATTCAATCGGTTGAACACAAAATAGAGCAAGGAAGATTTACAACTCTTTTCGAGGGAATTAGAATTCCGTTTTATTCAATACCATTAATAGATAAACAATTAGAATCAATTAATCAAAACCTATTTAGTCAGTTATTTAAAGAAGTTAGATCCAAAAAGGAAACAAGTCTTATATCAGCAAATCAAACAACAAATGTAATAACACTTGGTAATTCGGTACAAACAAACTTAAGTTATAGACCAACCGATTCTAGTTTGTGTTTAAGTTCAATTGTTTCTAGTAAGATACCTTATAATAGATTCGATGGTGTATCTGGATTTACAACACAAATCACATTTGCAGATTTCGCCAAAAAATTGAAATCTGTAACAAATCCTAAAGTAAGAGCACTTATTTTTTTTACAGCTTATGCTAACGGACACAAAGACGGCAAAATCAGTTGCTTCAACTATGATTTGGGCGGAACACCTTTAGGTGGGTATAGTATACCAAACATTGATTATGGTCAACTAAACAGATTTTTGAAACCAGAATTCTGTTGTAAACAATTTCCAAATGGCGATAGAGTACCTTTTGCTACGTTTACTAATTTTGAGCAATCAATTAATTTTATTCAAAATACGTATGAATCAATTATATCTCAAAAAATTCCAAATATTGAATATAATAATGTGTGGGATAGTGAAGCTAACCTCAGAATAAATTTAACAATATTGTGGATTTACTATTGGCCAAGAAAAAGATTTCAAAATGAAGAACAATTTAAGAAATGGTTTGATAGTTCTGGAAATGGAGACGCTTTATTAACACTGTCGGGTGAGGTTGTTGATTTATTAAAAGTGTATAAGTTGTACACTTTCTAAAATCAATATATTTATAATAAAAAAGTTATGGAGTTACAAAATATTTTAGACAATTACTTGGGAAAACGAACACGTTATACCCAAAAACAAGTTGGGAATGGTTTTAGTGAGGTTTGCGATTTGGATACTGGAGATTGTTATACTGTAAGAGAAAGAGATGGATTAATTGAAAGAGTAGATAATACGATGAGAACAAACAGAAAAATTCAAGTTGAAACCTCTCACGGAATAAAACAATTATTAAATGGGTAAATTATGTCTATCGATAAAAAAATAATTCAAGAAATCAAACGTCACTATCAAATTAATAAATATGTGACAGAACAGGGTATTCCAACAGATATACCCGCAACGCCACTTGATCCAAACGCACCACCCACAACAGATCCAAATGCTTTAGGGCAAGCACCATTACCTGGAGCACCAGTGGATCCTATGCTCCCACAGGAATCACCAACCCCAGAAGTTATTGATGTTTCTCAAGATACTGAAGTTGAAAAAATTGGGTCTGACGGTGAAAGTATGGAAACAGAGTCGGGTTCTGAAGAACTTGATGTAACAGAACTTGTTAATGCTCAAAAAGATATACAAAGTAAACAAGATGAATATTTTCAAAAAATGTTCAATCAACTTGACACACTACAAAACAAAGTTGGTGAAATGGATCAATTGATTGACAAAATCAATTCTTTGGAAATGAAAGTTGAAAAGTATAGACCTAAAACCGCACAAGAAAAACTTGAACTTAGAAGTTTGGACTCAGGACCATTCAATCAAAAACTTACAGATTTTTTTGATGAAAAAGAGGAAGATCTTGAAAAGTCAGGAAAAAATGAGTATATTCTAACTTCAGATGAGGTTGAGAACATTGTTCCATCGGAAGTGAAGAAAAGTTTTGATATTACACTACCAACACCACCACCAAATTTCAGATCCTATTATTGATTTTTTGGAATACTTAGTTATATTAAAAGGGTCACTAAGACCCTTTTTTATTTTATATTTTTAACCAATTCAAATTTCTACAAACAACATGATGAGTTCACTAGACGCCGTTCTGGCACAGTACGAGAAAAACCAATCAGGTGATGGTTTATCTCAAGAGGAAAAAATGAAGAAATACTTCGCTTGTATCCTCCCACAAAATTCGT
>Ga0315904_10006740_pt1 | contig 15619 bp, 10 predicted proteins | sample LakEriMetagenome_6_FD_203529 | JGI IMG/M metagenome (GOLD analysis project Ga0315904, IMG submission 203529) | Freshwater fungal communities from buoy surface, Lake Erie, Ohio, United States - Buoy 12 MA120 | ecosystem: Environmental > Aquatic > Freshwater > Lake | place: USA: Lake Erie, Ohio... | reverse complement strand
GTGCCGCTGACGGCGGCGTCGGCGAGGACGAAACACCACGGCACGAAGACGCCGTCCCGTCGGGCACGGTTCAGGACGTTGAGAAGCTGCTGGTCGAGCGACCGCGGGTTGGAGTTCTCGTCGCTGAATCGCAGGTAGGCGACCCCGAGGTCGGTCCACGCCTTCGGCGTGACGCCTGGCCGGAATGGCTCCGCATGCTGCTGCCGAAACCGCTCCTCGAAGTCGTCGGCCATGGCCGCGATCGTGGTGGCGCTGGCTTCCGGGACGGCGGCCGTGCCGATGAGCTCGGGCCAGAGCCGGGCCTGAACCTCGAGATAGGTGCGGGCCAGGTCCAGAAGGCCGCTCCGCTCGGGCATGCCGAAGTCGGCGCTCTGCACCCGCCCTCGACGGTGGGGCCGAGGGGCGTCGCCGCTCGAGCTTGGGAACGTGGGGCCGGACGAATAGGAAGAATCACCGCCGGCGCTGCCGGCGTTGTTGTTGAAACCAATCATGGTGGAAACCTCGAAGGCGATTGAATTGCCTCCGGGGTGGAGCAGGGGGGCGGGCGTGAAGCCCACCCCCGTCAGCTGCGTCCGCGACTACGCCGAGACGCCGATTGCTCCCGCACCGCATCCCCGTCGAACCAGATCTGGAACGGGAAGGGGAATGGGCAGAGATCGGCGGATTTCTCGGGCGTTTCGCGAATGTGCTGCCTCATCAGGGAACGCACCTCCCGGGTCGCCCCGACTCACCTTGGATAACCGGCCGGTCTCGGGCGGTTGGCGAGGTGGTTTTGAATCGACCAGTGAGTGTGGCGTGGCGCCCCGCGGCCCGCCCCTCGCTCCGGTCGATTTGCCCTTTCCACTCGAAAGGGTCTTCTTGTCCCCGGCGCGGCGACTTGCCTTACCGGGTTGCTCGTCGTGGTGGCCGTGATCGCAGCCACCGTCATGGGTGTGATCGCCTTCTTCCGGGGCGAGGCCGCCGACGATCGGCCTGCCGGCGCCGTTTAAGGGGGGCAGGTCAGGACTGAGACATGGCTACGAAGACTCGACATCTATTGGGCTGACGCAACTGGACGTAACGGCTCGTAAGATACCGTCCCGTCTGCTTTACGTTGTTCACGCCGGTGGTCGCTGTGCTCGGATTTTTCGGCCCGCTTGAGCGTCACGAGGATTCGCCCGCTACCCCTGGGTGCCGTGAACGTATCCGGCCGGGGCATGCCTGCGATCACAAAGCACAACTGCCGGGTGTCGCCCTCCAACTTGTAGATGCCAGAGTATTTGCGGGGCGGGGTCTTCTTGCCGCCCAGGGTTTGCATCTCGAACTTCTTGGGGCTTACCTCGGGGTTATTTTGGCTCGTGCCCTCGCCCACAGCCATGCCCTTGAAGAGAACTGTCCACGAGCCGTCTTCCCGATAGGCGACCTCGATCATCGCGGTGATCTCGGGGTCGACCTGCCTGCCGTTCATTTCAACAGCCATGACGTTCCACATGCCCGCTGATGCTGCCCGATCATCAGCACGGACATGGGGCGAATGCTGCAGCCCCGTGATCAAGGCGATCAAGGCGACTGCGACCTGGAGCCGGAACTTGGTTCGGGCAGGCATGGCGGCGACCCAGAAATAGCGTGCCCTGTCGGTTTCTCTTCTTAGACGTGTACGGGCACTGACTGAAAAAGCCGCCCAGAACTGGCCAGCTTTTGGGCGAAGTCTCTGGCCCGCTGGAGGTCACGCTGGTCGGGGTGCTTCTTGTTTAACCCCCCTGCGAGCCAGAGCGGGCCCCAGGTGTCGAAGCCCCGGCAGGTGAACTCGCCAACTGTGTAGAACCCCTTGCGGCTTAACAGGCGGCGAAGGGGACAGTGCCAAAGCTTCGCCAAGAACGGCAGGCCCGACGTGGAGAAGATGAACGCCGGCCGAGTGGGCTTGATCGCGTCAGGAAGGCCGGAGAGCCACTCAAAAAGAGCCGGGTGAAGTTGGCCGTAATTGACCCCGGAGCCGAATCCAACCAATCCACAGGCAGCCAGGCTTGAGTACGGCGTTTCTTCGGGGCTGGAAACCTCGGCTCCAAGAACGCCTGCTATGACCCTGGCGATCTTGGCTGTGTTGCCGTGATGCACTGACTTTACGACGAGCAGCGGGAATTGCTTGGGCGAGTTCTCCATGCGAGATTCTACGGCCCGGCTTCGCTTCAGGGCGACCAGCAAGGTGACCCGCCCCCCTTAAACGTCACCACTTTTAGAGAGAATCTCTTGTGGTGCAAACCAAGGGAGGGGCGCAGCACCGACCGTAGACACACCACGCGACGCCGCCGGGAACACCCCGGGGGCAGTATCATCCAGCCCGGCAACAAACGCCGCCGGGGTCAGCCACTTCAGGCCACCGTGTGGCCGCCTGGGGTTGTAGTCCATCCGCCACTGGTCGAGAACGATCCGAGCCTCAGGCAGGCTCAGGAACAACTCGCGGTCAAGCAGCTCGTCGCGAAGCCTGCCGTTGAAGCTCTCCACGTAGCCGTTCTCCCAAGGGCTCGCCTTTTGAATGTACAGCGTGCGAACGCACGCCCTCGTGAGCCACTCCTGGACCTCCTTGGCAACGAGCTCCGGCCCGTTGTCGCTGCGCAGATGCTCAGGTGCACCCCGCACGGCGAAGAGGTATTGCAGCGTCATGATCACGTCCCGAGCGGTGAAGGGTCGTCCCTCTCGAGAAGCTGCCGCGGCCAGTCGCTGAACCAGACGTAGCCGCTGCGGCCTGTGGCCCGCTGCGAACCCCGTTCGCGGCTCGTTTACCCCGGGCCTCATGAAGCGAAACGTGGACCGTTTGCTGCGCGCCGCCAGCAGCAGCCGCATCAGGGGGTGGTCACCCGGCCTGTGTTCCACCAGTCGGCCAGCAGTTCGAGCCGCTTCAGGTTCTTGATCACGTTCTCGTAGAGGTTCTGGCTCTCCTGGGCCGTCAGTCGCTCCGTTGCCCGGACCCCGAGCGTATGGAGCTGCTCGTCGTAGCGGGCCTTGAGCTGCTGCTGGAAGGTTGGGTCATTGCGGTGATCGATCCGCCACTTGTGAAACTCGTACGAGTCCTTCCCCGTCATGAAGTCGAGCACGCGGGAGAGCTCCTCCCGCGGCGCGGCGTCGGGCCGACCGAAGCCGCCGGTGAGGATCGCCTTCTCGCGCTCGGTGAGCTTCCAGTTGAGCGACACATCGACCGGACACTCAAAGACCACGGTCCGAAAGAAGTCGCGACCCCGCTCGTTGTCGAAGAGCAGGTCCTGGAGGTCCACCTGCTCATCGTTGCGGAAGGCCATGGTCCACTGCCGGGCGTTGGTGAGGCCGATCAGCGGCGTGGTGACCGCCTGGAGCCCCGGCCGAAACACCTTGCTGCCGCCGTGCCAGACCAGGCGGTCGAGGGCCGAGTTGTCGCTGCCGAGCCGGTCGAAGTCGATCTCGGTGCGAGCCCCCTGGCTCACCTTGTCGCGGACCTGCACAACTAGCACGCCCGAGGTGTTGTCCCGCAGCCAGCCGCTCATCTTGGAGAGCCACAGGGCCGTGAGGTTCACCCCGTAGTTGTCGTAGTAGCCGGCATCGACGATCCGCCGCGGAGGCAGCGTCGGCAAGTTGATCGCCGGCGACACCCAGGGAAACGAGGCGCTCATCCGCGCGGCCGTGGTCACCTGGAAGTCGTGGGCGTTGGGGAAGAGCCGGAAGAACTCCACGGCGGAGAGTGAGAACACGTCGTCCTCCTCGTGGATCGAGAGATCGAAGTCGCCCCCCTGGATCGTGGGCCGCTCGATCTTGCGCGAGGAGGGCTCGAGGAGCAGCCCGCCGACGTTGCGGGTGGCGAACGCGAGGTCGAGGTTGCTGATCAGCAGCCGGCGGCCATCCTCCACCATCATCGGTGTGTAGACGAGCGAGGGCCGCCACCCCATCCGCTCGTCGGCGGCATACGACTGCAGCGGCCGGCCGAGCGGGCTCGTTGACCCGCCGGTCCAGCGGATCCATGTCTGTTCCAGGGTCCGGCCGCGATCGTCGCGGCGGGCGAAGGGGGCGAGCGCCGCCGGCACGTCGCCGAAGATCATCCGGCCCGCGACGGCATCGAGCTGGTCGGTGGCCATCCGGTCGACGAACTCGTCGATCGAGGCGCCGTGGAGATCGGCGAAACTCGCCCCCCCGCCCCGGAGCACCGCCGGCGGCGGCGGCCGGAGCGACGTGGCGTAGTACGATCCGGCGACCATGCCCCCCGAGGCACCGGTGATGATGCGGATGTGGTAGGGAAAGTCGGCGCCGAGCGTGGCCTCGAGCTTGCGGAGCACGACGGACGTCCACACGCTCGCACGGATTCCGCCTCCGCTGAGCGTGACGATCACGAGCTTCGGCTTCCGGCCCTCCCAGCGTGCGCCGAGCAGGTTCTTCCAGGCGAGGAGCACCTCGGCATTGTTGAGCAGCCGGACGAGCTCCCAGCGGCCAACCACCATCGGCCTGTCGGATGCCGCGGCGGGGAGCGCCGCACGCAGCCCCTCGACGGGGCGGAGCGTGGCCCAGACCGCTCCGGGCGGAAAGGTCCCAGCGAGATTGTTCGGGGGTGCTCCTCCGAGTGCGATGAGCTCGAATACGCCCCCGTGCCCCTGGGCGGGCTGTCCGCCGCCGCGGCCGTTCCAGGTCAGGATCAGGCGGTCGCCGATCCGCAGGCGGGCGGTGTTGTAGAGGGCGAGGTCGATCGTCGCCGACGACCCTGCAGGCTGCCCGGCAGCCTGCCGCTCGATCGCAGCGTCGGGGATGGCGAAAAGGCCGCGATCGTGGGCGGCGCGGAGTGTGAACCGGGTGGCCTCGTCGGCTGGCGTCGAGGCCACGCTGGAGGCGGAGGGAGCCGGCGTATCGGCGATCGTCCGCGCGATGGCGTCCGCCGTGAGCTGGTGGGCTGCGAAGGCGGCGTCGGCGTCGGTGCTCGACTCGTCACTCGCGAGAAACACCTCCACGGGAACCGGCGACTCGGCGCGAGCGTCTTCGAGCACAACGCAGTCACCCTGGCCGGCGAGCCCGCGGGCCAGGCCGACGCGGGCAACGCCGCCGTTGTTCACCAGCGACGCGGCCACGGCTGGCCGCAGCGTGTCGAGATGGCAGCGCTCCATCCACGACGCCATCGTCTCCAGCTGCGGCTCGTCGAGGGGCTCCGCGCCGGGCGGAAGCTCGAACTCTACCGTGTAGAGGTCACGATGCGGCTCGTGCCGCACCGCCGCCACGAGGCCGGTCCAGTTCAGCGAGATCAGCGCATACTCCGCATCGGCGGCCCGATAGCGATCGGCCAGGTCGAGCAGCCGCAGGCCCATTACGTCGGCCGGAAGCCGCGGGTCGGGCTGATCGCGGGTGACCATCTGGTAGCGGACCGGCTCTGGGGCGCCGGACCGGGGCGGGGCGAGGGTCGCCTCGGCACGGACGAGAGGCTGCGTGGGCCCGCGAATGATGCCGTCGCGGAGCATGTGCAGCGTCTCGTAGCGGAACCAGGGAAAGATCTTGCGGTAGAAGGGCTCCTCCGCCAGGGCGATGCAGTCGTCGCCCTCGACCCGAATCGTGAACCATTCCTCGGCCGCGAGGCGGATGCGGTCGCCCGCCGCAGCCCGCAGTCTCCCCAGCCGGTCGTCCACCTCCAGGACCACCGCATGGCCGCCGTCGGACCGGCTTGCGAGCGGCCGCAGCGTGAAGAACACCGTCGCCAGCCGTTCGCTCGGGCCCTGCTTGGCGAGCCGGTCGAAATCCTCCGTGACGGCGCGATTGCGAAGCCGCGCGGTGGAGGGGGTGGTGTCGCGGAAGTAGTCGCGCGAGTCGAGATAGACCGGCAGCGTGTAATACGACGACATCGCCGGGAACGACGCCTTGAACTCGTTGGGGGCCACGAACAGCGCGGCGCCGTTGAGCAGCACGGCGGTGCCGAGGATGGCCGCGATCGAGAGCAGCGCGCTCCGCGGCCGCACGAAGGCGAGGATCGTGTAGGCCGCGGCGAGCAGCGCGACGATGCAGGCGATCGAGCCGGCCGCGGGCATCGCCGACTGCCACCGCTCGTCGAGGCCGGCATACGGGAGCGCGAAGGCGAGGTAGCCGAGCATCACCGTGAGCGGGTAGACAATCGCAGGCTGCTGCCGAGCGAGGCTCGACAGCGCGGTCGAGCCGAGGAATAGCGTGGCCAACCCGAGCCACACACCCGCCGCGAGGGCCGCGTGGCCGGTTCGCCAGGCGACGGCGAGCGAGGTCGTCGCGGCGAGCGTGAGCCCGCCGGCGATCGCCGCCCGCAGCAGCGTGGAGGACGACGACGGTCGGATCGCCGACAGGGTCCGCGAGCCCGAGACGATCGCGGCGAGGGCCGCGAGTGGCCCGATCACCGTCGCCGGGACGCCGAGCACATGCAGCAGGGCGAGCCCGCCGAGGGCGATCGCGGCCGCCCGCTGCTCGGCGGCGGTGCGGCTGCCGTGGCCGCCGGCGGCATGCGTCGTGAGCCAGAAGATGGCCAGCCAGCAGAGGAGCATCGCGCCGAGCGAGGCGTATCCCCGGAGGCCGAGCCACACCGAGGTGGTGGCCTCAGGCGCCATCACGATCGTGGCCAGAACCGACGCCAGCGCGAGCGTCGTCGCGGCCACCACCGAGAACGTGCGGAGCCCGGGCAGGCCCAGCAGCCGCACGAGCAGCGTCACGTCCGCCGAGGCGAGGGCCCGCCATGCGCCCGCGAGGTGCGCGAGCCGTTCGCGGCCGAGCCAGCGCGGCACCAGGGCGACGAGCGCCGAGGCCAAGGTCGCGAGCGCCGCCTCGCCAGCCAGCACCGCGAGCGGCAGCCAGGGAAACGTGCGCGTCCGCTCGACGAAGCCGTGCCATCCGCCTCCGGGAGCGAGGGTGCGTTCCGGCCAATCGATCCAGTGCGAGGTCACCGTCTCGGGCGGCAGCAGGGTGACGGCTGCATGGACGGCATAGAACCAGAGCAGAAACGTCAGCCACGCCGGCCGCGCCGCCGTGGTCCGGGAGCCTTCGCCATGCCCGCCACGCGGTGAGGCGGCGGCCGCGGGGTCGGCGGCCCGGCGACGGATGCTCGCGAGGATCGCCGCGGCGGTGTCGCGCCAGCCGGCGGCCTCGGCGAGCCACGCCGTCGTCTTGCAGCCGAGGATGATCGCGAGCACGTTGCCCAGGCACACGCCCACGAGCCAGGGGAGCCGCTCGAGGCAGGCCGCGGGCTCGCGGCGGAGCAGAGGGATGAGAATGGCGGGCACCACACCCACCAGCAGAATCAGGCCGAACCCCTTCTCCAGCAGCACGGCAGGTGCGACCAGGACGCGGAAGGGGGCTTCCTCGAGGCAGGCCTGCAGGGGATCCTGGGCCTCCACGGCGGCGGCCTTCGGGGCCGTCAGGTACTGGCAGGCCGCCAGATCGATGGCTTCGACATCCGCCGGCGACAGCTCCTCCAGGAAGCCGTTGGGGAGCGCCGCCTGCAATGGCCGCTCGGCGGAGGTGATCGAGGCGGCTCGGCGGAGGAACGTCGTCAGGCGGTGGAGCGCGGCCCACCATCCGCGGCGGGAGGTGCCGAGCGCCACATAGTGCACGGTGATGGCGGCGAACAGCAGCATCACCGTCGCCCCGAGGAGCACCTGCGTGAGCGGATCCTCGTCGAGAAAAAGTCCCTGGAGCCCGAAGCCCGATCCGACCACGCCCCAGATCACGAGGATCAGGGTCGCGGTGAGCAGGAAGTGAAAGGGATAGTCGACACCCCAGAGGATAAAGTTGCGGATCGGCCGGATGCCGCGGACATCGAGTCGCCACAGCACGACGACGAGGCCTAGGCAGAGGAGGATGCGGAAGACGTCCATCTCGAGACTCCGCGGGCGAGCAGGGCGATCCGACCAGAATCGTGCGGGCTCACTCCGCGTGCAACTGCGGCCACCGTTTCGCCCGCCTGCCCCCGTCGCCTCGGGCAGGACACTCAGCCGCCGAGCAGCGTGGAAGCGATCATGCAGATCGCCGCCAGCACGGCGACGTCTCGTCGAAGGAGCCTGTGGCGCACACACCCGCGGGCGCCACAGGCTCCAACTGCAGTTACGCATCCCGCGACTTGCGTTTTGCGGCGCGAGATTCCTCGCTCTACTTGTAGGGCGGACGCGCCAGCTTTCGACCCTCGCGGGTCGCGGCAGCTGCCCAATTTGGTAAAGGCGGAGTGCGTCCTGCAAGACCTCAGCCCCAATGCCCAGCGCCCTCGAGATCAGGTCGATGCCCGACCCGGCGTCGGCCATAGCGACAATCTCGGGCAACATCGCCTCGTGTTTCGGCGTGCGCTGCAGCGAAATCACGAGCTCGCGGCTGCCGGGGCCTTTCCGAGCATTGTCCAACGGTCACCATTCAGGAACACCCGCATGGTGGCGGTTGGATCATGGTCGGCAGGGCCGGGCGGCGAGAGATCTCCTCGCTGAGTTGACGCTCTGGGCGTCTGAATACCTGTTCCGCTTCCGGCTTTGCGAGCGGACCGCCTTCGTTCTAAACCTTGGATATGGCCACTGCTTTTGAAAAACCCCACATCGAAGCGACCCCAGGAACCTGCGGGGGGAAACCTCGACTTGCGGGCACGCGGATCCGGGTCCAGGACGTTGTCTTCTGGACCGAGGAGGGGCGGTCACCCGACGAGATTATGGGGTCGTTTTCGCACCTGACGCTCGCCGACGTGTACGCACCCCTTGCGTATTACCACGACAACCGAAGTCTGATTGACCAGCAGATTCGGGATGATGACGAGGTTGCATCACAGCTGAAAGCGGAAGCGGGTTCCGGGATCCTGGCCCACAGCCGTGGTGGGGCTGGTTGATCGCAAGGGTTGCCGGGTGGAAATCAAGTACCACCTCGACGAGCACATGGACGCCGCCGTTGCTGCTGGCCTCAGGCTGCGGGGAGTCGATGTGACGACCACCGTCGAGCAGGAACTCTAAGGCGCCTCCGACTTGCAGCAACTGGCGTTTGCTCATGCGCAGGGCCGCTTGTTGGTGACGTGCGACAGTGACTTCATCGTGCTGTCCAAAGCCGGCAGGCCGCACGCAGGGATTGTCTTTTGGCCAGCGAGACACCGACGACTGGGGCAGGTCGTGCTCGACCTGGTCCTCTTGTGCCGCATTGCGACCGCCGAAGAAACGACGGGGCACGTCGAGCTTCTTTGAACCGACGTGCCTCGATTGTTCCGGCACACGAAACCTATGCGAGCTTGTCGCCACCGCGGTCATCTGTGCCGCCCATGGCGGCCAAAGAGATCGAAGCCGAGATCAAGGCGTATCGTGCGGAGCGGCGACGTGCGGCTAACGCCTGACACCAGCCATGGCTTCTCAGGCCTCATCGCGAATCTGCACGAGCGTGATTCGCGGGTCACGACGGCTCATGCATCCTCGTAGATCGTGACGGCTTCGCGGCGCACGGTCGGCTCGACACGTGGGTCAAGTCGCGAGTAGAAGTCGACTTCCCCGCCGAGGATTTCTGCTAGCTCGTCGCCATACCCGAAGAACCGAAATCCGACGCCTCGCGTTGCCTCCGGCTTGAAATCGGCCAAGACATCGATGTCGCTGTGAGCCGGATCGAAGTCATCGCGGAGCACGGAACCGAACACGCTCAGGCGAACGATTCCCCGTTCGCGGCAGAAAGCCACCACGCGGTCACGATCGAAATGGATTGGTAGTTCCATCGCGGGAAGGACGTCGATGAGCCGGCGGGGGCTGGGTGACGGGGCCGTGGAATGCGAGCCGCTGTGTTGACTCGTGGCACGTTAGGCTGGCCGCCACTACGATTCGCTTACGAGAGCCGCTTCGATTTTACTCGAGGGCGGCACGGAGCGACCAAAATCCGCAGTAGCAGGAGGCGCACCCTCCACGGATAGGGTAGGGGCCGTATTCATCACGGAGCGTGTTTCAAATGGCCACGATCAGTTTTGATCTTCCAGACAGTGTCGAACGGCATCTCGCTACGCTGTCCGACAACGTGGACGCGGCGGCCAAGGAAGCTGCGGTCGTCGAGCTTTATCGACAGGGGCAGTTATCCCATGGCGCACTCGCCGAATGCCTGGGTATTTCACGCATGGAAGTTGACGGTCTTTTGGAGCGACACGGCGTCACTGAGGATTTGCCAACAGTCGCCGAGTTTCGTGAGCAGTTGGAGGCGATTCGCAATCGCCTTCGACGATGATCGTCGTTTGAGACACATCGCCCGTGAACTATCTCGTCCTGATTGACGAGATTGATCTGCTGCCGCAGCTTTTTACGGCGGTGGTTCTACCGGCAGCTGTTTTGGCTGAGCTACAGCACCCAAGGACTCCGCCGCGGGTTGCCTCATGGGCTCGCGAGTTGCCACCTTGGGTGCGAGTGATTTCGCCAGAGGGCCCGGTTGGAGATGTTGGTCTCGGCCGCGGAGAGGCAGAAGCCATCGCGGTTGCGACGCAGATTGCCGCCGACACAGTTCTGATCGATGAACGCAAGGCGACGGTCGTGGCACGCCAACGAGGGCTTTTGGTCACGGGCGCGCTGGGCGTACTTGCCTTGGCGGCCGAGTCAAAGCTCGTAGACCTTGAGGCCAGTATTGGCCGCCTTCTCGACACGAACTTTCGTGCGTCTCCGGCATTGATTGACGACATCCTTCGCCAGAGCTGATCGAAGGGAAAGGACTTTCATTTCCGCGCGGCCGCGAGATCGCGAAACTTCGAGTGCATCCACGAGGGCGTGATGCCCGAACCATATGGGAAAAGCAACGCATGGCGGTGATTTCCCAATATGATCCGGGCGGGCGCCTTTCTTAGGGAATCAACCGTGGCGTTTGGTTTTCCTAGGCTTTCGTGCGGCCGCCCTGCGGTCGTAGATCAGCGGAACAATCACCTCGGCGGGGCCAGCCGTTGGTGCCGGCTCAGCGATAGGGCTCGAGTGAATTGAATCCCAGACCGGGACAGGGGCGGCGTCGCGATCCGTCGGCTTCCCCCGATCGAGCACCGCGAGGGCCGGGACGGCGTTGATCGTGAACCGGGCCACCATCTACGGGTTTTCGCATCCATCGACGTGTTGCTTTTGGATGACGATATCGCCCACGAGGGCCTTGAGCACCTGGGGGGCAGGTCAGCAGCTCGTCTATCCGTCCCTGAAAGATTGCCCGATCGTCATGGACCTGCACGAGCTCTCCCCAGTCGGTCGGCGGGCCACGGGCCGGCGAGACGGGCGGAGGCTCGAGCGGTTCGCCGAGATGTGTCAGGATCTTCCGGATCGGCTCCGGATCGGTGATGAAGGCGATGAGTCGGATGTCGCCACCACACCCCGGGCACGCAAGGGAAACTCCTCGCCCACCCGAGCCATGAGTTTGGCCCAAGCGATCCGGGAGGTGTCGTGAGATCGCGGTTTGTCGCGTAAGTCGCAGCAGTCGCCGATCCCGCTCTGAGCCTTCGGGTGGTAGGCCAGCCAACTCCCGGCTGGCGGGCGGTGGTGGAGCGGGCCTGTAAACTTGATCACCGGATCAGTGCCGTACTGGACTTCGTGCCGGATGATGTGCTGGCTCAGGAGATTTGCGAGGCTGAACTTGTCGTCCTCCCGTTTCGCGAGATGTACAACTCTGCGACGATTTTGCTGGCACTGTCCCTAGACAGACCGGTACTGGCGCCGCGTACCCCGGCCAACGAGCTTCTCAACGACGAAGTGGGGCCTGCCTGGATTCATCTCTATGACGGCGAACTGACGGCGGCGGGATTGGTGACGGCTCTCCATCAGGTCCGTGCCATCCCGCGGCAGCAGCGGCCCCGACTGAGCCAACGGGACTGGGAGACCGTCGGCCGCAGGCACCGGGAGGCCTACCTGCGGGCGCTCGGCGGTGCCCCCCGTGGCACCGGTGAACCAGGTCGGCGTCGTCGCAGCGGAGCACCAGCCGAAGCGGACTGACCCGCCGGCTCGACTCGCCCGCTGGCCTCAAAGTGTTACTGAGAGCACGTCCTGCGACCGTCACCTCGTGCACCTACGACAACCATTCCGGCTGCAGGAGTAACAGGAGACCGAGGCCAAGGATCACGATGCCGCTGACAAGTTTGAGCCAGCGGCCCCCGGTTTGCTGGAGCTTGAAGCGGGACAGTGTCGCCACCGCGATGCCAACCATGATCATGTCGTCGAACATATAGGCTGCGATGTAGAGCCCGAGATAGCTGTACCGTGTCGCCGGGCTATAGCGGTGTTGAGAGAGAATCTCCGTGTAGAGTGCCGGCAGACCGGCGGTGCAGAGCAACTCCACGATGTTGACGAGCACCGCCAGCACAAAGGCGGCCGTGACGGCGGCGGGGAGATTCTCGGCGGTCACTATTCGTCGCATCCGGTCGTAGATGCCGGGCTTCGCAGCAGCGGGAATCGACAGCGTCGGGCCCGAACGGAAGGCGAAAAAGTCCTTGATGTGCACGAATCCGACACACAGCGACGTCAGGCCCAGGAGTACCTGGACCGGCCGCAGATAGCCGATCCACATGAAGATATTGAGCCAAGCGGCCATGAAGGCGAGATACGCCACACCGCTGACGATCACGAACGTGCCCGCCACGGCAAGCATCCGTGTTCGATCTCGAAGATTGACGAGCACTGACAGCAAAAGCAGGAGCACCCACATTGCGCATGGGTTGAATCCGTCGACGAGACCAATGATGAGCGTGAACAGCGGCATGCCAAGAGTGGCGGGATCAACAGGCCCAAGAAACGGCAGCTCGATCGGTGCCCCTGGCGAGGACGGTGGTTCGTCGTCGCTGCCGTCAACTCGGGCCGGACACGGATCTGTCCACCCTTCGAGTATCGCCTCCAGTCGGCGGCCCGTCGTCTCGGCTCGGTCGAACCCGACCTCGAGGCGGCCGCCGAAGGAAAAAATAGGTACGCTCGCGGCTGCGACTTTGTGCCGTTGGACCAAGTCTGCCAGAAGCGATCTGGCACCGCCGTCGCGTGCGATGTCAGACGTCGATATGTCGAATGCCGGATACCGGCTGGCGACGTCGGCAAGCCAGGCCTTGGCGCGAGTGCATCGTGCGCAGCCTTCGCGGGTAAAGACGGTGAGCTGCAGCGTCTTCTGAATGCTCGCGACGAGCTCTTTCGCCTCACAGCCACGCGCGATGACGACGTCGCAAAAGGAGAAAACAGGCAGGTGCCTCGGATCGAATTCGTGCCGCTTCGCGAGCCTGTGGAGATCGTTGCGATCGCTCTCGCTGATGTCGGGAAACCGCCGCACCACGACGATGCCATCTCGGGTGGCAGCGAGTTCGCCCACGCCCTTGAGCGTTACTTCCGTGGCAGCGTCCTGCCCCTCCGCAAATACGTCTACCCTAACGCAGCGGCGCGGCTGCTCCGTTTCAGCGATAGCACAAACCGGGGCGAACACGATCGCGATGAGCGATAGCTGTCGCAGGATCTGTACTTGTCTGGATACCGTGCGCATAGCCCACATGGCAGACCTCTCGAAATAGAGGTGAATGGTATGCGTGGATGCGAGAGTGGCGTTGACCTCGTCGTCGGAGGGCGTTGTCCATCCGCCGCGATCACAAGACACTTCATCCCGATGGCATGGCTAGCGCACCCGCTTCACCCCGACGGTGTCGAATGTCCTGGCGAGGTGAACCAAGCCTATGGCCTTGCAAGGAGCGACGGGTGAATAATGCGATACCAGAGCAGGCCGCTATCATCAGCCTTCGCAGGGTGGCGATTCCTTCCTCGAAAACATGGGGCGCACCATGAAACCGACAGTCGTCGTGGTTGCTCTTGGGGTCGCAGTCGTTGGCAGGCTTGTTCAGGCGGAAGAGCAGCCACCCGCCGCGACTCAGGAAGAGCCTGCGGCAGCTCAACAAGGCCTTGCACGAGGTCGTGGCCGCGGTCAGTGGGGTGACCCGAGGTTCATCGAAGACAGCAAGTGGTTTCACTTCTTGGTGAACCACCGGGCAAAGATCGAGCGAACGATCGAGCGGCTTCCCAATGGCGTGGAGACCATGACGAAGTCTGACGATCCCGAAGTGGCGGCGGGCATTCGGACCCATGTCGCAGCCATGCATTCCCGTGTGAAAGAGGGGCGAGGCATACACCTGCGCGATCCCTTGTTTCGGGAGGTGTTTCGTCACGCCGACAGAATCCGTATGGAGATTGCCGACATCGAAAAGGGTGTCCGTGTGACGGAGACATCCGACGATCCGTACGTGGTGTCTCTCATCCAGGCTCACGCTGATGTCGTGGGCAAGTTCATCGAGAACGGGCATGATGAGATGCGGAAGGATCACGCCGTGCCGTCAAGAACGCACTGATGAAAGACACGTGCACCCTTTTGCGTGGGAAAAACGACGGGCGTGGATGCAGCGAGGCTTGGGCACCTCCACCACACTCCACGCCCGTCACTTGTCGGGGGCGCGGGAAATCGTCAGGTCAGATCGGCAGCAGGTCGCGCCGCTCGTGACATGTCCATTCTTCGTTCTTCGTGTGGGCCTTGGGCTCCCGGCGAGGTTTCAACTGCCGCGTGAAGAAGGGCGGATGTTGGGAAACGGACAGCCGGTGTTCTTCTTCGCACTCCGTCCTGTTCGTCGGGCGACCACTGTGGCCTGAACGGCGACGAACTGCGCGGCAGCATGGGACGCGGCGTAAGATGCATGTCCGTATGGTCCTCGTTGCCAACCGCCGATTGCATCCCATGACCACTCTTGTTCTGCAGTTTCTGTTGCTTGCTGCCGTCGTTGCGGGCGCCGGCGTTGCGCTTGCCCGAGCCACTGACGCGATCGCCGAATTGACCAGACTTGGCAGGCTGCTTGTCGGGAGCATCCTGCTGGCGGCGGCAACCTCGCTGCCCGAACTCTCGGTCGACATTGCAGCGGTGCGGGCTGGGCACGCCGACCTTGCCGCTGGCGATCTCCTCGGCAGCAGCCTTATGAACCTATTGATCCTGGCGGGCATCGACCTGTGCCTCCGAAACGGCCGGAAAATGCTCTCCCGTGAGGCGGCCTCGCACGCGCTCTCGGCGACGCTTGCCATTGCGGTCACGGGGCTGGCGGGCTGCGCTATCCTGACTGCGGGCAAACTGCCGGCAGTCAGCTTGTGTAGCATCGGCGGCTGGTCATGGGCGATACTCACGGCCTACCTGCTCGGCGCCCGGATGCTGTTCATCGACCAGCGGATTTCGGCGAGGCTCGCCGCGGATGAGATCCCCGAGAAGCGAGGGGGCATCTGGAGACCTGCGGCGACATTCCTCGTCGCGGCCGCGGTGCTGGTCATGGCTGGGCCGCGACTGGCGGCGGTGGCTGCCGACCTCGCCGACCGCTCAGGCCTCGGGGGCACGTTCGTGGGTACGACGCTCGTGGCTCTCACCACGTCGCTGCCGGAACTCGTCGCCTCGCTGGCTGCCGTTCGTCTCGGTGCCGTCGATCTCGCGATTGGCAATGTTTTCGGCAGCAATGCGTTCAATATGATCATGTTCGTGCCGCTCGACGCAGTGTGTCCGGGCAGCCTGTTCGAGGCAGTGTCGCCCACGCATGCCGTCACTGCCTTCGCCGTAATCGTGGCCACGGCGATCGCCGTTCTCGGGCAGCTCTATCATGCAGAGGGGCGGCTGCCGGTCATCGAGCCCGACGCCCTGCTCGTGATCCTGGTTATCGGCGGCGCCCTGGTCCTCGTCTTTCATC
>Ga0315904_10006738_pt1 | contig 15625 bp, 13 predicted proteins | sample LakEriMetagenome_6_FD_203529 | JGI IMG/M metagenome (GOLD analysis project Ga0315904, IMG submission 203529) | Freshwater fungal communities from buoy surface, Lake Erie, Ohio, United States - Buoy 12 MA120 | ecosystem: Environmental > Aquatic > Freshwater > Lake | place: USA: Lake Erie, Ohio... | reverse complement strand
ACTGGGATTCTTTCTCCACCGCGCCGAGTGTGGGCCAGCAACCGCGTAGGCTGCCGTAGTGGATTTTAAGATCCGGATTTGAACCGATCCAGCCGGGTTCGCCCTTGTCGTCCACAAAAGCGACGCCGATGGGCATGTCTATCATGGTATCCGCCACGCGGGTGATTTCGGCATCCGCCTTATCGGAGATGGTTATCCATTCCATTTTCATCTCGATGGGATTGAGTTCCCGGGCGCGGATTTCATGCATCTTCAGCGGATCAAGCTTGGCGAAGCGTTTCATCATCTTGAGCAGGAACAGCGGACTGAAGCCTTCATCCTTGCCACAGGCGGCCCAGACGATGGCTTCCAGCGGATAGATCCGGGAGAGTTCCAGGATGTAGATGTAGTCCCGGGTTTCGGAACGGGCACTCAGCGCGAGAGCCTTATTAACCGCCATGTCGAATAAATGGAGCCTCCAGCCGAGCTGAGGATCAGGAACGATGGGAAAAAACCGGAAAGCCGAGTCATGCGCCCAGTCGATGGAGACCATTTCTTCATTCTTCCGCACGAACGCCCTGCGGAAGGAACAGGGCTGCGACCAATCACCGTGTTCCAGCGATTTCTCAACAACATAACCGGCGGCTTCCAAAGCCGCCACATCGCGAAGGCTGTGCTGGTCAAGGTCCACAATCGCATCGTGAAACATGTCGAAGTCGTTGGAAAATCGCGCGGATTCCTCACAGGCGTTGAGCACCAGCCCTCCTGCGAAGTGACTTTCCGCGGTGCGGTTGCCCACGATGACTGCGAGCACCTCGCTCTGGAATTTTGTTAGAGGCATCGTTGCAGTTCCTGAGCGGCGCGCCAAGCTTTCCAGTTTCCGTATTCGCGCAAGTGTTCCACCACGATGCGCAAATCTCCCATGAAGCGGATCTTGGCTTCAGGATGGCGAAACCAGAAGCACTGGGCCTGATACTCGCGCACCAGCGCCTCCGCCTTCGCAATCAGCTCGGGAGGCGCGGGTTCATGGCTGAGTTCGGGCGTTTCGTGAATCATGGCCGGGAAATCCCTAGCGCAGTTGGCGGCTATTGGCAAGCTGACCCGGGTGGTGGAGTGGGGTGGCCGGGGGTGTTTCGTGCGGACTGAAGTCCGCGCTCCGTTTTTTCATTCATGCGCGGAAGACCATGGCGGGTTCGTAGAGGCTGAGGCGGATGACACCCATCAGCGCGGCGAACATGCAGATGAGTTGGATGATGCCAAAGACCGCCACCGGGATCTGCCATGGCATGACGAAGGGCGGCTGGCCGTTTTTGATGGCGGCGAATGCGAAGGCCGAGGTGGCAAGCAGGCCCATTCCGAAACCGATCAGCCCGACGGTGGATGACTGGATGACCAGCATCAGGCTGATGCGGAAATTGCTCATGCCCATGGCTTTGAGCGCGCCGAGGTGCTTGAGGTTGTCGAGCACGAACGCATAAAAGGTCTGGCAGGCGATGGCGATGCCGACGATCAAACCAATGATCACGGTGGTGCCGAAGGAAATCGGGATTCCGGTGTTTTTCACATACCACCAGACGGTGGAGGTGTTGAAGTCGTTGGGGTTGTCGCCGAAGTTTTCGTTCACATAGGCGCGCAATCCGGTGTGGCGGGTGATTTCCGCGGCAGCCTCCGCGGGCGTGACGCCCTCGATGGGCGCGGCGATGACGGCTGAGAGCATCTTGCGCGAGGCCGGCGTGTATTGCAGGGCGCGCTCGTAGGTGGTCCAGATATACGGCCCGCCGGTGAAGGAGCGCATGGCTTGGGCGATGCCAACGACGCGCGCCTCGATGTCGTTGATCTCGAAGCGATCGCCCACACGGATCGGGTGATCCTTGTTTTCCGATAGACGCTGGACGGCGAGTTCGTCGATGACGACGGTGTTGGGCAGGCGCAGGTCCTCGAGATTGCCCTCGACCATGCGGGCGGGCCCGCCGGCGAGCGTGGCGGCGTCGATGCCGAGAAGCTGCACGGTTTTGAAACTGCCGCTCTCCAGCCGCACGCGCTGGATGCCGGAATAGAGCGGCATCGCCCAGCGCACGGCGGAAACGGAGCGGACGCGTGAGACATCGGTATCGCGCAATGGGTTGATCTCATTGATCTGCTCGACGCGCTCCTCGACTACGAAGATCGGCGCGCCGACGTTTTTGAGCGTGGAGGTCGTCCATGTCATGAGTCCGCAGAAAACCGAGGCCTGCTGGACGATGAGAAAGGTGGCGAGAAACAAGCCCGCCACCAGCATGAGGTACTTGGCCGTGTCGCCGAAGAGCATTTTGAGAGCGAGGCGGGTCATGCGGGTGGGGTAGGGAGGCTGGCGATTGCGCCGGAGCCTAGCAGCGGACGGGGCTTGCGCAACCCGCGACGTGCGGTGGTTTGCTTTTGTGTCGGGAGTTTTTTGATTTCCGAGCACATGGTTTCCGGTGATAGGTTGCGGCATGCGTTCATTGAGCAGGTGGTTGGTGTCGGAGGAAACGGGGCAATCGTTTTCCCATTGCGTGAACTGCCGGCTGCCGTTGTTGGAAATCGACGCACCGTGGCTGGTGAACAAGGATTTTTTCCGCGGGGAATGCCTGCTTGAATACGCGATCTGCCAGCCGTGCCGGGACAAGGTTTCCGCAAGGGTGCCGGAGGCGACTAAGGCCGCGGTGAGGGAGTTTCTCGAAACGGAAATCGACTGGCAGACACGCCTTGCGGAGCATCTCGGGCATGGCGGGGAGGAGTTGAGGTTCGCGCGCTGCATCTCATGCCGCAGGCCGCGAGGGGAACTGGATGGCTTCGCGCTTTCCGCGTTGTTCGATGCGGGCGGGCAACTGGTGGAAGGGCCGCTGCCCTTGCTGATGTGCCGGGACTGCTACGGCCGGATGACCTCGCTGCTGTGCGAGACGAGCCGGGCGATATGGCGCAAGTTTCTCACAGAAAACTTCGAGCAACCCCATGATCCCGACAGTTTCGGCGACCTCGGGATTTTCTGACAGAGCGGCTCAACCCAGTGCCAGCGCTTCTTCAAACACGGCCTTGAGCGTGTCGATGGGTTCCAGCCCGCAGGAGACGCGCAGCAGGTGCGCGGGGACGCCGCAGCCTTCCGCCCATTCGAGTTCGGGATAGTGGGCCAGCATGACATACGGGCAGACGAGCGTGAAGGGCGTGCCGAAACTCGGCCCCTTGCTCAAGCGCAGCGCGTCATAAACTTTGGGCGTTTTTTTCGGGGCTTTGAGGGTGAAGGACAGCAGGCCGCCGTAGCCGCCGTTCTTGCGGCGGATGGCGTCGTAGTTTTCGCGGGTTGTTAGAGAGGGATGCCAGACCTTGTCGATGGCGGCATGGCCGGCGAGCCATTTGGCGAGTTCGAGGCCGCTGGCGTTGACGGTTTTCATGCGCTTGGAATAGGTCTTGAGATTGGAGAGCAGCACCTCGGCATCGGCGATGTAAAGCGGCGCGCCTTCCCGCGCATCCGTCTCCAGCGATTCGCTCAGCGCTGCGGTGAAAGGCGAGTCCTTGCGCAGGCTCGCCATGCCGGCCATCACATCGCCCTCGCCGGAAATCCACTTGGTGAGGCTGCCGGTGACCACATCCGCGAAGCGCAGGGCATCGACATTGAAAGGTCCTGCCGCGGAGTCGTCCACGATCAGGGGGGTGGAACCGTCGGCGCAGGCTTGGGCGACGCGGGCGAGATCGACGGTGCGCAGCAGCGGGTTGCTGGGAAGCTCGGTGAAAACCCCCGCGAACTCGCCTTGGCGGATGCGTTGCAGCGCTTCATCAAACGATTCGCCGCTGGCTTCGTTCAGATAAACGACGCCATGGCCGAAGTGTTCCTGCACTTTAAGGCAATCGACGTAGGGAAACTCCAGTTGCAGGGTGCGCTTGCCTTGTTTGAAGCCGGGCAGGGCGCGCAGCACGCTGGTGCATGCCGCCATGCCGCTTGCAAACACATAACTGTTTTCCGGAGTGGCTCCGGTGAATTTTGACAATGCCCGCGATATCAGATGCGACTTCGATCCCTCGCGGGGTCTGGCATCGAGGAAATCCTGCGCCTGCCGGCTGCTGACGACTTCGCCAGAGTAGCGCCAATAGGCATCCGCTTCGGCTTTCGCCTTGGCCGGCACGACGAGCGCCTGCAAGCCATGATAACTCGCGATGCGCACGGCGGTTTCCGCACGGCGCTCGACCCAGCGGTGCGCGCGCTGCACGGCGGCGCGTGTCGGTAGAACTATAACCTCCTCGTTTTCACCGGCTACTTCCGCTTTTGCGTTGTCGAACAAACGCTCGACCGTCGGATGTTTGAAAAACCTCGGATAGCCCACGCGAAGGCGCTTGAGAACTTTCGCACGGCCCTCTTCATAACCGATCACCGAATCCCATGTCGGCAGGCAAACCGAGCACGCGTGTGGGGAATCCGGAAGCGGCAGCCCCAGATCCTTGGCCTGCCAGGCCGGTTGGGCTGATAGGTCACGCGTCACGCGCCCTCCATGACTCGTGCGAGGACTTTGGGCAAGTCCGGATCAAGCATTCTCCGACGCCTGATTTCATGTGCCTCGGGCGATCAGGCGCGCAGTTTTTCCACAAAAACCTCATGCCGCGAGCCATCGATGCTGAGGACCATGTGGCTGCGGCCGACCACTTCGCCATTGGCGGCGGGAACGGCTGCGGGCGCGGATGGTTTCGGCGCGGGCGCGGGCTTGGCGGCCTCGGCGGGCGGCACACCTTTGACGAGCGCCTCGACCTGTTGCGGAAACATGGCGTAGAGCACGGTGATTTCATCATCGGTCGGCAGGCCCTTGCCGGCGCACTGTTTGCGGTAATTTTCGAGCCCGGGTTCCAACAGATCCGCGGGACGGCAGGTGACGGCTTTTTTGCCCGACTGTTTTTCCACCAGGGCGAGGATCTCGGGATTGATGGGGCCGGGAGCTTTGCCATATTTGCCAAGCGCGATGTCCTGCGCCGGTTGGCAGATGACTTTCCAGCGGCCGAACTTGATGTTCATCATGGCCTGCGTGCCGACGATTTGCGAGGTGGGCGTGACCAGCGGAATCCAACCGAGCGCCTCGCGCACCACCGGGATCTCGCGCACGACCTCGTCGAATTTGTCGGCCATGCCTTGTTCGGCGAGTTGGTTGCGGAAGTTGGAGAGCATGCCGCCGGGGACCTGGAAAACGAGGATGTCCGAATCCACCCGCTCGTTGGCCGGGCTGGTGAATTTGGAGAGCTGCCGGTAAACCTCCTCGAAGTGGACGCGCAGCTGCTGGAGCTTGCCGGTGTCATAATCCGGCTTGCGCGGGTGTCCCTCCAACATGGCGAGCATGCGCAGCGTGTCGGGCTGCGAGGTGCCGTTGGCAAATGGAACGATCGACGTTTCCACAATGTCCACGCCCGCATCGATGGCGGCGAGATACGAGGCCGCGCCGAGACCGGCGGTGTCGTGCGTGTGCAGCACGATCGGGATGCCGACCTTGTTCTTGAGTTCCTTGACGAGATCGTAGGCCACTCTCGGAGCGATGATGCCGGACATGTCCTTGATGCCGATGGAGTGGCAGCCCATTTTTTCCAACTCGATGCCCATTTTCACAAATGCCTCGATCGTGTGAACCGGGCTGGTGGTATAACATATCTCGCCGCGCGCGTGCTTGCCGGAGGCGATCACCGCCTTGATGGCGGTGGTGAGGTTGCGAACGTCGTTGAGCGCGTCGAACACGCGGAAGACATCCTGCCCGGCGGCGGCGTTGGCCCGCACGAACGCCTCCACGACATCATCGGGGAAGCTCGCGTATTGCACGATGTTCTGGCCGCGCAAAAGCATGATTTGTGGTGTCTTGGGCGCGGCTTTTTTCAGCGCGCGGAGGCGGTCGAAGGGATTCTCTCCGAGATAACGCAGGCAGGAATCGATGGTCGCACCGCCCCATGTTTCGAGTCCGCTGAATCCGAGTTCATCGAGGATGGGCGCGGCGGGCAGCATCTGCTCCGTCGTCATGCGGGTGGCTGCGAGCGACTGGTGGCCGTCGCGAAGGACGGTGTTGTTGAAGGTGACTGGTTTCATGGCGGCACCGCCAGCTTAGGATCCGGCGGGCGGCATGACCAATGGATTCACGTCCTGGAATATGCGCGGATTGCCATTCTTTTCGCGTATCCCGCCCCGGCACGCTGAATCGCGTTACCGCGGCATGTTTTGCAACTCGCTCTCGAGTTGTGCCGCCAATTCACTCATGCCGGTGGCGCGCGCCAGATCCATGCGCACCTTCAAAACATCAGCCCGTTTGAGATCCTTCTCGGGCATCTCCGCAAGACACTCGGCCGCGGTTTCATGATCACCAATTGCAAGCGCGCCCTCGGCTTGCGCCAGCAATGGCGGTTGTTCACCCGCCAGCGGCTCGCGGTAGAGCGCCCATGACGCGTGCTCCGGCAAACCCGCCGCATCCTCCACCTGCTCCAGATACATCAACTCGTCTCCCGACTTCTTCTCCCGCCAATGATTGACCGCCAGAACGATGGTCAGCCCGATCACCGCGAACGAGGCCTCCATGAAAAACGGCGAGGTCATGATGCCGACGATGAACCCCGTCCACTCGCCCAACAAACCCGGCAGATGACGCCAGCCCATCAACAGACCGGACATTGCCAAGGTGAGCGTCAGCAGGATCGCCGCGCACACCAGGATTTGGATCCTCCGTTCATCCACAGGTTTTTTCATGCCCGGCGTCACGGTAGGTGGATTTTTCCACAGGCCCAACATTGGAATCCGGAAAATTATTACGTTTTTCTTGATTATTTTAAAAAACTAAGCAATTTGACGCCCGTTGAGCGCATTTTTTAAAATGAAAACGCTGTGGCTGGCCCTGCTTTTGGCAGCGCCACCCGTCGCCATCTGGACATGGCGCGGAGGCGGTGAAAGACCGACCCCGCCCGTGGTCGCCGCGCATCCGACAGAGAAAGTTGCAGTGGAAGTCCTAACCGCTGACGGCAAGAAGCAGTGGATGATGGTGGAGGTGCCGCACGAAACGGTTCCAGAGCCGTCGAGCGCCTTGCTCATCATGCTTTCCACACTGCTTCTGCTGCGCCGCAACCGCGGCAAATGACCACGGCGCTTGATTCGCTCTTGGCGGGATGACGCGCCACCCCTAAACACCGCGGCCATGCGGCTTTTCGACACGCTCACCCGGACCGAACGCGAACTGCGCCCGATCGACGGCGCGACCTTCCGTTTTTACTGCTGCGGCCCCACCGTTTACGGCCCGGCGCACATCGGCAACTTCCGCACCTTCGTGCTGCAGGATGTCCTGCGCCGCACTCTCGAAACCGGCGGCACGCGCACCCTTCACGTCCGCAACATCACCGACGTGGACGACAAAACCATCCGCGATTCCCAGAAAGCCGGCCAGACTCTAACAGACTTCACCGCGGGCTGGACGGAGAAATTCCATCAGGACTGCGAAAAACTCGGCCTGCTGGAACCGCACATCGAACCCGGCGCGGTCGATCACATTCCGCAGCAGATCGCGATGATCGAACAACTCTTCGCCAAGGGCCATGCCTACGCCTCCGATGACGGCTCGGTGTATTTCAAAATCTCCTCGTTTCCCGGTTACGGAAAACTCTCCCGCCTCGACGAGCGCGAACTCGATCTCGGCAAAACCCAGAACGCCCGCGCCAACGCCGATGAATACGAAAAGGACAGCGTCTCCGACTTCGTCCTGTGGAAAGCCCGCCGCCCCGAGGATGGCGAAAACTTCTGGCCCTCGCCCTGGGGCGATGGCCGGCCCGGCTGGCATCTCGAATGCTCCGCGATGATCCGCGAGTATCTTGGCGAGGATTTCGACCTCCACTCCGGCGGTGTTGACCTGGTGTTTCCCCATCACGAAAACGAGATCGCCCAGAGCGTCTGCTCCTGCGGCGGACACTTCGCCGCGCACTGGTTTCACATCACCCACCTGCTGGTGGACGGCGGCAAGATGTCCAAGTCGCTTGGAAACTTATATACTCTAACCGATCTCGAAATCCGCGGCTTCACACCGATGGAAGTCCGCTACGTGCTCATCGGCGGCCATTACCGCAAGCAGCTCAACTTCACGCTCGATTCACTGCACGCCGCCCGCGAGGCGCTCGCCAAACTCGCGAAAGCCGCGCGCAACCTCGCCGCGAAAGCCGGTGGAGACATCATGCTCGGCTCCGCCGGCTTCGGTCCCTTCCAAGCCGCGTGGGACAGTCTCAACGACGACCTCAACACCCCCGCCGCTCTCGGCGGGATCTTCACCGGCCTGCGCGAAGCCTCCGCTCTAACAGGCAAGGATGCCGCCGCCGCCCTGGCGGGTTTCAACCGCGTGCTGCGCGCGCTGGGCCTCACCTTGCCCGAGGTGGCCGAAGTGGAAATTCCCGAAACCATCCGCGCCCTCGCCGAAACCCGCTGGCAGGCGCGCCTCGCAAAAAACTGGGCCGAATCCGACCGCCTCCGCGACGAACTCGCCGCCCTGGGCTGGCTCGCCAAGGATGGCCGGGAGGCATACACGCTGGAAAAACTCTAGCGTCGCGCGGCCGTGAAACATGCTTCCAGCGCAACCGGTAATGCACAAGTTGGGTCGGAAAAGCTTCAGTCTCAGAAATGAGAGATTCCTTGCCGTCGCCGGCAGCATGCTGTCGCTGGCCGCATTGTGCCTCGCGTTGTATCTCGAAGCGGTTTCCCTCGCGGGCGCATTCGACTTTTCCACGCCCGTCACATGGGGCGACATCACCTCCTCATGCGGCCTCGTGAGGCTCCGGCATATCAAACCTGTGATCACCGATTGGGTTGCACTCGCGGGAATGGTCGGCGTACTGCTCCGAGTTCTGGTTTTCCGCCGCGGAGGATCCAACGGAATGTTGATCGCATACTTCACTCTTTTCATGGCCACGGGTGGATTTGTGGGATTGATCGCAATTTTTTTCGGGTGGTTTGGCGCTCCGATTGATGGCGAATTTTTTCAAGACGGAACTCCGACTTTTCTCGCACACGGGATTTGGGCGATGATGCTTCTTGGATGGATGGTCAACCGCTTGCTTGCAAAGTTCGAACATTCAGGACAAGCGGGCGTGCCCGACAAAACCTCTTGAACGAAATGAACAAACCCTCCGGATGTCATATCAATCACTCCCGGCATCCCGGTGTCCACGCGGGTGGTCATTCCGATTACATGGACGCGGGTTGCGTTCATCAAAAACTCCTGTGGGAGGAACTGAAGTTGAGAAAGCGTTTGGGAAAATTCTGCAAGGCAAGAGGGTTCATCGGAGACATGCGCGTCTTCTTCCGGCGGCGGAAGCTGCTTGGTCGTTTGCGCAGGCGTTATGAAATCCCCCATGCGCTGTTTATCGGTGCCGGGCATGGGGATGGCGCGGTCCGCGACACTCTGCAATCTCCGGGTTGATCCGCTGCATTCCTGAAACTAGGAAAATAATAACAGTACGCTTGTTAATTCGACCGGTGGAAATTTTTCGCAGATTTTACATTTATCTGGTTGACGGCTTTTCTGCTTTTACATATCTACCCAAAACATTCGCCGCACATGAACTCCAAAGCCACATGCTCAAAACATCCGCAGCCGATCCAATGGCAGCCGGTCATGGGCGTGGAGTATTGCGCAAACGGATCCAATCCCGAGGCGATCCCGAGCCGACTTTCCAGAGGCTTCGATCCCATGGCCGCGGGCAGGTAGTTCAAGAACCGAATCAATCATCGGATTCCTTTCGAACCCCGCCCGCTTCCCAAGCCGGCGGGGTTTCTGTTTTCCGGAAAACACCTTGTTTTCAAGCGGTTTCCAGCCGCGCACACCAATCATTCAACAGCACAAACAACACCATGATTTACCATCCATGATCCCACGGGCGTGAGAGGCCCCGCCGCCGGCGGCAACCGGCGGCGGGGCGGAAACGGCCACCCGTTCAACTAGTCCCCGCGAGAGGCGCTTGCTTCCGGACGACCGCGCTAACGGTCACCCGCAGCAGGCGCACTGTCAAGCGGGCCGTCCACAAGACGGCCCGCGCGGGACGAATGCGGTCCGGTTCCACTCCCTGGTCATGACATATCAATATCACATACCAGAGGCTTGGCATTCATATGATATGCCACGGGAGGTGTGCCTGAAACACCGAAAGATCCGCCGTGAAATGTTCCAGCGGGTGTGAGTCCTCCAACCGGACTGGCAGTGGTGTTTGTTTTCATTGGTTCATACCGTGGCGGTGGCTTGCATCCGCCAAGCCCATTCACTCCGGGCATGGCGGATAAAATCCGCCGCCACGCTTCACATTCAAACACGACGTGCGCCAGCAGCGCGGCGAGGTCTCCAAAACCACGCTTGTCCGGGGCGGCACCGGGACGTCGTGCCATCCATTTCACAACAGCGGAGTAGCCAAGCGGTAAGGCAGCGGTTTCATACGCCGCGTATCGCCGGTTCGAATCCGGCCTCCGCAACCACTTTTTCATTGGGCCGCTCGATCAGTGAGTAGGTCATCCGCCTTGCAAGCGGAAGAGCCCGGAGCAAAGCCGGGGCGGTCCACCATCCCACGGGTTGTTAGCCACGTAAAGATCTTGAGCTGCCTGTAAAGCAGCCGTCCGCCGGTCCAGCGTCGGACCGTTACCGATACAACCCACCATTTCATCCGGCCTGTTAGCTCAGCCACGAAGAGCAACCGCCTTTCGAGCGGAAGGTCGCGGGAGCGATGCCCGCACAGGCCGCCAATTTCAACATCGCGCGCGAGGGAGTCAGAAAATCCGCCTCGCTTGGGACGAGGAGACACCCGGGGCAGCACCGGGGCGCGCGACCATTTTTCAACCATCCTCCGTAGCTCAAAAGCAGAGCATCCGCCCGATAAGCGGAAGACTGCGGCGCGATACCGCACGGAGGGACCATCCCCAGTGATGTCAAAGCAGCATGTCCGGCTGTTAATCGGGACGTCGTGGTGCAAGTCCTGGTCCGGGAGCCATGGCTGTGTAGCTGAGACAGATCAGTGTCCCGTTGAAGCCGGGAAGAGTCCGGCGCGCTACCGGACACAGCCACCATTTTCCATAACGCTCCATTGGTGCATCAGCTAGCACAGCGGCCTTTCATGCCGCAGAAGCCGGGGCAGCACCGGCATGGAGTGCCAATCTTTCCGAGCTCCCGAAGTGTAAGAGTCTGCACGCCGCTTTGCGAAGGCGGAGGTTCGGGGTGCGAATCCTCGCGGGAGCACCATTTCCCATGTTGACCATGTTGTAACAGTAGCATCCCGCCCTGTGAAGGCGGCCGTGCCGGTGCAAATCCGGTTGGTCAACCCAATTTCAGAATCGCGCACATGGTGAAGAGACGAACCGCCGGCCTGCAAAACCGGAAAACCCGGTGCAAGTCCGGGATGCGCGTCTCCATCTCTAACAGCCCTGTAGCTCAAAGAGCGAGAGCATCCGGCTTTGACCCGGAAGGTGACGGTGCAAGTCCGTCCGGGGCCGCCAATTCCAACATCCCGGCGTAGCCCAATGCAGAGGCAGCGAGCTCAGACCTCGTCCAGTGCAGGTGCAAGTCCTGCCGCCGGGACCATGGAACGCGAACCGGCCGAGCGCGACGGGTTTCCCTGCTAAGGAACTCGTCCCGCCAGCCGGGGTGAGGTGCAAGTCCTCCGCGTTCCGCCAATTTTCCAACGGACCCGAAGCTTAGACAGCGAAGCTGCCGGCTTTTACCCGGTCGAGCAGGGCGCACATCCCTGCGGGTCCACCAAATTTGCCCTATGAAAACAAACACCACGCAGACCTTCCCATTTTCCAAAATCAGACAAACATAACCACCATGAAAACCAAAGACCTGATCCATCTCGGCGTGCCCGAGGGTGAGGCGATGCAAAGCGCCCACGAGTTCATCCGTGAATACATCGCCACCGGAAACGACGGAGCGGCGCTTGCCGAAGACATTTTCCAAATCGTCGCCGATCCTTCCGCGTTCTTCGACGACTCGCTGCGTGCGCCGTTCGCACGCGCGCTTTACCGTCCGGCCTTCATGCCGCGTGCGGAACTCGCGCCGTGGCGTCAATGGGGCGACGACCTTGAACCGGACGCCATCAAGCAGATGGCCAACGCCTGCGCGCTGCCCGTCGCGGTGGCCGGCGCCTTGATGCCCGACGCGCACGTCGGCTACGGCCTGCCGATTGGTGGCGTTCTTGCAACGGAGAATGCCGTGATTCCCTATGCCGTCGGTGTTGACATCGCATGCCGCATGAAACTCACGGTGTATGAACGCAAGGCGAACATCATCCCCGGTCAGCGCGACCGTTTGGCCAACATCATTGAAAGCGAAACCCGTTTCGGCATCGGCGCGGAGTTCAAGGATCGTCGCGATCACGATGTGATGGACGAGGACTGGAGTGTTTCACCGATCACCAAGCACCTTCATGACAAGGCGTGGAAACAACTCGGCACCAGCGGCAGTGGAAATCACTTCGTTGAGTTCGGAGCGTTCACCGTGACGGATGATTCGCTGGGTTTCCCGCCCGGCGAATACCTCGCGTTGTTGAGTCACTCGGGATCGCGCGGAACCGGCGCGCAGGTTTGTGATGTTTACAGCAAGCGAGCCATGGCCCGCCGTGCGAGCTTGCCGAAGGAACTCAAGCACCTCGCATGGCTCACCTTCGATGAAGCCGACGGTCAGGAATATTGGAACGCCATGAACCTGATGGGCCGCTACGCCGCCGCCAACCATGAACTCATCCACAAGCACATCGCCAAAAAAGTCGGAGCCCGCGTGATGCTCGATATCGAGAACCACCACAACTTCGCCTGGAAGGAAACCCATGTCGTGAATGGTGAGTCGAAAGAACTCATCGTCCACCGCAAGGGCGCGACTCCGGCGGGCAAGGGCGTGCTCGGCATCATTCCCGGCTCGATGGCGAGTCCCGGATTCGTCGTGCGCGGAAAAGGCGAGGCCGCCTCGTTGCACAGCGCTTCGCACGGCGCGGGCCGTGTGATGAGCCGCAAGAAAGCACTGCAATCCTTCACTTGGAGTGGCACGAAGAAGCTGCTAAAGGAACGCGGTGTCGAGTTGCTATCTGCCGGACTGGACGAGGTGCCGGGTGTTTACAAGGACATCCACACTGTCATGGCAGCGCAGACCGATCTCGTCGAAGTGCTCGGCCGCTTCGATCCGAAGCTGGTTAAAATGAGTCCTGCGGGTGAAAAAGCCGAAGACTGATCTTCGCTATCAACCATCAACTCTCAACCATCAACTAAATCCCATGAGCGACATCCTCCACAAAACCACCGTGCTTGTTCTGAACCGCAACTGGCAGGCGATCCATACCAAGACTCCGGCCGATGCCTTCTGCATGATGGCCAGCGGAGCCGCGACCGGACTCGACGTGCAGGGCGATGATTCCATCGTGCCGGTGCGTTGGGACGATTGGCTCAAACTGCCTGTCAGGGAAGAGGACCACGCGATCCATACTCCGCGCGGCGCGGTGCGTGTGCCGACGGTGATCGTGGCGGCGAACTATGCCAAGGTGCCGGTTTGCCGTCCGCGTCTCGGCATGCGCGGCATCTGGGAACGCGACGGCGGTGTCTGCCAATACACCGGCCGCAGCCTCGCGCCGCACGAAGGCAACATCGACCACGTCGTTCCCCGCTCGCGCGGCGGCGCGACCTCGTGGGAGAACTGCGTGCTCTCGCACCGCGATGTGAACTCGAAAAAAGGCGCGCGGCTGCCGCACGAGGCCGGCCTGCACCTGCTGCGCAAGCCTCATGTGCCAAAGGCGCTGCCCGCCACCGCGTTCATCCGCAACCACCACGACATCCGCGACTGGAAGAAGTTCCTGTAACTGGCTGTTTTTCGAGTCCAATGCCGCCTCCTGTCCTTCCAAAGGACTGGAGGTTTCGGCTGTTGGCCGGGATTGAGACCAGTTCTTTCTTGCGCTGTCCTTGGGCGATGCTTGAATTCCGAGATGCTTTTTTCAAAGAAGTGTCCGATGTCCCGAAGTTCCCAAAACAATCCATGAAGACCGGGGTTGGTGTTCAACGACCTGCTGACTTCAACCGCCAAACCCATCCAGCCGCTCATGAAAACATGGCTCCCTTTTCAGCGATTGTCCGTCGCTTCTTTGATTCTTAAGGCGTTCTTTCTCGCCGGTTTGAGTGCCTCGGCGGCGGTCGGCCCTCCACAGCCGCTGGATGTGAACGGCGATGACATCCCCGATATTTGGGCACTGCGTTACCAGGCTGGTATCCTCAACCCGGCGCACGACTCCGATGGTGATGGAACTTCCAATGCCGTTGAAAGCTCCGCGGGCACCGACCCGCTGTCGCCAGCCTCCGTGATTCGCGTTTCTGCCATCACCAGGGACATCGCCGGGGTGCATCTCACTTTCCCGACACTTCCCGGCAAGCGTTATCAAGCGCAGGAAAATGCATCCCTGGATGCCGGCACATGGAGCGATATCGGCGCGCTTCACACCGGGACCGGCGGCGAGGTGGAGGCGACTGTCGCCGCACCGGGAACCACGAAATTTTTCCGGGTTTATGTGTTGGATGTGGACACCGACAACGACGGCGTCACGGACTACGAGGAAATCCTGGCTGGTTACAACCCGAACAGCCCGACATCCTTTGGAGCGAGCGGACTCACGGACAAGGAGGCGTTGTTAGCCGCGCTCAATCCCTCTACCGTGAACACGGTGAGCGTGCAGGCCGCGGACGACGCAGCCACCGAACCCAGCCCGGTGGACACGGGTTTGTTTGTCATCACTAGGGTTGGAAAACTGACGCCGGTGACTGTGAACTTCACCGTAGCCGGAACGGCGGTGGAGGGCAGCGACTACACCGCCATCAGTCGCTCGGTGACGCTTCCGTTCGGAGTGAACACGGCGGCGGTGACGATCACGCCGGAGACGGACGCTTTGATCGAATCTCCGGAATCGGTCATCCTAGCGATAGCTTCCGGCACGGATTATGCGCCGCCCACGGCAAGCACGCAGTCCGCCGCGCTTCTCATCCATGATCGGACTGCCCCGAACGGCACGGGTCTCAACGCGCGATACTGGAATGAAGCGGGCACCATGTCAGGAACGATTCCGGCGATATTCCCTGGCAACCCGGCTTTGACCCGCACCGATGCGACGGTGAATTTCACCTGGGCTGGATCGCCGGGTGCCGGGGTCAACAGCGAACGTTTTTCCACTCGCTGGACCGGTGAGGTGCTGCCGGAGTTCTCGCAGATCTATACTTTCTTCTTTTATGCTGATGATGCGGCACGGGTTTGGGTGAATGGGAAACTTCTGATCAATGCCTGGCCGCGCTCCAGCAGTGCTTTCGAGTTTTCCGGCACCATCGATCTGACAGCGGGAGTTCGCTACCCGATCGTGATTGAGTTTTATGATGTGACCAGCACCGCGCGGGCCGAGCTGCGCTGGCAGAGCGCGAATCTCGCCAAAGAGATCATCCCGATGACACGCCTCTTCCCGGCAGTGCCGCCACGGATTCTCAGTCCACTCGATGTCCTGCTCATTCAGAACAGCCCGCTTTACAACTATCAAATTGTCGCCAGTGGCGCACGGCGATCAAGCTAGGGAGAGCAAAGAATCGCGGTAGGTGAGGTCGAGCATGGCGCGGCGACGTTTCTTTGGGAGGCTGCGGGTATCGGTGAGG
>Ga0315904_10006736_pt1 | contig 15631 bp, 8 predicted proteins | sample LakEriMetagenome_6_FD_203529 | JGI IMG/M metagenome (GOLD analysis project Ga0315904, IMG submission 203529) | Freshwater fungal communities from buoy surface, Lake Erie, Ohio, United States - Buoy 12 MA120 | ecosystem: Environmental > Aquatic > Freshwater > Lake | place: USA: Lake Erie, Ohio... | reverse complement strand
GTCTCGGCCCTCCAGGCCTCGACTCACTGCATGTCCGCTGCGCTTCGCCATCCTGGCTTCGCTTGCTCCCATAGCCCGCTCGAGGGCATGGGCAGCCCCGAGCTGCCGTGAGATGCCGAGCTACCGTGGGATCCTTTTGCATGGTGGCAGCCCGCGCGGATATCGGTGGCCCAGAGAGAGATCGTGGCGTGATCACCGGATCAGCCTCTGCCGTCCCTGACCGGGTATGCTTCCTTCCATGTCGCCGATGCAGTCATCGTTACGCGTGCTGGTGATCGAAGACGATCCCGCTTCACGGTCGGCGATCGTCAAGTCGCTGCGCGAAATGCGGCACACCGTGTTCGAGGCGGCCGATGGCGTGACCGGCCTGCAGATCGCCCAGACCGAGCCGCTCGACGCCGTCGTGCTGGACCTCATGCTGCCGCGCATGGACGGCATCCGTTTGCTCACGGAACTTCGCCGCACGAGTCGCGTGCCCGTGATCATCGTCTCGGGCCGCAGGACGGAAGACGACCGCGTGGAGGCTCTCGACCTCGGCGCGGACGACTACCTCACCAAGCCCTTTACCGTCCGCGAACTGCTCGCACGGCTGCGGGCCGTCGTGCGACGCACCGAGGCCGAAACGGCCACGGTGATCACGCTCGGTGATATCGTGATCGACTTCAGCGCCAAGACGGTGTCCCGGAATGGAGCCCGGATTCCGCTCACGGCCACGGAGTTCGAGATGCTGGCCGCCCTGGCCCGGCATCGCGGCGAGGTCGTGCCCCGCGACGTGCTTGAGAAGGCGATCCGGCAAGATGGCAGCGGCCACGTGAGCAACGTGGTCGACGTGATCATCCTCCGGCTGCGGCGGAAGCTGGGACGGGAGCTGATCGCCACCCGCCGCGGCCAGGGATTCATCATCGAACAGCAGGATGCCAGTGCCTAAACCGCTGTTTCGATCGCTCCGCTGGCGGGCGACGTTTTGGATGGCCGTGTTCCTGCTGGCGATCGCGGTGGCGATCCGCTTCGTGAACTTTTACGTCACGCGGGACATTCTTCTCACGGACATCGACACGCAGCTCTGGACGCGATTGGGCGCGCTCAAGACACAGCAGCGGTTCGCCCCCGAAACGCTGCTCGAGCCCGACCTGCGCTTGGGAGGGCTGTTTCTGCCAGACATCCGCTCGGCGAGCGACCACAAGCCCTCGATGGCGATGCATCTGCTCATCCCGTCGGCCGTCAGCGGCACGCGATTCCCGTGGTTCGCCGGCGTCTGGCGAGACGACGGCACCCCCGTCGGCGCGCTGCGGCTGCCCGATGGTTTCGCCTGGCAGCCTGAATGGCATGAGCGAATGGAGACCATCTGGACCACGCCCGACGGCAAGCTTCGGCTCGCCTGCTGCCGGGGAAGCGATCAGACGATGCTGCTCGTGGGCACTCCCCTGGCGCAGCTGGAGCAGGCGCTGCGGGACGTGCTCTGGTTTTACGCGTGGACGATCGCGTTGGTGATGCCGCCGCTGGCCCTTGCGATGTGGTGGATCCTGTCGCGGATGATGAGGCCGCTCGGCCGCATCGCGCGGATCGCCGAGAACATCGCAGAGGGCGACTTCGCGGCCCGCATCGACCTGGCGCATGCGGATTCCGAACTCGTCGGCATGGCCACCACGCTCAACGCCATGCTCGACAGGCTCGACGCAGTGAGAGTCACGCAGGCGAGATTCAATGCCGATCTGGCCCATGAGATCCTCAACCCGATCCACGGCATCCTGATGCAGACCGACGTGGCGCAGCAGCGGCCTCGGACGGTGGAGGAACTCGGCCAGACGGTCGAGCATTGCCGCACGCTCGCCCTGCGGATCCAGAAGCTCTCGGAGTCGCTGCTCTCGCTGGCGAAGGCGGAGTCGGTGGCGGGCGAGGCGCTCGTCGAGCTCGATCTGGAGCCGATCGTCGAGGAGGCCGCCGCGCAGGTCGAAGACGTCGCCCGGGCGCGGCACGTCATGCTGCACGTTGACTCGCGGAGCGCCGTGGTTTTGGGCAACGCCGATCTGCTGCATCAGGTGTTTGTCAACCTGCTGGCAAATGCCATCGAGTACAGCCCTGCCGGCGGCACGGTTGAGTGTGCCACCACGCACGTGGGCGACCGGTGGGTGGTGCGGGTGATCGACCACGGGCAGGGCATTTCGGCCGACAGGGCCGGCCACGTATTCGACCGGTTTTTTCGCGAGGATGAATCGCGAGCGACCGCAACCGGCGGCCACGGTCTCGGTCTCGCCATCTGCAAGAGCATCATGCAGCAGCACTGCGGCGACGTGATCTATCGGCCCACTCCGGGTGGCGGCGCCACGTTCGAGGTGCAGTGTGCCGCGGCGATGCCATCGCCTCGGTGAACGGCTCTTGAACGATTCGTGAACGGCGCATGAACGCGTGGCCGATGTCCAGTGGGAATGACGGCGAATCGGGCCGCTGTTTCCCGCTGAACTCGACACTCTTCAGGGATTTGCGTTCATCGCGGCGACCGTTTTCTTGTCCGCTCGACGACAGGCCGTGAAAATGCTGCGTGGGGCAGGGAGTCTTGAAAAGCCCCCACGTCGGTCATTCAGGGGCAGACCGACGGACGACCGCTGAAGCGATGGCAGTCAGCTTCGGCAGCGAACGGTCGATGCGTGGGCGTGGCGGAGGCGTCAGGGGAGCGTTCCTTGACGGCGACGGCGCCCGCTCGCGTTGTTCATTTCTCACTCTCACGCATGAGGTGCTCCCATGACGTTTCGCACGCGCTTTCACTCCCACAGCCGCACGAGCCGGGGACGTCTTGCCGACCGCAGCCAAACGCGGGGGCGGGCGGCTGGTCGCGACCAGGCGACGCTCGCCGCCTTCGACCAGCTGGAGCAGCGGCTGGCCTTCGCCGTCAGCTATGCGACCGTCAACGACTGGGGATCCGGGCTGCAGGCCGATCTGAAGCTGACCAACGACACGGCAGCCACGCTCACCGACTGGCAACTGACGTTCAACTACAGCCGCTCGATCGACAGCATCTGGAATGCCCAGATTGTCAGCCGCACCGGCTCGCAGTATGTGATCAAGGGCTGCGACTGGAATCGCACGCTCGCGGTGGGGGCGGTGCAGGGCGTCGGCTTCACCGCTGGGGCTGGCACCGGCGTGCCGACGAACTTCGTGCTGACAGCCACCGGCGCCACGACGACGCCCATCACGCCGACGACTCCAACCACGCCGACCACGACGCCGACCGCGCCGGGTGTCGACCTGTGGAAGGAGCAGTTCTTCGCCCCCTACGTTGACATGGGACAGTATCCGGTGCCCGACCTCGACGGTCTGGCCCGGAAGTACGGTGTCGGGCTCATGACGCTGGGATTCATGCAGGCGACGCCTACCGGGAAGCTGGGATGGGCCGGGTATGACGTGCTCACGCCCGGGAGCACGAACGAGCAGGCTGTGGCCATCCAGGGCGAGATCAATGCCCTGCGGGCAGCCGGGGGCGACGTGATGGTGTCGTTGGGCGGGGCGGCGGGGCAGAGCCTGGCGCAGGCTTATGCGCAGCGCGGCCTGGGGTCGCAGGCCCTGGCGACCGCCTACGGAGAGATGGTCGACACCCTGAAGCTCAACAAGCTCGATTTCGACATCGAGGGGGCGGCCATCGCCGAAACCCAGACGATCAAGCTCCAGATGGACGCCATCGCCTTGATGCAAAAGACCCGTCCCGGCCTGGGCGTCTGGCTGACGCTACCCGTGCTGCCCCAGGGGCTCACGCAGGATGGCCTGAACGTGGTGAAGGCCGCCCTGGTGGCCGGCGTGAAGGTTGACGGCGTGAACGTGATGGCGATGGACTATGGCGACAGCGCCGCGCCGCCGCAGGCCAAGTCGATGGGGGCGTATGCCATCGACGCGGCCAACGCCACGTTCGCCCAGATGACGAGCCTGTTCGCCGGCCAGGGCCAGGCGTTCGGCTGGAACCAGCTCGGGGTGACGCCGATGCTGGGCGTCAACGACATCACGACGGAGGTCTTCACGCTGGCCGATGCCGATCGCCTCGAGACATTCGCCCGTGCCAAGGGGTTGGGCATGCTCTCGATGTGGTCGCTCAACCGAGACAATCCGGGGCCCGCGGGCCAGCTCTCCAACTTCCACACGGGAATCCCGACGATGCCCGCGGGCGGCTTCAGCACCACCTGGGGCGACTACGGCAGTGATCCGGTGATCGCGGGTGCCACGGGCGGCACCGCTCCGGTCACCACGCCGCCGGGGATCACCGTCACCGACGTTTCCGTCACGGAGGGCAATCCGCAGGCCACCCTGGCCACCGGCTACCTGCACACCTCGGGCAGCCAGATTCTCGACGCCGCCAACAACCCCGTGCGGATCGCCGGCGTGAACTGGTTCGGCTTCGAGACCACGAACTTCGCTCCGCACGGCCTCTGGAGCCGCGGCTACAAGGAGATGATGGATCAGATGAAGTCGCTCGGCTTCAACACGATCCGGCTGCCCTACTCCGACCAGCTCTTCGACTCGGGCAGCACGCCCAACAGCATCGACTTTTTCAAGAACGCCGACCTGCAGGGGCTGAGCGGCCTGCAGATCATGGACAAGATCGTTGCCTATGCCGGTCAGATCGGGCTCAAGATCTTCCTCGATCACCACCGCTCCGAGGCCGGCAACAGCGCCAACGCCTCGGGCCTCTGGTACACGTCGGCCTACCCCGAGAGCACGTGGATCAAGAACCTCTCGATGCTCGCCTCCCGCTATGCCGGCAACTCGACCGTCATCGGCATCGACCTGCACAACGAGCCGCACGGCCCCGCCACCTGGGGCGACGGCGGCGCCAACGACTGGCGGCTGGCCGCGGAGCGCGGGGGCAACGCCGTGCTGGCTGCGAATCCCAACCTGCTGGTGATCGTGGAGGGCATCGAGACCGCATCCTCGGGCAGCTACTGGTGGGGCGGCAACCTCTCCAACGCCGGCGCGGCGCCGGTGCGGCTGAGTACGGCCGGTCGGCTCGTCTACTCGGCACACGACTACCCGGCCAGCGTCTACGCGCAGACCTACTTCAGCGATCCGAGCTACCCGAAGAACCTGCCGGGTGTGTGGGACAAGAACTGGGGCTACCTGTTCCGCACCGGCACCGCGCCCGTCATTCTGGGCGAGTTCGGCAGCACCCTGGCCACGGCCAGCGACCAGGCCTGGTACGCCACGATGGTGAACTATCTGAAGGGGGACCTCGACGGCAACGGCACCAACGACCTGGCCGCGGGCCAGCAGGGAGTGAGTTGGACCTACTGGGCCTGGAATCCCAACTCGGGCGACACCGGCGGCATTCTCGCGGCCGACTGGAAGACCGTGAACACGGCCAAGGTCGATCCGCTCAAGGCGGTGCAGTTCCAGTTCCCGGCGGTGACGGGCACTGGCAGTTCGGTCACCACGACCCCGATGACGTTCACCGTGTCGCTCTCGGCGGCGAGTACGCAGTCGGTGACGGTGCAATACACCACGGCGGACGGCACGGCCATCGTCGGCAGCGACTACACGGCCACGTCCGGCACGCTCACGTTCGCCCCGGGGGAGACGCAGAAGACCGTGACGGTGCTGGTCAACCGCGACACCGCGGCGGAGGCAACGGAGACGTTCTCCCTCAAGCTGAGCAGCCCGACGAACGCCATACTCACCAAGTCAGCCGCCACGGGCACGATCCTCGACGACGACACGGCAAGCCCGACGCCGCCCCCAACGCCGACGCCGACTCCAACCCCGACGCTGAGCGTCTCCAGCGGTCGAGTGAACGAGGGCAACAGCGGCACGGCCTCGATGCAGTTCACCGTCACCTTGTCCGCAGCCTCCACCCAAACGGTCTCGGTCCAGTATTCGACCGCCAACGGCACCGCGGCCGCCGGCAGCGATTACACCGCGGCCAGCGGCACGCTCGCGTTCGCCCCCGGGCAACTCACGAAGACGATCACCGTCGGCGTCACCGGCGACACGACAGTCGAGTCTGATGAGACGCTCGTCGTACGACTCGGCACGGCACTGGCGGCGACGATCCTCAACGGCACCGGCACCGGCACGATCGTCAACGACGACGCCGTAAAGGCCGGCACCTACAACTACGCCGATGTGCTGCAGAAGTCGCTGCTGTTCTACGACGCCCAGCGGTCCGGCGACCTGCCCACGAACTTCCCGCTCAACTGGCGGGGCGATTCCGCACTGAACGACGGCAAGGACGTGGGTGTGGATCTCAGCGGCGGCTACTACGACGCCGGCGATCACGTGAAGTTTGCCCTGCCGATGGCGTCGTCGATGACGCTGCTCGGCCTCGGCGTGGTGCAGTACCGCGATGCCTATGTCAGCAGCGGCCTGCTGCCGCAGATGCTCGACGCGCTGAAGTGGGGCACCGACTGGCTCATCAAGGCGCATCCGTCGGCGAACGTCTTCTACGCGCAGGTCGGCAACGGCAGCGCCGACCATGCGTTCTGGGGCGCGGCCGAAGTGATGACGATGGGCCGGCCGTCCTACAAACTTGATGCCACGCGTCCCGGCTCCGATGCGGCAGGCGAGGCGGCGGCGGCGCTGGCCGCGGCTTCAATGGTGTTTCGGCCGACAGACGCCGCGTATGCCGACCTGCTCCTGAAGCACGCCCGCGAGCTGTTCACGTTTGCCGACACCTATCGAGGCAAGTATTCCGACAGCATTCCCGACGCGGCGTCCTACTACAACTCGTTCAGCGGCTACAACGACGAACTCGCCTGGGGGGCGACGTGGCTCTACAAGGCCACCGGCGAACAGGCCTATCTCGCGAAGGCGGAGTCGATCTACACCGGCGCGCTGGCGGGCCAGCAGCTGCAGTGGACGCATTCGTGGGACGACAAGACCTACGGCTCCGCCGTGCTGTTGGCGCAGGTGACAGGCAAGGCGGTCTACAAGGCCGACGCCGAGCGGTGGCTCGACTACTGGACGGTCGGCAACTCGAGCGGAAGAGTCAAGTACACCTCCGGCGGCCTGGCCTTTCTCGACACGTGGGGATCGCTGCGGTATTCGGCCAACACGTCGTTCCTCGCGCTCGTTTACAGCGACACCGTGGGAGACAAGAGCGGTCGCTACCACGATTTTGCGGTCCGGCAGATCAACTACATGCTGGGCGACAATCCGCAGGGGCGGAGCTACGTGGTCGGCTTCGGCACCAATCCGCCGCTGAATCCGCATCATCGCGGTGCCAGCGGCGTGTACGATGGCAACGTCAACGCGGCCTACAACAATCGCCACATCCTCTATGGGGCACTCGTGGGCGGCCCGCAGACCGCCATCGACAGCGACTACGTCGATTCGCGGAGCAACTACATCTGCAACGAAGTGGCCCTCGACTACAACGCGGCTTTCCAGGGCGCCGTGGCGAGGCTCTCCACGGAGTTTGGCGGCAAGGTGGTGGCCACCATGCCACCGGCCGAGACGCCGACCAACGAGTTCTTCGTGCAGGCGGCGGTGAACACCGTGGGCAGCGGCTTCACCGAGATCAGGGCGCTGATCAACAACCAGTCGGCCTGGCCGGCCCGAATGTCGTCGAATCTCTCGTTTCGCTATTTTCTCGACATCTCGGAGGTGAAGGCGGCGGGCTACACGGCCGCCGACGTGCAGGTGACCAGCAACTACACGCAGGGGGGCATCGTCAGCGGCCTGCAGGCATGGGATACGGCCAAGGGAATCTATGTGGTCACAGTTGATTTCGCCGGCACCGCGATTGGCCCGGGCACAGGCAGCTCCTACTGGCGGGAGGCGCAGTTCCGCGTGGGCCTGAGGAGCGGTCTGCCGGCCTCCGCGTGGAGCGCCCTCAACGACTGGTCGTATCAGGGGGTCGGGGCCGATCGCAATGCACCAGCCAAGACGGCCTTCATGCCGGTCTACGAACTGGGCAAGGTGCTGTTCGGCCAAGTGCCGGCCGGCTCGCTGACGGTATCGCCGTCGCCGACCCCCACTCCCACTCCAACTCCCACTCCGACGCCGACGCCGACGCCCACACCGACCCCCACGCCCACCGGTGGCATCGCGGTGACGTATACGCAGACGAGTGGCTGGGGCACGGGTTTCAACGGCAACCTCAAGATCAGGAACACGGGTACGACGGCGATCAATGGCTGGACGATGGAGTTCGACATGAAGGCGAACATCGTCAATATCTGGAACGCCGTGATCGTCAGTCGCGTCGGCACTCGCTACGTGATCAAAAACGCAGCCTGGAATGGCACGCTCGCCGCCGGGGCCGAGATCTCGTTCGGGTTCCAGGCCGACGGCATTGCCGGCGAGTTGCCGTCGAACAAGAAGGTCAATGGCGTGCTGGTGGTGTAGGCGCGGGGGCGGCGTCTGGTGGTGGTTCGCCCCACGCCTTACGGCGTTGGGCTTGTACAGGTCAGGGAGCCGACCGGCCGTAAGGCCGCGGGCGCGTCACGCTGGACACAGCGTCTGGTGGCGGTTCGCCCCACGCCTCACGGCGTTGGGCTTGTACAGGCCAGGGAGCCGACCGGCCGTAAGGCCGCGGGCGCGTCACGCTGGACACGGCGTCTGGTGGCGGTTCGCCCCACGCCTCACGGCGTTGGGCTTGTACGGGCCAGGAAGCCGACCGGCCGTAAGGCCGCGGGCGCGTCACGCTGGACACAGCGTCTGGTGGCGGTTCGCCCCACGCCTCACGGCGTTGGGCTTGTACGGGCCAGGAAGCCGACCGGCCGTAAGGCCGCGGGCGCGTCACGCTGGACACGGGGTCTGGTGGTGGTTCGCCCCACGCCTCACGGCGTTGGGCTGGGATCGAAAGCAACTACGTGCGGCCCGAGGTGCGGACGTCTCTGGGGTGCTGGGTGGAGGTGTCGGCGCTGCTGCGGCGCTCGGTGCTCCAGGCGCTCGACCGCGGTGTGACGATCTATGACCAGGGGCTTGGCGATCAGGACTACAAGTTTCACCTGCCCAGCCGCACCGTCACCTGCACCACATGGGGCCTGTTTCCCCGCGAGGCATGACCGCGGCACCCGCCGGCAAAAAGCCCCGAGCGCAAGCGAGGGGATGGGGGTTCGAAGCTATCACGGCCTGTTTTCGATCGCGTGCTCCAAACAGTAGAGCCGGCGGTCGGTCCGCAGGAACACGCGGCCGTCGGCGATCGCGGGTGACGCCATCACCATGTCGTCCTCGCCGAGCAGGTTCGTGTGCAGCAGTTCGAACGTTGGGCCCGCGCGCACGACGAATGTCTCGCCGTATTCATTGGCACAGAACACGAGGCCGTTGTAGGCCCACGGCGACGCCGTGAAGGCCCGCCCCTCCGGGAGTCGCTCCTTGCGGTAGTGCTGCTTGCCCGTGCGGGCGTCGTAGCAGGCCATCAGCCCGCGATCGGCAAGCACGTAGAGTTCGTCGCCGTAGACGAGCGTGGTGGGGTTGTAGGGCGCGGCGTCGCGGCGGCACCAGGCGATCTCGGCACTCGAGTCGTCGCCATCGGGGAGCGTGAGGTCGCCGCTCGCACCCGGCCGGATCGCCCAGATCGGTCGCGTGCGGTCGAGCACGAATCCCGAACTCACGAAGAGCAAGCCGTGGGCGGCGTAGGGCGTGGCGATCGTGATCGCGGAGCCACCGGCAAGTTCCCAGAGCAGGCGGCCGTCGAGCGAGTATGACCGCGTCGTGCCGGTGCCGGGCGTGACGAGTTCCGTCCGCCCACCGCTCTCCCAGACGAAGGGCGTCGACCAGTTGCTCTTCTCGTCGCGGGCCATCCGCCAGATCTCGCGGCCCGTCCGCGCGTCGATCGCCGACACGAACGAATCATCTTCGTTGTCGTTCACCACGTAGAGCCGGTCGCCGTGCAGCACTGGCGAGGCTGCCGGCCCCCAGCCCGACCGCATCGTCCGCGGTTTCCATCGGTGCTCCCAGACGCGGTGGCCGTGCATGTCGAGGCAGGCAATGCCGATGCCGGCGAACGCGGCGTAGATCCGCTCGCCGTCGGTGACGGGCGTCTCCGAGGCATAGCTGTTCTTCACGTGCACCGGGCCGGGAGGCGGGCCGCGGGCGATCACGGTCTCCCAGCGGGTCATGCCGGTGGCGGTATCCAGGCAGGTGACGACCCAGCGGATTTCACCATCGGCTACGTTGGGCCGCTCGCCGCCGAAGTAGAGGCCCTTCTTCGCGTCTTCCGGTGGTGCCGGCGGGATCGCGGAGGTGACGATCACGCTGTCGCCCGAGACGATCGGCGACGACCAGCCCCGGCCCTCGAGTGCGGCGCTCCAGCGCACGTTTTTCGTGTCGGTCCACCGCGACGGCAGTCGCTCGTCGTCCGCTGCGATTCCCCGCGCACCTGAGCCCCGGAAGCACGGCCAGTCGGCAGACGCCGTGGCCGCCGTCACTGCCACGAGGGCCAGGGCGGCGATCGGCTGCAGTCCACGTGGCATGGTGCACTTCCTTGCGCGTGTCGAGGTCGGGAGCCCGGTCCTTCGGGCTCAGCGTGTGGGAGCCGGGTGTCAGCGCTTCGCGGTCACCGGCGGGGTGATCAGCTGGGCGAGCAGCGGCAGGAGCTGCTTCTTGCGGCTGACCACGTTCTTGAGCTCGTAGAGCCCGCGGTCGAGCCGCGGGTAGTTGATCTCGTCGAGCGCCTCCGACTCGTGCGAGAGGAGCAGCAGCGAGCCCTGATCCACCACGTCGGTGATGAGCAGCGCCGAGAAGTCGAGGCCCCGGCGTTCGGCGAACTCCTCGAGCGCGGCCCGCAAATCCTCTTTTCGCTCCCAGAAGAGGTCGAAGCCGGTCTCCTCGATCTGCGAGATCGAGAACCGCACCCCCTGCTCGACAAACTCCTTGCAGTCCTCGGCGATCACGCCAGCCGGCGGTTTCGTCCGCAGGGCCGAGCCGATCTCGAAAAACTCCCGGGCGTAGCGGTCGAGATCGACCTCGCAGAGGCTGCGAAGCCAGGAGAGCACCTCGCGGTCGGTGTCGGTGGTCGTGGGGGAGCGGAGGAAGAGCGTGTCGGAGATGATGCCCGACGCCATGCACAGTGCGATGGCGGGGCTGGGCACCAGGCCGGCCGCCCGGAACTGCCGAGCGACGAGCGTGCAGGTGGAGCCGACCGGTTCGTTGATGAACCGGATCGGCTGCGTCGATTTGAGTCCGCCGCCGAGCCGGTGGTGGTCGAGCACCTCCACAATGTCGGCGTCCTCGGCACCGGCCACCGCCTGGGCGAGTTCGTTGTGGTCCACGAGCACGAGCTGCGGTTTCGGCGGATTCACGATGTCGGTCTTGAAGCAGTAGCCGACGAGCCGGCCGTCGTCGCCGATCACGGGAAACACCGGCTGCGACGACCGCTCCACCACGCTGCGGGCGTCGGCCAGGGCGGCCTTGCCGTCGATCGTGACTACGTCGCGGTCCACGACGGAGTCGATGAACTGGGCCGAGCGGATTCGCAACACCGTGTTGAGCGTGTCGAAGGGGCTGGTGATCACCGACACGCCGCGGAGCTTGGCGAGCTCGACCAAGCCAGAGGAGAGCGTGAAGCCGCCCGTGATCACGAGCACGCGGACGCCGTGCTCGATTGCCGGCAGGTGGATCGTGGGGCGGTCGCCGCAGACCACGATCAGTCGCTCGGCGGCGAACTTCCGCATCCGCTCCGTGAAGCCTTCGGCGCTCATCGCGCCCACCATCACCATCAGTTCGTCGCGCTGTTCCGGATCGATCACGTGCTGGAAGCCGCCCCCGAGGGCGTCGTGGATCTTCGCCAGGCAGGTGCTGACCGTCCGCGACTTCACGGGGTCATTGTCGTTGTCGAAGAACAGGCTCATCACGTCGAGCACGGAAAGCACACCCTCGACGCGGCGGTCGTCGTCCACCACGGGGATCGCCCGCAGGTCGTGGGCCTGCATCCGGCGGTAGACCTCGTGAAACGACTCGCCGAAGGAGGCGGTCACCACGGCCTTTCGGCAGAGGTCCTCGGCGGACGGGCGGACGTCCATGATGATCCGCGGCGGGGCGAGGCCGGCCCGCTCGAGCACGTATTCCGTCCGCTTGTTCGGCGGCCCGCAGCAGGCGGCCACGGCGTCGGGCCGCGTCGTCTTCTGGAGCAGGTCGGCGTAGGCGATGGCCGAACAGATGGCGTCGGTGTCGGGATTGCGGTGGCCGAAGACGAAAACGCTCATGGGGCGGGCGGGGTCGCTCTGGTAGGGCAGGACGGACACTCGAGGACGACCTTTGAAGTGTGGGCTATCGACCGGGCTGTGTCCATGCGGCTTCGGCGTTTGTGACTCGTTGCTCCCCCGTAGCACAGGTTTTCAACCTGTGTCTGTCCATCGCGGCGGCTCGGGGCTACCCACGCCCTTTCGCTGGACGTTCGTCTCGGCCCTCCAGGCCTCGACTCTCTGCATGTCCGCTGCGCTTCGCCATCGTGGCTTCGCTTGCTCCCATAGCCCGCTCAAGGGCATGGGCAGTCCCTCGCAGCATCATTGCTCGAATCCGGTTTCGGAAGGGGGGAGCAATCGGCGGTGTGTAGACAACGCGACGACGCGTCAGGATCGCCTGTTACTCGTATTACGGAGCGGATTAGGGCGCGGCGGCGTCGCGGATGCTGCGGACGATCGCGGGGTCGGTGGCGATCCCCAGCACCCCGTTGACGATGAACTGGATGCCGATGCAGAGAAGAAGGAACCCCATCACCTTCGTGAGGGCATTCATTCCCGCGCGGCCGATCACCGCCACGATCGATCCTGAGAGCCGAAGCGTGGCGTAGGCGATCACGGCCACAGCCACGATGCCGATGGCGATGGCGGTGTAGTCGAGCCAGTTCTTGGCGAGCGAGGTGAGGCCGAGAGTCACGGCGATCGACCCCGGGCCGCTGAGCATCGGCATGGCGAGCGGCGAGAAGGCGATGTCGCGGTCTCCGGCGTCGGGGTCGTCGCCCGCATCCGCGGGCCGGCGGTCCGCCGAGCCGGTGAGCATTCCCGAACCGATACCGGCCACCATCAGGCCCCCGGCGATCCGCAGGCCGGGGATCGAGATCCCGAAGAACTGCATGATCAGCGATCCGGCCACCAGGAACGTGATCAGGATCCCGGCCATGAAGCAGCAGGCGGCCCGCAGTTGGGCGATTCGCCGCGCCGGCGTCATCCGCTCCGTCAACGCGAGAAACGCCGGCGCCGAGGCCGGGGGATTCGTCACCGGCAAGAGCGCAAGCATCGTGCCGAGGACGAGTTCGGTGAAGTGCGTGAGCGACGTCATGGTGGGCTCGCAGGCGACTGCGGGGCGTCGCGGACCCCGCTGCTGCGGGATGCCGGGAAAACAGGGGTTTGCGTCGAGGAACACGTTGAGTATAGATTACTGAGGCAGTGAACAATTGGAGTGGTTTGGGGCCGTCCGCGACAGGTGCGTTCCATGCAGAATCCAGGGCGAGTGCAGATGGGGTGCGGCGCGACCGCTGGCCGAGCGCGCCGCGGGTTTACGTTGGTCGAGCTGCTCGTCGTGATCGCGATCATCGCGACGCTGATCGGCCTGCTCCTGCCCGCGGTGCAGAGCGCTCGCGAGTCGGCGCGGCGGACGCAGTGCGGCAACCAGGTGCGGCAGGTCTCGCTCGCGGTGATGAACTACGCCTCGGCCAAGCGCGACAAGCTCCCGGACGCGCTCTCGAACCTGATGAGTTCGGGGACAAGCGGAAGGCGTTCGCCGTTGCACATTGTGATCGCCTCGTATTCCGAGGATGAACAGATGAGAAAGATGTTTGATGTCTCGGCGAAGGTTGCGATGCTGACCAATCAAGCACCATTTGTGCCAACGTACAACTGCGCCTCTGATCCGGCTCGGGACACGGCACGTACGTCGTACAGTGCGATCGTTTCGTACTTGTCGAATGGAGCTTTGTTCTCCGACAACCCAATGCTCCGCAAAGTGAAGGACGGGACATCGAAAACGGTCTCGCTGGCGGAGGCCTATTGCCAGGCAGTGACAAGCGGCGCGACGTTGGTATCCCAGTACAGTTCTTCCACAGGCAGGAATGCCCCCACGTTCGCCCACCCGGAGACGACCACCGCGGCGCCGCTTGGCCGTGCCAACCATCCCGCCAAGTCGATCCAGCCAGGTCAGGCGGGGGCGTGGAGCGGCGGCTTCAATGCGTCGGCCAGCGGGGCGATGAGCGACGTCGTCTCGCCTCCCTTTCAAGACAAGCCGGCCCCCGCCGACGCCGACGGCCTGCGGCTCCAGGGCTCCCATCCCGGCACGATCACGATCGGGATGCTCGACGCCAGCGTCCGCAGCATTTCTGGCGACGTCGATCCGGCGATCTTTTGGTCGGCGGTCACGCCCGCCGGCGGCGAGGTTGGCGACCTGCCGTGATGCCGCGAGGCGGCTCGGACCGATCCATGCCCACCATGCACGACGACATCCGCACGCGGCGGCTCAAGGGGCTGCGCCGCATGGTCGGCGACACGCCGCTCGTGAGCGTGCGGCTCCGCTTTCGCGGTCGCGAGTGCCGCGTGCACGCGAAGGCCGAATACCTCAACCTCACCGGCAGCATCAAAGACCGGATGGCCTTCCACATCTGCCGGACCGCCATCAAGCAAGGGGCGCTGCGGCCCGACGACACGATCGTGGAAGCGACCAGCGGCAACACCGGCATCGCCTTCGCGGCGCTGGGCGCCGCGCTGGGCCACCCGGTCGTGATCTTCATGCCCGACTGGATGAGCGAGGAGCGAAAGGCGGTGATTCGCTCGTTCGGCGCCGACATCCGCCTGGTGTCGCGTGAGGCCGGCGGCTTTCTCGGCAGCATCGAATGTGCCGAGACGTTGGCCCGTGAACTAGGCAGCGTGTTTCTCCCGCGGCAGTTCGACAACCAGGCCAATGTCCAGGCACATGCCACCACCACCGGGCCGGAGCTCATCGCGCAGCTCGCCAGGCTCGGCCTCGCGCCCTCCGCCTTTGTGGCCGGCGTGGGTACCGGGGGCACGGTGATGGGCGTGGCCGAGGCCTTTGCCCGCGAAGGCATCCAGGCCCGCGTGTATCCGCTGGAGCCTGCCGAATCGCCCACGCTCTCCACGGGCCACAAGGTGGGCCGGCACCGCATCCAGGGCGTATCAGACGAGTTCATTCCGGGCATCCTCCGGCTCGAACAGTTGGCACCGGTGATCCAGGTGAGCGACGGCGACGCGATCCTGATGGCCCAGAAGCTGGCCCGCGAACTGGGGCTCGGCGTGGGGATTTCGTCGGGGGCCAACCTGCTCGGCGCCCTGCAGGTGCTCGAGCGGGAGGGCTGGGATTCGACCGTCGCCACGATCTTCTGCGACGACAACAAGAAGTATCTCTCGACGGACCTCGCCCGCATCGAGGAGGTCCGGCCCGGCTTCATGAGCCCGGACGTCGAACTGCTCGACTTCGAGACCACCCTCGCCACGCCCGCAGGAAGCCCAATCGCGTGAGCGATGGGGGCCCAGTAGCACAGGTTTTCAACCTGTGTCTGTCCCGCTCCGCTTTCTGCGCCCTTTCTGGCCGCGCGCTCGGGGCTGCCCACGCCCTCTCGCCGGACGCTCACTGCGGGCATCCTGCCAATCCTGTTCGGCACGAGATTTGCGCACCAGAAGGCCGGCAATTCGGGCAGGCTGGGGCGAGTTGCGCCCTCGCCCTGGCGACGGTATCGTGCCCGTCATGGCTACGAGCAGGA
>Ga0315904_10006732_pt1 | contig 15633 bp, 11 predicted proteins | sample LakEriMetagenome_6_FD_203529 | JGI IMG/M metagenome (GOLD analysis project Ga0315904, IMG submission 203529) | Freshwater fungal communities from buoy surface, Lake Erie, Ohio, United States - Buoy 12 MA120 | ecosystem: Environmental > Aquatic > Freshwater > Lake | place: USA: Lake Erie, Ohio... | reverse complement strand
TTTGCCCAGATCGGCTCTCAAAGCCCACAGCCCCAGCCGACTTCGACAGCCGTTGTCGACCTCGATCATATCCTCGACAGCCATCCCTCTTTCATGGCAACGATGGAATCGCTCAAGGCGGAATACCAGAAGACCATGGAAGAGTTCGAAGCTCGCCGCAAGAAGCTGGCGACGGATGCATCGCAATTGAACGATGCCCTCACACCCGATTCCCCCGAGTTCAAAAAGAAACAGGAGATGCTCGTCGGCGAAGATAGCAAGCTCCGTCTCGAGGTCCTCAACAAGGAGAAGGAGTTCGGCGAACGTCAAGCTCGACTCATCATGGATACGTACAACCAAGTGGTCATGGCAGTGGATCTCGCGGCCAAACACTACAAGTACGACATGGTGGTTCGCTACAGCCGCAAGCAGGCAACCAAGATGGATCCTAAGAAGCCCAATACGGTCCAAATCGGACTTGATCGCGAGGTCATCTTCTTTGATCCCAAGCATGACTTGACCGACACCATCGTCGCGATGCTCAAACGGGACGTGCAGCCTGCTGCAGGCGGCGCGACCACCAGCCGGCCTCCACAAACGGCCAATCCCGGCAACCCCGGACCGGTCCGCCGCTAGGCGGTCGCGCGATCCTGTTCCGCGTCGCACCACGAAAGACTTGATTCGTTATGCACTCCGCGATCTATCAACAGACCATTTCTCACATTGCCCGCGTAAGCGGGCGTGGGTATTGGTCTGGCCAACCGGTGTCGCTGACATTCCGTCCGGCAGCTCCCGATACGGGAATCGTGTTTCGTCGCATCGATTTGCCTGGCAAGCCGGTGCTGCGAGCAATCGCGACGCATCGCGTCGATACGCCGTTGCGCACTCGATTGGTGTCCGGATCGGCCGAAGTGGAGATGGTTGAGCACGTGATGGCCGCCCTGTACGGTATGCATATTGATAACTGCATGGTGGAGTGCGATGCATGCGAAATGCCAGGATTGGATGGGAGCGCCGGCGCAATCGCCCTCGCTTTGGATCAAGCAGGCGTCAGCCGCCAAGCCGTCCCGGCCAAGGTTCTGGTTCTCGAAGACGCGTTGCAGATCGGCGATCCGCGTTGTGGAGTGATCGCTCGCCCATCGAACGATTCCGGCCTAACTCTGGCCTATCATCTCGACTACGGCCCCGCGAGTCCCATCCCATCGTCCACTTCGATGGCCAAACTGACGCCGGCGGAGTTTCTGCATCACATCGCACCGGCTCGAACCTTTCTGACCGAGAGCGATGCCAAGGAACTGCAGCGCATGGGAGTCGCACAGCACGTCACCCATCGGGATTTGCTGGTCTTTGGGCCGAACGGTCCCATCGACAACAGCCTGCATTTCCCAGACGAATGTTCGCGACACAAATTATTGGATTTGATCGGCGATCTGGCTTTGTGCGGGGTGCGAGTCCTCGGGACGATCATCGCGCACCGAAGCGGTCACAACTTGAACGGAAGAATGGCGATGGAGCTGATGGCGTTGCACGAGCGTTTGCAACCTCGCCAGCGATACGCCGCATGACATAAACAACCTGCACCACGATTAGAAAGTGGATTTCAGACATGCCAACCATCATCGCTCACACCGCCGTAGTCGATCCTCGAGCCGAACTCGATGAAGATGTTCGGATCGGGCATCATTGCGTCATTGGGCCCTACGTGCGGATCGGGCGAGGCACCCGCTTAGAAAATGGGGTGACTCTCATGGGTCACACGACGCTCGGTCGCGATAATCGGTTCTTCCCGGGCTGCGTCATCGGAGCGGATCCACAGGACTTGTCCTACCAAGGCTCGCCAACCCAGGTCGTAATCGGAGACAGCAATGTCTTCCGCGAGTGCGTCACGGTAAATCGAGGTACCGAAAAGGACACCGGAATCACCAGCGTTGGCAGCCAGTGCTATTTCATGGCAAACTCGCACATCGCCCACGACTGCATCGTCGAAGATCGTGTGATTACCGCCAACAATGTCATGCTCGGCGGCCATGTCCGCGTGGAGCACGACGCGACCTTGAGCGGCGGCGTCGCGGTCCACCATTTCGCCTCCATCGGCTGCTACAGTTTCGTCAGTGGCCTATCGCGCGTTCTGCAAGACGTTCCACCGTACATGCTCGCCGAAGGCTTTCCCGCCCGTCCTCGATGCGTCAACGTCGTAGCTCTCAAGCGAAAGAACTTCACGACTGCGGCAATTCGAGCTATCAGCGAAGCCCACAAATTGCTGTATCGATCCAAAGTTGGCGTGAAACATGCCAAGGAAATCCTCGAGGCGGATGGAAACTTGATCCGCGAACTGGAAGTTCTCTTTACGTTCATCGAGAACTCCCAAGAAGGCCGCCACGGTCGAGGACGCGATCGACGTTCTGCGGCCGCCTAACCATTCACTCGGTCTCACCATGACAACACCTCCTCCCGCGATTCCGTTTCTCCAGTCCTCGACGCAGGACAAACTTCGTATTGCGGTGATCGGTGGAGGGCACCTGGGTCGTATTCACGCCAAACTGTTAGCGACCCGGCAAGACATCGAACTCGTCGCCGTCTGCGATCCCTCGGCGGAAGCCCGAAACGAAGTCGAGACCAAGCTTGCACTGCCAACGCGATCGACGTACGAATCTCTGAAAGACCAGATCGACGCCGTGGTGATAGCCTCCCCTACGATTTACCATCATGCGATCGGTCGCTGGTGCCTCGATAGAGGGATCCACACCCTTATCGAAAAACCAATCGCTTGCTCGGTTCGCGAAGCCGATGATCTCATCGCCTGCGCGGAGCGAAACGATTGCCGACTGCAAGTCGGTCACATCGAGCGATTCAATCCGGCTTGGACCTGGACCCGACAGTCGATCGATCGCGAATCGATTCACCACATCGACGCCCGCCGCGAAGGAGTGTACACGGGGCGCAGCACCGATATCGGAATCGTGCTCGACCTGATGATTCACGACATCGACCTGGTCCTCAGTTTGATTGCCGAACCGGTGGACTCGATCCGCGCATTCGGGCGATCTGTTTTGGGGGAACACGAGGACTTTGCCGTTGCCGATCTCGTATTTCGCAACGGAGCAACCGCGCACCTGCGTGCCTCGCGAATCTCTCCATGTCCAGTCCGCTCCATGGAAATCCACGGCCATAATGAATGGCTCGAGATCGATTTCTCCACATCGCGATGCTCGGTCACTCGCCCCACAGAAGACGTAGCCAGCGGAGAATTGCAAGCCGATACGTTGCCCCTTGCCGAGCGGATGAAGGTTAAGGATGAGATGTTTTCGCGCTGGCTTTCAAAGACGGAAGTAAACCCTCCTGCCACCAACGCGATGGGAAACGAACATTCCGATTTCATCGAATCGATTCGCTCTGGGCGATCCCCGCTCGTCTCGGGAAGAGACGGAGCACGCGCACTGCGGGTCGCTTGCGAAATCGCGAACCAGATCGCTTCGCAATCCCAAGCAATCGATGGGATCATTCCTGCATCCCGCCTAGCCGCCGCCCGACGACGGGCTGGTTAAGTTTAGTCGGCCTTGACGCGTGCTGCGAATCCGGGCGGGCTCAGGGGAATCTACGGAAGTAGAGGGCAGTTTTCGCGATCAAGGACTACCTTGGACCCGGCGATGTAATCGTACAAATATCTCCGCTCATTGCCGAAGATCATCAACGCATCCACCAAGTAAAGTATGCTGAGAACAAGGTCATCGATCGTTCGTCCGCCCCAGACTCGAAGCAACAATCAAAAAAAGCGAGCCGGCATGTACCGGCTCGCTTGAGATTTATCAGTAGTCAGATGCTCCAGAGAACAGGAAACCCTATTCCTGGATGTTCAATGTTTCGCTGCCGTCTCGGGTTACCAAGGCGGTAAATACGTTGGTCGCAATCGTGGAGTTCACGAACGTAACGGACCCATCGCCACGAACAACTTGAACACCGGCTCCGTGGAACGAGTACGGATTGTTCTCGTTGTAGATGTTGATAACCGAGCAACCTGGATCATTGGGGAGAAGGCGATTCACTCCCGACAATCCACGAGGATGGCGAGCGGAGTTCCAGTCAACCCACGAGGAGTTCAGCGTCAAGCCGCCAACCGTGTTCGGAGGAACAATGCCTCCGGGCTCAAAACCACCAGGAATGGCGACGCCGTTGAAGAAGCGTCGTTGCTTGCCAGCGAGTTCAACAAAGCAGAACGTATTGGATAGACCATCGGTCACCGAGGCAAACCGGCGACGGGGGTTAACGATGATTTCGCACGTGTCCCCGGTCAGTGCGGTTGAACCAGAACAACCCACGTCACTCGCCCCGAGCATGGAATTTTGGGTAGTCGTCGCTGGCAAGCCAACGCAACTTGCCAACGTTGAATCCAGACCGCGTAGCGCGACATAATCGGTTCGTGGTAGGATCAATTGGAAAGGAAGACCAAAGTTCACCGCGTAATCCGATTCGGTCGGAAGCGTTGGTGTCGAAGGGCAAATGAAGGTGGGGTTGCTCGACAACACAGCACCTGGAACCTGACCAACGACTGGAGTTCCATTGAACGGCGGGTTTGGTAGGTTTCGTGGATCGAACAATCCGCGTCTGTAATCAAAGGACTGTGCTACGTTGTTGCCTTCCATGTAGGGAAGCAGCATCCCGAGAACACCAAATCCAAATCGCGAATCTGCATTTCCCCAGAGCGGATTGGTAGATGCATAGGGATCGTTCGGACGAAACTTTGTGGCCCACGTGGGAACCCACTTGTACGTCGATTCATGGTTGTGGAGCGCAAGCCCGAGTTGCTTCATATTGTTGCCGCAACTCATCCGTCGCGCTGCTTCGCGCGCTGCCTGGACGGCTGGTAGCAATAATCCGACCAAAATACCGATGATCGCGATTACCACCAACAACTCAACCAGCGTAAAGCCTCTTCGCCGAGAAATTCGATTCATTACCCACCTCGAAAAGTTAAAAAAAACACATACGAGCGTGACAAGGGAGAAAACAACTCCAACTATCACTGTAAGAAAGGGATGTGAAAACGTCTACTAGACGCTAAAAATTTTGATGATCTTGACGGGAAAAAATTCCACGGAAACAAAGAAAAGGACCGTCTCTTCGCCCATAAGTCCAAATTTCCCGCCAAAAAGACGGGAAAAAAGACGGTAAACGGAGCGCCGAGACGCTCGCGCACCGAGCGAAATAGCCGCAGCGACAAAGGATAATGGACGGTCTCAAACCAGTGTCGATGGCGGGCATGACCGCGAGGGAAGCGGCGGATCCGCTAAAAAACTTGGGGAAACGTGGCTAGGAGGGGGCGAAAAACGGAAGGCACCACCATCTGGCGTTGGTGGCTACGGACTCGTTGCTTGACCACCGTGGGTAGCTACCGCTGCCAAACGGTGGTGAAGCGATTGCACACGCCAGCCGGATCGGACCAACCGAAGCGGATAGGGTAACCACCATCTGGCGATGGTGGTTACGGGGAGCGTCTGGTGACGGCAGCTACGGGGGATAAGGCTATTTTTTGCCGAACAATTCCTGCTTGAGGAACGTGTACGCCAACGCCTGCATGAAGGCCGATTGGCGATTGTTCGCGGCCCCTCCGTGCCCCCCTTCGATGTTCTCGTAGTACCACACCGGATGCCCCATCGCCTCCATCTTGGCCATCATCTTCCGGGCGTGGCCCGGATGGACTCGGTCGTCGCGGGTTGACGTCGTGAACAGAACGCGCGGGTAAGCGACTTTCTCCTTGACGTTCTGGTACGGAGAAAATCGCTGGATGAAATTCCATTCCTCGGGCACGTCGGGGTTGCCGTACTCGGCCATCCAGGACGCCCCTGCTAGCAACTTGTTGTAGCGCTTCATGTCCAGCAGCGGCACCTGACAAACCGCTGCATGGAACAAGTCGGGATACAGAGTAACCATGTTTCCCACCAGCAACCCACCGTTGGAACCACCTTGAACCGCCAACCGTTCCTTGCGGGTCACTTTGCGTTCGACGAGGTCTTTCGCGACAGCGGCGAAATCCTCGTAGGCCTTCAAGCGATTTTGCTTGAGGGCCGCCTGGTGCCATCGCGGGCCATATTCTCCACCACCTCGGATATTGGCAACGACATAGACGCCTCCTTGGGTCAGCCACGCTCGCCCGACGGTCGCGCTATAGGCAGGCTGGAGCGAAATCTCAAAACCGCCGTACCCGTAGAGCAATGTCGGATGATCGCCGGTCGGCTTCAGATCTTTCTGGGCGACCATGAAGTAGGGAACACGGGTCCCGTCGGCACTCTTGGCGAAATGCTGAGAGATCGACAGCCCTTGAGAGTCGAAAAAATGAGGCAATCGCTTGAGCGGCTGGGGATCGCTGCCGATCGTTCCCATCGAGAGGGTGGTAGGGGTCAAGTAATCGGTCGAAGTCATGAAGTAGTCGTTCGACTCGTCGGGATCCACAGGAACGACATTCACGGTCCCGAATTGCGGAGCGCCTCGCAATGGTTCTCGCTTCCAAACCCCATCGGCATGAGTCAGAACCTCGATGCGATTCTTGACATCATCGAGGACGTTGACCATCAAGTGGTCTTTGGTAAATCCAAAGCTGGAGAGAGCCGTAGTGTCGGTCGGTTCAAATACGACATCGAATTTCCGGCTCCCCGACAGGAATGCATCGAATCCGATCACGAGCAACGCCCCGGCCGGATAGGTCTCGCCCTCGATCGTCCACGGCTCTCGCAATTCGATCGCCATCCAACTTCGGTTCACCGACTTGTTCGCAGTATTTGGCACGTCGAGTTTCTTCAATTCGCGTTGGTCAGTCAGCAAGTAGAGTTCGTCGTTGTAGAATGCGATGTTGCGCGAGACGAAATTCCTTTCGAAGCCCGGGGAATCATCGTGTACCGCCGAGATCGACATGTCGGTCGATTTCCCTTCGTACAAGGTCGTGGCCGACTCCATGGGAGTCCCTCGTTTCCAGAGCTTGGCGATGCGAGGATACCCCGAGTCGGTCATGCTGCCTGGTCCAAAGTCGGTCGAAACGAAGACATGGTCCCGGTCGATCCAGGACATCCCCCCTTTGGCCTCGGGGCGCTGGAAGCCATCGGCGACGAACTCGCGACGGACCAGATCGAACTCGCGCGTGACATCCGCGTCCGCCCCCCCGCGCGACAGCGACACCAACGCACGCGTGTAATCCGGTCTCAGCAGCGATGCTCCCTTCCAGACCCAGTTCTCTTTTTCCTTCGCACCCAGAGCATCGAGGTCAAGCAGTACGTCCCAGTTAGGCTCATCTTTTTTGTATTCCTCGAGGGTGGTGCGACGCCATAAACCGCGTTCATTCTTTTTGTCACGCCAGAAGTTGTAGTAGTACTCGCCATGCTTGACGACCGCCGGGATCCGGGCATTGGAGTCGAGGATATCGAGCAAATCCTTCCGAAGTGGTTCGAACTGCGGGTCCTCCTCAAAGCGTTCCTGGGCTTTGGCGTTCCGAGCACGGACCCAATCCAACGCGGCATCACCGCCGACATCTTCCAGCCACTGATAGGGATCGTCGCTGGAAACGGCAACCCGTTCCGAAGACTTGGATTCCTGGGCCATCAATGGTGAGCCTCCTAAAGCGAGAAACGGGACAATCAAGACAGGTTTCCAGAAATGCATTCCAACAAACTCCTAAGTGGTCGTGAATACGGGAGGATTCGAATCCATCGCAACGAGCCAATCGCCGCGACGGGGATCTTGCTGCGGTATGTCGTTAGTGTAGCTCGACATCGACCCAGACCAAGCGATGGTCCGACGCGCCCGCCAGTTGGTTCCCGGCGGGTGAATCCGCGGCCGAGGGCCAGTAAACGCCGCTGGCGAGGATGCGGCACTGGGAGGAGGGCAACACGAAATCGATTCGAAGGTTGCCTGGGTTTTTGTCATTGAAATCGCCGGTGTCGTAGGCGGAGTCTCCTCGATGGAGCGCGTTGGCTTGGCCCGATTTTTGGGCTGCCTCCACAGCCCCCTTGCTCGATGGGACGGGACCTTGTGCGACACGCGCATGGTCGAGCAATTGTTTGATAGCGTCCCGTTTTCCATCCCCATCGAACGGATCGGCGTTTAGATCCCCCAAGATGACAAAGGATGCATTTGCGTCCAGTCCTCCGCGGGCCCCGGAATCGTCGACGAGATAATCCCCCCGTCCATCGCCAGAGATGTAATCGATCCACAATCGGATTTCATCGTGGTTTCGGCATCCATTGCGATCCTCGGGGCCATCAAACACCGGCGGCGTGGGATGACATGCCAGAACATGCAGCGTGGTGTTGCCGATTTGGATCGGGACATCCCAATGCGATTTCGAACTCAGCCGCAGTTGCTTCCACACCTCATCGGGATGGAAGAACACCGAGTCCTTGGCGGGCCGCAGCGCGCCCGGCATATCGCCCCAGCGAAATTTTTGAAACGTACGCAATCCTGTTTTCTGGATCGGGAACCGACTCAACACAACCATTCCGTACTGCCCAGGAAACGCCCCGTAGCCCCATGCGTCGTCCGGGTCCTCGGTGCGGCCGTTTTTGTTCAGGTCCAATCCCGACGGCACTCCGGTATTGACCGGCGCGGAGAACGCGAACTGCAAGTGCCTCGATGGATCCTGCGGGGTGCCCGACTGGGGGACCTGCAGGAATTTCTTCAGCAGCATTTCCGCATGCGGTTCGGCATAGTCGACTTCGTTGAGGAGCAGCACATCCGGTCCGACGCATTGAATGATTGCGGCGATCTTGCGAACCTGCGCATCATCGCTCTCGAGGGCTCGCGTAAGCTCCCCGGCGGTCTTTCGATTCATAGCGGCATTGAATGTCGCAATGCGAACCGTTCCTTCGGCCGGACGAGGAGGGGTGGGGTAGGAACCGGTTTCCTGCGATAGACCAATCACGGGAGAACACCAAGCAACGAGCCAAAAAAAATATCTCATGGTTGATCCATAGCGACGAAATTCCAGACGCGTCATTGTAACAGATCGTCGGTCTTTCTGTGTTTCCGCGGGGTTGGGGGGGACCGCGTCTGCTCCCTCGCGGCGACGGACTTCGAACGCCCACGAGGACGGCACGGCGGGCCTTGAGTTGAGCTATACTGAGCGGACACGCATCGCTCCCCTGGTGTGAGGTTTTACCCGATGTTTCGCTCAACGATTTGCTCTGCCTTCTGTTTTTTGGCTCTCGCAAGCTTGGGCCTCGCAAGCGAGCCCGAGATCGCGATTTTCCCGAAGGAGATTCAGCTAACCCCGTTCCAGACCGAGCAGCAAATCAGTGTTCGAAGGCGGCTCGAGGGCGGATCCTTTTCGGAGGATTTGCTCCGAAGCCAAGCCGACCAGGAAAACGTGACGCTCGAGATCGGCAACCCGGCGATCGCCGAGTGGATTCGGGACGAACAGGGAACCCATCGGCTGCGGGCAGTCTGTTCCGGCGACACGGAATTGGTCCTCGTATGGAAAACCGCCAACGGGTTACGGCAGGAAGTTCGCGCGTCGGTCCGATGTGTGAATATCGAGAAAGCCGCAACATGGGAATTCGGAAACCATGTGCAATCGATCCTCGCGCGGAACGGTTGCAATATGGGTGCCTGCCATGGCGCGCTCGCCGGCAAGGGTGGCTTTCGGCTGTCCCTTCGCGGCTACGATGCGGAAACCGACCACTTCAACATCACGCGCCAGGATCTCGGCCGCCGCATCGAGTTGTCCGATCCCGCCATGTCGCTGTTGCTAGCCAAGCCGAGCGGCAAGATCGAGCATCGAGGTGGATTGCGTCTTCCACCGGATTCCAAGGACTACGAAATTCTCTCGCAGTGGATCGCGGCCGGCGCGACCGGCCCTCGCCTGGAAGATCCCAAACTGGAATCGATTGAAGTCCTACCGGGTTCCACCGAACTGAAGAAGGGAACTTCGGAGCAGTTGGTTGTTCAAGCCCGATACACCAACGGCCGCGTCGAGGATGTTACCCGATGGGCCAAGTTCAATTCGAGCGACGAGTCGATCGCGTTGGTGAACGAACATGGCAAGGTCGATATCATCGGCCCCGGGGAGGGAGCCGTCGTCGCCTGGTTTGCAAGCCGAGTTGCGCTGGCTCGCATTCGGGTCCCGTTCGTTGAGTCTTCGCAAGACCGGCCCGCGTTGGCCGCCATCCAAAATCAGCTGGGGAACGCCAACCCCATCGATGATCTGGCCGCGCGGCAATGGTATGCCCTGGGCTTGGCCCCTTCCGACCGCTGTTCTGATGCGGAGTTCATCCGACGCTCAAGCCTCGATGCGACCGGTACGCTTCCCACGCCCGAACAAGTGGAAACGTTTCTCACCGATACCGCCCCAGACAAGCGGGCTCGATGGATCGAGCACTTGCTTGCGAGCCCCGAGTTTGTTGACTATTGGACGTATCGATGGTCCGACATGCTGATGCTCAACAGCAACCTTTTGCCCGCCGAGGGAATCCGCGCTTACTACTCCTGGATCCGGCAACACGTCGAACGCAATACGCGATGGGATGCGATGGTGCGCGAGATCTTGACGGCTCGGGGCGAATCGCTCGAGAACGGAGCAACCAACTTCTATGCGATCAACCAGGATCCCGAGAGCATGACTGAGAACGCGTGCCAGGCGTTTCTTGCTTTGTCGATCGGATGTGCCAAGTGCCACAATCATCCGCTCGAGAAATGGACCAACGATCAGTACTACGCCATGGCCAACCTCTTTGCCCGGGTTCGTGCCAAGGGGTGGGGCGGCGAAGTTCGAGATGGCGGGCCGGCCCGCACTCTGTACGTGGCGGATCGGGGAGATTTGATTCAGCCCCTGCGGGGAAAACCGCAACCGCCGGCACCCCTGGACGCACCGCCGATCGATATCCATTCCCCCATGGACCGGCGCATCGTGCTGGCCGACTGGATGACCTCCCCCAACAACCCCTACTTCACCCGGGCGATCGTCAATCGGGTCTGGGCCGCGTACTTCGGGATCGGACTCGTAAATCCCGTGGACGATCTGAGAGCCAGCAACCCGGCGAGCAACCCCGCGCTGATGGATTACTTGTGCCGTTACCTCATCGAACAGGAGTACGACCTGAAGCCCCTCATGCGGCACATCATGAACTCGGAAACCTATCAGCGGAGCAGTCGCCCCATCCCTGGCAACGCCGACGAGACCAAGTATTTCACCCGATACTACCCAAAACGACTAATGGCCGAGGTAATCCACGATGCGATCGCGACTGTTACCGGCGTCCCCACAGAATTCACCAAAGTGTCCTTCTTGGGAGGCGACAAACGGGACACGAAGTTTTACCCCAAGGGAACCCGCGCCCTGCAGTTGTTCGACAGCAGCGTCGAAAACAGTTTCCTCAAGACTTTCGGGAGAAATCAACGGCGAATCACCTGCGAATGCGAACGGAGCGACGAGCCGAGTGTCATCCAAGTATTGAATCTGAGCAACGGCGACACGCTCAACAACAAGCTTGTCAGCTCGGAAAGCATTGTCGAACGTTGGCTGGAAACCTACAAGGAAGATCCCTCCGGTCTCGTCCGAGCGGCAACCCTCCGAACCTTGTCCCGATTCCCGACCGATGCAGAAACCGCCCGCCTAATCGAGGAATTGCGGGCTCCGGACTCCGACCGCCGGGTGGTACTCGAAGACCTGCTCTGGAGTTTGATGTCGTCCAAGGAGTTCCTGTTCAATCACTGAATGAAGATTTCTCAACATCCACTCGACACGTTAGAAATAGATTACACTTGGAAGGGTAGTTCACGATCGCCGATCGAAAAGGAGGCCAGACTTCGTAACTCAAGGAGCGACTAGCGTATGAGCGAGCACACGTCCCTGGATTGCAGTGTCCTCGTCCTGAATCGGTTCTACATGGCGATCCGCGTCATCGATGTACGACGGGCCATGACCTTGTTGTACCGAGGGTGTGCCGAAGTCATCACGATCGAGGACGATCAATACACCAATTACGATTTCGAGAATTGGTGCGAGCTGTCGGAACTCAAGGCGATGGAAAAGCAACCGGGCGAGGATTACATCAAGACGCCGACCCGCGATTTGCAGGTGCCTCGAATCGTTCGCTTGGTGCTGTACGATCGGATCCCCAAGTCCACTGTCCGATTCAATCGCAAGACCTTGTTCGCGCGCGATGGGTATCGGTGCCAGTATTGCGGCCAGACCCGTCCGATGAGCCAACTGAGTCTCGACCACGTCGTTCCACGCTCTCAGGGGGGCCGAACCACGTGGGAGAACGTCGTCTGCTCATGCACCTCGTGCAACAGCAAGAAAGGTGGACGAACACCGGTTCAAGCGGGGATGAAACTGCTCACGGACCCGATCCGTCCATCCGCCAATCCGGGAATCGCTGTGACTCTCAAGGATCCGCGCTACCAATCCTGGAAAACGTTCCTTTCGGGCGCTGGCGCTTAGCAAACCCCACGGCGTGCCCCCGTCTGTCACCTACGTGCCCATACTCGATGAACCGAGATGCGTAAGCATCCAAATACTAGCCGAGATGCGCGAGCATCCGGGTTGAAACGCACTCCCACACGGCCATGTCTGCCTCACTTCCGACCCGAGGGCTCGCGCCCTTCGGCTTTTATTTCGAGGCACGAAAACAGCCCGGCAGTCGCATGTTCACCGAGATGCGTAAGCATCCAAATACTAGCCGAGATGCGCGAGCATCCGGGTTGAAGCGCACTCCCACACCGCCATGTCTACCTCACTTCCGACCCGAGGGCTCGCGCCCTTCGGCTTTTATTTCGAGGCACGAAAACGCAGCGAGATACGCAATAAATCAATGCAACTTTCAATTCTCGAGGTGCATGATGATCGTAAGAAGGCTCTTGATCGGTTCACATGCGGTCCTGCTATCCCTTCTCGCTTGTGCGACAACTCCTGTCTTTGCACAGACCCAAACAAACAGCGAATCAACTCAGTCCGCAATCAAAGGCTCGGTTGATGGAATTGGTGCAAGTGATATCTTGCCTGATGCCGGAGTCGAAAAAGCGAAGACGATCACGATTACTGAAGAGGTGCTGCTTCCGGAAATTGACTTGGGCCGAATCGAACCCGGCAATGCAGGTCATTTCCTGATCGGCATCGACACCAAACTACCGCTCCGGTCGGAGTGTGTTCAAGTTGCAAAGGCAGAACCGATGGAAGTCTTCCCGCATCAGGTAGGCCTTCACCGTACGAAGATTGTACTTCAGCAATTCCCGAAGCTTAACTGTCTGGTTGGTTGTCAGATTACTGCGTCGCTTCAAGATGCTCCACCGTGAATTCTTCAACACCGATTCGTAGCCATCTCGATGCATCTGCCGGGCTTCCTCGGACCGATCCTTGCGAACGTACAGAAGTCTTTTGAAGCCCTGGTCTAATTGATACACCAGCGTCAGGTAGTTATGGCCACGCCGATACTGGATCTCGTCGATCCCAATCGATTCGATGCCCGTTAGGTCCCGATGGACGATTCCCCAGTGAACTACCCACTAAATGGCTCGAAAAACGCTTGCCCCCTTTTTACCACACGAACCGCAAATCGGCCTGGATCCATGGCGAGGCCGCAACGTGAACTCGATCTCGCCTGCTTTCGTCATGCTCGCCTCGGAATATACAATGCCCTTTTGCTTTTCCACGCGATTGAGGATAGTCTTTCGTTGCATCTTGATGCCCGAGGTTGGTGTGATGAAGTTGTGGTAAACCTCATTCTACCGATACGAGCTCAAGATGCTTTCCTTGTTCTAATTGCGACCCCAAATCGAATTCGATAACATTGAAGTGCTGCCGTGGAGGATAAAGCTCTGGTGGGAACCAACTCGAGCGCCACGGTAGACGGAAGACGAGCCAGGGACTGCCTCGGTAGCCCCCGGCGCTCTTACGCTCCATCAAGGCTCGTTTTCCGAGTAATGCGCAAAATCCAACGTCCTGCTTCTACCATCCGTCAGAAGTGTTTTTACCCACTAATTCTTCGGATGAGCCATTGGCCAAAAGTGAGTGCGAAAATGAAATCCTTCCATCGTTCGACGCTGTTTGCCATGTTGCTTGGATGTGGGATTGCCATGGCGATGTTCCGTCCGGCGAACGCGCAGCAATGGTCCTTTTCGCAACTGGCCAATCGCCTGAGCCAAGAAAAGGCCAAAGTGGTGACTTATCGCCTATACATCCACCAGACGCCAATCAAAGGGACCAGATTTGACAATCTTACCTGGATCCATGAGTTTTCGGAGATCGGCAACCATGAAGTGGTGGCTCGCATCGATCGTAACGAAAGCGGCGCTATCCAGTCTTGGCGGCTCAGTGGACACACTGAGGATCTTGAAATCTATGGGAGCAATCGGAACAGAAAGATCTATCACCACAAAGTGCCGGAAGGCGAACAGGTACAGCTTCAAACCTTCCTGGATTGGAGAATCGTCGGCTTCTCGTTTTGTGGTGACCTCGGTGATCGGTTTGAAACGGTCGCTACCAATATCTCCAGTTGGGATAAAACTGGGACCGAAAAAGAGTTTAGGAATACGAAAGACGGTTTGGTCGTTAAAGAGTACCCAAACCTCGAGATCGAGGCAGAAATCAAGGATGGCATACGCATCAAGATGCTGAAGCATGGGTATGAGCCAACGGGTGATCGACGAGATCCTCAGTATAAGAAATGGACCGTGGAATACAAGAAGGCCTTCAACCTGATGCTTCCCTCGAAAGCGACATTGATTTGTGGTGTCGATACAGTGGAGTATGAGTTTTCTTGGATGATGGTCAACGAGCCGATCGAGACGGGACTCCCTACGGTGAAACGATTCGCCGACGACTTGCCGATCGATAAATCGCAGCCGTGATGAATCGAAGCTCGCATCGGCCCAATCGTGCGACAGATATTAGCCGAGATGCGTAAGCATCCGGGTTGAAGCGTACTCCCACACCGCCATGTCTGCCTCACTTCCGACCCGAGGGCTCGCGCCCTTCGGCTTTTATTTCGAGGCACGAGAAGGACCCGGCATTCTCAAGATGGGAAATGGAGGGGATAACCCGCGGAATTCCCACTAGCGGCGCACCAGCCATTTTTCCTATCTTACGCAGAGGATCGTTCTGAAAGCAGCGTTCAAGGAAGGATGCCGTGGCAATCGATCGGGGGGAGAATCCAGTTCGTGCTCAAGGTGCGGAATTGCTGCGCCGGGTCATTTCGTGGGCGCTGCGATGGGCATTTGCATGGGTATGGATCGCATGGCCGACTCACTCGCATGCCACGGAAGGACCGCCGGGGATCGCCGATGGCGGACTCCACGCATGCGTCCTGCTCGATCTCGACCGCGCGATCGCCGTCGGTGAGCGGGAACTGGTCCTTCGATCAGAAGATGGCGGGAAAACTTGGCGATCTGTAACCGCGCGGGGCGCGTTCACTTATTTCGCCGTCGGGTTTGATTCGCCGGATTCGCTGAGCGATGGACCTCGAGGTGGTTTGATTGTCGGCGGACGAATCGATTCCATCACGGGCCGCAGCGAAGGCGTGGTCGAACTGACAAGCGACGATGGCAGGTCATGGTCACGTGTTGCGGCCGCTGGATTGCCTCGACTGTTGGGCATGCAGCGAGTCGGGTATCGGCATTGGATTGCGTGGGGTGATTGGTCGGACCATTGGCAATCGTCGTTCTTTGAAACCACTG
>Ga0315904_10006731_pt1 | contig 15634 bp, 4 predicted proteins | sample LakEriMetagenome_6_FD_203529 | JGI IMG/M metagenome (GOLD analysis project Ga0315904, IMG submission 203529) | Freshwater fungal communities from buoy surface, Lake Erie, Ohio, United States - Buoy 12 MA120 | ecosystem: Environmental > Aquatic > Freshwater > Lake | place: USA: Lake Erie, Ohio... | reverse complement strand
AAGTTCACGGCAACATCCGACTGTACAGACTTTGCGCGCTGTCTGGGTAAAAAACCGTTCCATGTCAGACCTTGCCCGCATCGAACGTCTTGAAATCGGCCCGGACGATACTCATCTACCCCTGACTTGTCCCCGGATAAGCTACCGACTCAACGCTTGCAATTCATCACCGACCAAAACGCAATGCATGTCCTTTTCTTTCCCGTAGAGACCGGTGCGGGCGTCTAGCCCTTCGCCGTTGTACAGAACAGACGTGAGGCTGGAGGTGAGAGGCTGGAGGGTGCCCGCGCTGTTGTAGATCGCGAGGAGCTCGCCGTAGGCGCTGTAGGTAAAGACCTGTGCGATCGCGGCGGCGCCGAATAAGGCGCGGACGCTCCCCTTGCCGTCGTGGGCGAAAGTAAGGGTTTCCCCCTCACCCCAACCCTCTCCCCCACCGGGGAGAGGGAGTGTTGCAGTTTGGGTGATCTCGTCCAAGCCGAACGTGTAGGTGGTGCGCTTGGTGGCTTGGCCTGCGGCGTTCTTGACCGTCTCTAGGATCGTTTGCTGGTAGCCGGTGAAGTTGGCGTTGTCGATGAGGTACTCAATGGAACCGGTTCGCTCGCCTGCGGCGAACGTGCCGTGGAGGTTGGCGTCGGTCCAGTCCACCGAGATGGTGCTCTGCACAACAGGTGCTCTGCACAACAGGTGCCTGGCCCCGTGCGGAGCGTCGCAGGGAGGGCGGTGCGGTGGGCACGTTGGTAGCTGCCAATCTTCAGCACCCCTGGCACAAGGCACAGGGGAGGCTGAGCCGAAGGTACTTCGGCGCATTAACTTGTTAACAAAAGCTGCAGACATCCTTCGCTTCTACCACTTCTTCGTTCTCGGATAAGCTACCGACGCAATGCTTGTAATTGTTCACCGACCAAAACGCAATGCCTGTCCTTGTTTTCCTTGATGCCTGTCCTTGTTTTCCGCCAATGAGTTCGTCCAAGTAGTGGCAACACTTGGAAGCTGCTACATAGAAGGCACAGGGGAGGCTCATCCGGAGAACTTTCCGTAACCAGTGATCCATCGAAGCAATCCCAAAAAACAGAGAAGAAGTGCCCCGATGATTCGCATTTTTCCAACCTGACGTGGATCGTGATGACCAAAAATCAGCAGGGCAATTCCAAGTAGGACTAGTATCCAAAAGAGAAGTAAGGACTCCCAATCTCGTTTTTGGCTACTCATCATCGTCCCCAACAATGCTCAGTTCAAGCGGAAAGCTAGCCGCGACCTCATGGACAAGCATATCAATTGCGTTGGCAAGGGACTGCGGATTTGGTGAATTCCGCACCTTCTCGCGTGCTGAGTTGATGATGTCCGGAAGCCAAACCGTTTGATAGAACGCGTTAGGACCACTGCTGCCAAGCGCAGATCCCAACAGGAGCCGAGAAACCATCGTAACCGGGCTAAGTACTCCGTTAAATTGCAACTGGTCATTATTGGCATTTGCGAATGTGTTTGCTAAATTTAGTTTCGCGATCAGTAGTGGCATCGAACCTAATGCGATCAGCCCAGCGACAATTCTTTCTTCAACCCTTCGCTTCGCCTGATAATCGGAATAGAAGTCTACGACTCGCTCGAGTTTCGAACCTCGATAGTCAGGATTTGCTCTGAAGATTGGAATCAACGCTGAGGGTCCAATTTTCATTCCGCGACGAATCGCGGTTAACGCACCAAGAATCGTATTTAAGCGAGAAACAATCATCGCAACATTAGGGTCTCTCCATCCACTAACTTCATACGCAAAGCCAGCGATGGCATCTATCGTTGCATTGATATGACTATCGATATAGTACCACTCAACGAAGTTCTGAGCTATCTTCCAACTAATTCGCTTGCCCGCTTCCTTCAATCCGCCGTGCAGTACCGAACGACTCGCTTGAATCTTCATGGCACGTATTTGGATACTGATACTATTCGCCGAAAAGAATCCCGATAGTCCTTCAACCATTCCTGTTGGATCAACGAAATGAATTGGATCTCGTGAAGTTGCGAAGTTGTACTTGTGGAAGCTGAACGGATCTGTCGGGTTTCCGTTAAACGGGTCTAAGCGCTCCCAGCGCGCGTTCGATGCCGAGTACCATCGCGCTCGCATGTTGTAGAGGCCGGTTCGGGCGTCTAGCCCTTCGCCGTTGTACAGAACAGACGTGAGGCTGGAGGTGAGAGGCTGGAGGGTGCCCGATCCGTTGTGAATCGCGAGGAGCTCGCCGTAGGCGCTGTAGGTGAAGACCTGGGCGATCGCGGCGGCGGCGCCGAACAAGGCTCGGACGCTGCCGTGGCCGTCATGGGCGAAGGTAAGGGTTGAGCTTTGAGTGATAAGCTGTGAGCTAGGATCGATAGTCGAGACCGTTTGGGTGATCTCGTCGACGCCGAAGGTGTAGCTGGTGCGTTTGGTGGCTTGGCCTGCGGCGTTCTTCACCGTTTCGAGAATCGTTTGCTGGTAGCCGGTGAAGTTGGCGTTTTCGATGAGATACTCAACTGAACCGGTTCGTTCGCCTGCGGCGAACGTGCCGTCGAGGTTCGCATCATTCCAGTCCACCGAGATGGTGCGAATCCCTTGCGGGGTGTAGCGGTAGTCGACTCGGGTGCGACCGGTGACGGCGCCGCTGCCGTTGCTGGTCGTGGTGACGACGCGCTCGAGCTGGCCACCTAGGCCATAAGACATCGATTGAACCACCGAGGACACGGAGGGCACAGAGACGGTCTTCGATGTCTGCTGCGTTTGCGTCCAGCCATACGTGGTGGTCTGGTCAACACCTGCGCCGTTGACTCCATTGTCGAGTGTCTCGCTGGTGATCCGATCGTTCGCGTCGTAGTTGTACGCGAAGATCTGGTCGACGTAGGCCGTCGCGGGTTTGTTGACCTCTTTCCGCATGCGGTTGCCGACCAAGTCGTAGACGTACGACTCGGTCTGGTCGACCGAGTTGTCGCTCGAGTCGAGAACTTCGCTGATCAAACGGCCTGCGTTGTCATACGACCAGGTGTAGCTGTTTCTGACCGATCCTTGATAGATCCACCGGCGTCCATCAAAGACCCGGCCATCGCCGAACTTCTCAATCACTCCTGTGCGTTTTCCGTCGGCGCGGTAGCTGTAGTCGATCTCCCCCTTGGGGGCATTGTCCGACAAGTCGGCGTTGTCGGAATCCGATTCGAAGTAACGCAACATGTCGAGTCGGTCCCGTTCGTCGAATGTGTAATCCTCGATCACCGAATTCGGCTTTTCGATGTAGTCCATTCTGCCAAGCAAATCGTAGTGGTAGATCGTACTCTCCGGCTGATTACCCGGCAACGAGTCTTCGCTGTCGACCATAGCGCCGTCGCGGCGTACGGTGTTGACGGTGGCGAGTCTGCCAAGGAGATCGTAGGTGTAGGTGATCTCGGAGAGGATGTCGGTAGGAACCGTTGAGACAACGGTTCTACATAGGGTCTTGCGACCTAGGAGGTCGTATTCGTACTGGATCGTACCTGTGGGAGTAGTTTCTTGGGTGATTCGGCCTTGGGCGTCGTAGGTAGTTGTGTACGTATCCGTCACGGTTGGGCGGATGTGCTGTTGCTGAACGATTCGGCCGAAGGCATCGTACGCGTACACCAATCGCTCGGTGGGGGTACCCGAGCCATTGTTGTAAGCGACCGCATTGTCAAAGAACTGCTTCTCGCGGATTCGACCTCCCCCGATCGCCGAATCGTCGTACACCATCCTGACATGGATCCCCTCGAAGGTCACCTGAAGGAGTTGGCGGCCCCGGGTGTCGTAAGCCGTGGACTCGGTCTGCCCCATCGGGAGGGTGCGTCCCGTCGAACGTCCCAGCGCATCGAAATGAAAGTTTGTGATCCGTCCATGAGCATCGACCAATTGCGACATCTGGCCAAAAGAGTTGTATCGATAGTGATACGTCGGACGTTCCATCGCATTGCTGTTGAGGGGATTCGGGACGGCAGGCAATTGCACCTGGGACAGTTGACCGCTGCTGTCGTAGGCGAAATCCTTGCGGTTTCCCATGGGATCGATCTCGGCGACCACGCGGCCACGTTCGTCGTAAAGCGATCGTTTCGAGGTGCCATCGGGGTTGATGGTCTCGATCACCCGATTTTGGGCATCGTAGATTTGCTTGACGACGCGTTGTTGGGAGCGATCGATCTTGAAGACGGTGCCGTTCCGTTCCTCGATTTGGAAGATGTTGCTGATCGATTCGGAAGCGAGCCCCAAATCGTTGTATACGGTTTCGGTTCGCAGGCGAACGAGACGATTGGTGTAGTCAGGGCCCGAAAGTCCTACCAGAGCGGGCTCGACCGGATACCCGAGCGTTGCGTGCGCCCGGCCTCGGGAGTCGTACAGAGTGACACTCGTCTGTCCGTCGGCTGCCGTTTGCTTGAACGCTCTCCCTTGGTTGTCGTATTCTGTTTTGGTCGATGAAACGACTGTTCCGGGGACCGATACCGTGCTCGTGTAGATCGCTTCGAGTCCCGTCCCCTGTCGAGTCATGCTCACCACTGCACCCACCACCCGCTGGGTTCCGATCGCTCGCCCTGCGGCATCGTAGAGCGATCGTGTGCCGTAGACGAGTTGGCCTAGTGGGCTAGGGGATGGTGCGATCGGCGATTCGTTGTCGGGGACAACATAAGTGTCCATGGCATATTGAATGCGTCCGAAATTGTCGTAGACGGTCCGTTGCACCAACCACATCGGGGTGTTGTTTTCGTCGTAGGTCCGCGTGCGAGTCTGCACGACGTTTCCGAATTTGTCGTAATGCCGCTCGGTGACGCGCCCGTGGGAATCGGTCGACGCAGCGACCCGACCATGCGCGTTCGGGACATAGGTCGTGGTCGATTCAGAGATCAGGATTCCGGACGCGTTGGGGTTGGCAGGGTTGAGCTTGCTGATGAATTGCGGTTCGGTGGGATTCGCTCCGGAAGGTGCGAACGATTCGAGGACAATGTCTAGCCCCCGAACCTCCCGCGAAGCGATTGCGCGATCGGAGAGATCATAAACCGTGTGCGTCCCATAAATGTCCGCGATGGGAGTCCCCTCGCGATACGAGCGGGTTGCGTAAATCACTCTACCAACCGCATCATAAACGGTTCGTATCAGATTCCAAACCGAGTTACCGGTCTCGTCTCGGGACTCCGTGCGTGTCTGGATAGTGAGACCTCGTACATCGTAGAGCGTTTCGCTCGCCAGACCGTCTGCATCGACGGTCCGCATTACTTGCCCGGTGGGACTGTGGATCGTTGACGTTCCGGCCTGAATGTATTCTGGGGAAATAGTCGCGGATGCGACATTTTCGGTGATGAATTTGCCTGCTGGCAGGACCGCTTGGAACGATCCGATGGCTCGCCGCTCGTCGTCGTACCGCGTGACCTGGAGGACTTGTACTCGATTGGTCCCGATCCCGTCAAAGTACCACGAGGCGGTCCGATCGCCATCGAGGTTGTATTCGATGGTGGATGCACGGCCGGCGGTCGGGGTGATCGAGGTGATTTCCCCGAATTTGTTGTAAGTGCCGTTGAACATCACGGTGCCATCGGTGTTGGATGTCGATGTAACGTTGCCTCGGTCGTTGTATCGGAATGCACTCGAGCTGCCGAACGGATCGAGGGTGCGGATCAGGTTCCCGGTGTAGGGATCGAATTGATTGCTGGTAACATTTCCAAATATGTCGATCGAGGCCGTCGGTTCCCCGAACTCGCCAAAGGTCGTGATCGTCGCGTGGCCATAGATGTCGGTGGAGCGAGTCGGATTTCCGTTGGCGTCGTATTGGTTGACCGTTTTTAGATCGTTCGTCTCGCCGTTGGAGGGACTGTCTTCGAGCCCGATGACTTGCGTTTGGGACAGCAGTCGATCGCGGCTGTCGAAGGTGCGGAGTTGCAGGTTGCCCATGGGATCGATTTCGCGGAGCACATTCCCGCGACCGTCGAGAGTCTGGGTCATGGTCGCGCCGATGGCGTTGGTCATGCGTTGGGTTTTGGTTTCCGGATCGAAGATCGTGTTGACCGTATCACCAAGCGCGTTGGTGATCGATTTGATCCGGCCGTTTTCATCGTATCGATTGCTGACGACCGGGCGTCCCAGGGAATCGACGATGGAATCCAGGTAATGCGGGGGAGCGTTGTTACCCGTCAGGTAACGGAATCGCGTGGCGGCACCGGTTCGATCGGTGAACGCAGCGAGATTCCCTTGATTGTCGTATTCGTAGGTGACTCGTTTATTCTTCGGGTCGGTGATCGATACGATCCGGTTCCAGGAATCCCGCTCGAACCGGATTCCACGGCCGGAATTGGATTCGATTCCGTAGTTCGTGAAGGTCAGGACATTGCCGTTGCGGTCGGTGATGCTCCCCAAGTCTCCGGTCGTCGCATTGATCGCCAGCTCGTTTCCGTTCCGGAGTCGCAGCAAATAGGACCCGCCAAAAGTTCGATCCGCCGGGTTGTAGAGTCGTCCGGAACCGTAGTCGAGGTAGTCCTCATCGACCTTTTTCAGATCGATGCTATTGACGATCAATTCGCTTTTGATCCCGCGATCGGGCACGAACGCGGGTGAGTAAAAGAGCGGAATGCCGAACAAAACTTGGGAGGGTTTGCCGTAGAACGTGAATCCTTCCTGAGTTCCGTCGGGAAGGGTGACAATGACGCGATCGCCATCTCGGAAGGGTTGATAACCGGACAGGTCTGGCATCCGCCCCGGATCCATCTGAACCTTGATTTTCGTATTGCTCAGTTCCAATTTCCAGCCGTAGCCGAACTCTCCCAGCGAGTTCGCCGCGAGTGTGTCGTAGCGCCGAGTGACGGTGATCGGCAAACCGGAAACCGGCACGGTGATGTCTTGGAATGCAACGCTGAAGTTTCCGAGCTTCAACCCGCCATCGACAGTCACGCTGATCGAATCGGAAGTGACGTTCCCTCCGGAGTCTTGAGCGGTAAAGGTGAGGGTGTATTCCCCGTTTTCGAGAAGCGTTGGATCGAATCGATGGATTCGAGCTTGTGTCAATTGGGCTGTGCCGCTGGCCAGCGAGCGAACATCCCGCCCGGTGTTGAAAGTCAATCGCAGGTTCCATTGCAACCCGTCCGGGATATCGTCATTGACCGTAGCCAAGATATCGATCGGTTCGGTGACGGTGATTTGATTGGGGTTGAGGATGTTGGCGATCGGCGGTCGCACGTCGGAATCGTTGGGGATCACAACGGTCGCGGGAATCGCGTCCGCGACATTGCCCGCTTTGTCAGTCGCGGACGCGATGAACGTCCAGGTGCCGAACAGATCGACGCCGGGTCCGAGCACACCAGGCTCGATCTTGAGTCGCGTGGTCCCGTCGGCGTCGAGTGCCAAGGGGATATTGACGGTGTTGATGGTGCTACCGATCCTGCGCGATTGGAGCGTGAGGGTTCGCGCTGCGATCGCGACATTGTCGCTGGTGATCAAGGTGATCGGGAGCGTTTCGCCGACACGAACGACGTTTCGGTCTGGCGCGATGCGAACCGAGGGTTTCTCCGTATCGCGCGACAGGGTCAGGACGTAAGATTGTTCGACGGCAGCGGCGATGCCATCGCTGACCTTCACAGTGATTGGATAATCGCCAGGCTGTTGTCCCTCGAGCAACCATCGGATGCGGCCTGCTCGATCGACCGTGAGGCCAGCAGGGGCGATGGTGGTTTGGTAAGAGAGTGGATCGCCATCAGGATCGTTGGCCTTCAAGTCATATTGGTAAATTCCACCGATAGTCCCGGTGGTGATCGGAGAGGAATGAATTTCGGGTGGCTGATTGACAGGACGAACGCCGACCGACCACTGTTGAATTGAGGTCAAGCCCTCGGGATCAGTCGCTACAGCTCGAACGGAAATCGATAAGCCGATTGAAGACGCGATGGGAGTCCAACGGAGCAACCCGGTTTGCGAATCGAAGGTCGCTCCTTCTGGAAGAGTTTTCGGCTCGTCGATCGCGTAGGTGAGCGCTTTCCCCTCGGGATCGGATGCGTCGATGTCGTAGACATAGGTCGAACCCGCGAACGCCACGAGCGATGGAACAGTTGTGATTTGCGGTGGTTGATTGAACGCGGTACTGCCAGAGTTGGAAACTAGCAAGTCGAAGATTTGCTGAGTGCCGATCCCGGATGGATCGGACGCTCGCACGCCGATGCGGTAAGTTCCCAGTGCGGTTGGTGTCCATGTGAACCGTCCGGTACTCGTGTCGATCGCCATGTTGCCGACGATTGAGGCGGGATCGATCGAGAAGCGGATGGGATCGCCATCGTCATCGACTGCCGTGACTGCATAGGTGTAGGGTTGATTGACCGCAGTTTCGGGCTTGGGAACCGACGTGATGCGAGGGCCCACGTTGGTTCCGGTAGTTTTCAAAACAAACGATTGCGAGTCGCTGGCACCGTAGGGATCGAAGACCGTGATAGTCAGCGGGTATTCCCCAACCTGAGGCAAGGCAGGAGTCCACTGGATTAGGCCGGAATTGGAATCGATCGACAGACCCCGTGGAACGCGACTCGGGTTGTCGGTATTGGCGATCCGGTAGATGAGATTGTCACCATCAACATCCGTGGCGATGACTTGATAGGCAAAGGTGCGATTGGCAATCGCTTGAGTTAGCGCGGTCGATTCAATGCGTGGAGAGGAATTGCGATGTTCATGGATCACATGGATCGTGAACGAACGGGTTTCCGATCCTCCTCGCGGATCCCGGACTCGAACGGTGAAGCTTGCGGGCGTATCGACCGAAGTCACCTGCGCCGGAGTCCACTGCAGCAACCCTTGCTGGTCGATCGATATTTCTTCCGGTCCCGTGATTTTTTCAAAGATCAGGCGATCCCCATCGGGATCCGAGGCAGTGAATTGGTGGGTGTATCGCTGATTCAACTGGATTTTCGACCGAGGTTGGTTGGTGAAGGTCGGCGCCGAATTATTCGAGTCGGTAACGTGGAGTTGAAAGGATTGCCGATCCGAAGCACCGGAGTCGTCGGTGGCGGCAACGATCAACTCGTACAGGCCTGGTGCGTCTGGATTCCAGGCAAGGAGTCCGGTGCTGTCATTGACTGTGGGTTGGCTTGTCGGCGGATTGACGCCGGCGAGTTGTCGGAATTGGATCAAATCGAACCGCAAGATGTCGTTGATATTCGGGTCTATTGCTTCGATGGCATACGTGTAGGGGGTGTTCACGGCCACTTGGTTGGTTGGTCTCGAGGTGATGACTGGCGGCGCATTTTCCAGGACTAGCAGATCAAAGGACTGGGTAGCTACAGCACCTCGGGAATCGGTAGCAATGATGGTGAACGGAAAGGTGCCAGCACGCTGTGGAGTCCAGGATGCGACACCCTCGGAATCGATTGACACTCCGAGCGCCAGGGTCTTGGGGGCAAGGGTTACGGTAACGGCATCGTCGTTGCGATCGACGGTGCTGGTTCGGTAAGTCCAAGGTGCGTTTCGGACCGCTGGCCCTGTCGGGATCGATGTGATTTCCGGCGGATCATTTTGGACCGAAGCGGCGACAACTTCGAGCGAATAGAACTGCGTTTGCGTCAGTCCTGCGGGATCGCTCGCCGTGAGCGTGATGGGATAGATCCCTACGAGGCTGGGATTCCAGGAAAGCAGAAAGCGATTTTCGGTTAATGTATTTTGGAGCGACATTCCTCTCGCGATGGACTCGGAATCCAACGTGAGTGTGATGCGGTCCGGGGGGTTCGGATCCGAAACAACAATGGCGTATTGATACTCATTGCCCAGCACTGTGAAAGTGTCCGGTTTCGAATCGATCGACGGCGGGGCGTTGGTTTGAGCGACGAGCGTGAACGATTGTGCAGCGAGTCCTCCGCGGCCATCGTCCGCTTGGATGACGAAGCGATACGCCCCGTTTGTAGTAGGGGTCCAGTCGAGACGATTCCGCGCATCGATGACGGCTCCTTCGGGGGCCGTTACCAGTGAGAAATCGATGGAATCGCCGTTGGGGTCGGAGGCTGTGATGGGGTAGAGCCAACGCTGATGGGTCGCGACCAATTCGGTGGGTTCGGAGGTAAAGACCGGGGGTTCGTTGATTGCGAGGACGTCGATTTGGAAATACTGCGAGGTGCGACCACCTGCCGAATCGGTAGCTTGCAAAATGATTTGATGGATACCGAGCTGTTTCTCGGCGGGATGCCAAACGACAACGCCAGTCGTGGGATCGATTACCATACCCTTGGGTCCAGTCGCGACGGTATAGCGAATCGCATGGTTGTCGGGATCTTGCGCGACCGCGGGATAGATGTAATCAATGCCAGCGACCGCGGCGGTGATCGGTTGGCTTACAAAGACGGGGGAGTGATTTCGGGCGAGGGTGGACTCAACGACATCGATGAAAAAACTTCGCTTGGAACGACCACCTCGGCCGTCGACGACTTGAACCGTGATCTCGTGACGACCGATTTGATTGGCGGTCGGAAGCCATTGGAGCTTGCCAGTGACGGGGTTCAGTTGCACTCCGGTAGGGGGCATGGCGCCGGTACTTTCCCCCAACAGCAATTGGTATGAGATGGAATCGTCATCGGGGTCGAACGCGGACAGTTGGAGCTCTGCCATTCGACCGAATTCCATGCTCGCATTAGGAATAGGATTCAGGACAGGAGCCTGGTTCACGCCGATCGGATTGATGGCATCGACCGTCCAGGTCTGGGTGTCGATGCCTCCCAGCGGATCCGTCGCTTCGATGGAAAACCGGTAGCTCCCTGCCTTTTTGGGGTTCCAGATCAAGGCTCGTTGCGAGGCATCGATTCGAGCACCATGTTGCAAACCATCCACCAGTCGGTACTCGACGGGATCATTGTCCGAATCGATAGCCAGGAAATCGTAGCGGTAGCCGGTGGCGATCGCTACCGGGATCGAGCCAAAAACGATGTTGGGGGTTTTGGGATCGTAGAACTCGAGTTGGAAGCTCCATGTGTCACCAAGACTCTGGAAGGTTACGGGGAAGTTAACGCGTTGTCCTTGGAGCGACATGGGACCGACCGAGATAGGTGCGTTAGCGATGGTCGGCCTGACCCGAACGCGAGATCCTTGGCTAGCGACACTGCTGAGCGTCGACACGAACGCCTTCGTAAAGGAAGAAAGGGTGGATTGCGACGCATCGCGCACGGAGGGAATTGTCCAGCTCGAACCTCCGACCGCAGTCGACAAGTCCACATAGTCTTCTATGGTGGTGCTTGAGTCGGACAACTCTACTTCGGGAACAGAAAGGGAGCGAAAACCGCCGTTGTCCAATCCGCTGTACACGGTGTAGAGGGGCGGGAGTGACTCATTATTTCGATAGAATCCGAACGGCGTCACCCCTGGTTCCAGAAGCGGTATACTCACTTCGAAATCGGAGACCGTGTGCAGGTCGACATCGTTTTGGTCGAGGGCCACCCGGATAGTTTCGAAGGTCAGGTGAGTTCCTACGACATCTCGATCCTCGTCAGTAACCAAAATGGCTTGTCGCGAAGCATTGGCCCGAAACTCGAGTAAATCGAGCGCGAACTCGATTCCTAGATAGCCATCTTCGGTATCGCCATTGGCTTGCAGATACGCTGCGCGTTGCGATGCCATCTCTGCAGTAGCCCATGGGTCGGAATCCCCCGGTGCCAACAGAATTCTCGGCGCGACCAAAACGTTACCATAGCCAATGACTGCAAAACGATTGTCGACCAACCCTCGTTCGACCAATGACTGATCCAACGATCGGATCATTCGTTCGATCCAGGAATGCTCGCGCATGGACCCGCTTTCGTCCACGATCAAGACCACATCGGTTGTGGTAACTAACTTGTCGGGAGGCAGCACCACAGAAACATCGCGACTGACCGACTCGCCATCAGCGATGACCTCTTCAATACGGTCAGGAGTCACAGGGCCTTGTGGACTCCCAAGGTTCATTCTTGGAACTAGCAATGATTCCCTGGGAGCAGTGACGAAGACAGGTGGCTGATTGTTCGGGTTGGGGTGAACGTAAATATTGAACTCTTGTGTAGCATTGCCTCCGCGACCGTCACTCACTTGTAACACGACGGAATGCGTACGGCCAAAATCGCTCGCGGTTGGCGTCCAAAATACGTCGCCACGCAAGCTGTCAATGTTCAGCCCGGTTGGGCCGAAGACGAGTGAGTATGTCAGCGCGTCGTCGTCAGGATCGGAGGCTTGGCCATCATATTGGTAGGGGTTCCCGACATAGGCATCGACGACGGGGCTCGAAATCCAAATCGGAGGACGATTGATGCTGTTGCTGTTGGGGACGATGATCGAAAATGTTTGCGTCGCGATCGCTTGCAATGGATCGATCGCCTGAATCGTGACCGAGTGGCTGCCAACGTCGAATCTGGTCGGAGTCCAGGCGACGATGCCTGTCTCCGGTTGGATAGACAATCCCGGCGGCCCAGAGATCAACGCATAACGCACCGGATCGCGATCGGGGTCGATTGCGACGGATGGGTAGATGTATTGTTTGTCAGGTCGCGCCGCGGGTGGCGGTGTGGTGGTGAACAGCGGAGCCCTGTTCAGGGAGCCTAGAACAGTGATGCGATACGCAAAACGTTCATTGCTCGTAATGACCGAATCGTTTTCGAAGTCGAGAAGAAACCGTGTGCTCTCTCCCGGTTTTAGCCCCGGGGGAGATGTTAGATCCAGATAAGGACTGCCGCGCAAGGAAACGATCGCCGCATCTTGAAAACGGTCGCTTTGCGAGGGGAGATAGCCAGCGAAATTCGCAACTCGTACGTTCGCGAGCGAAAGGTCCGAGACAGCGACCAAAAGTGGGCCATGGAAAGGAAACGAACCGCGATTGGTCAGCGTGAGCCCCGCTTGGATACGCCGCGTGTTGGTATCGTAGAGTGTGGCGTCGTAAGCGATGGTGATCGACGGCGTGACGTCCGTCAGATGGAGCCAGTCCTGCTCGGTATAGACGCGAGATGGTGTATCGCGTGGTGGAGCGAGTTCTCGGACCGCAATCACCCGATTCCTGGTGATGGCCTCAGGCGCGACGAGTTGCTCGAGTTGAGGCAGAATGCTTACTTGCGTCGCGTTGTCTGAATCATTGTTGACGAGCCGAACAACGATAGTACCGACAAAACCCGTAGGAAGATGTGAAACGTCGACGGTCCACCGCCCCGTCGAAGCACTGTCCGGTTGATTCGTCGTGCCCGACGCAATCAGTGCAGGTTGCAACTCGGTTCGGTTGGCCGTGCCGTCGCTGTTGCTCGCGGTGACTCCTGCAACAGGGCGACCCTCGGGATCAAGAATCGCCAACTCAAAGGCGTCCTTCATCGAATCCGGATCGGAGATATCGAATTGAAGATTCTCATAGGCAAGTCGCAGATGCGTCGTGCCATCTTGCAGCACGAAGGGAAATTCATGGCTAGTCAGGAAGCGATCCCCTTCGACAAGAACGATCGGACCTTGAGTGACTTGGATCGAAACGCTTTGCAAGTCCGACAACGGCGGATTGCCGGTGTCGGTAACTTGTAGAGCGAAGCTATAGCTCGAATCCGAGGCGTTCACAGGACTGGTCCACGTGAACCGACCGGTGACGGGATCGACGATTGCACCCGGAGGAGGTGTTCCGACCACGGTGTATCGAAGGGTGTTGGCGGGCAAGTCGGGGTCGCTCGCACTTGGAATGAACGATACGTTGCGACCCGAGTTGACGCGAATGCTTCCGATGGGGGCAAGAACCGGGGCTCGATTGACTTCTCGAACCTGGATGGAAAACGAACGTGTCGCGGTTCGACCGTCCCGATCGGTCGCCAAAAGCGTCACGGGGTAAATCGCGGGACCTTGTTCTTCGCTAGGGGTCCATCGCAGCGTGGATGTGTTGGTGTCGAGGAATAGGCCGGCCGCGCCACGATCGATAGAAAGAGTGACCGAATCGTCCGGCAGATCGAGATCGCCGACCGAAACAGCATAGGACCATGGGACCATCTCGTCGATGACTTGATCCGGGATCGATGCAATCGTCGGCGGCACTCGGTCCGCTACGACTCGTATGCGAAACGATCTCGAGTCTTGCATGGTTGGAACACCATCGTCTCGCACGATCACGGTCACCGGATACTCGGCCTGACGGATATCCGATGGGGCAGTGTACAGCAACTCTCCGTTGGCCGAGTTGATTGTCAAACCGCTTGGGGAACCGGTTGCGAGTGCGAAGGTGAGAGTATTGGAGGGGCGATCTGGATCGGTCGCTTGAGATATCGCCGTGAAACGCTCGCCGGGCTTAAGTTGAACGTCCGGAAAAGCCATAAGCACTGGAGGCGAATTGACCTCGAGAACGCGAATCATCACCGATTCCGTGTCGAACAGGCCATCGCGATCGGTCGCTCGAATGACCACCGAGAAAGTACCTGGGCCATCGGTTTCCGTCGGAGTCCACTGGAACAAGCCCGTGATAGGATCAATGATCGCCCCCGGTGGAGCTTGATCGAGCGAGTACGTAATGCGGTCGATCGGCAAGTCGGGGTCAAAGGCTGTGGCATCGAAGGCAATCGATGTCAGTTCGGGACGCTCCAGGTCCGGCAGGCTTGGAATTACGGGAGCAGAGTTCCGATCGAGCGGCTGACCAAAGAAGAGATCGACGATTGCATCATCGAAGCCTCGATCGCCGATCTGTTGCCATCCGGAGAACACGGAAACATGTTCCTCCCAACCAACGCGCATCCGATTGCTGGATGTCGCATCCACTCGAATGTGGCGCGATGGATCATCGTTGTCACTCGCGGATTGCAAAACGTAGATCCGAAGATATTGACCGGAGGGCAAATCGACTTGATGGGTGAGGCGAAGCACATCCTGACGAGAGAACAGCACGCGACGTTGCGATTGCTGGAAGACTGCTTCCGCGTAACCGGTTTGGCTTGGAAGCAATCCCGCCACACGGCCAAGTTCGTCGTCGACCACGTAAACACCCATTTCATTGAACTCAACACGACCGATTGTCATCTGAGCATTGAGTTGGATGATCTGGCCGAGGGAGCCTTCCAAATGAGTTAACGGCCTGCTCAGGAAACCGGCGGGTGCGATCTCGGTCTCGTCGGGATTACGCGTGCTGCCACTGGCACCCCTTCGATTCACTTCGTTGATCACCCGAAGGATGTCCAGTGGGGATAGAGCGCGGTCGCCATCGGGGTCCAAGTAAGGATCGAGGGCCCTCGTGCGTGGGGGCAACATTCCACCGCCGTCGCTGTTGAGTCGATTGATCAGCACCAAAGCGTCGATCGGCGAGATCGTCGTGTCGTTGTTGACGTCGAGCGGCCTGGCTGGATTCTGCCACGGAGAGAACCCATCGCTGCTCATGACCCAGCGCGGTTCAAGCTGTTCAAGCAGCGCCGTGCGAAATCGCGTGCGGCGATCTTTCCGAAAGGAGTTGCGCAACATCGATCGGATCTCGGGGGTGGATGACGAAGATTACAAGAATCTAATGGAATGCAAAGCGACCAGCAACTATTTTGCATTTCCTTGATACTCTTCCGACCGCTCCTAGAGTCACATTCCCCGCAGCGAACGCGACCAACCCCGGTCCAAGCGATTGATTGGAAGCGGAGCCTTTCGGACTTTGCGTCCCTGCGGCTCTGCGAGAGACATCTCCGACAAAAATGAGCCCGAGGCGCTAGC
>Ga0315904_10006730_pt1 | contig 15635 bp, 11 predicted proteins | sample LakEriMetagenome_6_FD_203529 | JGI IMG/M metagenome (GOLD analysis project Ga0315904, IMG submission 203529) | Freshwater fungal communities from buoy surface, Lake Erie, Ohio, United States - Buoy 12 MA120 | ecosystem: Environmental > Aquatic > Freshwater > Lake | place: USA: Lake Erie, Ohio... | reverse complement strand
GACTCGCCATCAAATAGGCAAACTCGCCACCAAACGTGCAGATTCGGTGGGAAATCTCCCGACCGATTGGTACATCGTCAGCGGCATCGCAAGGCAAGCGGCATCGCAAGGCAAGCGGCATCGCAAGCGGCATCGCAAGGCAAGCGGCATCGCAAGCGGCATCGTCCGCCCCGTCGCCGTTCGCTGACTGAACCCCGGTCTTCAGCTGTGGCCACACCGGCTCAGCATCCCCGGCTCAGCATCCCCGGCTTCAGGTAACGCCGCCTGAGAGAATAGACCAAAAAACAAACGCAAACGCCCGCTTGGACTGGCTCCTCAAGCGGGGCGTGTTCGTTACCGCGGCAAGCTTGTTTCAGCGGAATCCTGATCCAGCGGAATCCTGGTCCAGCGGAATCCTGGTCCAGCGGAATCCTGGTCCAGCGGAATCCTGGTCCAGCGAAAGCAGCGGAAAAGCCTGGCGATTAACCGAGCTTGAAGTTCTGGCAAACTTCGGCAAAACCCGGGGTCAAGCGGCGAATCTTGGCAGCCAGGACTTCCTTCTCCGAGGAAGAGGCCTTCGCTGCGCGGCGTTTCCAGTTAACCAACTTTTGCTTGCGATGACGACGGCGACGAAGTTCACGTTGACGTTCACTGGCGGCCATGGATTTCAAACTCCCCTAGTTGCCTGTTGTGTAGCGATTTTGCTTTGCTGAAAGAGCCCTACTCTAATGCAAACCGCCGCCCGCTTCAATTGCTGCTTGCGTCCCGGACGCCTCGGCAGAAGGCAACGGCAGGAGGCACTGAAAGAGCGCACAGGCAGGGGGCAACCGCGGTTCAGACCTGATCGCCGCGCTCCCGAACGCCGCGCTCCCGACCACCTGGGGTCAATTGACTTGGGGCGAGCGCGCTTGCGCTCGACCGCAACCGAGTCCGCCTCGGGGAGCTTTTCCTGCGGTGGACGCGGCCAGAGGCCCGAGCATGGCCCCGCATCCGGCCCCCCTCTTTCAATCGCCCCGCCGCGATGGGGCCGTGACGAACGCTTGCCGCAGTTCGGCAACCAGAAACACCGACCCCGCCACGACACATAATTCGTCGTCGGCCAAGTCGGCCTGAACCAGCGACCAGGCTTCCAAGGGAGACTCGGAGGTCTGCAGTTGTGGTGAAATTTTCAACTCCTCAGCAAGTTCACGAGCCATTCCCAGCAATTGCTCCGGGTTGACGGCGCGAGGATTCTCCACAAACCTCGTCAAAACAACCCGTTCAAATTCCGGGAGCAGGCGTCGCAGCATCCCGACCTGATCCTTGTCGCGGCTGAACGCAAACAAACCAACTTTCTTCCGACCGGGAAATTCCACACGCAACGTCGCGAGCAAGGCCTCAATCGAGGCAACATTGTGAGCCACATCGAGAATCACGGTGGGGACTTGCTGTACGATTTCGATCCGCCCGGCATGCTGAAATCCAGATACCGCCTCGGGAATCTGCCGCATCAGGGGCACTTCGCGCTGCACCTGGAAAGCCACCGCTGCGGCAATCGCCAGCCCGGCGTTGTAGGCTTGGTGCTCACCCAACATCGGGAGCGACAGGTCGGCAAACTCGTAAGCCAGCCCATTAACCACGCCCGCTGTCGAGAAATGCTGCCCACCCGCGACCCGGCGAATTCGGGTCACTTCAAAATCACTCCCCAATTGGAAGAGTGGGGCTCCGACCCGTTTGGCAACTTCCTCGATCACCGTGCGGGGCTCGTCGGGAAGGACTCCCGAAATGACCGGCACTCCCGGCTTGATGATCCCCGCCTTCTCCCCGGCAATTTTGGCCAAAGTGTCTCCCAACTGGCGGCAATGATCAAAACTGATCGTCGTAATCACGGCAACGTCCGGCAGGCAAACATTGGTCGAGTCGAGCCTTCCGCCCAGCCCGACCTCAAATACCGCGGCATCGACCGACTCCTCGGCGAAATACAAGAATGCCGCAGCAGTGGCGATGTCGAAAAACGTCAGCCGGCGGACACCGGCTTGGTCAGCCTCGCGGTCACATAATTCAACGTGCGGCCAAATCCCGTTGAGCAAACGGTCCAGCCTTCCGTCGGAGATCGGTTGCTGGTCCAGGGCGTAACGCTGATTGAACGATTCCAGATGCGGCGAGGTGTAGACCCCCGTTTTCAAGCCGGCGGCCTGGAGAATCCGCCCAGCCAGACTGCTGACCGAGCCTTTGCCCTTGGTTCCGGCCACGTGCACGATCGGGTACTCGCGCTCAGGATTTCCAAGCGTTTGGCACAATTGGCGAATGTTGTCCAGCTTCAATTCGCCGCGCGGAGCAGCCTCTTGCCGCTCATAGTTGATGCGTTCAAACAGCCTGCCCACCGCCGAATGAAAGGGGGCGCTCTCAGTGCTCGTCATCGGTCGCCTTCCCCGGTTATCTCGCCTGCTCGTACCAGTTTGCCAAATTTCAGCCGCTCATCTTCGCCCAGACCCACCCATTCCGCAAGCCAAACCGGCCAACCGTGAAGTTCTCTTAGCCCGGAACGTTCAGAATCTCCCGGCTCTCGACTTTCCTCCCGCCAACTGTGTGCCCTTATCGCCAACTCGGTAGTCCGCCAACTTGCTGACCTTTCCCCATACTCTTATCATAAGGACTCGCAAATTCGCCGTGTTTCTGCCGCCAAACGCGCCCGCCATCAACGGGCCCAACCGGTCCGGTCGGGAATCCCCGGCGATTCCCCAAGTGGGATCGGCTCCAGGCACTCGCGCTTCCTTTGAAAACAAGCTTCAACGGAGAGCGATCGGCACTGGGGCGGGAACAGTTGTTTGTCGACCACCGTAGAAACAGGATCGAACGACTCGGGAACGAAGCTGGCCCTCGCCACCCGCCGCTCCTCCGTTTGAGTCAATTCACGCGTTTCATTCTGCGGTGTCACCAGCGAAGTGTTCTCGCCGCAGCCTGCAGACTACCGACGATTTTTCTTTCGGCTTGGCTGTTTGCCGAAAGGGGTGACGCTTGGGAAATGATGGGCGTTGAGTTTGACGAGAGAATTTTTTGACCTTCCACGGAACAACCACGGTTGGTCAGGCCCTTGAGATTTGCAAATACTCGCGACCCGGGGAAACTGGTAATCGCCGAGAAAGTTCCGGGATTTGAGCAAGCTGAGTCCAGTCGCGGCAATGGCCGCGGACGGCTCGAAGAGTGAGAAGATTCGGATTGATTGAGAAGACCGAATTGCAGGTTCGCCGACTTGCAACTGACGACATAAATCCAACCCTTGCGGAAACGCGACTCTGTTGCCTCCGCAGACAACTACACAGCTCGGGAGATTGATTGTATGAGTTCGACTACCAGACCTTCCTCTGGCAGCCCCTCTTCTGGCGGGCCGACTTCTGACGAGTCGCGTCCGCGGAAATTGGAACAATCGAATCCTGATTACGATCCGAATATTGTGGTCGAGGCTCAAAACCTGACCAAGATCTATCGGGACTTCTGGGGTCGACAGAAAGTCAGAGCGCTGCGCTCGCTCGACTTGGAAATCCGGAAAGGCGAAGTCTTCGGTTTGCTCGGCCCCAACGGTTCCGGCAAGTCGACCACGATCAAGCTGCTGCTGGGACTGCTTTTCCCCTCCAGCGGCCGGGCCCTGATGTTCGGAAAAGACGCGACCGAAGTTCGCAAAAACGAGCGGATTGGCTACCTCCCGGAAGAATCTTACCTGTACCGGTTTTTGACCGCCGAGGAGACGCTCGACTTTTACGGTCGCCTGTTCGACATGCCGGCCAAGCTGCGAAAGGAACGGGCTGCCGAACTGATCGAAAAGGTCGGCCTGACTTGGGCGAAGCGCCGCCAGCTGCGCGAGTACTCCAAGGGTATGGTGCGGCGCATTGGTTTGGCTCAAGCGTTGATTAACGACCCGGACCTGATCCTGCTCGACGAACCGACCTCGGGACTCGACCCACTCGGCACTCGCGAAATGAAGGACATGATTCTGGAACTGAAAGCCCAAGGCAAAACGATCCTGATGTGCAGCCACCTGCTGGCGGACGTGCAGGATGTCTGTGACCGGATCGCGATTTTGTATCAGGGAGAGCTGAAGGAACTGGGACGGGTCGATGACCTGCTCAAAGTTGGTGAGGAAACCCAGGTTCGCTTCAAAGGCATTCCCGAGTCGGCCCACGCCGAAATTCGACAAGTCATTCAGAAGCACGGCGGCGAGGTGCTGTCGCTGGAAAATCCGCGGACCAATCTCGAAGACCTTTTCTTGTCGATCGTTCGCGAGAGTCAGCAGCGTCCGGGGCACCGCTCCGAAGGCGCCCGAAAATCGGGTTAAGCCCCGGCCCCCGCGTTTGTTCCGAACACCAGCCCATGCAACGGTCAACTCATGGTTGTCGAAAATTTTGAGAACTTCTTCACTTGGCTTTTTCCGGCACTGTACGTGTTTGGGCTTTTGAGCCTCGCCGGAATCGTGCTGGGGATCTTCTTCGGCTACCTCGTGGCCGCCTTTCGCCATGGCCCGTTCGAAGCCTTCTATGTAGTGGCACAAGTAGTCGGCGGGTTTTTCCCGGACGTTTTCGGCACCTCGCCCCGACGTGTCTTCGCGATCGCCAAATTGGCCGTAAAGGAAGCCCTGCGGCGGAAAGTAGTTCTGGTGACCTTTGCCGTTTTTGCCATCGCCCTGCTGTTCGGTGGCTGGTTCATGAACGCCGGCGTGGACAACCCCGACCGAAACTATGTCAATTTCGTCCTTTGGGGTACCCAGTTGCTGATTCTTTTCATGGGAATGCTGATTAGCGCCTTCAGCCTCCCAGACGATATCAAGAACCGGACCATTTACACCGTCGTCACCAAGCCAGTCCGGGCTACCGAAATCGTTTTCGGCCGGATCCTCGGCTTCGTGGGATTGGGCACCGTTCTGCTCGCCCTGATGGGCTTGCTCAGTTTTCTGTTTGTGTGGCGGGGGCTGTCGCACAACCACCAACTGGTCGGCAACCAGGACCTCTCGGCATTCAGCGAGATCGACCCCAACACCCGCCAAAGCCTCGGTGGCGGCCGGGTCTCGGAGAACGCGATTCTGGAAGGGCGGACCAACGTTGCCTCCGGGCATTTCCACTCAGTCGAACTGATCGAGGACACCCGCTTGCCCGGCGCCCCCGAACCGGAAAACAAAAACAACATCGTCAGCAGCAAGGTCCTGCCCGATGGCAAGACCGTCTACCAGAGAGTCATCGTCAATCCCGCCAGCGGCCACACACACGAGGTCACTCTCGACAAGGACGCCAGTGGAAACGTGACCCGAATCGTCCTCGGTCCGGCCACCGGTTACTTCCGGGCCCGAGTCCCGGCCTATGCCAATTCCTTAGTCTTCTTTGACAGCGACGGCTCGCCCAACCAGCGAGGTATCGACGTCGGACGGGAATGGTCTTATCGCGGCTACGTCGACGGTGGCAACGCCATTCGCCCCAACTCTCTCGCCAAGTCGGAACTGGTTTTTGACAACATCACACCCGAACGGTTTGATAATCCGGAACTGCTGATTCTGGAAATGACGCTCAGCGTCTTCCGAACTTACAAGGGAGATATTGAAAAGCGGGTGATCGGCAGCCTGCAGTTCGAAAGCGTCCCCGATGACCCGAACACGACCCCCGTGTTTCGCTCGGACGTTTCGCTGTTCGAAACGGAGGAATACAACGTTCAGACCATCCCGGTTCCCCGCAAGCTGACCGGCAAATTGATTAATCCCGACGGCTCGATCCAACGCGAGGGAGACTTTGACCTGTTCAAGGACTACGCCGGAGATGACCTCCATCGCCTGAAAATCATCGTTCGCTGCGAAGACCGCAACCAGTACCTGGGCTTGGCCCGGGGAGACGTTTATTTCCGTGCGACCGACGACCTCTACTGGTGGAATTTCATCAAGGGCTATCTGGGAATCTGGGCCCAATTATTGGTGGTCGTTTCCCTCGGTGTCGCCCTCAGCACCTTCCTCAGCGCCCCGGTCGCGGTGATTGGCACCATCGTCCTGATTCTCGTCGGGTTCACGACCACCTTCATTCGGCAACTGGCCCAACCCGATGTTTCGGGCGGCGGGCCGATTGAATCCTTCTGGCGGTTGATCACCCAGAAGAACATGGAAGTTGACCTCGAGCCGGGTTTGCAACGCACCCTGATGGAACAAGCCGATACGCTGCTCGTTAACCTTCTCAACTCCTTGACCTACATCGCTCCCGACTTCCGCCGAATGAACTTCTCCTCCTTCTTGACGTATGGATATTCGGTGGATTCCAGCCGTCTGGGCGTCGCCCTCCTGATCAGTATCGGGTTCTGCCTCGGTTTGACCATTCTCGGTTACTTCTGCCTCAAAACGCGGGAAATTGCCAAGTAAGCCATGAACTCCAAATCATTCATCCGCAAGGTCATTTACATCGTCCTGATCGGGGCCCTCCTGATCCCGTTGTCCCTGGTATCGCGCCCCGCGACCATCGGCACCGGCACCGACTCAGCCGGCGGCCAACAAGGTGGCAAGTTGGCCCAACTCCGCGAGAGCTACGGTCTGTCGCAAACCCGAGTCGCGGAAATCGACCCGACCAGTGAGACAATGAAACTGCTTTCGCTCGGTCTTCGGGGCGTTGCCGTCAATCTGCTCTGGTTGCAGGCGATGGAAGACAAGCGGGTGGAGAATTACGACCAACTGGAGTCGACCCTCAATGCACTGATTAAAATCCAGCCCAATTTCGTCAAGGTCTGGGAATATCAAGCCCACAACCTCTCCTACAACATCTCGATGGAGTTTGACGATTTTGAGTCGCGCTACCATTGGGTCAAAAAAGGAATTCGGTTCTTGACCGGCGGCATTGGCTACAACCGCAAGGACCACCGGATCACCGATAACCTCGGCATGTTCACCGGAATGAAAATCGGAAACGCCGACGAAAAACGACAGTACCGTCGCCTGTTCCGCAAAGACACTGAATTTCACGACGAACTGGCGCCGTTCATTGAGCCCGATGCCTACGACACCCGTCAATTCGGGCACGACCACTGGCTGATGGCCTGGCACTGGTATGACAAGTCGCGGGCCCTGGTCGAAGACATGAGCGCCAAGCCCCAGGTTTCCGACCTGATTTTTTACATGAAGCAGCCAGCCCAGAAACGCAATCAAGTGATGGCCCTCCAGCAGGAATTCCGGTCTGACGAGCAGATCAAGCAGATTTGGATTTCCGCCCGGGAGGAGTGGGAAAAGTACGGCAAACGCCCGCTGAGGAACTCCCAAGGTGTGGAAATCACGCTCAACGGCTTGGCGGAGGCGAATGAAAAAGTCCAACGCCTCCGCGACCAATTGGATGAAATGGCTCCCGGCGCTCGCGCCGAATTTGTCAATGAAATTCGGTCCAAGTTCACCTTTTCCGAAAGTGACCAACTGATTTTGGACAAGCCTGCAGACCAGAGAACCGACGAAGAGAACGCTCGCGTCCGCAGCCTGCTCTCCCAAATCTCCAACGCCAGCGAAGAGATCGACGTGCGAGTCTTCCAGCGGGTGGAAAAGTCCGCCCCGGAAAAAATGACCGAAGCCCGCGACTTGCTCAATCAGTTGCTGCTCACCCGGCAACAACTGTTTACCATCGACCGCGACCAAGGCACCTCCAATTACGTGTACTGGTCTTTCCGGAATGATGCTGAGTCTCAGGACCAGACGATCGCCGCCCACCAAAAACTGTTCGACGCCACCGAACTCCAGCGCAAGTCCCTGTTCGATGATGAGTACCAGCTGGAAAACGGGGAAAAAAAGATTCTTCGCCGCGGAGCGATCTCCGAATATATCGATGCCTTCGCCGCCTGGGCTAAAGTGCTCGACGATTTTGGCCGCCTTCGCGAAGGTGATTTGGCCGACACGCTCGTCGACAAAATGGTCCAGTTCGAGGACATCCTGAAAATCTCGGGAACGCGCTGGCCAATGGACTTCCCGCTGCAGGAAGTGATCGACGAGCGGGCTAAAAATGGGCTCGAAGACGAACTGCCGACGACCGAAGAACTCGAAGAAGAACGATCCGCTCGGGAGGAATCGTCCAGTTCCGGCGAAGCCCCTCCGGCCGCAAATCCTGGAGACCAGCCGCAGCCGGCTGACGCCAAGCCCGAGGACGCGGGCGAAGGCGGCGGACAGGGTTAGTTGCAAAGCAGCGCGAGACCAGACCTCAATCCTGAGCTTTCCTGCTCGCAGCTCTTGAGCTCCGCGACTTGGTTGGGAGTTGCCCCAGTTCGGCTGGAATCCGCTGATGCTTGACCTGCTTTGGAAATCTCTCGCCCGACCACTGTTTTTTCAGCTCCCACCCGAGTCGGCGCACTACTTCGCGATGAATACTTTCGCCACCTGCCTGCGGGTGCCAGGCGCCCGAGCGTTGACGGAAGCCTGTTTTTCAGTCTCTTCTGAGAAGTTGACCCAGCAGCTGTTCGGCCTGCATTTCGCCAACCCCGTCGGCCTCGCCGCGGGCTTCGACAAGGACGCCCGCTGGATCCGGGCTTTGGGTGCACTTGGCTTCGCTGCAATCGAAGTTGGCTCCGTCACCGGCCAAGGTCAACCGGGCAATCCGCAACCCCGGCTGTTTCGGCTCCCCGCCGACCAGGCACTGATCAACCGCATGGGCTTCAACAATGCCGGCGCACGCCAGATTCGCTTGCGGTTGGAGCGAACCCCTTTGACCCATTTCCGCCAAAGCCATGTTCTCGGAATCAATCTTGGCAAAACCAAAGTCGTCCCGCTGGAAGAAGCCGCTTCCGACTACCTCGCCAGCTTCAAGCTCCTGTTTCCTTTCGGCGATTACTTTGTCGTCAACGTCAGTTCACCCAACACCCCCGGACTGCGCACTTTGCAGGACAAGGCTCCGCTGACCAAAATCCTGCAGGCCCTCCAGCAAGCCAATCAGGAGTTGGCTGCAGAGGCGAGCTGCCCTGCCCGCCCCCTGCTGCTGAAAATTGCTCCCGACCTGACCGAACACCAACTGCTTGAAATCGTCGAGCTTGCCCGGGAGTGCCAACTCGCCGGCTTGATCGCGACGAACACGACCCTCGATCGCAGCCATCTGCGCACCAGCGCCGAACAAGTGGAGAAGATTGGAGCTGGTGGCCTGTCCGGTGCCCCGCTTCGCGCCCGGAGCCTTGAAGTCGTGAGGCTCCTGTACTCGCAGTTGCGCGGTGAGATCCCGATTATCGGAGTCGGGGGGATTTTCAGCGGTGAAGACGCCTGGAAGATGATTTCCGCGGGAGCCTGCCTGGTCCAAACCTACACCGGCTTTGTCTACACCGGCCCCGGGATTGCCGCCGGCATCAATCGATACCTCATTCGTCAACTCGAGCAGCACCAGCTCGGGAACGTCGCCCAAGCCGTCGGCAGAGATTGCTGACCCAGCGCCTGATCCAAATCCGTGCGGGTCGACTAGATGGGGCGACGCCCAGCCAAGGCATCAGCCAGAATCTCCTTGTTCGTATGCTCGAGCACGCTCCCTGAAGTGATCCCGCGAGCCAGTTTGGTGAGCGCGACCCCAAATGGGCTGAGCAGATTCGACAGATGGAGCGCCGTGCCATCGCCTTCCACAGTCGGATTGGTCGCCAGGATGACTTCCTGAAAGCCACCCTTGGAGACGCGGCGGACCAAAGCGTCGATCGTCAAATCATCCGGGCCAACTCGCTCCAACGGCGAAATCCGTCCGAGCAGAACATGGTACAGCCCGCGAAACTGACCGGAATCTTCCAAAGCCAGGACATCTCGCGACTGCTCCACGACGCAAAGCTGGGTGCGATCCCGCCTCGGGTCGGAGCATATTTCGCAGGTCGCCTGTTCCGAAAGATGAAAACACTCCGCGCAATACCGGACGTTCTTCCTCACGTTTTGAATCGCTTCAGCCAGGGCTAATGCTTCAGCCTGACCGACCCGCAACAGATGATACGCGATCCGCTCCGCTGAGCGACGTCCGATTCCCGGCAACCGAGCCAGTTGCTCAATGAGTTCGACCACTGTCTGCGACAACTGAGCCACTTCTGCCCTCCTGACGGTGACGCTACCGATTCAATCCCGATCGCCTACAAACGGCCGACGCTTCCCGCAATTCAACCTGGGTTAGTAAACTGCTTGAGGGCTTCATCCAATCCGGGCAATTCAAGCCCGCCAGTGATTTCTTTCATCGCCTGCACATGCATCTGCTTCGCTTTGGAGATCGCTTCATTGATTGCCGCTGGCAACAAATCCTGAATCAACTCGCGATCGTTGTGACACTCGAGGCTGGAATCAATGATCACTTGCAGCACTTGCCCCAGCCCATTCGCATGGACCGTGATCATCTGCCCGCCAGCCGATCCAATCACCCGCTCCTGCTTCAATCGCTCGGCGATTTCTTCCATCTTGCTGCCCATACCTCGGGCATTCATCATCAAATTGGCCAGATTTCCCAGTCCCTTGAACAAGTTCGCTCTCCTTTCGTGTCCAGCAGTGAATTCCTGGCTTTCCGGTAGCCCGTCGAGTTCCACTGAATCCGCGATTCGCCACACTCCGCAGTCCGCCCGCCAGCGCCTCAGGCCGACGGGGGCGGCTCGCCTCCGGTCGGTTCAGGCTGATACCCCTTGGGCAACTCGAAATCAGTCACTTCGCCATCAAACATTCCCAACATGCTCTTGACCAACGGATGTTGCTCCAGTCGCTTGATGACTTGGCGACGGTTGATCGGTTCCCGCCGCCGCGCCGCCGATGGGGCGACCGGAGCAGCTATGAAATCGATTCGAATTCGTCGACCAGCGATCCGCGCGAGACAATCCTCCACCCGTTGTCGACGTTCGGACCGGTTGCACAACTGAACCTGATACTCGGCACTCAGCGTGACGGTCAATGTGTCGGGCTCAAGCGACTCAACCTTGCGGTAATCCGCCGCCACATCCGCCGTGAAGTCACCCAGTTCCGCCAACGTTTTTCGCCACAACGCCTCCGGATTGCCCAGCCCAGCATTTACCGCTCTCGGTCCGTCGACCGACGGTCGTTTGCCCAGCTCGGAGTTGGCGACTGGTTCCGCGCCGGATGCCGAGTTTGCCGGGGCTTTGAGCGGAACCTGGACCTTTTCCGGGGCCACTTCCGAGGTAACTGGTCGCGGTTCGGGCCGCGCCGGAGCAGATGCCGAATCGGAACCGCTTCCGCTATCGAAAGTCTCCGTTCCGCCGTTCGCGTCCGCCCCACCCGGCAGTGCTACTGTCGCTGGAGAACCGAAGGCCGCCAAACCAACCACATCGGCCCGAGGACCAGCCCCGTTTCCATCACCACTGGCCGCAACCGCGAGACTCAGTTCAGCTTTTTTTTTTGGATCGTCGCCGCCAGTTGTCCCCGCCGACGGCCGACTCAGGCCGCTGCCCGAGCCCCCCGCCTGCAACAGCCGCAAACTCTCCACCAGCGACTGCAGGTTTTCCAACTGGCTGACCCGGAGAACAGCTGCCTCCAGCAAAGTTCGCGAGTGCATACTCGATTGCATTCGCACCAACGCTTGGTCCAGAACCTGCAAAGCGCTGAGCAGGGTTTCTGTGGGGACTTGCTGCGCCAGCCCCCTCAATCGCTCGACATCGGTTTCATCGACAGAAAGGAGTAACTCGGGCTCGCCGCCCACGCGACTGACCAGCAAATCGCGGAAGAAGCCGATCAGCTGATTGGCCAGTTGTCCCGCATCGCAGCCATCGGCGATCGCCGATTGAATGCATCGCAGAGCGTCGCCGCAGCGCTTTTCCAGCATCGCGCCAACCAGCTCAAAAATCCTTCCACTGTCGGCCGTCCCCAGCAAGGCGTGCACGTCGGCGACAGTGATCCGCTCGGAGCAATAAGCCAAGACCTGCTCCAGCAAACTTTGGCTGTCGCGCATCGAACCCGCAGCGCGGCGAGCCAGCAGGACCAAGGCCGCTTCGTCCGCCTGCACACCCTCCCCCGTGGCGATTTCCCGCAACCGCTGGGTGATTTCATTGGTCGCTACCGGAATGAAATCGTATCGCTGGCAGCGGGAGAGCACCGTGATCGGCAGCTTTTGCGGATCGGTTGTGCAAAAAATGAATTTGACATGCTCCGGGGGCTCTTCCAAAGTCTTGAGCAAGGCGTTGAACGCCTCTTTGGTGAGCATGTGCACTTCATCGATGATGTAAATCTTGAAGCGCGACCGACTGGGGCGGATGTTGATATTGCTCCGCAGCTGGCGAATCTCATCAATCCCGCGATTGCTCGCACCGTCGAATTCCAAAACGTCGACATCTTCGCCACCGGCAATCGAGAGGCAGACATCGCACTGGTTGCAGGGGTCGGGAGTGGGCCCCTGCTGGCAGTTGAGGCATTTCGCAAAGATTCGGGCGGAGGAAGTTTTCCCGGTTCCGCGGGCGCCCGTAAAGAGGTAGGCATGGCCCACGCGACTCTGCTGAATCGCATTGCTCAAGGCAGTCACAATATGTCCCTGGCCAACCAAATCACGGAATGTCTGCGGACGATACCGCCGAGCGACAACCGTGTAGGAACTAGCTGACTGGCCGGCCATTTCAAACAATCCGTTTGCAGATACAAAACGGAGGCCAGTTCTGATTGGTAACGGGCGCGGGGTCGCCGGACCAAAAATCGGGACCTGACCCCGTTTAAGAAATCACGCCTTCTCGAGGAACCAACTGCCGGGGAGAGGACTCCGCACAAGAGTACCCCGTTTAGGGCTGCTTCATATTTCAGACCTGACCCGGTTCGCGGCTCCCCCTCACGGAGCCCCCTCGCCGGCAGTTGCTTGACCTCTAGTTGTATTAGGTCGACGGCTCCGCGTCAAACAGGCAGCAGAATCGCCGCGTTTTTGGCTGGAAAACCCGAGCAGGCCAACTCACCCCAGTCCAGCCGAAATCGGCCCGCCGGCTTCCGCAGTCCGACCCGCAGGTTTTTCTCCGGCTCACCGGGTTATCTGTTATCATTTTTACCTCGCGGTTGGCTTTCAACGTTCAGCTGTTCCCGGTAATTGTTCCCGGTAATCAGGTGCGGTGCGGTCGCAACGCGGTATCCCTTTCCTGGAAAAGTCAGCCCCCTTTCTTACCCCAGCCGACAATTGGTTCGCTGCCTGTCAACGCGCTCTCTCGGGAGTTATCCACGTTCGGCGGATTGTCCAGGCCGCTTGCCGGGGACCGAACTGGATGAATTAGCTCGATTTCTCATACTGCGAAACTTCGAATGGAACCTTATTCAGTCTCCCGCCCCCACCCGTGGCATGGTCTGAGCACCGGCCCGGAGCCCCCCTCGCTGGTCAATGTGTTCGTCGAAATCACTTCGTTCGACCTGGTCAAATACGAAGTCGACAAAGAGACCGGCTACCTCCGCGTCGATCGAGCTCAGAAAACCTCCTCGCTCCCGCCAGCCATTTACGGATTCATTCCGCAAACCTATGCCGATCGCGAAGTTGCCGCACTGATGCCCGGTGCCAACGTTGGCGACCGCGACCCGCTGGATATCTGCGTCCTTTCGGAGCGGCCGATCTCGCGCGCCGAAGTCTTGTTGCACGCCCGGGTCGTCGGCGGGCTGCCGATGCTTGACCGGGGCGAAGCCGATGACAAGATCATTGCCATCATGCACGGCGATCCGGTATTCGGCGAGATCCGCGAACTTTCAGAAGTGCCGGAGGCAATCCGCAGTCGGCTGACGCACTATTTTGCCACCTACAAACTCGCTCCCAACGAAGGAAACGCCGTCGTCGTCGGCCCGGCTTACGGCCGCGCCCACGCCGAAAAAGTCGTCCTCGCCGCCATGGCCGATTACCGTCGCCAATTCCCGCCCCGCAATTCCTGAGCCGTTCGGCCACTCCCCGGGCGGTCCCTCCATCCTCGGCTCATCCCATCTCGCACCGGCCCGTTCGAGCGATTCCCACGCGGTTCCGACAAGCTGGCTGCTCAATTACAATGGCGATTCACCCAGACGGTGGAAGCCTCGGGCCAAAACGTACAACTGAAGAAACAAACAAAATCGCGGCGGTCCCCTGCCAGGCAGAGTGTTTCTCCGCCCGCCCCGGCGACTCACCGACCCGCTCGCACTTTATCTCAGGCTCAATCATGCTCACGACTTCTCCAAACGCTTGGCTGGAACTGGCCGAAGCTGTCATTCAAGGCCAAGCTATCGACCGACAGCAGGCGCTCGAAATTCTGCAAACCCCCGATGAAGAAATCCTCAATCTGCTGGCCGGTGCCTACCGCATCCGCCGCGAATACTTCGGGAAGACCGTACAGCTGTACTTCCTGATGAACGCCAAGAGCGGACTTTGCCCCGAGGATTGCCATTACTGCTCGCAATCCAAAGTTTCCGAGGCGGAGATTCCCCGTTACAACATCCTCAATCGCGAAAAGCTCCTCGACGGCGCCCGAGTCGCTGCTGAGCGAAACTCCAAAACCTACTGCCTCGTCATCTCCGCCCGCGGCCCAAACGAACGCGAAATGAAAGCGGTCGAGACAATTGTTCCGGAAATCAAGCAGAAGTACGGGCTCAACATCTGCGCCTGCCTCGGACTGCTCACTCCAGAGCAGGCTGAACGCCTCAAAGCAGCCGGTGTCGACAAGGTCAATCACAACCTGAACACCAGCGACAATTTCTACTCCAAGATCTGCTCAACCCACACCTACGGTGATCGCCTTGCCACCTTGCAGGCAGTACGCAATGCCGGCATGCAACTCTGCAGCGGCGGGATCATCGGCATGGGAGAAGCACCCAGCGATATCGTCGACATGGCCTTCTCGCTCCGCGAACTCTCGGTCGAATCGATTCCCCTGAACTTCCTCAATCCCATCGAAGGAACGCCGTTGGCGAACGAGGGCAAACTCACCCCTCTCGCTTGCCTCAAAGCCCTCGCCATGTTTCGCTTCGTCAACCCGAAAAGCGAATTGCGGATTGCTGGCGGCCGCGAAATTCACCTGCGTTCCCTCCAACCGCTGGGGCTCTACGCGGCAAACTCGATCTTCGTGGGCGATTACCTGACGACCAAAGGCCAAGCCCCCGAACAAGACTACCGCATGGTCGAAGACCTCGGTTTTCGAATCACGCGCAGCGAAGAAGTCATGGCAAACTGAGAATCCCGGTGCCTCATCATCTCCAACCCCTTGAATCGCCGGCGCGTTCGCCAATAATTTCCCTCGAACCGGCCCAACCCCGGCAGGACTTTTCCAGGAACTGAACCGATGCAAATCAAAATCGAATACTGCGGGATGTGAAACTACTATCCCAAAGCCGCCAGTTTGGCGGAAGAACTGAAGTCAACATTGGGTGTCGATGCCGAACTGATCAAAAAATCGGGCGGTATCTTTGAAGTCTACAAAGACGGCCAACTGGTCTTCTCGAAAGTCCAGCTCGGCCGCTTCCCCCAACCGGGAGAAGTCTTGAAAATCCTCAAGGCTTGAAACACGCGGTAGCCTTGCAGCTTGAGCCTTGCAGCTTGCCGGTCGCAGCTTTCTGCCGCGAACCCCAAAAAGCCGGCCTCCTCCGCGGCACTTTGAATCGGCCACTTTGATTTGGTCACTTTGATTCAGTCAGGCTATGTGGCATGGCTGCATGGAAGGGCTGCATGGAAGGGCTGCTTGGCCGGATTGACCGGTGAACGGGTCGGGCATCCCAGCCCAACCCGAATCGTCCCCGGCTGGCTCGGTTTAGCTGGGGTCGTCCA
>Ga0315904_10006729_pt1 | contig 15636 bp, 13 predicted proteins | sample LakEriMetagenome_6_FD_203529 | JGI IMG/M metagenome (GOLD analysis project Ga0315904, IMG submission 203529) | Freshwater fungal communities from buoy surface, Lake Erie, Ohio, United States - Buoy 12 MA120 | ecosystem: Environmental > Aquatic > Freshwater > Lake | place: USA: Lake Erie, Ohio... | reverse complement strand
GTGTTCGCGAGGGTCGCGCCGGCGCACAAGCTCCTGATCGTGGATGCGCTGCGCGCCCAGGGCCAGGTGGTCGCCATGACCGGCGACGGCGTGAACGACGCACCGGCGCTCAAGGCCGCCGATATCGGCGTCGCCATGGGCGTGTCCGGGACCGAGGTGACCAAGGAGGCCGGCAAGATGATCCTCGCCGATGACAATTTCGCCACCATCGTCGCGGCGGTGCGCGAGGGCCGCAGCATCCTCGACAACATACGCAAGTTCCTGCGCTATCTGCTGTCATCCAACATGGGCGAGGTGCTGACGGTGTTCATCGCGGTGCTGGGCGCACGCGCGCTCGGCTTGACCGACGCCAGCGGCGCGGTGGTGCTGCCGCTGCTCGCCACGCAGATCCTGTGGATCAACCTGATCACCGATTCCGCGCCGGCACTGGCCATGGGTGTCGACCCGCCCGGCGCCGACGTCATGGACCGCCAGCCGCGCCGTCCTGACGAGCCCATCATCGACGCGCGCATGTGGTGGGGTGTCCTGCAAATGGGCGCCGTGATGGCTTTTTCCACCTTGCTGACGCTTGATCTGCTGCTGCCCGGCGGCTGGCTGGCCGGCGACCAGAGCCTGGAAACCGCACGCACCGCCGCCTTCACGGTGCTTGTGCTGGCGCAGTTGTTCAATGCCTTCAACGCCCGTTGCGAAACCGCGAGCGCGTTCCGGGGCTTGTTCGACAACCGCTGGCTATGGGCCGCGGTTGCCTTGGGCGTGCTGCTGCAGGTCGCAGTGGTGGAATGGTCGTGGTTGAACGCGGCATTCGGCACCGCGCCGTTGAGCGGGCAACAGTGGGTGTTGTGCGCGGCCCTGGGCAGCGCCGTTCTCTGGGTTGGCGAACTGCGCAAGCTCTGGCTTCGTGGTACGGATGCAATGCGCATCCGGCCGCACCATGCCGGTATACCCCGTGCCTGATGGCAAGCCGGTATCGAGAAACGGAAACCCCGAATGGAATTTGCCCTGCATTTGCTCAACGGAGGCGCCGGCAGCCTGGCCTCGTACCTGGCCGCGCATGTGCTGCTGTGCCTGCTGCCGGCGTTCTTCATCGCCGGCGCCATGGCCGCGCTGATCCCCAAGGCCAGCATCACACGCTGGCTGGGCCGCAACACCCCGGCATATGTGTCCTATCCCGCGGCGGCGGCGGCCGGGTCGCTGATCGCGGTTTGCTCGTGCACCATCGTGCCGCTCTTCGCCGGGATCTACCGTAAGGGTGCCGGCATCGGTCCGGCGATCACCTTCCTGTTCTTCGCCCCGGCCGGCAACATCATGGCGCTCGCCTATACCGGCAGTGTCCTCGGGCCGGATTTCGCGGTGGCGCGCCTGGTGCTGTGCCTGCTGTTCGGGATCGGCATCGGCGTGCTGATGGCCGTGATCTTCTGGCGCGACGACGCCAGCCACGACGTCCAGACCGATACCCTGTTCGCCGGGCAGGCCACGATTTCCCGCGCCGCGCTGGGTGTGCTGTTGGCGCTGGTCGCGGTATTGATCGCCGGCACCCTGAAATTGTGGCCGCTGACGGCGACCTTGCTTTCCTTCGATTTGCCGCTTCCCTGGGCGCAGGCCTGGCAGGCCACCTTGTTCCAGTGGGTGCCGCTCGACGCATCGAAGGGCGAGGAGGGCGTGAGTTTCCAGGGTTCCGTGCTGATCGTCCTTTTGCTCCTGATCGCCGCGACCGCCTGGAAGGGGCTGGACAACATCATCGAAGGTGCCAACCTCTGGACCTGGGTGGCCCTGGGGCTGGCCGCTGCCACATTGCTGATGGCTGCGCTGCGCCTCGCACCGAACCCGGGCGGGCTGGAAGTGGGCCTCACCGGGCGCGCTGTCGCGGTGGCGCTGACGCAGTGGGCCGTGTGGCACTTCGCACGGCAGTTGGCTGCCGACGACTGGCGCTCCTGGCTGTGGGAGGCTTGGCGCTTCGTCAAGCAGATCTTCGTGTTGCTGGTGGTGGGCGTTTTCGTGGTGGGCATGGTGCGCCAGGTGATCCGCCCGGAATGGATTGAAAACCTGGCCGGCAGCAACACGGTGCTGGCCAATGCGGTGGCGGTGGGCTTCGGGGTGTTCATGTACTTCCCGACGCTGGTGGAGGTGCCGGTGGCGCGCATGTTCCTGGACCTCGGCATGCATCCCGGCCCGCTGCTGGCCTACCTGATGGCCGACCCCGAACTCAGCCTGCAAAGCATGTTGATGGTGGCCGCGGTGATCGGCCGCAAGAAAACCGCGGCCTACGTGGGCCTGGTGGCGCTGTTCAGCATGGGCGCCGGCCTGCTGTACGGTGCCTGGAAAGACGGGCTCGGCTGGGGCACCCTGACCCTGGTGCTGGGCGCGGTACTGGTCGTGGTGTCGGTTGGATTGGCTTTCCTGAGGCGGCGCCAATCCGCAACCCCTGCCTAGCCATTCGCCTCAAACTCGCAAGGAGAAAAACCATGTTGACTGTGAAGATCCTCGGTTCAGGTTGCGCCAATTGCAGGAAGCTCGAAGCGGTCGCGCGCGAGGCGGCCGCCTCCGCCAACCTTGAGGCCGAGTTTGTCAAGGTCACCGACATGAAGCAGATCATCAGCTACGATTTGCTATCGACGCCGGGCCTGGTCGTCAACGAAAAGCTCGTCAGCAGCGGCCGCATTCCGACCGTGGCCGAAGTGCAGGGCTGGCTGCGGGCTTGACCCGGGCACACGCGCATATCTAACCTCAAGACATCGACAAGACCGGCATGAAAGTAGGCATCAACGGCATGGGGCGCATCGGCCGCCTCGCACTGCGGGCCGCGATGGGCGCGGCGGAGCGCCAGCCGGACGACCCGCGCGCCGGCAACCGGCTCGACGTGGTGCATCTGAACGAAATCAAGGGTGGGCCCGCTGCAACTGCGCACCTGCTGGCCTTCGATTCCGTGCAGGGCAAATGGCGCGCCGATATCCTCGCCAAGGGCGCGGGCGCGGTCCTGATCGACGGCAGGAAGCTCGGCTTTTCCGCACACGCCGCTCCGGCCGAGATCCCGTGGGGCGACCTCGGGGTGGACCTGGTGCTCGAATGCACCGGCAGGTTCCTGACGCCCGAGTCCATACAAGGGCATCTGGATCGCGGTGCCAAGCGCGTGATCGTGGCCGCGCCGGTCAAGGTGGGCCAGGTGCTCAACATCGTGGTGGGTGTCAACCACCAGTTGTACGACCCGGCGCGCGACCGCATTGTCACCGCGGCATCATGCACCACCAATTGCCTGGCGCCGGTGGTCAAGGTGGTGCACGAGAACATCGGCATCCGCCATGGCCAGATCACCACCATCCACGACCCGACCAACACCAACCTGGTGGTCGACGCGCCGCACAAGGACCTGCGGCGCGCCCGCAGCGCCATGCAAAGCCTGGCACCCACCACCACCGGCAGCGCCACCGCCATCGCGCTGATCTATCCGGATCTCAAGGGCAAGCTGAACGGCCACGCAGTGCGCGCACCGGTGCTCAACGCCTCACTCACCGATTGCGTGTTCGAGCTTCAGCGAGCCACCACGGTGGAGGAGGTCAACGGTCTTTTTGAAGCGGCAGCGAGCGGGCCGCTGGCCGGCATACTGGGCTACGAGATCCGCCCGCTGGTCAGTGCGGACTACGCACGTGACACGCGCAGTTCGATTGTCGATGCGCTCTCCACCATGGTCACTGACGGAACGCTCCTCAAGGTGTACGCCTGGTACGACAACGAGATGGGCTATTCCTGCCGCATGGTGGACCTGGCCTGCCACATGGCAGAGGTCGGACTCTGACATGACGGGTTCCGCCGGCAGTGTTCCGGCGGCAAGCCACGCCGCACGCAATTACGCCATCGTCACCGCGGCCTACTGGGGCTTCACGCTCACCGACGGCGCGCTGCGCATGCTGGTGCTGCTGCACTTCTACAAGCTGGGCTATTCGCCGTTCACCCTGGCGTTCCTGTTCCTGTTGTACGAGGCAGCAGGGGTGCTGGCGAACCTGATCGGCGGCTGGCTGGCAACGCGTTTCGGCATCGCGCGCATGCTGACCGTGGGCCTGATCACGCAGATCGCCGGTTTCACGCTGTTGTCCCTTCTCAACCCGGCCTGGACAGCGGTGATGTCGGTGACCTGGGTGGTGATCGCGCAGGGCGTCTGCGGCGTGGCCAAGGACCTCACCAAGACCGCCAGCAAATCCGCCATCAAGATCACCCAGGCGGAGGCCAGGCAGCAGGGCGGCGGCCAGTTGTTCAAGTGGGTGGCATGGTTCACCGGCAGCAAGAACGCCATGAAAGGCTTCGGCTTTTTCCTCGGTGGCGTGCTGCTGCAAGGTCTGGGCTTCCAGGGTTCGTTGTGGGCCATGGCCGCGCTGCTGGGGCTGGTGCTGTTGGGCGTGGTGGCGAGCCTGCCATCGATGATGGGCAAGGCCAAGGCATCCAGATCGGCAAAGGAACTGTTTGCCAAGAACCCCGGCATCAACGCGCTGGCGGCGGCGCGCGTGGTGTTGTTCGGCGCGCGGGATGTCTGGTTCGTGGTGGGTGTTCCGGTGTTCCTGTATTCGGTGGGTTGGACCTTCACCATGGTGGGGGGATTTCTGGCGGCCTGGACCATCGGTTACGGGCTGGTACAGGCGTTGGCGCCGCAGATCGTCAGGCGCAGCGAGGACGGGCTCAGCCGCGAAGTGCCGGCGGCGCGGCTGTGGTCCCTGCTGCTGGCGCTGATCCCGGTCGCCATTGCGCTGGCCGTATGGTTCAAGGTGGATCATCTGCAATGGTGGGTGGTGATCGGTTTGAGTGTCTTCGGCTTCGCGTTCGCGGTGAATTCGTCCGTGCACAGCTACCTGATCCTGGCTTATGCCGGTTCGGAGAAAGCTGCAGAGGACGTCGGCTTCTACTACGCCGCCAATGCCCTTGGCAGGTTCTTCGGTACCCTGATGTCCGGTCTCCTGTATCAATGGGGGGGGCTGCTGTATGCGCTGATCGGCTCGGCGGCAATGTTGTCGATCTGCTGGCTGGCCACCCTGAGGTTGCCGATGCGCTCGGCGGCACCCAGCCCTGCGGGTCGGGATCGGTGATCCTGGCGCGAGGCGCGACCCGCCGCGCGGCCTGTCACAAGGGCGGCATATAAGGGTGGCAGGATGGGTATCTCCTGGCTCACGCAAAAGGCAGGCGCGCCATGCAGTGCCACACCCGCCAGGCCAGCAGGACGACGGCAACTACGTCTCCGATACCGGATGATTGGCTTGCGCCGAATCCGCCTCATCCGCCGAATCCGCCGAACCAACGGCCGCAAAGCCGCGGTGAGGAAATCGCCAACAGTGTCAGCCATGGCGTGGCCCTGCTGGCGGCTGTCGCGGGGGTGCCGTTCCTGTTTGTCCACGCGCGTCCGCCGGAGATCGCCAGCATCATCGGCGTCGCCGTCTTCGCCGCGACCATGGTACTGCTCTACCTGTGTTCGACCCTCTACCACGCCGCCCCTGCAGGGCGCGCCAAGCGCATCCTGCTGCGCTTCGACCTGGGCGCCATCTACTTCTTCATCGCGGGCAGCTACACGCCGTTCGCCCTGGGCGCCATGGGTGGGACCCTTGGTTGGGTGATGTTCGGCCTGGTTTGGGCGCTTGCCTTCGCGGGCGCCGGACTCAAGGCGTTTGACCGTCTCTCGCACCCGTGGCTGTCCACCGGGTTGTACCTGGCGATGGGTTGGCTGGTGCTGTTCGCCGCCGTGCCGTTGATCGCGCACTTGCCGCATGCCGGATTGATGCTGCTGGTGGCCGGCGGCCTCGCCTACAGCGCAGGCGTGGTGTTCTTCATGCTTGACGCGAGGCTGCGTTACTCGCACGCCGTGTGGCATTGTTTTGTGGCTGGTGGAACCGGCTGCCATTTCTTCGCTGTGCTGGGCTACGCCAGCTGACGATAGTCCGGACGAAAAAAACGCCGGCGGGCGCAAGGCCGGCCGGCGTAAAGACGGAGGAGTTCTTGCGGAGAACTACGCGGCTTTGCGGCGGCGGGCGATGCCGCCGATCAGGGCCAGGCCGGCGAGCAGCATGGCGTAGGTTTCGGGTTCTGGCACGGCGGCGACGGCGCCGGGCGAGCCGATTTCGCTGATTCCCAGATGAACGACCGAGAACGCGCCGTTTGTGCCAACGGCACTCAAGGTTGCGAGCGTAACGTTATCGGCGCCAATTGAATTGTCGAAAGTCGCGAAAGGTGAGGCGAGGGAGGAGGCGCCAAACTGGACGCGGGTTTGCAGCACTCCCGCCGCGTTGAAGAGATTGACCGCATCGCCGCCGGTTCCCAGCCCGATGCCCGAGCCGCTATAAGTACCGATCGCGAATCCGGCCGGTGCGATGCCGCCGAACCAGTTGTCCACGAAGCTGGTCGCCTTTGCCGCCGTTCCTTCCACGAAGATGACCGATTGGCCGGCACCTATGCTGGTGATGCCATTGAGCGCCACCGAAGAGGCAAAGGAATTGGAGTTATCGTCAACTTTCCAGCCGCTGATGCTGACCGCAGATGCGCCGAAATTGGTGACTTCAAACCAGTCGGCGGCGACGACCGGCGAATTGCCGCTACTCCACGGCGCGACTTCCGTGATGCGAATCTGGGCTTGCGCGGAACCGGCGAAGGCAGCGGCGAGGGCGGCCACGGCGGCGAGTGACATGAACAGTTTCACTTTGTATCTCCAGCGAGGAAGTTGAAAGGGGTATTCAGGAAGAAGCGGTGTTCAATCGGCGACGTGCGGCAGCCAGGACCCCAAGGCCCGCCAGCAACATCGCCCAGGTTTCGGGTTCCGGCACCATCGTCACGCTGAGCGCGATGGCGTTGCCGGCAGGCGAGAGCTGCACCATCGCCACCTGCAGGGGATTGGGGTCGGTAGTGGTAGTGCGGGCGGTAAGCACGTTTTGCAGGGTGATGCCGACTCCCGCTGACTGGTTGATGCCCGACCCGGTGAAACCCAGTGCGGCTGCGCCGTTCCACACCTGCGGCGACCCGTCGGCGTTCGGGCCGAACTGGGTGTCAGGCGTGATGGCCGATACCAGCGCGTTGGCCGGTGTGGCGAGCCCGAAGCCGCGCAATTCGCCGTCGGCGTACACGTCGCTCTGATTGCCGGCCAGTCGGAAGCTGCCGCTCTCGGTCAGGCTGATCGACTGTATCGTCTGTCCGGCGTGCAGCAGCAGTTGCAGCGAAACACTCTGATTCAGCGTTACTCTTCCCGAGCCAATCACGGACTGCGCGACGAACGTGGTGGGCGAGAAGATGATTGTGTCACCTGACAGCGACGGTGTCCCGAACAGGCCGAGCATGCTGTCGTCGAACGCCAGGTCGAAATGACTGCCGGAAAGGACCTGGGTGGCGGCGTCAGAGGGAACGGCCACCCAGGCTGCGGTTGCCGCCACGGCAAGCTCGGCGAGCCGGCGTTTCCAGGCGCTGCAGGTGCGGATGCTGGAGTTCATCTTCAGTTCTCGGGCCATCGCTCAGCGCGCTGCGCGACGACGCCAGCCGACCAGCGCCAGGCCGGCCAGCAGCATGGCGTAGGTTTCCGGCTCAGGCACCGGCGCGAACACCCACAACTGCGGATAATTGATATCGCCGCCGGCGTTTTCATTGACGATATAGAGGTAGCCGCGGTCATCCATGGTCATGCCCTCATGCTGCTGGTCGGCCAGGCTCAACGCGCCGCCCGCACCGGTCAGGGTTGTCGTGCCATTCGGGCTGCTGGGCAGGAAAGGGATGTCCAGCGTGCCGAGAATGTCGCCACTGCGGTTGACCTTCAGCACCCGGCCCGACTCCTGGCTCATCAGGAGGATGTTGTCGTAATCCGCCGAGCCGCTGGTGGTCACGTTCGAGAGGGCGAACACCTCGGTCAGGTCGGTCACTGCGCTGTTGACGCCACCCGGCTTGTTCAGATCGAACAGGTTGATCGATTCGACCGCGCTTGCGGAGCCATTGCTCGCGGTCCCGGCCGCAAAGTTGATGCTGGTCTGGAACACGCCGCCCGGGGCGGTTTGCGCGGAATTCTTTTCCTTCACGACAATGAAGCCGCCAGTCTTCGGGTCGTACGAGATGCCTTCCAGCCCGATGTTGCCGATGGTCGTGCCCAGCTTCACACGCTGTGCGCCGCTATAGGCCAAGGTGGTGCCGGCTGCGAAGGTGACCAGATTGGCCACGCGCAGGCGCTCCTCGACGATGACGAAATTGCTGCCGCCGGCCCAGGCGATGCCCTCGGTGTCATAGAACGCGGTGCCCTGCGGCTTGCCGGCTTCAAGCGCCAGCGTCATGGTGTTGATCAATTGGCCGGTCAGGCTCACCTGGGTGATCGAGCGGCTGCCGTCGCCGACGATGAACAAGGTGTTGGTATCGCGGCTCCAGGCAACCCCGGAAGCTTCCTGGGTGAGGAAATTGTTAGCCGGCGCGCTCAACGTGCGGGTAGGCTCGGGGAGGTTGTAGCGGCCAATCAACTGGTAGGTGGTCAGGTCGACCGAGCCGACTGCTCCAGCGCCAAGGGAGGTGAGCGCCGAGGCCAGCAGGGCGGCTATGGTTCAAAGTTTCATGGTGTTTCGTTCCGTTAAAGAAGGGCCGCGCCGGAGTCATGCGGCGGTCAGGTCATGAAATGCAGGGCGCCGGCACACTAGCGACAGCCATGAAAGTTACTTGTCCGATGTGACGGCAGTCGCATTCAGGCAAGGCGGCGGCGTAGTCCGAATGGACTAAGCGAAGCGGAAGCCGCGGGCGGCCACAACGCCGCAAGCCGTGCCTTGCACGGCTTTCGGGGCACCACTTCGTCTTCAGACCGCGCTTGTCGCAACGCGCGGCCCGAAGACGATGTGGCGGCAGTTCAGGCCTTCTTGTCGCGACGACGAACTGCGATCGAACCCACCAGGCCCAGACCGGCCAGCAGCATGGCGTAGGTTTGGGCTTCAGGCACGGCCGAGATCGTCACACCGAATGTGGAGCCGGCTTCGACGGCCGAGAAGTTGATGGTCCAGTCGGATTGGCCGCCCTGGGACAGCGGGTTGCCAAAGTTGATCGCGAAACCCTCGCCTGAGCTCAGGTAGCTGGAACTCATCGTCGGGGTCGTGCCGGTGCTGCCGAGGGTACCGAAAGTCGGTGTCACCGAGCCATAGGGCATCTGGAATACCGCGCCGCCCGTGAGCTTGACGATCAGGCCGTCGATGTTGAATGCGGTGAAGTTGTTGATCAGCGCGTTGAAGCTCATGGTCGGGGTGACTTCATCGCGGAAGGTCACAAACTCCAGCGTGGCGCTGGTGAGCTTGCCGAAGTTGACATCGAACGATTGCGCGGCGCCGGCACCGTACGAGACGACCGAGTTGTTCGCAGAAGCGCTGGCGAACGCGGCGCCGACATAGTCGACCGCCTGGGCGGGAGCCGCTGCAAAGGTCGCGGCGATGGCGGTCACGAGCCCCGCCAGGGTTTGCTTGATGCTCGATTTCATGATTGATTTCCTTTGTGAAATGAACGTAGGGTTGGGCAGCGCGGCACTTACAGCGTGCCCTTGGCCCACGGCCCGCTGATGGCAAGCGTGATGCCGGGGGTATAGAGGTTGACGAACAGCACCCGACCATCCGGGCTGAAGCAGGAACCCGCCCACTCGGTATTGCGACGGTCGCCGGCACCGGTTTTGCCGACGGCGGACAGCTGCGCAGCACTGAAATTGAAGTTGTGGGCGGCGAACGCGTAGGACTTGCCGTCCGGGCGCAGGACCATCAGGCGCTGCGCGGCGACACTGACGCTTTGGCCTGCGGCATTGAATCCTGAACCGCCGCCGTCCTCGTTGAACAGCACGCCGCCACGCGGGCTCACGCACAGGTTGTCCGGCGAATTGCCGACTGTCACGTCGTTGAGCACCAGGATCGCCTTGAGGGTGTTGGTGGCGATGTCAAGCGCCCAGATGCGGCCATAGCGCTGTGCGGTGCTCTGGTTCGCGCCGACCACCTGCTTGTCGGTGAAATAGACCAGGCCATTGGCCACCCAGCAGCCCTCGTTCGCGCCAAACACGGCGGCGCCATTGGCGTAGGCCTGCACAAACGGTCCGCTGGCCGAGGTGGTCGCGCCGGTGCCTGGTACCGCGATGGCGATCGCGGCGCCGTCGAGATCCGGGTTGGGGATATCCACCCACTCGATCTCGTATTCCTGGCACAGGGTCGGGAAGCGCAGGTCCGCGTTCATCACGCCCTTGACCTTGAGCCCCTGCAACTGGCCGCCGGCATGCAGTGAGTTCAGGCCGCCGTCCAGGTTGGTCGGACGGAAGCGGTAAAGGGTGTTGGCGTTGCCCTGGTCTTCGGTCAGGTACCAGTAGCCGGTTTCCGGGTCGATCGCCGACGCTTCATGCGCCATGCGTCCCATGTCGACGATCGGGTTCACATTGGTCAGGCTGATGTCGGCCGGTACCTCGAAGATGTAGCCATGCTTCTTGCCGGTGCTGCTTACGTTGTTGCTGCGGATTTCCTCATTGGAAAGCCACGACTCCCACAGGGTGGAGCCGCCTGCGCAGGGCCGGTTCAGGCCGCCGAAGGAGGTGTAGCTCTCCACCCAGTTGCCGTCGCGCCAGACTACGTTGGTGTTTCCGCCGATCTGGTAGTTGGTGCCGGTAAAGCCGGTGTCATGCTTGGCCACCGCGGACAGGCTCGCGCCCATGATGTTGGCCGGGTTGGTTGACGTGCTGCGTTCGTGGTTGCGCACCAGCACGATCTCGAGGCTGCGGCCGACGCGCTTGGCGCGTACCACGCCCATGCCGTCGTGCGCTCCAGGCGTGGCCAGGCCGTCGGCCATCAGGTCACCGGTCCAGCCGTAGGACTTGTAGGAAAAGCCCGGCGGCAACTGGATGAGCGGCAGGCCGGTGATGAGGTCGTTCACCGGGGCCAGCGCGCCATAGGGGCTGGCCACCTGGATCGAAGCGGCGCCGGGAATGCAGGCGTCGGTGGGGGAGGCCACGGCCACCCGGCTTGCCAGGGCGGCGATCGGGCCGGCAAAAGCCGCACTGATGGCGGCTGCGCCGCCCTTGAGCATGATGCGGCGTGATGGGGAAACGGTCGAATCAGGGTCGTGCATGCGATGCCTCATCTATTGTCAGGGGTTGAAGGGACGTCAAGAAGTATGAGAGGCGCGCTTGACGTGGCAACGAATCAAGCCAGGTGTTTCGTAGTCTGAACGGATCATCTGCGCGCCGGATCGACTAGAGGTTGCCGCGCGCCCACGGCCCGCTGATGGCGACTGTGAAGCCCGGGCTGTACACGTTCAGGAACAGCACACGCCCGGTCGGGTCGAAGCATGCGCCGGCGAACTCGCTGCCGCGGTACTCGCCGGCTGAGACATTCTTGCCGGCGCCGGCGATCTGGGCGCTGCTCAGTGTCACGTTGTTGCGGCAGAAGGTGTAGGCCTCGCCGGCCGGATTGAGCCCGAGCATGCGGATACCCGCATCGCCGAAGCCGCCGTCCTCGCAGAGCAGGATTCCGCCGCGCGGGCTCACCACGATGTTGTCCGGGTTGTTACCGACCGCCTGGTTGGCGCTCACGAACAGGGCGCGTATGCGCATGGTGGCGAGGTTGAGTTCCCAGACCGCGCCTTCGCCTTGGCCGACGCGGGCACGACTGTCGACGCCGGCGCCGGTGTCGACCAGATACATCTTGCCGGCCGAGTGCCAGATGCCTTCACCGCGCGACATGCGTGCACACCCCTTGGACATCGCTTCGAAGGTGGGCCCGGCCATCGCGCCCAGGCTGACGCCGCCCGGCTGACCGACCACCACGCGCGGGTCCGCATCCGGATCAGCGATGTCGACCCACTCGAGCTCGTACTCGTCGCCGATCTCCGGGTTCAGCAATCCCTGGTCGTTGGCTTGTGCCAGCGAGGCTGCAATGGCCTTGTTGACAATGCTCCTGATCCGCGCGGCCTGTAACCTGCCGCCGGCGTGCAGGCTGCCGGTACTGCCATCGAGGTCGGCCGGAATAAAGCGGTACAAGGCCGCCAGGTTGCGGTTGTCCTCGGTCTGGTAGATGTAGCCGCTGGCCGGGTCCACCGCCACCGCTTCATGCGGGAACCTGCCCATCGCGACAATCGGCTCGGCGCTGGAGTCGGCCGGGTTGGCGTCCACCTCGAACACATAGCCGTGCTTCTTGCCGCCGATGGCGGAAAAATCGAACAGGGTTTCCTCGCACGACAACCACGAGCCCCAGGGGGTCGGCCCGCCTGCGCAATTGCCGAGCGTGCCGCCCAGGGAGGAAATGGCTGAAACCCAGTTGCCATCCCTGAATACGAGGTTGGTGGTACCGCCGCCGGCGTAACCCACGATCGGCGGCGGATTGGGTGCCAAAGGGTTGGTCACTACCGCATTGTTGGCGCCGATCCGCACGGTGACGGCGCCACCGAGGGTAATGATGCCGTTGACCAGGCCGGTCGAGTAGCGGTCGCCCGCCTGAATCGTCTCGTTGGGTGTCGCGGTAAACGCGCGTTCGTGGTTGCGCACCAGTACGAGTTCGGTGCTGCGGCCTGCTCGGCGCGATTCCACCACCGCCATTCCGTCATGGTTGCCGGGGGTGGGGCGGCCGTCGGCCATAGTGTCGCCAGTCCAGCCGAATGATTTGTACGTGAAACCGGCCGGGAGTTGCAGAAGGGGTAATCCGGTGGTCAGGTCGTTGACCGGCATGACCGGCCCGTAGGGCGACAGGGCCGGAATGCTTTGCTTGCCGCCGGCGGCAGCCGCCGACCGTGCGTGCAGGGCTCCCAGGGTTCCGATGAAGGTTGTGCTGGCGATCGCGCCGGAGCGCATGAGCAGGGTGCGGCGCGCGGGTGAAAAGCGGTGCAAGGGCATGATTTCTCCGTGGGATGTCGGTTGCGGCGTGCGGCAGGTCGACCGATACGCCAGCCGCGACCCTACTCATCGACGGTGACGCGCGTTCGACAGGCGGCGCTGCCCCCGTGCGCCGAACGGATCAAGCACGCTCGCCGGACGAACCAGGCACGCCTCCGCTGCCGCGTCCCGCCAGGGCCGGTCGCGGCAGGTCACAGTGTTGAAACATTGGCGTCACGTTCGCGACCTACACTCCGTCGCCTTGTTGTCCGGGTGTCCGCACCGTGGTCACCAATTGCACCCTGCGCCCCGGTGGCGCAGCGATTGGCTGCTGCCCCAGGGACCGTTGGCACTATCAGGGAGCACGCGTGCTGGGGATGAGCAGCATCAAATGTTGGCGACCGCTGATAACGCAATGCTGGCTTGCGGCTTTCGCGCTGGCGGCGATTCTGCAGCCGTCATTCGCGCAGGCGGGCATTTCCGCTTACGAGGACGATGCAGGCGGCTGGCTCATCACCGACAATCCGGCCGTCCCCGGACTACGCCTACTGTTCGTCGTCGGCGAGCAGGCCGCCCGCACGATGCCACCGGCGGCCGGGTCCGCAAGCGGCTGCGGCGAAGCCGTTCGCGGCAGTATGCCGGCATGGCAATCCCAGATCGACCCGCTCGCCGCCGGGCTCGGGCTCGATCCCAACCTGATCCGCGCGGTGATCTGGGCCGAGTCCCGCTGCAACGTGCGCGCACGTTCGCCCAAGGGTGCCCAGGGGCTCATGCAGTTGATGCCGGCCACCGCGCGCGGATACGGCGTCACCGATGCCTACGACCCCTTGCAGAACATCGCAGCCGGCGCGCGCTACCTGCGCGATCTGCTGCAGATGTTTTCCGGCAATGTCGAATTGGCGCTTGCGGCCTACAACGCCGGGCCGCGCAGTGTGATGGAGGCCCGCATGCAGGTTCCGCCGTTTCGCGAGACGCGCGCCTACGTCCCGGCGGTGCTTGGGCGCATGCGTGCCCTAGGTGGAGGTGTGTGACGGTCAAATGAATTTCCGCAGGATGACCATGATCCGTTTGGATCATGTTTGATTAATCCGAAAAAATCAGCCGGTCCGGACTGTCTGCTTCATCACCCTGTCACGCAGGGTTCATATCTTGAGCGCCTTTGTGCATTGCACCTGCGCTTTGGCGCGGCGGGTCTCGACCCGCGTTGTGTTTGAAGACCACGATGGAACAAATTAATAAACCAAGGCGATCGATCGCTCGCTTGCGCGGTTTCACCCTGCTCGAACTGCTGGTGGTGATGGTCATCATCGGTCTTCTGGCCGGCTATGTCGGTCCGCGCCTGTTCTCGCAGATCGGCAAGTCGGAAACCAAGGCGGCCAAGGCGCAGATCAACGCGCTCGAATCCGCGCTCGACCAGTATCGCCTCGACACCGGCCGTTACCCGAGCACGGAGCAGGGGCTCGCCGCGCTCGTGACCAAGCCTGCCAACGAAGCGCGCTGGGCCGGACCCTACCTGCGCAAGAACATCCCGGATGATCCCTGGGGCAAGCCTTACTTGTACAAGCAGCCCGGCGAGCGCGGCGAGTTCGACCTGTTTTCCTATGGCAAGGACGGCGCCCCGGGCGGCACCGGCGATGCCGCCGACGTCACCAACTGGTAAGGCCTGGGCGCATGCGATTCAAGGCCAGGGTGGTTCAGCCGGGCGGCGCCATTGCGGTGGTGGAGGTGAGCGCGGGCGACGCGCGCGAGGCCGCCGCGCGCGTCGCCGCCGACGGGCTCGGCCTGCTTTCGCTGGCCAGGGCCGGCGGCGTACTGGGCGGCAAGGGCGAGGGCAAGTTTCCCTTGACGCAATTCGCCCTGGAATTGCGCGCCCTGCTCGACTCCGGCGTGGCCCTGATCGAGGCGGTGCAGACCCTGGCTGAAAAGGAGCCGCGCGCGGCCTCGCGCCAGGTGTTCGACCGGCTTGCTGCCACGCTGGCGGAAGGGCGTACCTTCTCGGCCGCGCTGGAAGCCGACCCGGGCGCCTTCCCGGCGCTGTTCGTGGCCACGGTGCGCGCCAGCGAGCGTACCGGCGACATCGGCGAGGCGCTGGCGCGCTTCGTCGCCTACCGGCAGCAACAGGAACTGGTGCGTTCGCGCCTGATCAACGCCTCGATCTATCCGGTGCTGCTATTGGCTGTCGGGAGCCTGGTGATCCTGTTCCTATTGTCCTACGTGGTGCCGCGCTTCTCCAAGGTGTATGCCGACATCGGCGGCGACCTGCCGGTGCTGTCCCAATGGCTGCTGGCGGCCGGCACCGCGCTGGACCAGCACCTGCCGGCTTTCGCCGTCGCAGGCACCGCCGCCGTCGCCGCGCTGGTGTTGCTGGCGCGCACGCGCGCGGTGACGGCCTGGTTCGGCGCCGTATTGTGGAAAGTGGAATTCATCGCCGCGCGCATGCTCACCTACCAGCTGGCGCGCTTTTTCCGCACCACCGGCATGCTGGTGCGCGGCGGCGTGCCGGTGGTGACCGCCCTGGGCATGTCCGAAGGTTTGTTGCAGGCCCACCTGCGGCCGGCCTTGCGGCAGGCGGTCACACGGGTGCGCGAGGGCCAGGCCCTGTCCGGCGCGCTGGAAAGCCAGCGCCTCACCACCCCGGTGATCCAGCGCATGCTGCGCGTGGGCGAGAAGACCGGCGAACTCGGCGGCATGATGGAGCGCATCGCGGTGTTCTACGACGCCGAGGCCGAGCGCGCCGCCGAGTGGCTGACGCGCCTGTTCAGTCCGCTCCTCATGCTGGCCATGGGCCTCATCATCGGCACGGTGGTGGTGCTCATGTACCTGCCGATCTTCCA